>OFMT01002099.1_pt1 | contig 12491 bp, 11 predicted proteins | sample 1541891 | NCBI WGS metagenome assembly OFMT01 (sample SAMN04209230, study PRJEB22552) | human gut metagenome | biome: gut; material: feces | host: Homo sapiens | place: USA: Oklahoma | reverse complement strand
GAGCTTTATAAGAAATATTTCCCGAACGGCGGCGGTTCCATCTTTACATTCGAGATCAAGGGAGATGCACAGAAGGCAAAGGATTTCATTGATAACCTTGAGCTGTTCTCACTTCTTGCAAACGTTGCAGATGTGAAATCCCTTGTTATCCATCCGGCTACTACAACACACAGCCAGTGCACAGAGGAAGAGCTTCTTGATCAGGGAATCAAGCCAAATACGATCCGTCTTTCCATCGGAACTGAGAATATCGATGATATCATCCAGGATCTTGATGAGGCATTCAAGGCTGTCCAGTAAATAAGACAATTAAATAAGAAGAACACTTTCTGAAATCAATAGCACAGAAAAATCTGCTCCGGAACATATGAGAACATAGTCCCGGGGCAGATTTTTTGTGTGCTTATCTGGAGAATTCAAAAGTGGGAAGATCCGTGTCGATGGCACTGAGGATGCATGGATCATGTGCGATTTTTTTCAGGCGGATCCTGATGCTACGAGTTCTTCTAATGTTCCGAAGGTATATCCCATCTCTTCCCATTTTGTCAGCAGCTCATCCAGAATAGAAGCATTGGTGGAAGAGGTGCTGTGCAGCAGCACGATGGCACCCGGATGGATCCGTCCCAGAAGCTTTTCAAAAGCTTCTTCTTTCGAAGGCTGCTTATCCTGATACCAGTCCACATAAGCCAGACTCCAGAAAAAGGTGTGGTATCCCATCTCTTTTGCCATCTCTAAATTTTCCACGCTGTAAATGCCCTGGGGCGGGCGATAAAATTTTGTCATTTCTTTTCCGGTGGCTTCCTTATAAAGAACCTCCACATCCTCAAGCTGCTTCTGAAAGGCTTCCTTTGTGGAGATGCCGGACATATCCGGGTGTGTCATGGTGTGGTTGCCTATGGTATGGCCTGCATCTACGATCTCACGGATCAGTTCCGGTTTTTCACGGATCAGAGTCCCCACAACAAAAAATGTGGCATGTACCTGATGCTTATGTAAGGCATTCAGAATGGCAGGCATATTTCCATTGTCATAGCCTGCGTCAAAGGTAAGATAGATTTTTTTCTCATCGCTATCGGCTGCATACCAGGCATTGTATTTTTTTAATTCTTCCATAGAAGCATTTCCTGTGGGCCGTTTGCCTTCTTCCTGAAAACCGAGCCCCCAGTTTTCATTTTGGAATGTCATAGAAGCAGAAGAGGTCTGGCTGTTTTCGGCAGAATTCGGATGGGATCGTGGGTCGGAAGTAAAATGAGAATAGATCTTTCCTACAAGACTGCCAAGAGCAAAAGCCATGACAAAGAAAAAAATAAGACGGTAGATGTGTTTTTGTTTCATGGGAACCTCAGAGAAAATGGAGTTATTAATATGTTTATGAACACGAAGAAGAAGATATGAAAGCAGAAGATCATGAGATCATGTCTGTGAGACAGAGGTCAAAATAAGCAAAAAATAAGAGTCATCAGCGATTGATTTCTTCTGCCGATGACTCTTTTAATTTTCATTATCCAATGGAATATACCTCTCATTTCTTAGATTTAAAACTTATACGGAATTAAAATTTACGTTCTCGGTGGTCCGTACCTCCTTGTTTTAATTATGATGGAAAATCTTTAAATCTTCTGGTGGACTGTACCTCTCTTTCTTAGATTATGGGAAGTAAGTTATGTTTTCGGTGGGTTCACGCTCCTTTTTGATTTAGTTTTTTGTTTTCCGTTTGTTTTATTTGATGGTTAAACTATAACAGATAAAATAGAAAATGTCAATACTAAATTTAAAAAAATAATAAAGATAAGCATAAAAAGAAAAATAATAAAAATAAAAGAACTGAAAAATCAGACAATATCAAGGCCGGATAAAAGGTATAGACCCAACCCTTTTCGGACAAGCTACCCTCATAAACATAAGAAGAAAATTACAAAGTGCAGGAGATCATAAACAGTATTATTATTTTCAAGGAGGGAAAAACTTATGCTACGTTATCTGCCTGTTCGAAAAGTTCATGCAAGACAGGTCCTTGATTCCAGGGGGAATCCTACAGTGGAAGCGGAAGTGACGGTAGGTGAAGGAATTGTGGGGATTAATGGATACACAGGAAGAGCCATGGTGCCGTCCGGAGCATCCACAGGTAAATTTGAGGCTGTGGAGCTGCGGGACGGAAACCGGGAGGAATATCTGGGACAGAGTGTGAAAAAAGCAGTGGAAAATATCAATACACGTCTGGCAGATGCCATTATCGGAGAGAATGCCCTGAACCAGGCATGGATCGATCATCTTTTGATCGAAACCGACGGAACGGAGAACAAAAGCAGTGCAGGAGCCAATGCCACGCTGGCAGTATCTCTGGCAGCAGCCCGTGCAGCAGCCGGGGCCCTTCGGCTTCCTCTTTATCAGTATCTGGGCGGCTGTCATACCCTGCAGCTCCCTGTGCCGATGATGAATATTTTAAACGGGGGAAAGCATGCGGACAATACGGTAGATCTTCAGGAGTTTATGATCATGCCAACAGGAGCTTGCTGTCTGGAAAAGGGTATCCGCATGTGTGCGGAAGTCTACCAGCACTTAAAGCTTCTTCTCCGGGAAAAAGGACTCTCCACAGCGGTTGGAGATGAAGGCGGCTTTGCTCCGGATCTTTCTGATTCGGAGGAAGTGCTTACCCTGATCGTCCATGCCATAGAAAAAGCAGGATATAAATCAGGAGAGGAGATCACTATTGCCATTGATGCAGCCTCCAGCGAGCTTTATGATGAGGAAAAGGGTGTGTACTTTTTCCCTGGGGAGAGCCGCATGAAAGGAGAAAAGATCTACCGGGATGCCGGTGAGATGACAGAGTATTATGAAAAACTGGTGGAAAAATTTCCCATTGTTTCCATTGAAGACGGTCTCTGGGAGGATGACTGGGAAGGCTGGAAATATCTGACGGAACACCTGGGAAAAAAGATCCAGCTGGTAGGCGACGATCTGTTTGTCACCAATATCAAACGGCTGCACTGTGGCATCGGACTTGATGTTGCCAATGCTATCCTTATTAAAGTAAACCAGATCGGAACTCTCACGGAAACTCTGGATGCGGTGGAGATGGCTCAGCATGCCGGGTATCGTGCAGTGATCTCTCACAGGTCCGGGGAAACAGAGGATTCCTTTATCGCAGATCTTGCAGTTGCCTGTGGGGCAGGACAGATCAAAACAGGCGCACCCTGCCGTTCGGACCGGAACGCCAAGTATAACCAGCTTCTGCGGATCCACGAACAGCTCGGAGCTCTTGGAAGATATAAAGATCCTTTTGCAAAAAAATCTCAGAAAAAGCCCTGCATAAAATAAACGGAAAATGGTTGAAATCCCGGTTTAGCTATGGTAAAATAACCTCTAGTTGATTAGGAGGTGTAACCGCGTGAACATTTTGAAGATTATTCTGACTGTAATTTATGCAATAGATTGTATCGCTCTGACTGTTGTCGTACTGATGCAGGAGGGCAAGCAGCAGGGTCTTGGCTCTATCGCCGGAGTAGCTGATACTTACTGGGGTAAGAATAAGGGCCGTTCCATGGAAGGTGGTCTTGTAAGAGGTACCATTATCATGGGAGTTATTTTCTTTGTACTGTCAATCGTACTGAACATTATCTGATCTGCCAGGGGCAGAACAGAAGTTGGTAACACTCTTGCTGCGTTAGCATGCAGAAGAAACTCGGATGGGGACTTCTTTTGTTAATCAGCAGGAGTGTTTTTGCGTTGATACAGGGGCACGGGTGAGCCTTCCTCCGGAAGGATAACAGGGTAAAAATGAAATATAAATATGAAACAGGAGAAAATGTGAAAAGATCGAAAAATTTTGAAAAAAGAAAAAAGTTTATAATGGAGCTTCTGGGAGATCCGCTGTATAAGCCCATGCGTCTGCGTGAGATCGCATCTCTTCTTCAGCTGGATAAGAGTGAGAAAAAAGAGCTTTTTGACGTGCTGGACGAGCTTTGCGCCCAGGGCAAGGCTGAAGTAGATAATAAAGGAAGATACAGCAAAGTTTCCGGCAAGCGCAGAGACAGACGAAAGAATAAAGAAGCTCTGAAGGCAGAAAAGCCGGAGCGTGGCCGTAAGGGAAGAGAACGCAGAGAGAAGAATCATGAGGAATATCGTTTCTCCGAGAAGGACGGAACCATCATGGAGGGAACTTTTATTGGCCATTACAAGGGCTTTGGCTTTGTGGAAGTGGAGGGTCAGGAACAGGATATTTTTATTCCGGAAAATGACACGGGAAGCGCCATGCATCAGGATAAGGTGCAGATTCTTGTACGGAACGGACATAAAGAGGGAAAACGTCAGGAAGGCGTTGTGCTGAAGGTTCTGGAAAGGGGAATGCCTTCGATCGTGGGAACATACCAGAGCAGCCGTGATTATGGCTTTGTGATCAGTGATAACCCCAAATTTTCCAAAGATATCTTTATTTCCAGAAAAAACTCCATGGGAGCAAAGGACGGAGACAAGGTAGTTGCAGAGATCACAGATTACGGCTCCAGAAACCGGAAGCCGGAAGGAAAGATTACGGAGGTGTTGGGAAACTTACGTTCACCTGGAACAGATATCCTTGCTATTGTGAAGAGCTTTAACATACCAAGTGTATTTCCTGACAAAGTACTTCGTCAGGCTGACCGTGTGCCGGATCATGTACAGGAAGCGGATCTGGATGGAAGACTGGATCTCAGAAATCTTGTTACAGTTACCATTGACGGTGAGGATGCAAAGGACCTGGATGATGCCATTTCCCTGACAAAGGAGGATGGAATCTACCATCTGGGTGTGCACATCGCAGACGTGAGCAACTATGTTCAGGGCGGCAGTGCCCTTGACAGAGAGGCACTGAAGCGCGGAACCTCCGTCTATCTTGCAGACCGTGTCATTCCCATGCTCCCGGAGCGGCTTTCCAACGGTATCTGTTCTCTGAACCAGGGACAGGACCGTCTGACCTTAAGCTGTCTGATGGATGTTAATGAAAAAGGAAAGGTGATTTCCCATAAGATCGCAGAAACCGTGATCCGTGTAGATGAACGTATGTGTTACACAGATGTGAAAAATATTCTGGAAGATACTGATGAGGTGGCGAAGAAACGCTATGAAGCTCTGATCCCCATGTTTTTCCTGATGAAAGAGCTTTCCGGGATCCTGCGCAGCCGCCGTCATACAAGAGGTTCCATTGATTTTGATTTTCCGGAAAGTAAGATCATCCTGAATGCGGCAGGAAGAGCTATTGATGTGCAGCCTTATGAAGCCAATGTGGCAACCAGGATCATTGAAGATTTTATGCTTCTTGCCAATGAAACCGTGGCACAGGAATACTGCACCGGAGATTATCCCTTTGTATACAGAACGCATGAAAATCCGGATCCGGAAAAGATTGAAAGTCTTCTGATGCTTCTTCATAATGAAGGAGTCAACATACAGAAATCCGGACAGGAGATCACGCCTGGTGAGATCCAGGAGATCCTGGAAAGTATTGAGGGAATGCCCAATGAGGCACAGATCAGCCGCCTGACCTTGCGTACCATGAAACAGGCAAAATATACTACGGAATGCAGCGGACATTTCGGACTTGCAGCGAAGTATTACTGCCACTTTACTTCTCCGATACGAAGATATCCGGATCTTCAGATCCACAGGATCATCCATGACCGTCTGAGAGGCAGACTGGTAAGGGAAGGACGTACCGAGCATTACAAGGAGATCCTGGATGAAGTAGCACGCCAGTCCAGTGTGTGCGAACGGCGTGCAGACGAAGCGGAAAGAGAATCCGATAAGCTGAAGAAAGCAGAGTATATGTCCTATCATCTCGGAGAGGAGTATGAGGGGATCATCTCCGGCGTTACAGGATGGGGACTTTATGTGGAGCTTCCGAATACCGTAGAAGGACTGATCCATATCAATACATTACGAGATGACTATTATGTATTTGACCAGGATGCATATGAACTGCGGGGCGACATGACAGGAAAGATCTTCCGTCTTGGGCAGAAGGTCCGTGTCCGTGTGGCAGATGCGGATAAAATGCTGAAAACCGTGGATTTTGTCCTGGCTGAGGAAGACTGAGGGAGCGCGAAATGGCAAAAAAAACAGGAATGAAACTGATCGCAAATAATAAAAAGGCTTTTCATGATTATTTTATCGAGGATACCTATGAGGCCGGGATCGCACTTGCAGGAACCGAGGTGAAATCCTTACGTTCCGGTAAATGCAGCATCAAGGAGGCCTTTGTCCGTGTGGAAAACGGAGAAGTTTATGTATATGGAATGCATATCACTCCTTATGAGAAAGGAAACATTTTTAACAAAGATCCTCTTCGTGTGCGTAAGCTTTTGCTGCATCGCTACGAGATCAATAAGATCGAAGCTAAATTAAAGGAAAAAGGATTGACTTTGGTACCACTGAAGGTTTATTTCAAGGACAGCCTGGTAAAAATAGAGATTGGCATGGCACGTGGTAAAAAGCTTTATGACAAGCGCCAGGATATTGCAAAGAAGGATCAGAGAAGAGAAGCGGAGCGAGACTTTAAAGTAAAAAATCTTTATTGATCGGCTGGTTTCAACTGAAAAAGTAAAAGTATGATAAAATGCGGGGAATGAGAAATGACAGAGGTACAGGATAGACGTAAAAAAACGGTAGAAGCATCGATGACGGAGCAGGTTCATCTGATCATACAGCAGCATCTGAACGGAGGCGGAAGACTTTTTGGCGGAGCGCTGATGCAGTGGCTGGATGAGGTTGCCGGAGTGGTAGCTATGCGTCATGCGGAGACATATCGGGTGGTAACTGCGGCAGTGGACAATCTTCAGTTCAAGCATGCGATCTATGAGGGAGAGATCGTAGTACTTAAGGGATATGTGACTTATGTGGGAAGAACTTCCATGGAGGTCGAGATCGATACGTATGTGGAACAGCCGGATGGCATGCGTCATACTGTAAACCGGGCATTTTTTGTGATGGTGGCTGTAGATGAAGACCAGAAACCGATCCAGGTGCCGGAACTGATCATTACCACAGAAGCGGAAAAAGCCCGGAATGAAGCTGCGAAAATGCGCCGTGATATGCGCAGACAGCGAAGGGAAAACGGGTTCTGACCTCAGCTGTTCCAATTTTTGACATAGTTTAAAATATCTAAAGATTCTGTGAAATTCAGAACGGTCAGGTTGACAAGAAAGTGATACTCTGTAATAATAGAAAGAGGTAAGCTGACAGCAAATAGAACCATTTTATATGGAGGAGATATAATGAAAAAACGTTATTTGATTCTTGCCGGAATTCTTGCAGCGAGCATGCTTGCAGCCGGTTGCGGAAAGAAGAACTCTGTGGCACCGGAGCAGAAGGTGGAGGCAACGGCAACCCCGACGGTAACGGAAGCTGCGAAAACGGATGTGGTGGAGATGCAGACCTCTACGGATGAAACAGCAAATATCAAGAACGTAATGGGAACCAAGAGTGAGACCACTACCAGTATTGTATTTACCAATAAGATGAATTCCACGATTTCTGCAATTTATGTCCGTCCTACCAGAGATGATGGCGATGACAGTGATGAGACCTGGGGAAGCGATCTTGTAAATGGTAAATTCACACTGGCTTCCAACGACAAGGCTGTTTATTATATGGAGAAGAGTCAGAAGGACGATAACGGAGATACAGCAACAAGCTTTGATGTAAAGATCACATTTACTGACGAAGAGCAGAATGAATGTTTCTTCCGCCAGCTGCCGCTTCCGACGATCTCACAGCTGAGCCTGTGCATGGATGGTGAGGGTGAAGACGGAATTCCATATGCTACATATCTGGCGAGCGGAAGCACCAAGGAGGTGTCTACCCTGAAGGATGTAAAGGCAAGGCTTGGCATTGAGGATGACAGTGAAAGTGACAGTGACAGTACAGATTCTTCAGACAGTACGGCTGTGACTCCGACTCCGGAGAGTTCTGATGATAATGGAGACAGTACAGACAGCAGTTCGTCCGGCAGTTCGGACTCCACATCCACACCGGATCCAACATCTGCACCAGCTTCCTCTGATTCTTCCGATGCACCGGATCCTACGGAAGCACCATCCGGCGAGGATGATCCGGCATCTGTAGCAGCAAGATATATCGGTCAGTCCATGTCTGAGCTTGAGAATGCATGCGGCAGCCCAAATGGCAGTGATTATGAGGACGAGCCGGAGTCCGGTAAGACAGGTTATTATTATTATGATACGTTTACGGTATCCACAACTTTTGACAATGACGGCAATGAAGTTGTATCCGGCGTATGGTAAAGGAGAATAAACATATGAAAAGAGTGTTACTGAAATTAAGTGGAGAGGCTCTTGCAGGAGAGCAGAAGAGAGGCTTTGATGAAGCAACTGTTACAGAGGTTGCCAAACAGATCAAGACGATCGTGGATGAAGGACTTCAGGTTGGTATCGTGATCGGAGGTGGAAACTTCTGGAGAGGACGTACCAGCGGAGCCATGGACAGAAGCAAGGCGGATCAGATCGGCATGCTTGCTACTATCATGAACTGTATCTATGTGTCTGACATCTGCAGATATGTGGGACTTAAGACAGAGGTGTTTACCCCGTTTGTATGTGGTGCATTTACCACACTTTATTCCAAGGATGCTGTAGAAGAGAGCTTCGCAGAAGGAAAGGTTGTATTCTTTGCAGGTGGTACCGGCCATCCGTATTTCTCTACAGATACAGCTACTGTACTTCGTGCTGTTGAGATCGGCGCAGATGCCATTCTTCTTGCCAAGGCTGTTGATGGAATCTATGACAGTGATCCGAAGGTAAATCCGGATGCCAAGAAGTATGATGAGATTTCCATTGATGAAGTGGTTGCCAAGAAACTGGCAGCTATGGATCTTACCGCTTCCATCATGTGCATGGAGCAGAAGATGCCGATGCTGGTATTCGGTCTTGATGAAAAGGACAGCATCGTCAATACCGTACATGGCAAGTTCTCCGGAACAAAGGTGACCGTGTGATCAAAAGGGAATAATAAAAAATAACCATACAGGGAGATATGTGAAATGGATGAGAGAATTCAGGTATACGAAACAAAAATGGGAAAAACACTGAATGCTTTGGAGAGTGAGCTGACAACCATCAGAGCCGGCCGTGCAAACCCGCATATTCTTGACAAACTTACCGTAGATTATTATGGAGCACCGACTCCGCTCCAGCAGGTTGCAAACATTTCTGTACCGGAGGCACGTATGATCCAGATCCAGCCGTGGGAATCCAGCATGATCAAAGCGATCGAGAAAGCGATCCTTTGCTCTGATCTGGGATTAAACCCGAGCAACGATGGAAAAATGATCCGTCTTGTTTTCCCGGAGCTTACCGAGGAGCGTCGTAAAGAGCTGGTGAAGGACGTTAAGAAAAAAGGCGAGGGTGCCAAGGTTGCAGTAAGAAATATCCGTCGTGATGCCAACGATGCATTTAAGAAACTTGCAAAACAGGATGTTTCTGAGGATGAGATCAAAGAGCTTGAGGATCAGATCCAGAAACTTACAGATAAGTACATCAAGGAAGTTGACAAGGCGATCGAGAACAAGTCTAAAGAGATTCTGACTGTATAATTGTAAGAAATACGAGGATAGAGAGGGCTTCTTTGAAGAAGCTCTCTTTCTGTATGGAGGAGATTTATGAACGTACCAAATCATATCGCGATCATTCTGGACGGAAACGGACGTTGGGCAAAGGAACGAGGAATGCCGAGAACCTACGGACATGTAAAGGGATGCGCCAATCTTGAAAACATTTGTTATGATATCAAAGACCTTGGGGTGAAATATCTTACGGTTTACGCTTTTTCCACAGAAAACTGGAAACGCTCCAGAGAAGAAGTGGAAGCACTGATGAAGCTGTTCCGCGGTTATCTTAAGAAATGTATCAAGATTTCCAAGAAAAATAATATGAAGATGAAAGTCATCGGAGATGTTACTGCCTTTGCACCGGATATCCAGCAGAGTGTCCGGGAACTGGAGGAATATTCCAAAGATTTTGACGGTATTTATTTTCAGCTGGCATTAAATTACGGAAGCCGTGATGAGATCCGCCGTGGAATGCAGAAGATGGCACAGGATGTAAAAGACGGAAAAGTTGAGCCGGATAGCATTACAGAAGATACGATTGAGAGCTATCTGGATACTGCAGGTGTACCGGATCCGGATCTTTTGATCCGCACAAGCGGTGAGCAGCGGCTTTCCAATTTCCTGCTTTGGCAGCTTGCCTATTCCGAGTTTTATTTTACACCGGTTGCATGGCCGGATTTCAATAAAGAAGAGCTGATCAAAGCCATCGAGAAATACAATCAGAGAGACAGACGCTACGGTGGCGTCAAGGAGGAGTAGATCATGTTTAAGACAAGACTGATAAGTGGTATCGTCCTTGTCATTATTGCCCTGGCAACTATCATTTCCGGAAGCTGGATCTTATTTTTTACACTTCTGGCTGTTTCACTGATCGGAATGAGAGAGCTTTACAAGGTAATGAAGATAAGCGATGAGCATGTTACTGTGCTGGAACTTGTAGGATATCTTGGAGCAGTGCTTTATTATATTGCCATGAAAGCTGATTTTGGAAATTACGGAACAATGGCGATCATCATCAGTATGATCCTGATTCTGTTTGTTTATGTATTCGGTTATCCGAAATACCATGCAGAACAGGTGATGGCAGCATTTTTTGGAGTTGTATATGTTGCTGTGATGCTTTCCTTTATCTATCTTACCAGAAGCCTTCCGGACGGAAAATTCCTGGTATGGCTGATATTCCTGTGCTCCTGGGGATGTGACACCTGTGCTTACTGTGTGGGAATGCTTATCGGAAAGCATAAAATGGCACCGGTTTTAAGCCCGAAGAAATCCATCGAGGGAGCTATAGGAGGCGTTGCGGGAGCGGCACTTCTTGGAGTGATCTATGCAGCGGCCACACAGGGAAAAATGGCTGAGTATGCCTTGATCTGCGCAGTTGGAGCTCTGATCTCCATGGTGGGTGATCTGGCTGCATCTGCGATCAAAAGAAACCAGAACATCAAGGACTATGGAAAGCTGATCCCGGGCCATGGAGGAATCCTGGACCGTTTTGACAGTGTGATCATCACAGCCCCTGTTATTTACTATCTTGCAAAAATGATTCTTGGAATTTAGGAGACATTAAAATGAAGAATATTGCAATCTTAGGTTCTACCGGCTCCATCGGGACCCAGACACTGGATGTGGCAAGAAAAAACGAAGACCTTCGGGTTGTTGCAGTCAGTGCAGGCAAAAGTGTGGAGAAGCTGGAAGAGCAGATCCGTGCGTTTCATCCGCTTCTGGCAGCAGTCTGGGATGAAGAAGCAGCCCGGGATCTGAAAACGCGTATTGCGGACACAGATACAAAGGTAGTCAGCGGAATGGAGGGACTTCTGGAACTTGCGTCCATGCCGGAATCAGAAATTCTTGTCACTGCGATCGTGGGAATGATCGGGATCCGTCCTACTATGGAGGGAATCCGTGCCGGAAAGGACATTGCCCTGGCAAATAAGGAAACCCTTGTCACAGCCGGTCATCTGATCATGCCCATGGCAAAGAAATATGGCGTATCTATCCTTCCGGTAGACAGTGAACACAGCGCTATTTTCCAGGCTATCCACGGAGAAGAAAACAAAGAGATCCACAAGCTTCTGATCACGGCATCCGGCGGCCCGTTCCGAGGCTGGAAGCGCGATCAGATGACCGATATCACACCCGAGCAGGCGCTGAACCACCCGACCTGGCATATGGGACCGGTGGTCACCATCAATTCGTCCACCTTGATGAACAAGGGTTTGGAGGTCATCGAGGCAAGCCGTCTGTTCGATATTCCGCCGGATCGCATCGAAGTGACCGTGCACCCGCAGTCCATCGTGCATTCCATGGTGGAATTCGTCGACGGCGCCACCATCAGCCAGGCATCGCCGCCCGACATGCGTCTGCCTATCGCGCTCGGTCTGTCCGCGCCGGACCGTCTGGGCGATGTCGCCGCGGCATGCGACTGGACCAAAGCCGCGCAGTGGACCTTCGAACCGTTGGACGATGAGGCGTTCCCTGCCGTGCAACTGGCCCGCCACTGCCTGGCCGCCTCCGAGAAGCATACGGCGGTGCTCAATGCTGCCAATGAACAGGCCGTGCATGCCTTCCTCGAGCATCGTCTGCCATACCTCGGCATCGTGGACACGGTCAAAGCCGTGCTGGACCAGATGGACGCCGAGCTTCGTGGTAACCCGCTGTTCACGGACGTGGAGGAAATGAACCAGCTTGAGCTTGAAGCCCGCCGACGCGCCGACGACCTGATAAACAAGCAATGATGAATACCTTGAATACGGAAAATCCCATCGAAAAGCCGTTCCGCAAAACCGGTGATCCGGTCGACCTGACCAGCGAATCGCCCTTGCACCCGCGCCGCAAGTCCCGCCGCATCATGGTGGGCCCGGTGCCGGTGGGCGGGGGCGCGCCCATCTCCGTG
>OFMT01002093.1_pt1 | contig 12532 bp, 8 predicted proteins | sample 1541891 | NCBI WGS metagenome assembly OFMT01 (sample SAMN04209230, study PRJEB22552) | human gut metagenome | biome: gut; material: feces | host: Homo sapiens | place: USA: Oklahoma | reverse complement strand
AGGTGCCGAACACGTTGTTCTTGATGGCCTCGTTGGGGCTGTCCTCCATCAGGGGCACATGCTTGTGGGCCGCCGCGTGGAAGATCAGGTCCGGCCGGTACGTATCCAGCAGGTTATCCACCCGCTGCTGATCCCGCACGGACCCGATGCACACCTCCAGCGTCAGCTCCGGGTGCTCCCGGCGCAGCTCCATCTGAATGTCGTAGGCGTTGTTTTCGTAAATGTCGAAGATCACCAGCCGCCGGGGCCTGTGCCGGGCGATCTGACGGCACAGCTCGCTGCCGATGCTGCCGCCGCCTCCGGTGACCAGAACCGTCTTGTCGTTGATATAGCCGCAGATCTCCTCCAGGTTCACCTGGATGGGGTCCCGGCCCAGCAGGTCCTGCAGCTCCACCCGGCGGAGCTTGCTGATGGTGACCTCACCGTTGACCAGCTGATACATGCCCGGCACCACCTGGATCTGGCAGCCGGTGGTGCTGCATATATTGAGGATCTCCTGCCTTCCGGCGCCCTGAAGCGACGGAATGGCGAACACGATCTTGTCGATATCGAATTGCCTGGCGGCCTGGGGAATGTCCCGCCGCGCACCCACAACGCGCACACCCTCCAGAATGCGGCCCCGCTTGGCGGGGTTGTCGTCGATGATGCAGGCCACCCGGCTGTTGAGATGACTGCTGACGGCGTATTCCCGGATCAGCTGCCGCCCGGCCTGGCCTGCGCCGATGATCATGACGTTTTCCGCGCCCTTCCGGGCCAGAGGCGCCCGGTTGCGCAGGTACCGCATCCCGCGATAGAAAAAGCGGATGCCGGAGGTGCAGAAGAAGCTGAAGAACAGGCCCCACACATAATAGGACCGGGGCATATGCACTCCAAACAGCGCCACGCATGCAAAGCTCAGCCCGCCCAGAAGCACATAGGCCAGTATGATCCGCATCAGCGCGTCCACACTGACGAACCGCCAGATGCTGTTGTACAGGTTGCACAGCCAGAACACCGCCAGGCAGACCGGCACCCACCACCAGATGGTGTGCAGATATCCGTCCACAAACTCCTGGGGAATATCCGTAAAGTGGAAGTCGAACCGTGCCCACAGGGCCAACAGGTACGAGCCTATGATGCCGATGATGTCCGCCAGCATGATCAGGAGCACCCGGGACAGCCACCTGCGATCCACTTTTCCTATGTACAGGCCCATCCGGCGGCGCCCCCTTTCTCAAGGCGGAGTGATCCTTCCTCCGCTTCCTCTTTTCAGATGCCATCCCAATATAGCACAAAACAATGAGAAAATCAAGTCGAAAAACGTTGTTTCAATAAGGTGAATCTGTGGAAACGTTTTCGCTTTATCGGCTGGTATACTGGGGCCAATCCCTGGCAGACCAGACTGTCAAAAAAGGGCAACGCCCTTTTTTGACAAGCTCAAAAGGAGACGGGCCGCGGCCCGTCTCCTTTTGGTATGCTTATTTCCGCTGTTTATTCCTTGCTCTGGCCATGCTCGCTCTGGTCCTCCGGCTTATCCTGGGGCTGCCCCTCCGGCTTCTCGTCCTTCTTATCAAAGTCCGGCATGGGGATAGGCTGGGACACGATATTGATGTGCCTGGCCGGGGGATCGATCACGTCCGGGGTGGAGGGACGGAACAGCTTCTGGTCCTCCTCCCGGGTGGCGCCGTAGTTGTCCACGGTTTCCGGGTCCCGTCCCTCGATGATGGCCATCATCTCCTGGCCGGTAATGGTCTCCTTCTTCAGCAGATACGCCGCGATTTTGTCCAGCAGCTCCCGGTTTTCCTCCAGGAGCTTCCTGGCATCCTGATGACACTGGCGGATGATGGCAATGGTGGCCCGGTCCGCCGCGGCATACGTCTCCTGGGCGCAGGTCATGGAGTACCCGCCGTCCAGATACTGGCTCTGCACGGTGCCCAGGGCCATCATGTCGAACTCGTCGCACATACCGAAGCGGGCCACCAGATTCCGGGCCATTTCCGTGGCCCGCTCGATGTCGTTGGCTGCGCCGGAGGTCATGGTGTTGCACACGATCTCCTCCGAGGACCGGCCTGCCAGCAGGGTCCGGATCTCCGCCAGAATGTCCTCCCTGGACATGAGGAACTTTTCCTCCTCCGGCAGGTGCAGGGTGTAGCCCAGAGTTCCCTGGGTATGGGGCACGATGGTGATCTTGCTGACGGGCTGGGCATTCTTCTGCTTGGCCGCCACCAGAGCGTGGCCCACCTCATGATAGGCGATGATGCGCTTTTCCTCCTGGGTGATGACGGTGCCCTTTTTCTCGGAGCCTGCGATGACGGTTTCAAAGGCCGCCAGCAGGTCGTTCTGGTTCACGGCCTTGCGGCCCTTGCGCACGGCCCGCAGGGCCGCCTCGTTCACCAGGTTGGCCAGGTCCGCGCCGACGCACCCGGCGGTGGCCTGGGCGATCTTGTCCAGGTTCACGTCCTCCGCCAGGCGGATGTTCCGGGTGTGGACCTGCAGGGTGGCAAGTCTGCCCGCCAGGTTGGGCCGGTCCACGGTGATGCGCCGGTCGAAGCGGCCGGGACGCAGCAGCGCCTTGTCCAGCACCTCCGGGCGGTTGGTAGCGCCCAGCACGATAATGCCCTTGCCGGGGTCGAAGCCGTCCAGCTCCGCCAGCAGCTGGTTCAGCGTCTGCTCACGCTCGTCGTTGCCGCCGCCGAATTTGCCGCCGTCACGGGATTTACCGATGGTATCGATCTCGTCGATGAAGATGATGCACGGGGCTACCTTGGCGGCCTCCTTGAACAGGTCGCGGACACGGCTGGCGCCCACGCCCACGAACATCTCCACGAAGTCAGAGCCGGAGATGGAGAAGAACGGCACGCCCGCCTCGCCTGCCACGGCCTTGGCCAACAGGGTCTTGCCGGTACCGGGAGAGCCCACCAGCAGCGCGCCCTTGGGGAGCTTGGCGCCGATGGCGGTGTATTTGCCGGGGTTGTGGAGGAAGTCGATGATCTCCTCCAGCGACTCCTTGGCCTCGTCCTGTCCGGCCACATCCTTGAAGGTGACGCCGGTGGACTTCTCCATGTAGACCTTGGCGTTGGCCTTGCCCACACTGCCGATGCCGCCGAAGCCTCCGCCGCCGCCGTTTTTCGCCAGTATACGGAACACCAGCATAAGCAGGCCCACCATGATGATGGTCGGCAGGATGTATTGCACCATGAACACCAGCACCGGGTTCATCTGCGACTCGTAGTAGCCGGTATAGGACACCTTATGTGCCTTCAGAAGGGGCAGCAGATCGGTGTCGTTGAGGTAGGCGGTGTACAGCGTCAGCTTGGAATCCTTGGACTGGGTATAGGATTTGGGCGGCGTCTTGCTGTTCTCGTCCTTCTCCTCGGTGTAGGTGTAGCCCTCCACCGGCGTGATGTAAATGGCGTCGTCCTTGAACAGCACCTCGTCCACCTTGCCGGCCTCGATGAGGGACACCATCTCGCTGTATTTGATCTCGTGGCTGGTGGCCTTATTGGTGGCGTTGCTGTTGTAGGCGGTGAAATAGTTGAACGCCACCGTCAGCACCAGCGCCCATGCCACCAGCGTCAGGATGCCCCGCAGGTTGCTGCGGCCCTTGTCGTTTTTGTTGTTTTTGTCGTGATTGGCCATGTGTATCCTCCGTAAAAACCACCGGGTGGTATACTTTTGCATTATGGCACAGTATACCACACTCCACCCTCCGTCACAAGCGGCACGCTGTCGGATTTTCTGTAAATTTTCTATGAATGCTTCTTTCTATCGTGGAGATAGTGTGGTATACTGGACAGGATACAAAGAAAACGAGGTCATACCTATGAGAGATATGAAGGATACTGCGCGCCGCCCCCTGCCCGATGCGGAGGCTGACGGCATCATCGAGGGGCGCAACGCCGTGATCGAGGCCCTGCGCGTCGGCACCGCCATCGACAAGATCTACCTCGCCAAGGGCGAGACGGACAAGACGCTGGGACACATCGCCTCCAAGGCCCGGGACGCGGGCATCGTGGTGGTGGAGGCCGACCGCCGCAAGCTGGACGGTATGTCCCGCACCCACGCCCATCAGGGCGTTATCGCGCTGGCCGCTGTCCGGGAATACGCCACGGTGGAGAGCATTCTGGCCGCCGCCGCGGAAAAGGGCGAGCCGCCTCTGCTGGTGGTGTGCGACGAGATCTCCGACCCCCACAATCTGGGCGCCATCATCCGCACCGCCGAGTGCGCCGGCGCCCACGGCGTCATCATCCCCAAGCGCCGCTCCGCCGGTCTGACCGCCGTGGTGGCCAAGACCTCCGCCGGTGCGGTAAGTTATATCCCCGTGGCGCGGGTGGCCAACATCCCCTCCCTGCTGAAGGAGCTGAAAAAGCAGGGCGTCTGGGTGTTCGGCACCGCCGCCGACGGCACCACCGACCTTTACGGCGCGGACCTGAAGGGCCCCGCCGCCATCGTCATCGGCTCCGAGGGCAGCGGCATGACCCGCCTCGTCTCCGAGAGCTGTGATTTTCTGGTAAGCATTCCCATGAAGGGCCGCATCTCCTCCCTGAACGCCTCCGCCGCCGCAGCCATCCTGCTGTACGAGGCGGTGCGCCAGCGGGGATGACCGGCGCTTCCCGTTTGATCTTTCGATCTGAGGTACTATGAGCAGGCGCGACCAACGACCCACCTATACGCCGCCCGTCCCGGACGACGAGCTTTCTCTGGAGGCCATCCTTGCCGAATACGGCAGGGGTGGGCGTCAGCCTGCCCCGCCTGCCCTGGACACCGCGCCTGCGGCGGAGCCTGCGCCTGCTGCCCCGTCCGTTCCGGAGTCTGTACCTGACCCGAAACCCGCGCCTGCGGCAGAGCCGGAACCTGTCCCCGAGCCAGAACCTGCGTCTGAGCCGGAGTCTGTACCTGAACCGGAGGATACGCCCCTTTCCGACGTGCCGGATCGCGTCAGCCTGAAGGACGTGATGAACCAGACGGTGGAATCCGTGCTGGAGGAGTCGGAGGACGGCGTTCTCGATGAACCCGTCCCGCTGGGTCAGCGGCTGGCAGCGCTGCTGCACCGCTTTACGGCGCGCGGAGATGACCGGCGGCGCGGTCTTTCACAGGAGACGGAGCAGCTTTTTGACGAGCCGGAGGACGAGCCGGAGCCGGAGGAACCGGAGGAGCCGGAGCCCCGCATGGACGACGCCCTGCGGGAGGAAAAGCGCCGGTGCAACCGGCTGCGCCGCGGGCTGGTGCTGGGTGCGTTCCCCGCGCTGCTGCTGGTGGTGGCCGCCGTTTTGCAGGAGCTGGAGGTGTTGCCCCCCGCGTGGCTGGACGCCGCGCTGCTGCGCTGCGCCGTGCTGGGCGGCGGGCTGCTGCTGACGGTGCTGCTGTGTCTGCCGGTGTGGCAGACGGCTTACCGGATGCTGCGGGACGGCCGTGTGGGCTGCGAGCTGTGCGCCGGTGTGACGGTGCTGGCGGATCTTTTGTGCTGCGTCAGCGGCATCGTCACCGGCAGCACCCTGTCCACGCCCTATGCCGCCGCTGGCGCTCTTCTGATCCTGAGCTGTCAGCTGGGCCTGTACCTGACGGCGGAGACCCGCCGCATCGCCTTCCATCTGGCGGATGTCAACGGCGTACCGCCCTATGTGGTGTCTGTGCTGCCCGCCGGTGTCTGCAAGCAGCGGGGCGTGCTGGAGGGCTTTTACCGTACGACCATGCGCCCCGACCCCGCCCGTCAGTGGCAGAACTATGTGCTGCCGCTGCTGTTGAGCGTCGCGGTGGTGCTGTCCGGCGTGGTGTGCTTCACCGCCCGGCCCATGGAGGAATTCCCCTGGGTGCTGGCCGTCCTTACCGGCGCCGGTGTCCAGCTATCCCTGCCCCTGACAGGGACGCTGCCCCTGTACTACCTGTCCCGCCGGCTGGAGCGCAGCGGCGCGGCCGCCGCCGGGTACGCCGGTGCAAGAGCTGTGGCCCGCGCCGGACGCATCGTCCTCACCGACGACGATCTGTTTCCCGCCGGTACTGTGACCCTCAACGGCTATAAGGTCTATGGCGAGGAGCGCGTGCGCGCCGTGTCCTACGCCGCCGCCGTATCCAAGGCCGCCGGCAGCAGCCTTGCGCCGCTGCTGGATCGGCAGCTCACGGTGGAGGGCGGCTACCCCATGCGGGTGGACGAGCTGCGCTACTGCGAGGAGGGCGGCGTGGAGGCTGCCATCCGCGGCGAGACGGTACTGATGGGCAGCGCCTATTTCATGAAAAAACGCCGGGTGGCGCTGCCGCGGGATCTGAAGCTCCAGACCGGCCTCTTTCTGGCGGTGGACGGCGTGCTGACAGCGGTGTTCGCCGTGAAGTACCAGCCCTCCCGCAACGCGGAGTGGGCGCTGCGAGCCATGCGCCGCAGCCGCATCACACCGGTACTGGCTGTCCGCAGCAGCAATGTGACCCCCGGCCTTATCAAGCGGAAGTTCGGCGTGGACGCCAAGGTGGTCTATCCCGATGTGTCCACCCGGCTGGCGCTGGCACAGCTGGCGTCGCAGCAGGGTGACGCACCCAACGTCATCGTCTGCCGCGAGGGGCTTCTCCCGCTGGCAGAGTCGGTGGTGGGGAGCCGCCGCATGGTACGGGCATTCCGCACCGCCACCGTCCTCAGCTATATCGGCTCCCTGTGCGGCATCCTGCTGGCCTACTACTTGACCTCCGTGGGCGATTTCACGGTGCTGACGCCGGTAGCCATGGTGCTGTTCCTGCTGCTGTGGCTGCTGCCCACCCTGCTCATCGCCGGACTTGTCCGCCACTTCTGATCTAACAAAAAAGGAACGGAGAGCGCTGCTCTCCGTTCCTTTTTTGTCTCTATGCGGTTTTCTCTTTTTTACGCCTCTGCCGGTGCAGGCTCCGGCAGCTTCTCCGGCCATCCGGGCCAGCTCTGGCGGATGATATCCGCCACCTCGCCCCGCTCCGTACCCAGCACGGCGGCCAACTCGCCATACAGTTGATCCTCGGCGCGCTTGAGATAGCGCTCATCCATCTGGCTGACCTTTTTGCCGTGGCGCACCGCCCACGCCCGCTTGCGGCACACATTGTGGATCATGGCGGCCAGCTCGCCGCACTCGCAGCGCATCACCACCTGATGGTAGAAATCCCGGGCAGCCCGGACGCCCGCCTGCTCCGGCTTGCAGGGCGGCAGCATGGGAATAGACGCGATCAGCGCCAGCGCCGCCTCTCTCGTAATAACGGGGCGCATCAAAATGCCGGTGTCCACCGGCGTCAGCACCGTGCCGCTGCGGTACAGCGGCGTCAGATGATAGTAGAGCCGGCCGCCGTCATCATAGGCCATCCCGGACGGGCCGACACGCTCCACCCGGCAGACGCCCTCGCCGCCATACACCACCAGGTCACCTGCTGCAAACATTTTTTCACACTCCTTACACAAACACACAAAGCATGGAAACGCCGCACGTCCGCTTTTCCCCAGCCGTGCGGCTCTTTACTCACTACGAGAATTATACCACACTATGTCAAAAAATGTAAGGGCGATTTTTAAGAAATTTTGCCGGAAACGCTGGTTATCCGGAAAAAACGTGGTACAATGTGGAAAAACACTGAAAGGATCCTTTCCCCATGAAAAAGCCCGATATCCATCCCTCCGTTTTTGTGGCCCCCGGCGCTGTCGTCCGGGGCGACGTACAGCTGGCTGCCGGCAGCAGCGTGTTCTATAACGCGGTGCTGCGGGGCGACCGCGCCGCCATCTCCATCGGCGAGGGCACCAACATCCAGGACAACTGCGTGGTCCATGTGGAGTACGGCCTGCCGGTGACGGTGGGTAAGAATGTCACCGTGGGCCACGGCGCCATCCTCCACGGCTGCACCATCGGCGACGAGACCCTCATCGGCATGGGCGCCATCGTCCTCAACGGCGCAAAAATCGGCAAGAACTGTCTCATCGGCGCCGGCGCGCTGGTGACCCAGAACACCGTCATCCCAGACGGCAGCATGGTCATCGGCTCGCCTGCCAAGGTAAAGCGCCCGCTGACGGAGGAGGAGATAGCCTCTGTCCGTCAGTCCTCCGCTGACTACCAACAGGAGGCACAGGAGTGCAAGGCGTTGGAGGAAGCACTGTAAGCGAAAAAGGAAGCCGCAGGCATCTGCGGCTTTCTTTTTTTGTTTATTTCTGCGCGGCAGCCTTCTCCCGATCCGCTTGGATCAGCAGCTTCAGTGCCTCCACGCCCACCTGCACGGCGGCGGTGGTGTCCTCGCTCATGTCCTGATCCAACCCGGCCTTCTCCCGCTCCTGGTTCCACACCACATGGAAGCAGGAACCGCAGCGGCATTGCAGGGCGTCCGCCACCACGAACAGTGCGGCAGACTCCATCTCGCTGGCCTTAACGTGCAGGCGCTTCCACGCCTCCCACTTGTTCAGCAGCTCGTAGGATACCGGCATCCTGGCAGGGCTGTGCTGGCCGTAGAACGCATCCTTGCACTGGACGACGCCCACCTGTGTCCGCTTGCCCAGCGTCTTGGCCGCCTGTACCAGTGCGGTGGTCACCTCGAAGTCCGCCACGGCGGGGTACTCGATGGGCGCGTACTCCCGGCTGGTATGCTCGAAGCGGATGGCTCCGGTGGCCACCACCACGTCGCCGCTGCGGACGTCCAGATCGATGCCGCCGCAGGTGCCTACGCGGAGGAACGTGTCCGCGCCGATGTTGTGCAGCTCCTCCATGGCGATGGAGGCGGAGGGGCCGCCGATGCCGGTGGAGCACACGGAGACCTTTTCTCCCAGCAGGGTGCCGGTATAGATGGTGAATTCGCGATTCCGGGCCACGAAATGGGCGTCGTCAAACAGGGCCGCGATCTTCTCGCACCGGCCCGGATCGCCGGGCAGAATGACGTAGCGGCCCACATCGCCCTCCACACAGTGGATATGGAACTGTTTGTCCAGCTTTTGCATAGATACGCCTCCTTAATGGTGGTTCAAATTACAATGTCCGATTATTATACCACATATTGCCGCCGTGCGCAAATGAATTCCTCCCGGGCGGGGCGCGTTACATGACGCCCATGGCCCGCAGGGCGGCGGCGAAGCAGAAGATGGTTCCCATGGACAGCACCGAGCTCCAGGCCACCACTTGCTGGGCCAGTTGCTCGTCCCCGCCGATCTCCTGGACCATCACCGCGCTGGTTACGGCTACCGGTGAGCAGAAGATGGCCACTATCGTGGGCATTTCCACCGTGGTCAGCCCCAGCGGCTCCCGCAGCAGCAATACCAGTGCCAGAACGATCAACGGCACCACCACCAGGCGCATGGACACCGCCGCCAGGATCTTTTTCCACAGGCCCTGCACCGCATCGAACCGCAGCCGGGCGCCCAGGATCAGCAGCACCAGCGGCGAGGCCACCTTAGACAGGTCGCTGCATGCCTTGTAGATGGACGGCAGGCTGCTGCGCAGAGAGAACACCGGCTGGCCATCCACCTGCGGCAGCAGCTGCCGCACCAGTACGGTGACGAGACCCGCCAGCGCGCCCAGGATCAGAGGGTTGCGGAAGATCTGCCGCACCTCCTCCCGCCAGGAGATGGATTTGCCGTCTGTGCTGTATGCCGTCAGCATCAGCACTGCCAGCATGTTGAATACCGGCACGCACACGGAGGTGACCAGCGACGCGAAAATCAGCGCGTCCTGGCCGCCCAGGGCGCTGGCCAGCGGGATGCCCATAATAACCTGGTTGGCCCGGAACGTGGCCTGGGCAATGACTACCCGCTGCGCCCGTTCCTGGGCAAACAGCGGCGCCACGGCCACACCCAGCCCTGCGGCACCCACAATGCACAGCACGATGAAGCCCAGCAGACGCCAATTCAGCACCGACAGGTCCTCGATGGCGTATACGTTCAGAAACAGCTGCACCGGCAGCAGCACATGAAAGCAGAAGCTGTTGAGCTGCCGGTAAAAATCATCGCTCCAATGGGCAGAGTGCCGCAGCCAGCAGCCCAGGGCCATGGTCAGCAGCAGCGGCATAATGGCCCTGCCCGCGTATAAAAGGATCTCCAGCATAATCGTTTTCCTCGGTTCCTGATTTCGAGAGACAGTATAGCAGATTATTCCCTGTTTTTCTACCCTTCCTGTAAAATTCCGCCCTGTGGGCGGCGGGCCTTGCAAATCCCGGAAGAATATGGCATGATAGAGAAAAACCACCGGGGAGGACACCATATGGACACGGAAAAGCTATACGATCAGGATGCATTCCTGCGGGAATTTGACGCCGTCGTCACGGAGTGCTATGAGGGAAAGGACGGCTCCTGTCTGGTGACTCTGGACCGCACGGCCTTTTATCCGGAGGGGGGCGGTCAGCCGGCGGACCATGGCGTACTGGGCGGTGCGGCGGTGCTGGACGTTCAGGAGCGGGAGGGACGGGTGCTTCACACCTGCAACCGCCCCCTGCCGGTGGGCCGGACGGTCCGCGGCGTCATCGACTGGGACCGCCGCTTTGACCACATGCAGCAGCATTCCGGCGAGCACATCGTCAGCGGCATGCTCTGCGCTGCCTTTTCCTGCGACAATGTGGGTTTTCACATGGGTGCGGATACCGTCATCATCGACTATAACGCTCCCATGACCTGGGAGCAGGTGCTGGAGGTGGAGGACCGGGCCAACCGGTATATCTGGGAAAATCATCCCTTCCGGGCGTACTATCCCACGCCGGAGGAGCTGGCCGTCCTGCCCTATCGCAGCAAAAAGGCAATAGAGGGGCCGGTACGCATCACAGAGTTCCCCGGGGCGGACCGCTGCGCCTGCTGCGGCACCCATGTGGCCGCCAGCGGCCAGGTGGGATTGGTGAAGTTCCTGTCCTGCCAGAAGCTGCGGGACGGCGTGCGGCTGGAGCTGCTGTGCGGCGGCCGGGCCATGGAATACCTGTCCCGGTGCTGGGACCAGAGCCGCCGGATCGGCCAGGCGCTGTCCGTGAAGCCCCAGGCAGCCTTTCCGGCAGTGCAGCGGCTGGAGGAGCAGCTGCGGCAGAGTCGGGAGCGCTGCGCCGCTCTGGAGGAGCAGGTGTTCCGCCAGACAGCGGAGCAGTACCGGAACGCCGGGGATGTGCTGCTGGTGCAGCCGGACATGGAGCCGGACAGCGTCCGCCGTCTGTGCGACGCCGTCAGCGGTACCTGCGGCGGACGGTGCGCCGTATTTGCCGGCACCGGCGGCAGCTATCGCTGGGCCGTTATCCATCCGGGACAGGATCTGCGCGCCTTTATCCGGGACATGAACCAGGCTCTTCATAGCCGCGGCGGCGGCCGGGACGGCTTCGCCCAGGGCAGCGCCGCCTGCACGGAGGAGGAGCTGCGGGCCTTCTTCGCCCAATGAAAATCGAAAGCACCCCGAACCATGCTGCCTGCATGATCCGGGGTGTTTTTATCCGTATGGGTCACAGCCATGTTTCGGGGGCTGCGGCGTCCAGAAACAGGGCCAGAGACAACAGGTCCGCACTGCCGCCGGGGCTCAGATGCCGGGCGATAAGATCGTCGTCCAGAGCCTCCAGCGCCGGAGCCAGAGCATTCTCCGGCAGAGCGAGAAGTGCCGACGCCGCCTGCTGTACATAGCGCAGGCCCTCCGGACCGCCGCGATAGACCAGGGTGCTGTCGTCCAGCCGGGACATGGACCAGGTCAAGGCCGCCAGGGCACCGGATCGGGACAGAAGCTCCCGCATATGCCGGGCGGTGGGAAAGCCGGATATGGCCTCCTGCCGGACGCCGCCGCACTGGGCCCGGACGGTGCTGCCGTGGGTACCGGAGGCCGGCGGCAATGCGCCGGCGATGGCGGCCGCCGTGTGGAAGGGATCGCCGCCCTCCGTCAGGCTGCAGCCCAGGGCCGACAGCAGCAGGGCAAAGCTGTACAGCGTCCCCTTGTGGGTGTTGACGCCGCCGGTGGCCGTCAGCATGGCATGCTCCGCCTCCCGGCCCAGTGCCTGGAGCTCCGCCGGAGAGGCCCCTGCCATGCCCAGGGACACAAAGCGGCAAAAATACGGCTCCAACGCCGCCGCGCTGCGGCGGAACAGGGGCAGGTCCATGTCATCATGGGCCCCGGTGTTGCGCCGGTCCACCAGGCCGGGCTTGGGGGTCAGGCACACCTCGTCCTCCAGGGCCTGACGGGCCAGTTGGGCCAGGTGACCGGCGGCAAAGCTCCGGAGGATATCCTCTGTTTTGGCCTGGATGGCGGCAAGGCCGTGGGCCCGGCTGCGGGAGCACACCGTCACGGGGCCGCCGCAGATCAGGCACCGGCGGCTCTGGGGCCGGGACAGCTTCTCCCCGCCGGGGGACAGCACGTCCAGGTCGTACAGCCGGCCCACGGGGGCCTGCTCCTCCAGCCGGAGGCACAGGTCCTTCACGGCTCCGGCGGGGCGGTGGTATACCAGCAGGGCCTCGGGGCCTGTGGGGGCGGCGACGGACTCCCGGTGCACCGGCGCACCCAGGTCCCGGTCCAGGGCCGCAAGGCCCGCCCGGAAGGCCAGGCGGACCAGAGGCGTGTCCTTGACGGGACCGGCGATATTCATGGTGAAGGACAGCAGCGTGCCGCCGTACCGCCGGTGCAGCGCC
>OFMT01002092.1_pt1 | contig 12534 bp, 12 predicted proteins | sample 1541891 | NCBI WGS metagenome assembly OFMT01 (sample SAMN04209230, study PRJEB22552) | human gut metagenome | biome: gut; material: feces | host: Homo sapiens | place: USA: Oklahoma | reverse complement strand
CCTCGTCACGGCTCTCGATGTCCCACTCACGCCACGGAGCGATGATGGCCATATCCGGGCACAGGGCCTTGAGGGTCAGCTCAAAACGCACCTGATCGTTGCCCTTGCCGGTGCAGCCGTGGCAGATGGCATCTGCGCCTTCCTTGATGGCGATATCGGCCAGAGCCTTTGCAATGCAGGGGCGTGCAAAGCTGGTGCCCAGCAGGTAGTCCTCGTACTTTGCACCAAACTTCAGGGTGGGGAAGATGTAGTTCTCCACAAAGTCCTTCTTCAGATCCAGAACGTACAGCTTGGAAGCGCCGGTAGCCTTGGCCTTTTCCTCCAGGCCGTCCAGCTCGGTGCCCTGGCCCACGTCACCGGAAACGGCGATGACTTCGCAGTTGTTGTAGTTTTCCTTCAGCCAGGGAATGATGATGGAGGTATCCAGACCACCGGAGTAGGCCAGAACGACTTTTTTAATGTTTTCCTTTTTCATAATAAACGCGCTCCTTTTAATAAAAATACACTTTTGTACCCTGATGCGCACTTTCCCTTCGCATCCTCTGTCTTTGATTCGCGGTTGATGCTTTTATTATACGCCACGCGGCTTTTCCGTCAATGCTGAAAACTGCCAAACATGCCGCGCGTTTGCGGCAGGATTTGTTACACTTTGTATGTTTATGCAATATTATTTGTTTATATTCAAATTTTATGCAGTTAAAATGTATATATGAAATGCAAAAAAGCGCCCCGAAGGACGCTTTCTTTATGCCTGGTATCTTCCCAGGATCTCCTCCACCTGTTCCTGTGTCAGCGGGTGGGTGGGCTCCGGCTTTTCATTGCCCCTGCGCAGGGGCAGCCACCAGGTGGACAGGCCCAGCCAGCCGAACTTATAGGCAGTGTGGGGCTCACGGCCCACGCAGGTGAAGCCCAGGCGGGCATGGATACGCTCACTGGCGGGGTTGGGGTCTGCCACAAGGGCGTAGACATTCCAGTAACCCATCCCGTCCAGAATATCCAGCAGGGCGCGGTAGAGGGTATCCCCCACACCAAAGCCCCGGGCATCGGGGGCACAGTAGATGGTGCTCTCCACAGCCCAGTCGTAGGCCTCCCGGGGGTGGTAGCGGTGGGCGCAGGCATAGCCCAGCAGTTTACCGTCCCCATCCCGGGCCAGCAGCAGAGGGATCAGCGCACGGGTGCTGTCCACCCAGTCCTCATACTCCGGCAGGGAAGAGGGCGTTACCTGAAAGGTTGCCGTGTGGTGCAGGACATACCAGTTGTAGATGTCCAGGATCTCCGCCGCATCGGCCCGGGTGGCCAGCGAGAGCCGGGGCAGGTTCTTCTCAGCCCATTCGGCGCACAGGGTTTCCTTCTGCGCCTTGGTCAGCTTTTTCAGAGTTGCTTCCCGGCGCAGGGCGGCAGATTTGTCTGTGCACCGTTCCAGATACGCGAACCGCTGTGCCCCCAGCGCACGGGTGCACTTGGCTCCCTTCCTGCTCTTATGGGCGTGCAGGCGGCTGGCCGGGTCATTTGTCCAGCCCGTGTAGAGCTGGCCGCCTGCGCAGCGCACCATATAGACATAGGCCCGCTCCGTCTTCTCCGCTTCCCCGCTCATATCACAGTCTCCCGTTGTTTTTCAGCACCTGACGGCAGGCGGCCAGCGCCGTCTCCTTATCCTTTGCGGTGATGAGGAACCGGCTGGCGTGGCAGAAGCTGATGCCCTCGATGCCGCTCTTCTGCTCAATGACCTCCTGCGGCTGGCCCGCCCAGCTCTGGGGGAAGGGCAGCTTCGGCTTTTTGGTCTTGTGGTCGGTCACGCACTGGGCGCTCCACCCGCCGCGCTGGCTGGGGTAGATGACGAAGAGGGCATCGGTCTTGTACAGGCCATTCTTCCAGGGCAGGTAGCAGGGCAGGATCACGATGCCGTCCCGGGAATTCTTATAGGCCTGCTGCACTTTCTCGTCGGCGCGGTTCACGGCATTCGCGCTCTCGATCTGGTTTTCCAGGATCTGCTTTGCCACAGCCACCGCCTTGAAGAAGCAGGTGTCCTGATCCTCCTTGGAATCCCACACCGGGTTGAAGAAGCCGATGGCATCGCACAGGCTGTTCTGCTCACCGGTGTTATCGTTCAGATCAAGGGGCTGGATAAAGTTTTCATCGATGAGCCGGGCCTGACGCTCCCCCACCAGCCCCGGGCCCAGCACCCGCCACAGCAGGCCGAAGGCCGCATAGGGGATGCCGTTGGCGCGGTACTCTCGGGGCTCCTGATGGTGATCGAACATGCCAAAGCCGATATCATACACGATGCCGTCGAAATCGTCCGGTACCACAAAGCCGCGGGTGATCCTGATGTCCGGCCGGATGATCTGCAGCAGCGCCGTTGCAAATACGTCGTCCGCATGGAACTTTCCGGCGTGGGTGAAGCCATTTGCAGGAATTTTCATAACAGCAATACCTCGTTCTCTTTCTTTGGGAACAGTATATCACATTCTGAAGCAGGGGACAATAAAACCCCGGAACATGGAGTTTTCTTCCTTGTCCCGGGGAAATTCAAAGTTATTCTTCCAGAATCCATTTTCCCTTGCGGGAGCTCCCCATCCGTTTCAACTGCCCTTGTTCCTGCAACTTTCGGAAATAATATTTTACCGTATTCGGATTTAATCCTAACTGCTCTGCAACTTGTCTCTGTGAAAATTCCGGATTCTGCCGAATAACAGCCATGACAGCTTTGATCTGTTCCCACTGATCCGATCGGGTGGCGGATTGGGTGGCGGATTGGGTGGTGGATTGGGTGGTGGATTGGGTGGTGGAGCCTATTTCTTCTGTTTCACCCCCCAGCGGAACCAGGATACGAAAAATATCTCCTTCGACAAACTCCGGTTCTCTGCCGGAATAGTACCGACTATATTTAAACAAATTTCTTACGCCAGATCCCAATTGATCTGCATAGCCAATATTCCGAAAGAAAGATGCAATAATAGGATTTTTAGGATTTGGTTCCAGATTATCCAATGTGATCACCGCTGTCTGTGTTGCACGATTTGCATTTTCAACGTACATGCACTCTCGTTCTATCACGAATTTTGCTTGATAGGTGCTGGTATACTCCCTGTGGATCAAGGTATTGGCAATCATCTCACGTGTTATAATACTCCGCAGACTTTTGCGCTGGTCTCCTTCTAAAAAGAATTTATCCGGCAGATGTTTTCGTCCAAATTCCATCAATCGTTCATAACTTTCCACCAAATTTGTTTTTATGATCTCTCTGTCATCGTAGCGGTCTACATTTTCCCGTTTCAAAAGTGCATCTGTCACATAAGCAGGCACAACATCCATAATGAGATCATCTTTTCCAAGCAACATTACTGCGGCCAAATTGAACCCCTGCTGTCCTGTCATACGATCTTTACCATAAAGATGTGCACTCCTCAATAGTTCTTCATCCGTCATCCCATTCCACGGATGATTTTGACCACTGTTGTTCTCTGCCATTCTCCGCAGTCTTGGAAGCAGGTCCAAACGCAGATCTTCCGCCTGCACATAGGGATAAATTTTCCGTTCCGTGAAGATTTCCTGCTTTCTGATATACATTTGCGCAATTTGAGCAGTTGCTGTCACTTTAACGTCCGCATCATCTACACGGTCATAGATCACACGTTTATAGCTATGCACCTCAGCACTGGGCGGAACATGAACGTGAATAATCGTTTTTCCTCTATATTTCAGAATTTCCGGCGCAAGGTAAACGGTCGGTGTCAAAAGTGCCGGGTTACTGATACTGCTGATAAAGTTCTTCACCATATCAGATGCCGCTCTTTCCGGGATTCCCAAGACTGTGCCGTCATCCAGCACCCCCATAAAGAGATCCCCACCAAAGCGGTTCAGAAAAGAACATACCGTCTCATAAACATCATTTTCAATTCCGTTCCCACAGCGTTTGAATTCCACAGCAATGGTTTCTCCAATTTCAAAAACCGTTTTCAGCGTTTTAGTATCCATGCAAAGAACCTCCCTTACCTTGTGGGGCGTTTTGAATCTTATGAAATCAGTATATCACATTCTGAAGCAGGGGACAATAAAACCCCGGAACATGGAGTTTTCTTCCTTGTCCCGGGGCTGTTCTCTAGCTTCTGGTCACTTTCTCTTCCGTGCTGTCTTTGTAACGGCGCGGGTGGGGGTCTTGGTCACAGCCGTGGTGGGCTTCACGGCGGGGGAGAGGTTCGGCTTTTCGGTGAGGGCGGTGGTGGTGGGCTCGCCCAGTGCCAGCACCTCGGCCAGCTCCTTCTGCACCTTGGCGTTGACAGGGTCGTTCACAGCCAGCACATCGGAGTAGAACTGCTCCATCTCTTCGCGGGTGGAGAAGGTTGCAATGTACATCTGGTTGCCCATGGCACCGGACAGCGCCTCGGGGATGCGGTCCACCATCCGCATATTCTTCTGGTACTTCTGCATGATCTGCTCATGGCTGTACACAAAGTTCTTGCCATCGCGGCGGCCTGCAAAGGGGCAGTAGTAGTGCTCGCCCACCGGCATATCCGTGCCGCCGAAGGCGATCATATCTGCCCAGATCTTGTACACGTTGGTGGAGCGGGCAAAGTTGATCATATCCGGGGTAAAGCCGCCGCAGGGGCGCATATTGACCTCCAGCGCCACGAGCTGGCCCTTTTTGCCCATGCTGGCCTGATCCTCGGTCATGCGGAAGAACTCAAAATGGACGAACCGGCTCTTCACGCCAAAGCTCTTGACGGCGGCACGTCCGGCGGCGCGGGTATCCTCGGGCAGATCCTTGATGATATAGTAGATGGAGTTATCGTTGTCGTTGACGATGTCCATGATGGACACCGGGCTGACGTTGCCCGCCTCAAAGATGGGGTTGCCGCTGCCGTCAATGATGGCATCGTAGCTGTTGACCTCGGCATGGACGAACTCCTCCATAATGTAGGAGAGGTCGGGGTGATAGGTGCTCTTGTAGAGCAGGAAGCGCTTCAGCTCCTCATCGCTGGACAGCTTATGGGTATCGGAGGCACCCACACCGTTGTCCGGCTTGACCACCACCGGATAGCCCACCTCGTTGATGAACTTCCTGCAGCCCTCCAGGTCGTCCACCATGTGGTAACGTGCGGTGGCGATGCCGGCCTTCTGGTAATACTCCTTCATCTTGCTCTTGTACTTGATGCGGGGCATATCCTCGGTCTGGAAGCCGGACTTGATGTTGAAGTCCGTGCGCAGGGCCGCATCCCGCTCCAGCCAGTACTCGTTGTTGGATTCCAGCCAGTCGATGCGGCCATACTTGAAGGCGAAGAACGCCACCGCCCGGTAGACCTCGTCATAATTCTCCAGACTGCCGACCTTATAGTATTCGTTCAGGCTGTCCTTCAGCTCCGGCCTCAGCTCATCATAGGGCTGGTCACCGATGCCCAGCACGTTCATGCCGTCGTTTTTCAGCTCCCGGCAGAACTGCCAGTAGTTGGTAGGGAAATTGGGGGAGATAAAGATAAAATTCTGCATAGCTTGATGATTCCTCTTTTATCCTAGAATATAAGGCATATAATACACGACCTGCTGATACCACCAATCCCAGTCGTGCTTGACATCATAGCCCCACAGGTCCACCCAGACAGGGATGCCTTTCTGCTCAAAGATCTGCTTGAGCTGCCGGGTGGTATCGGGCTGCTCCCAAGCGCCCTGACCGCAGCAGATGACCGCCTTCCTGCTGCGGTAGAGGTCCATATAGGGGTGATCGGTGGGGAAGTTGGCCATATAGTCCACGGGGGAGTTCTGGTAGACCACCTCGTCCATGTAATCGCCAAAGCCGTATTTTGCGGTGTAGATGCCGCTGAGGGCCAGACAACCATCGAAAAGATAGGGGAACCGCAGGTAGAGGTTGACGGCATGGGTCGCGCCCAGGCTGCAGCCAAAGGCGATCACGCCGGGGAGGCTGTCCCAGCCGTTGCGCTCCTTGGCGATATACTGGATCTTGGGCACGACTTCCTCCACGATGTAGCGGATCCACTGCTCATAGCGGCGGATCCGCCAGTAGGGGTCGCCGTTGGTGTCGGACCAGGTCTCCTGATCGATGGTGTCGATGGAGATGACCATGATCTGCCCGGATTCGATCCACGGAGCCAGCGTACCGGCCATGTGGAAGTCCTCAAAGTCGAAGAAACGGCCATCCTGACAGGGGATAAAGAGCATGGGGCGGCCTGCGTGGCCGTAGACCTTGCATTCCATCTCCCGACCCAGTGCGGGGCTGTAATCCTTGAAGTATTGTGTTTCCATGTAGTTCCCTCCTCTATAAAAACCTCTCAGGCGCTCCGCGCCTCTCCTACCAAGAGAGGTGACATCCCGAAGGGATGACGGAGCGGTTCAGTCCAACTCGTACATCAAAGTATGGAACACGAACGGCAGCTGCTTTTCCCAGCTGGCTTCGCTGTGGGTGCCGCCGGGCACCAGGCGGCCGGTCAGGTGGATGCCCCGGACCATGATCTTGCTGCACATCTCGGCAAATTCCCTGCGCATTCCCTCGTGGCTGCCCATCTCCTGGGAACCGTAGTCCATGTAGAGCACCGTGCCAGGCTCCAGCTTTGCGCGGCCCACCAGACCGCTGAGCTTCTCAGGAGACACCCAGATCGACGGCGACAGGGCTGCCGCGCGGCTGAAGGTATCGTTATACTGCAGCAGGGCGTACAGGCTCATCAGGCCGCCCATGGAGCTGCCGCCAATGAACGTGTGCTCCCGGTCCGGCAGGGTGCGGAAATTGTGGTCAATGAAGGGCTTGAACCGGTGGATGAACCAGCTCATGGTCGCCTGCCCCTTGCCGTCAAAGTGGCCATAGGTCGGGTCATCGAAGCGGTAGGGCGAATACTCCACAAGGCGCTCGTTGTTGGGGCCTGCATTGCACTCCACTGCCGCCACGATGAGCGGGGTATCGGTGTAGTCCAGATAATCCGCCACGCCCCAGCTCTTGCCGTAGGTGGCATCCGCATCAAAGAACACATTCTGGCCGTCGAACATATACAGCACCGGATACCGGCGCTCCGGGTCGGCTTCGTACATGGTGGGCAGGTAGACATACACCCGGCGCTGCTCCACGCCGTTCACCGCAGGATAGCTGACGCTCCATTTTTTGACCATATTCCAGTTCCCTCTCGTTTCTGTTTTTCTGCACATAGTCTAGCACTGTGCAGGCGGAAAAGCAATCGGGGAACAAAACCTCTCCGTCAATGCTTCGCATTGCCACCTCTCCTAGCAGGAGAGGCAAGAAAACGGTATCGTAAACTTAGCTCCCCTGACTAGGGGAGCTGCCGCCGTAGGCGGCTGAGAGGTTCTATGATACGGCAAACGCCGCCCGGCGGCATTCCCACCCGGCGGCGTTTGCAAAAATTCTGAACAGAGAGAAGCGCGGGAAGGATCAATACTTCTTCTCAACCGGAACGATCCAGCCCTTGGTATCGGGGATCTTGCCCCACTGCATCCCGGTCATGGTGTCGTACAGCTTCTGGGTCACAGGGCCGATCTTGCCATCGCCAATGTAGGCGTGCTCGCCCTTCCAGACCAGCTCCTTGACAGGGGAGACGACTGCGGCGGTACCAGTGCCGAAGACCTCTTCCAGCTTGCCCTCGCGGGCGGCCTGCATGATGTCCGCAATGGCCAGCTTGCCCTCGATGACATCATAGCCCCAATCCTTCAGCAGCTCGATGCAGCTGCGGCGGGTAACGCCGGGCAGAACGGTGCCGACGGTTGCAGCGGTGTAGACCTTGCCGTCGATCTTGAACATGATGTTCATGCTGCCGACTTCCTCAACGTACTTCTTCTCCACACCGTCCAGCCACAGCACCTGTGCGTAGCCCTGCTCCTCGGCCAGCTCACCGGCCTTGATGGAAGCAGCGTAGTTGCCGCCGCACTTGGTAAAACCGGTCAGGCCGGGAGCGGCACGGATGTATTCATCCTCAACGTAGATGCGGACGGGGTTGATGCCCTCGGCGTAGTAAGCGCCGGAGGGAGCACAGATGATGCAGAAGATATAGTGCTTGGAAGCGTGCACGCCCAGACCCACATCGTTTGCAAAAATGAAGGGACGGATGTACAGGGAAGCGCCATCGGTATGGGGCACCCAGTCGCGCTCCACATCCACCAGAGCCTCAACAGCCTGCACAAAATCCTCTTCCGGGATCTTGGGGATGCACAGACGGTCAGCAGAATCCTGGAAACGCTTTGCGTTGCAATCAGGGCGGAACAGCTGAATGGTGTCATCCGCGGTGCGGTAAGCCTTCATGCCCTCAAAGATCTCCTGCGCATAGTGGAACACCACCGTGGCCGGGTCCAGCGGGAAGGGTGCATAGGGGACGATGCGGGCATCGTGCCAGCCCTCGCCCTCGGTATAATCCATCACAAACATGTGGTCAGTAAATTTCTTGCCGAAGCCCAGCTTGGTCTCGTCCTGGGGCTTCTCCTTGGGAGAAGTGGTACGAGTAATCTTGATATCCAACATGATATATTTCCCTCTTTTCTGATCTCACACAGCAGATTTTGCGCGGCACGCGCCCGCACCTGAAATGCCGAATGTTGTTTTCTATTATAGTAGCATGAGCCGGATTTGCAAGGAAACGCAAAATCTTTCATGTTTGGGGGCTGTAAGTTGTCGCAAATTGTGATAAAATGAAAATATAAGCCCTCTCAGTCAACGCCGATGGCGTTGCCAGCTCCCCCAAAGGGGGAGCCCATTGCGGCTTTTAGATTTTGGATTTGCGAAAACCTTTCCCAAGAGGCAGAACAGCCTCTCCCTTCGGGAGAGGTGGCATTGCGAAGCAATGACGGAGAGGGTTATAATAAAAGGAGTTCTACCATGATCAACGGCGTGATTTTTGATATGGACGGCCTGATGTTCGACACCGAGCGGATGTGGGCTACTTTCTGGGAACCGGCGCTGGCAGCGCTGGGTCTGGAGTACAAGGAAGGCCTTGCCGAGGCTGAACGCGGCACGGCAGGCGAAACTTCCCGTAACATCGTACGGCAGTTCTACGGAGAGGACTGCGATGCCAACGCCATCATCGACAGTCTGCACCGGGTGGCCGATGAGGAGTTCCAGAAACCGGTGCCCAAAAAGCCGGGGCTGGACGAGCTGCTGGCTTGGCTGGATGCCAACCACATCCCCATGGCAGTGGCCTCCTCCAGCCGGGTCCATGTCATCGAGGGCAACCTGAACAACTGGGGGCTGACCCACTACTTCAAGGCGCTGGTATCCGGCCAGCAGGTCAAACACTCCAAGCCCGACCCGGAGATCTTCCTGCTGGCGGCGGAAAAGCTGAGCACCGACCCCGCCCACACGCTGGTGCTGGAGGACAGCTACAACGGTGTCCGCGCCGGTGCCGCCGGGGGCTTTGTCACCGTCATGGTGCCCGATCTGCTCCCCGCCGACGACGAGATGCGCGGCCTGTATACCATGGAATGCACCAGCCTGAACGAGGTGCTGGCCAAGCTGAAAACAGGAGAACTGTAACTGAGGGAAAGCTCCTCTGCTGTATTGGCAGGGGAGCTTTTTTGTGATTTTGCTACAAAATTCGACATCGTTTTCGTAAAAATAACAAATTCAAATTTTGTAGTTGACACATATATTGGGGGGGGTATTATATGGTAAACGGAGCACATTCTGGGTACTCCGGACACACGATGGAGGTATCAACTATGAGACTTTTCAAAAAAGCAGCTGTCTGCCTGCTCGCAGCAGCCATGGCCGTTTCGATGCTGACCGCCTGCGGCGATGATGGGCCGTCCAACCCCGGCAATGGCGGCAATGGCGGTTCTACTGGCGGCGGCAACACATCCACCAGCACCCCCGCAAAACCAGACGAGGGTAACTCCGGGAACACTTCTGGTGGTTCTGAAGAGAATGGCACCACTACACTTCCGACCAATTGGAATGCTTCAAAGACCAAGAACTACTATAATAAATATGGTATTTCGGATACAAATATTTATGTAAGCGGCACTTTAGTTCAGATGGACAAAAACGGTACACAAGTTGATACTGAAAAAATCGAATATGCAGTGAAGGGCTCAAAAACATTTACCAGCATGACGACCATAGTAAGTGCATCTGGCCAAAATAGCACAACCAAAGTATACAAAAACAATAACGAATATTATGTTTATACAAACGATCGGTGGCATAAATGTGAAAACGAAAAGCAGATTAATGCTGCAAAACTGATTATTCAACTTTATCAGGAGTGGTATAAGGTTCCAAGTAGCCCATATCATTTTGTCGCATACACCGAGAGTGGAAAGTATTACGAAAGTGCTATCTCAAATTGGACGGACGGAACCCCCATTCAGTATAGCTACGCATATAACTCCACTAATCACCTGATGGCAATGGCCTGCACTTATCAGAACAATGTTGCATATATTACAAGTTCTGTAGTACTCACCTCTTGCCCTGATGCTTTTGCCTTCCCTCAAAAGTAATTTTAGACTCCCCGGAACATGGAAAATCACCCCGTGTTCCGGGGTTTTATTGTCTCCCGTGTTATGTTATAATAAAAGAAAAGAAAAAAGGAGACATCCCCCATGAAGATCGCAGTTCCTTATGAAAACGGTATGGTATTCCAGCACTTCGGCCACACGGCAGAGTTCAAGTTCTACGAGGTCGAAAACGGACAGGTGACGGCCAGCGAGGTCGTTTCCACCAACGGGCAGGGCCACGGCGCACTGGTGGGCTTTCTGGCCCAGCACAATGCCAATGTGGTGTTCTGCGGCGGCATCGGCCCCGGGGCACAGAACGCCCTTGCACAGGCAGGCATCCAGCTGTTCGGCGGGATCAGCGGCCCGGCAGACGCGGCAGTAGCAGATTATCTGGCCGGAAAGCTCCGCTTTGACCCCAACGCCCATTGCGACCACCACGACCACGACGAGGGCCACCATTGCGGTGAGCATCATTGCGGCGGGCACTCCTGCGGCCAGTAACTCATAACATCACAAAACCCCGGAGCGATGCATCACAGCAAACGCTCCGGGGTCATTTTATGCCTTAGAAGAACCGGCAGAAGCCAGGGCAGTGCCGTGAGCGCTCGGCCTCATCTCGACAGCATTTTATTGGGACACAAAAGAGATGCTCTCGGTCTGCTTCGATTCGGCCGGGCGGGGCGGATCTGCTTTGGTCAGCATCTGCTGGAATTTCCGCGCCGCCGTGTTCAGCGGACGGTGGCGGTCGTAAACAAGGCAGATCGAACGGGTCGGGATGATCTCCTGCAGATGGAGCTGCACCAGCTCGCCACGCTCCAGGCTATCCCTCGCCATGGGTTCCGGCACAAAGGCAAGGCCCAGCTCGCTTTTGACCAGCGTGAGCATCTGGTCGGTGGTGGCGGCTTCCGTATCCGGCTTGAGGACCGCGCCGTGATCCAGGAAGAACTGCCGGTACAGGCTGCGGGTCACGCTCTCGTCGCTGAGGGAGATGAGGGGATAGCTGCGCAGCTCCTTCAGGGTCAGGCTCTGACTTGCCAGTGCGGTGAAGGTCCTGCCACCCACCAGCACCTCGTAAAACGGCTTCAGCTCCACCATTTTCAGCCCCGACTCGATCTCCGCCGGGGTGCTCACAATGGCAAAATCCACCTCGCCGTTCTTCACGGCCAGCACCGCCTGCGGGGTGGAGTGGTTCGAGATGCGCAGCCGGATGCCGGGATATTCGGTATGGAAATCCCGCAGCTTTTTGGAAAGATAAATGTTGAGCGCCGTCTCGGTGGCGCTGATGCTGATGGTTCCGTGCTCCAGCGTGGCACTGGCGCTCAGCTCCTCCTCAGCATCCTGGATCTGCACCGCCGCCGAAGCAATGCGGGAGTAGAGCATCTCGCCCTCCGGTGTCAGGGTCACACCCCGGTTGGAGCGGATGAACAGCACGCAGTTCAGCTGGCTTTCCAGCCGGTTCATCGAGTGGGTGATGTTGGGCTGGTTGTTGCCCAGCACCCGCGCGGCCTTGGTAAAGTTCTGATACTTCGCCACATAATAGAAGATCTTGTAATACTCCCAATCCACATACATGATATGCCTGCCTCCTCCATGTAAAAATCGCATTGCAGCCTTGTGCAGAATACTTTTTGCACATTCTTTCCCTGCCCGTATCATAACAACTGCAATCGAAAATTGCAAGAGGAAATTGAAAAATAGTACACCTATCAGGACGAGCACGGCAAGAGCTGCGACAAATGGGAAAGCTTTCCCACCCAAGGAAGAGGCGGTGAAATGGGGCATCCTCATCAAAAGCCCCGTCCCGGTGGAAGCCCCCAAAAAGACCACCCAAGAGCGCAGCATCTGGGAGGTGGACGAGATGCGGGCAGCGCTGGACAGCATGGAGGACCCTATCCTGCATCTGGCGGTGCATCTGACGCTGGTGGGTGCACTCCGAGAGGGTGAGGTGGCAGGTCTGACCCCGTAGGACATCGACTTTGATGCTGCCAACGGCATGGGCACCTTCACGGTCAGCCGTTCCATGCAGCGGGTGCAGAAGGACACGCCAGTGCGGATATGCTGGTGAACACCTACGCCCATATCCAGCAGTCC
>OFMT01002084.1_pt1 | contig 12558 bp, 8 predicted proteins | sample 1541891 | NCBI WGS metagenome assembly OFMT01 (sample SAMN04209230, study PRJEB22552) | human gut metagenome | biome: gut; material: feces | host: Homo sapiens | place: USA: Oklahoma | reverse complement strand
GCATAGCCAGGCACAGAACCATAGCCATGACGCTGCCCAGCAAGGCCCGTTTGGTGGACTTGCGATTTGTCATGATATCTTCCTCCTATTTTCTTATGTGTGACCGATGGGGCGTCTCAAGGGGAGTACGGATCGCCACAGCCCGGCTGCGGACCGGTCTACCCCGTCGTGCCAGATGATTTTCAGCCACTTCGTGTCATGAAGATCGGGGCACATCCTCGAAATCGCCTTGCTGCATCCGCCGCTGGCGGCGCTGCGGCGATTTCCGCAATGACATTTCTGTTCATGTCTTTGCAAAGAGGCGCAGCCCAACGTGGGGATCCGTATTCTCTTTGGAACACCCTTTATCATTTCAATGAAATGATAACCGCCCATGGGCGGTTCGGCGCGCACTGTCTATACATGGATATTAGCACTTCTTCTGGCTATATGCAAGAGGGGACATCGATTTTCGTTGATTTGGCACAAAGGTTTAGAACGTACTTATGCAGTATCATATAAAATACCACATTTCCCGGGGGGAAAGGGGGATTTTTTCGGGCAGAAAAAGCGCCGCCTCCCTTCGTGGGAGGCGGCGCTTTTTCTGCGTTTTTACTTGGCGGGCTTGACGATGAGGTTGATGAGCTTATTCTTCACCAGAATGGTCTTAACGACCGTCATGTCGCCGGTGGCCTTCTGAACCTTATCCAGCGCCAGAGCGGCGGCCTTCACCGTCTCCTCGTCGCTGTCCATAGCCACGGTAACGGTACCCTTGAGCTTGCCGTTGACCTGCACGGCCATCTCCACGTGGGAGTCCACGGTCTTGGACTCGTCCCAAGTGGGCCAAGGCATCTGCATGGCCATCTTGCCGGTCTTGGCGGCGTAGCCGGTGAGCTCCCACATCTCCTCCACCATGTGGGGGGCGAAGGGAGAGAGCATCAGCATCAGCTGCCGCAGGTCGCCACGGGTCAGGCCGGAGGAGTAGAACTCGTTGACCATGGCCATGAGGGCGGCAATAGCGGTGTTCATCTTCAGGTCGTCGATATCGGTGGTGACCTTCTTGATGGTCTTGTGGATGATGGAGGCGTTCTTCCCGGAGATCTCATCGCTGTCCTGCGCCAGCTCCATGAGGTTCCAGCAGCGATCCAGGAAGCGCTTGGAGCCCTTGACGGCCTCGTTGGACCATGTGACGGCCTTCTCGAAGTCACCGATGAACATGATGTGCAGGCGCATGGTGTCGGCGCCGTACTGGGCCACGATATCGTTGGGATTGACTACGTTGCCGCGGGACTTGGACATCTTCTCGCCGCCCTCGCCAAGGATCATGCCGTGGCTGGTGCGCTTGGCGTAGGGTTCCTTGGTGGGGACCACACCGATGTCATAGAGGAACTTATGCCAGAAGCGGGAGTACAGCAGATGCAGAGTGGTATGCTCCATGCCGCCGTTGTACCAGTCCACGGGGCTCCAATAATCCAGCGCCTCCTTGCTGGCCAGTGCCTTGTCATTGTGGGGGTCCATATAGCGCAGGAAGTACCAGCTGGAGCCGGCCCACTGGGGCATGGTGTCCGTCTCCCGCTTGGCGGGGCCGCCGCAGCAGGGGCAGGTGGTGTTGACCCAATCGGTCATCTTGCTGAGGGGGCTTTCGCCGTCGTCAGTGGGCTCGTAGCTCTCCACCTGCGGCAGTACCACAGGCAGCTGCTCCTCCGGCACCGGGACCCAGCCGCACTTTTCGCAGTTCACCAGAGGGATGGGCTCGCCCCAGTAGCGCTGGCGGGAGAACACCCAGTCACGGAGCTTGAAGTTCACCTTCTCCTTGCCGAAGCCCTGCTCCACCACGTACTTCTTCATGGCGGGGATGGCCTCCTTGACGGTCATACCGTTGAGGAAACCGGAGTTGACCATGATGGCGGTGTCATCCTTGGCCACGAAGGCCTCCTTGGTGACGTCGCCGCCCTGCACCACCTCGATGATGGGCAGGCCGAACTTCTTGGCGAACTCCCAGTCACGCTGATCGTGGCCGGGGACACCCATGACCACGCCGGTGCCGTAGCCCATGAGGACGTAGTCTGAGACGAACAGGGGCAGGGGCTTGTGGGTGACGGGGTTGATGGCCTCGATGCCCTCCAGCCGGACGCCGGTCTTTTCCTTGTTCAGTTCACCACGCTCGAAGTCGGACTTGCGGGCGGCCTCCTCCTGATAGGCGGCCACGGCATCCCAGTTCTTGATGTGGGGCTGCCAGCTCTTCAGCAGGGGATGCTCCGGGGAGATGACCATATAGGAGGTGCCGAACAGGGTATCGGCACGGGTGGTATAGACGGTGACCTCGTCACCGATGTTGGTCTGGAAGGTGATCTCGGCTCCGGTGGAACGGCCGATCCAGTTGCGCTGCTGGATCTTGACACGCTCGATGTAGTCCACGTCCTCCAGATCGTCCAGCAGACGCTGGGCGTAGGCGGTGATCTTCAGCATCCACTGGCTCTTCTCCTTACGGATGACCTCGCTGCCGCAGCGCTCGCAGACGCCGTTGACCACCTCCTCGTTGGCCAGCACGCACTTGCAGCTGGTACACCAGTTGACGGGCATGGTGGCCTTATAGGCAAGGCCACGCTTGAACATCTGCTGGAAGATCCACTGGGTCCACTTGTAGTAGCTGGGGTCGGTGGTGTCGATGCAGCGGTCCCAATCGAAACCGTAGCCCAGCATTTTCAGCTGGCTGGTGAAGTTGGCGATGTTCTGCTTGGTGACGATGGCGGGGTGGATATGGTTCTTGATGGCGTAGTTCTCCGTGGGCAGGCCGAAGGCATCGAAGCCGATGGGGTACAGGACGTTGTAGCCCTCCATGCGCTTTTTACGGGTGACGATGTCCATGGCCGTGAAGGGCCGGGGGTGGCCCACATGGAGGCCCTGACCGGAGGGGTAGGGGAACTCGATGAGGCCGTAGAACTTGGGGCGCTTGTCCCCGGTGACGGCGGCGTAGGGCTTGGTCTCCTCCCACCGCTTCTGCCACTTCTTTTCAATGGCGGCAAAATCATACTTCATGCTGCTTTCTCTCCTTACTATGATAATGTATAACTGAGCGGTAAAAAAACGCCCCCGGCCGCTGCTGCGGTCAGGGGCGAAGCAACTCGCTGTACCACCCTGCTTCCGTGATGGGGCTCCTCCCCTCACGCTCAGGCGGCTTTAACGCAGGCCATACGTCCCGCCCTGTTCAGGCGGGAGGCTCCGGGGCCAGTACAGCAAGGCACCTCCGCCGGTTCGCACCACATGCCGGCTCTCTTGGGGCAGGTCTGCCTTGCCTTTTTCCCTTCATCGCTTTTGACAATACAGTTCTATGATAATATCCTTCGATGGATTTGTCAAGCGTTTCGCCGGGAGTTGTTTTATTCCTTGGCATCCACCACGCCCGTCAGATCCACCGGTGTACCGTCACGCCACAGGCGCTCCAGCCCGTAGAACTCACGGGCCTCGGCGTTAAAGACATGGACGGCGATGCAGCCGTAGTCCAGCAGCACCCACGTGCCGCCACGGTAGCCCTCCCGGTGCAGGGGATCCTCCTCCGCCTCCTCCAGCAGGACCTTCTCCACGTTGTCCACCAGTGCGTTGATCTGGGTGTTGGAGGAGCCGGTGGCGATGACAAAGTAGTCCGCCAGCGTGGTCAGCTCCCCGATCTCCAGCACCTGAATTTCCTTTCCCTTTTTATCCGACAGCGCACGGGCTGCCAACAGCGCCAGCTCCTTGGCATTTTTCATTTTGCTTCACCTCTTAACAGAAAATCTCTCGCTTCCAGCGTATCATGATGCACGGGATTGCCCATGCGCTCCATCTCGTCGATGGTGTCGGACAGGCCCATCAGGAGACCCTTGTCCAGATCGTCGTATACCGCACGGCGCAGCTCGTCCACCCCCGGAAAGTCCCGATTGGGCTCGATGTAGTCCGCCAGATAGATGACCTTTTCCAGCAGGGTCATATCCGGCTTGCCGGTCGTGTGCCAGCGGATGGCCTCGTAAACGGCGTCCTTCACACCGAAGATGTCACGGGCCACGGCGGCACCGGTCTTGGCGTGCAGCAGCTTCAGGGCGTGCTGCTCCAGCTCGTCCAGCCGGATATCGTACCTGCGGCACAGGGCCAGCTGCTGCTCCATATCCAGCTTCTTGGTGCAGTCGTGGAGGAGGGCGGCGATGCGGGCATCCGTCTCGTCGGCCCCGTAGCGCCGGGCCAGCCGGATGGCCTCCTGCTCCGTCCCCAGCACATGGGGCATCCGCTTGGGCTTTAAGAAGCTCAGGGCGATGGGCCGCAGTTCCTCCGGCGTCAGGTGCTTCAGCTCCGCATGGGTGCCGTAGAGCCGCTGGCGCAGGATGTAGCCGTACACCGCCTCCGGCAGGTACTCCCTGCCCTCCGGCAGCAGCTGCCGCAGACGGGTGGAGGAGATATCCACCACATGGGGGTTCTCCACCACCGTCACCTGCGCCCCGAAAGTCTCCTCCAGATATGCCCTCTGCCGTGCAAAGCGCTGCTGCTCCGGGTCCCCGGTGCGGCTGAAGGCCGCCACACGGGCAAGGCGCAGGATCTCCTGCGGCTCACGCCAGTCCTGCAAGGACAGGAACATATCCGTTCCCATCAGCAGCCACAGCTCATCCTCCGGGTACTGCCGGCGCAGGGTGCGGAGGGTATCCGCCGTGTAGCTCTTCCCCCGCCGCTTCACCTCCACGTCCAGCACCTGTGCAGGGCAGGACAGCTCCGCCGTGGCCAGCGTGGTCATCTCCAGACGCTGGGCGGCATCGGCGCCACTCTCCGGCAGCGCCTTATGAGGCGGGATGCTGGCGGGGATCAGCAGCAGAAGGTCCAGCCCCAACTGCTGCGCCGCCGCCTGTGCCGCCGTGATATGGCCCCGGTGAATGGGGTCAAAGGTCCCGCCGTAAATACCGATCTTCATATCACACGCTCTTCTTCCGGTCCTTGACCAGCTCGATCTTCCGCTTGGCCTTGTCATGCTGCATCCGATAGAGGACGAATTTGCTGCCGATGACCTGCACCACCTCGCACCGGGCGGCTACCTTCAGCTCCTCCGCCGCCTCACGGGCGGTGAGCATGGAGTTCTCCAGCACCCGGCCCTTAATGAGCTCCCGTGCCTCCAGGGCGTCGTTGACCTGCTTGATGAGGTTCTCCCCGATGCCGTCCTTGCCCACATGGACGATGGTATCCAGCGTGGACGCCATCCCACGCAGCTGGGCTCGCTGCTTGCTTGTCAGTTCCATATCAATGATTCTCCATATATTCTTTCAGTTTTTCACCAAAGGCCCGCAGGGCCACGCCCCGATGACTGATGGCATTCTTCTCCTCCGGCGTCAGCTGGGCGAAGGTCTTTCGCAGCTCCGGCACGAAGAACACCGGGTCGTAGCCGAAGCCGTTCTCCCCCTGCGGGGCATAGGCGATGGTGCCGTGGCAGTCGCCCTCGGCCTCCAGCACGTTCCCGTTGGGGAAGCAGCAAACCACCGACGTGTGGAAGTGGGCGGCACGGGTTCCGGCTCCCCGGAGGTTTTCCAGCAGCAGCCGATAGCGGGCCACATCGTCGTCCAAGCCGCCATAGCGGGCGGAGTACACACCGGGGGCGCCGTTGAGGGCGTCCACGCACAGGCCGGAGTCGTCGGCAATGGCGGGCAGGCCGCTGGCCTGCATGACGGCCTCGGCCTTGATGCGGGCGTTTTCCGTGAAGGTGGTGCCGGTTTCCTCCGGCTCCAGCGCCAGCCCCAATTCGGACTGGAGCACTACCTCCACCCCCAGCTGGCCCAAAATGCGCTGCATCTCCGCCAGCTTGCCCTGATTATGAGAAGCCAATACGAATTTCATCACAGTACCTCCCCCAGAATATCCTTCTCCTTACGGATCAGCTCCCGGCAGCCCTTGGCGCACAGCTCCACCAGCTCCTGCTGCTCTCTGGCGGTGAAGGCCCGGCCCTCGCCGGTGCCCTGAAGCTCGATGATCTCCCCCAGCTCATTCATGACGCAGTTCAGGTCCACCATGGCCCGGCTGTCCTCGCTGTACGGCAGGTCCAGCATGGGTGCATCGTCGATGATGCCGGCGGAGATGCCCGCCACGAAGTGCTTCACCGGCGTCCGGGGCAGCACCCCCTCCTCCACCAGCTTGCGGCAGGCCAGTGCCAGAGCGATGAAGCCGCCGGTAACGGAGGCGGTACGGGTGCCGCCGTCGCCCTGCAGCACGTCGCAGTCCACGGTGATGGTGCGCTCGCCCAGCAGGCGGCGGTCTACCGCCGCGCGGAGGCTGCGGCCGATAAGGCGCTGGATCTCGGCGCTGCGGCCGGAGAGCTTCAGCTTGTCGATGTCCCGGCGGGAGCGCTGGCGATTGGCACGGGGCAGCATGGAGTACTCCGCCGTCACCCAGCCGCAGCCGGGGGCCACATGGGGCGGCACCCGCTCCTCCACGCTGGCGTTGCACAGCACCACCGTGTCGCCACAGCGGATCAGCACACTGCCCTCAGCGAATTTGATGAAGCCCGTGGTGATCTCCACCGGGCGCAGTTCATTATATTTTCGTCCATCTGCACGGGTCATATGCCTTCCTCCTCAGATAAGATCGTTGACGAATTCCCTTGCGTCAAAGGGGCGCAGGTCATCGATGCCCTCGCCAAGGCCCACGAACTTCACCGGCACCTGCAGCTCCTGTGCGATGGCAATGACGATGCCACCCTTGGCGGTGCCGTCCAGCTTGGTGAGGATGATGCCCGTCAGACCCGCCGTCTCCTTGAACTGCCGGGCCTGAATGAGGCCATTCTGGCCGGTGGTGGCGTCCAACACCAGCAGCGTCTCCTTGGCGGCGTTGGGGGCCTCCCGGTCGATGATCTTGCGGAGCTTCGCCAGCTCCTTCATCAGGTTATCCTTGTTGTGCAGGCGGCCTGCCGTGTCGCACAGCACCACGTCCGTATTCCGGGCCTTGGCCGCCGCCAGCGAGTCAAACAGCACGGCGCCGGGGTCGGCTCCTTCGTTCTGGCGCACGATGTCCACACCGGCCCGCTCCGCCCAGATCTCCAGCTGATCGGCGGCGGCAGCACGGAAGGTATCTCCGGCGCACAGCAGCACCTTCTTGCCCTCATTCTTCAGCCGGTGGGCCAGCTTGCCGATGGACGTGGTCTTACCCACGCCGTTGACTCCGATGATGAGGGCCACGCTGGGCCGGGTAGAGAGGTCCAGCGCGGGATCGCCCACCGACAGCTTTTCCGCCAGAATGTCCCGCAGGGCGTTTTTCACGTCCTCCTCGTGGGTCAGCAGCTTGGCATAGGCCCGCTTTTTCAGTTGGGCCACAGCGTCCACCGCCGTATCCATGCCCACGTCCGCCAGGATGAGAGCCTCCTCCAGATCGTCGTAGAATCCCTCGTTGAGGGAGTCGAAGGACATGGGCTTGAGCCACGCCTCCTTGAATTTTGCAAACAGTCCCATGGCTGCTTCCTCCTTGCATCGGGCTGCCGCCCGGTTATTTGATCTTCAGCTCCTTGGCCATATCATTGAGGTTGATGGTGAGGATGCGGCTGACGCCACGCTCCTGCATGGTAACGCCGTACAGCACGTCGGCCTCCTCCATAGTGCCACGGCGGTGTGTGATGACGATGAACTGCGTCTTACCGGCGATGCGGCGCATATACCGGGCGTAGCGCACCACGTTGGCCTCGTCCAGTGCCGCCTCGATCTCGTCCATGACACAGAAGGGCGTGGGATGTACCTTCATGATGGCGAAGTACAGGGCAATGGCCACGAAGGCCTTTTCGCCGCCGGACAGCAGTGTGATGGTTTTCAGCTGCTTGCCGGGGGGCTGCACCTTGATCTCGATGCCGCAGCCCAGAATGTCGTTTTCGTCCTCCAGCTCCAGCCGGGCCTTGCCGCCGCCGAACAGCTCCAGAAATGTCTCCTGAAAGCTCTCGTTGAGCAGCCGGAACTGCTGGGCGAAGATCTCCGTCATCTGGCGGGTGATCTCGTCAATGACCCCCGTCAGCTCCTCCTTGGCCTTCTCCACGTCCGTCCGCTGCTCGGAGAGGTAGGTATAGCGGGTGTTCACCCGGTCGAACTCCTCGATGGCCCCGATGTTGGGAGTGCCAAGGCTCTTGATCTCCCGGTTCAGCTCCCCGATGCGGCGGGTGGCCTTGGGGATACTCTCCAGCTCCATGCGTTGGCTCTGGGCTTCGGAATGGCTCAGCTCATACCGTTCCCACAGCTTATCCAGAATGTTCTTCTCCTCCATGGCGGCGGCGTTTTTCTGCTGCTCCAGCCGGGCCACCTCACGCTCCGTGTGGAGGACCTCCTCATTGCAGCGCTGCATCTCCTGATTCTGCTGGGTGCGGCGGCGCTCCAGCTCCAGCTTCTCCGCCGCCAGCGATGCCAGCTGCTCCTTCAGCTGGCCGCACTGGGTCCGCAGCTCTTCCGCCTTCTGCCGATGGATATCCATCTCCCGGCCGGCTTCCTCATTGGACCGGCGGAACCGCTCCAGCAGCGCCTCCCGTCCGGCCCGGTCTGTATGCATCTGGGCCTGCAGACGCTCCAGCTCCTGACGGCTGTGGAGTGAGGTCCCCCGCTCCGCCGCCAGCGCCGCCAGCGCCGTTTTATGCTCGGTGATCTGGCCGGAGATCTCATCTGTCCGGGTCTGTAGGTCGCTCTGCCCGGCCCGGCTCTCCTCCGCCTGACGGGACAGGCGCTCCGCCTCGCCCTCGTGGGCGGCGATCTCCTGACGCACCGCCTGCATCTGCGTCTCCTGCTCCTGTAGGCGCCGGGTCAAAGTCTCCCGCTCCTGCTGCAGGCCGTCCTGAGACAGGCGCAGATTCTCCAGCAGGATCTCATGGTGTTCCTGCCGGCCCTCCAGTGTCAGCACCTGTTGGGCTGCCGCCCGCTGCTGCTCCTTGGCCACATCCAGCTCATACTGGGCCTTTTGCAGCTCACGGCCCGTCTCCTGCGCCCGGCGGTCGGCATCCGCCAGCTGCCCACGCAGCTGCTCCAGCTGACCTGCCAGCCGCTGCAGCTCGTTGGCACGGGACAGTACACCGGCGCTGCGGCTGACGCTGCCGCCGGTCATGGAGCCGCCCCGGTTGATGACCTGCCCGTCCAGCGTCACGATGCGGAAGCGGTTCTGGTACCGCCGGGCCATGGTGACGCCGCAGTCCAGATCCTCCACCACCACCGTGCGCCCCAGCAGGTTCTGGAACACGCCGTCGTAGCGCTTTTCATACTTCACCAGCTCCGAGGCAACGCCCACGAAGCCGTACTCCTCCTCGATGCGGCTCTCCCGCAGCTTCTCCCCCCGGACAGCGTCCAGAGGCAGGAAGGTGGCTCGTCCGCCGTCCCGCTGCTTCAGGTAGCCGATGGCGGACTTAGCATCGTTCTGCGTGTCCACCACGATATTTTGCAGGGCGCCGCCCAAGGCGATCTCGATGGCCACGGTGTATTGCTCCTGCGTGGTCATGAGGCTGGCCACCGGGCCGTGTACGCCCCGCAGGCCGCCCTTGTCCGCCGCCTGCATCACCAGCTTCACCGCACGGGAAAAGCCTTCGTACTCCTTCTCCATCTCCGTCAGCAGGCGGATGCGATCCTCCATGGCCGCCGCCTGACGGCTCAGCTGCTCCCGCTGCTGGGCGCTTTCCTGCGCCCGGCGCTGTCGCCCGCCCATTTTCAGGCCGTGGCCCTGAATGACGTTCTCCGCCGCTGCGGCCTCCTCACGGGCCTCCTCCAGCGCCTTACGGTTCTCCGCTGCTGCGCTCTCCTCGGTTTGGCGGCGCTCCTGAAGCTGCTCCAGCTCACGGCCCACCTCCTCCAGTCGGGTGCGGGCCGCCTGAGACTGGGCCTCCAGTCCTGACAGCTGCACCCTTCCATCGGCGGCAGCCGCCGTGGCCAGCGTCTCTCTGGCCCGCAGGGCCTCCGCCTCACGGACGGCGCTTCCGGCACGCTGAGTCATGGACTGCAGCTGCTGCATCCAGCCCTCCAGCTCGCCGGTCAGTTCCTGCGTCCGGCGGTCGATCTCCTCCGTGCGCCGGGTGAGAGCATCCATCTGCCCCTGCAGATCCTCCGTGCGGCTGCTGCTGTCGGCCATCTCCTGCTCCAGCCGGGTCATGGACTCCTGATTATGATCCACCCCCGTCTGCAGCACGGCGATGGCGGCGTCCTCCTCCCCGGCAGCCGTCTCCAGTCCGGACATCCGGCCCCGGAGGGCCTCGGCCTGCATATCGTTCTGCTGCACCTGCTCCACGCAGGTCTCTGCGGCGGCATACACCTCATCCAGCGCCGCCTGCGCCCGCTGCTTATCCTGGCAGGCGGACTGGTGATCCGCCTCCAGCTTCCGGGCCTTGACCTTCAGGGCCTGAAGATTTTCCAGCCACACGCTGATCTCCAGCACCCGCAGCTCGTCCCGCAGCACCAGATACTTCTTCGCCGTCTCCGCCTGCTTCCGCAGGGGCTCCACCTGCAGCTCCAGCTCAGCGATCTTGTCGTTGATGCGGACCAGATTCTCCTCCGTCCGCTGGAGCTTGCGCTCCGACTCCTCCTTGCGGTGGCGGTACTTGCTGATGCCCGCCGCCTCCTCGAACACCTCACGGCGCTCACCGCTTTTGACGGACAGGATCTCGTCGATCTTGCCCTGTCCGATGATGGAGTAGCCCTCCCTGCCCATGCCGGTGTCCATAAACAGCTCGTTGACATCCTTGAGACGCACGGACTGGCGGTTGATGTAATATTCCGACTCCCCGCTGCGGTAGTAGCGGCGAGTGACGGCCACCTCCGCCTCGTCCCGGCCGGGGAAGATGTGCTCCGTGTTGTCGATGACCAGCGTCACCTGTGCAAAGCCCATCTGGCTGCGCTTCTCCGTGCCGCCGAAGATCACGTCCTCCATCTTGGCTCCCCGCAGCTGGCGGCTGTTCTGCTCGCCCATGACCCAGCGGATGGCGTCGGAGATATTGGACTTGCCGGAGCCGTTTGGCCCCACGATGGCCGTGATGTCCTCACCGAAGTTCAGCACCGTCTTATCAGGGAAGCTCTTGAAGCCCTGGATTTCCAAAGCCCGAAGGTACACGAGTCGCTCACCTCTTTCATGTTTGCATATAATAACTAATTTATTATAGCAGGCTATCCCCCCTGTTTCAAGCAAAATCCGCTGACGAACCGGGAAAAGCCCATCAAAGCGGCGATGGTGGTGCCATCTCCTTCCAAAAGACAACCCCCCTGACCGCCTTGCGGCGGACAGGGGGGTATGCTCGGGGAATACGGTTTACTTCACCAGCTGGCAGAACAGATCGATCTCATCAGCCAGAGACTGGAGTCCCTGCCGCCAGAAGGCCTTATCCGTCAGGTCGATGCCTGCGATCTTGGCAGTATCCTCCACGCAGGTGACGGAGGTGGCGTGGAGCATCTTCTTATACAGCGGCACGAAGTCCTTGCCCTCCTGCTGATACTTGGCATACAGGCCACGGGCAAACAGGCCGCCGAAGGCATAGGGGAAGTTGTAGAAGCTCAGGCCGCCGCTGTAATAATGGCCCTTGCACAGCCACATATACGGGTGCAGGCAGGTCTGATCCAGCCCGTCGCCGTAGGCCTTCTTCTGGGCCTCCAGCATCATCTGGCACAGGCGGTCGGGATCCAGGAACTCCTCCGGCCGGGCGGCAAACACGGCGGACTCGAACAGATACCGGGAGTAGATGTCGCAGATGATCTGGCAGGCGTCGGACAGCTGACTCTCGATCAGAGCCAGCTTCTCGTCCTTGCTCTCGGCGGCATCGATGGCGGCGCTGACGGTGAGCACCTCGTTGAAGGTGGAGGCCGTCTCTGCCACGGGCATGGTGTACTCCTGGCACACCAGCGGGTGGGAGAACACCTGCTGATCGTGGAAGGCATGGCCCAGCTCATGGGCCAGCGTCACAATATCACCGAAGGCGCCGTCGAAGTTGGTGAGCACCCGGCTCTGCCTTGCGCTGGGGACACCGCAGTCAAAGGCACCGCCCACCTTGCCGTTGCGGGGATAGAAGTCGATCCACGCCTCGTCGAAGGCACGCTCCACCATGTCGTGAAGCTGGCTGTCGAAGCCACTGAAGATGCTCAGCAGATAGTCCTTGGCATCCTGTGTGGTGTACTTCTTGTCGCTCTTGCCCATGGGGGCGAACAGCTCGTACCAAGGCAGGCCGTTCTCATGGCCCAGCGCCTTGCCCTTGGCCCGCAGATACTGCCAGAACTTGGGCAGATACTCATCCATGGCCCCCAGCAGGGCATCCAGTGTCTCCCGCTTCATGCGGCTCTGATACAGGGCCTTATCCAGCGGGGAGGCATAGCCCCGGACCTGGCACTCGTTGATGACCTGCAGCTTGATGCTGTTGAGGGCATAGGCCACGGAGTCCTTGATCTTGTCATAGCACGCCAGCTCCGCCTCATAGGCGCTCTTGCGGACGGCGGGATCGGGATCGTAGGCCAGATTGCGGATGGCGGACAGGTTGGTGATGCCGCCGTCGTACTCCACCTTCACGCTGCTGGTGAGGTTATCCCGCAGGCTCTCCCACGCCGAAGCACCGGAGATGTTCATCCGGGCGAACAGCTCCTCCTCCCG
>OFMT01002082.1_pt1 | contig 12560 bp, 8 predicted proteins | sample 1541891 | NCBI WGS metagenome assembly OFMT01 (sample SAMN04209230, study PRJEB22552) | human gut metagenome | biome: gut; material: feces | host: Homo sapiens | place: USA: Oklahoma | reverse complement strand
TTCGAACTCCGGACACCTTGATTAAAAGTCAAGTGCTCTGCCAACTGAGCTAATGAGTCATACAGCTTTAATATTATAGCAATTTCGCGCCGTTCTGTCAACTCTAAAATGAAAAAATTTGAAAATTTCCTTTTTCTCCGCAAAACCGCAGAAACATAAGGAAACAGCCCGGCAAAAGCCGGGCCTTCCCATCAAAATTATTTGTGCTCCGTAAAGAAATCATTCACAATGTCGCTCACGTCATAGTGCACAAACGGGCCCAAACCGCTGTTGACATCGATTGTATATCGGCAATCGGTTTCCGTATAGGCGTCGATAAAGTAGTTTTCTACGATCTCAATGTAATTTTTCACACCGTCTCTTTCAGCGGCTTCATCATCTGTGCGCACATAGACGCTCTCGTCAGACAAAAGATATATGAAGACAAGCTCTCTTGTCTGACCCGGCTCCAACAGAATATTCCCGGTCTTGTTCGGGTCTTCCGCATTCATCGGAACTTCTGCAATGCCGTTGATCAGCTCTCGCTTGTCGGTCGTGCACTCGGACATATCCAAAGGGCATCCGTCTGTGTCATACTGTCCCATGGCGTATGCCCCGGAAAGGAATCCCGTCGCTTCATCTCCGGTGTTCTCAAAGCCGATTGTGACATACGCAAACGCATAATGCGGTGAAGAAAGCGTGCCGTCTTCGTTCAGCTCGCAGGTCTCCAGCCACGGGTAACCACCATTTATCCACCACGGAACAAAGCAGTCGTTATCCGCTGGCGTAAGGCCATATTCAAGTTTATTGGACATATGCACGTCTTTGATCGTGACTTTCACATTTTTACCGCCGTAAATGCTCGATGCAGAAAAGTACGGGTCATTCTCTGCATCAAAGCTGCCGTCGCCGTTTTCAATTGAAATGCTCCCGTCTTCCGTGCGAACGATTTTCGGTATCTTGGAAAAATCCAGTTTTTCATCCGCTGTAAAATGCGATTCAAATTCTTCTTTCGCAGAAGATACCTCTGCCGTTTCAGATACTTCGGAGATTTCGGGATTTCCAGAGATCTCCGGCACCTCCGCTTTGCTTTCTTCCGAAACTACTGCTTCATTCCCCGGTGCCTCCGTGACCTCCACGCCGCCGGAGACCGCCTCCGCCTGCACACGCGGCAAATTTGCAACGCCAAAGGCCACGCCGCTGACACACGCAACTACCAACACACCACACCAGATTTTCGTCCTTAACGTCCGTTTCATAACCAATGCTCCTTTCGGTTTTGTGTAACCTTCCTACGCCCAGAGCATACCACACCCGCCCCGCTGTTTCAATATAAGCCGTACAGTTTTTGCAGTTCCTTTGCAATACTTTTGCAAGTTTTGCCGCACAAAAAAGAGCCCCGCAAAACGCGAGGCCCATAAACCTTTATATTTTATCTATCAATTTTTTCCATCACTTCCGTGAGGCTCAACCCGTTTTTCTCGGCGAGCGCCGCCAGGTCATCGTGCTCAACCTTCGCGCGCTGCACGCCGTAACCGGAAGACACCTTGCGGCGCACCGGGCCAAGGGCAGTCTCCACCGTCTCTTCCGTGCGGGTCAGCACATAGCGGCGGCACAGCGTCTCGCGGATGCCGATGGTCGCCGTGTGTTTGAAAATCGCCTGCACAACGGCCTCCTTCTGCGCCTCGCGGCACAGCACCGTCAGCAGCGTGCCGGGGCGGTTTTTCTTCATCATAACGGCGGTCGTGAAGCCCTCCACCGCGCCCGCCTCGCGAATCTTCTCCACCGCAAAGCCAATCGTCTCGGCGGTCATATCGTCGACGTTGCAGTTCAGCTCGCAAACGGAGTCCGCGCCGTCGCCGGTTTCGCCCAGCATCGCGCGCACACAGTTTGCCGCTTCAAAGTCCTTCTTGCCCATGCCGTAACCCACGCGCTGCACGCGCATAACCGGCATATCGCCGAACGCTGCCGCAAAGTGCTTCAGCAAAGCCGCGCCCGTCGGCGTGCAGAGCTCACCCTGAATGCGCCCGCCGTAGATCGGCACGTCGCGCAAAATATACGCCGTAGCCGGGGCCGGAACAGGCAGCACACCGTGTGCACAGCGCACCTTTCCCGCGCCTACATGCACCGGTGACGCAACAATCTTCTCCGGCGCAAGCTTGCGGATGAGCAAGCACGCCGCCGTAATGTCCGCTACCGCGTCCATTGTGCCGACTTCATGAAAGTGGATCTCCGAAACCGGCATGCCGTGCGCATGGCTCTCCGCCTCCGCGATGAGCTTATACACCGCAATCACGTCTGCACGCACCGCATCCTCCAACTGCAGATGCCCGATGATATGCTCGATATCCGCCATGCTGCTGTGGTGATGCCCGTGGTCGTGTTCATGCTCATGCGTATGTTCGTGATCGTGGTCGTGGTGATGCTCATGTTCATGAGAATGTTCATGTGCGTGTACATGGTCGTGAGCGTGATGTTCGTGGTCGTGCACGTCAGCGCTTTCTTCCTCCTCGCCGTTCACCGTAACGGAAAGATGCGTGCCGTTGATGCCGCATTTCGCGCTCACTTCCGCCTTAAATTCCACACCGGGGATACCGAGCGCGTTCAGCTCGTCGAGCACTGCCTGTTTGTCGTCAAACAGTTCTAAAAGCGCCGCCGAAAGCATGTCGCCTGCCGCACCCATGCCGCAGTCAAAATACAAAGTCTTCATGCAGATTCCTCCTAAAATCAAAAAGGCGCACGAACCCCATACAGTCCGCGCGCCTCCGCTGGCACAATTTAATCCTATAAAAAAAGATCCGGCGCTCCAACGCCCCCGCAGCTTCCTGCCGCAATAAATACAGTATACCGCCCCAAAGCGATGATGTCAAGTCAAGCCAAACCAGAACCGCAAAGTCTTTCCCCCGCGAAAAAACACAAATTTTCGCAAAAACAGGGTTGACTTTTGCATACCGATGTATTATAATAACGATTGTCTCAAGCGAGCAGTGTGTTCGTCTTGCAACAAACGGGTTTCCCGTTTTTATAATATGAGTTTGCGTTTACGCAGCTCTGTATATGGAGGAGTTCCCGAGTGGCCAAAGGGGACAGACTGTAAATCTGCTGCTTCTAGCTTCGGTGGTTCGAATCCACCCTCCTCCACCAGAAAAAGGACTTTGCATTTTGCAGAGTCCTTTTTTCTGTGAAATAAATTCCTTCGGGATTTGTGAAATATACCTTCGGTATAGTGAAAAAACAACCTACGGTTGTTGTGAAATGCGCTGCGGCGCGTGAGATTTATTTCATTTCACTTGATGCGTAGCATCAAATTTCACAAGTGCGGTAGCACTTATTTCACATTTTGCGTCAGCTGCGGGTCTTTGTCAATATGGTAGGTATTTTGCACAGTGCCCTTGTGATTTTGTAGAAATCCGATTATAATATAACCAGATATTTACTCTTTTAGGGGGAGTTTACCATGATTTTTGAAAATATGGATCGCATTATTTTTGCAGGGGATTCCGTAACGGATATGGGCAGCGCACAGCCGGTGGGCGAGGGCTTGTTTGACAACATGGGTCACGGCTATCCGCGCGTCATCGAGAGCCTTGTGACGGCGACTTACCCGGAGCTGAGCATTCGTTTTACGAACTCCGGCATCAGCGGCAATACATCGAAAGACCTGCTTGCGCGCTATGAGCGCGACGTGCTTTCCTTGAACCCGCAGTGGGTGTCTATCTGCATCGGCATCAATGATGTGTGGCGGCAGTTTGATTCTCCGGCGCTCACCGACCAGGCGGTTGACCCGGTGGAATATGAAGAAAACCTGCGCACGATGATTGAGCAGGCGAAAATGGTTGCGAAGGGCGTTATCGTCTGCACGCCGTACTACATGGAGCCGAACAAGAGCGACTTTATGCGTGCCAGAATGCAGGAATATGTGGACAGCTGCGAGCGTCTTGCCGAAGAATACGGCTGCCGTTTTGTGAACTTCCAAGCGGTGTATGACAAGTTTTTGCAGTATAAACACTCCTCGCTCATCGCATGGGACCGCGTGCACCCGAACCAGATTGGCGCGACGCTGATGGCGAAGGAATGGCTCTCAAAGTGCGGGTTTGAATACGACCACACGCCGGAGGCGTAAGATCCCATTATAATCTGGGGGAGTTGAAAGCATGAAATTTGGTGTGCAGCTTTACGGCCCGCTCAACAACATGCAGGGCGAGGTTTTGGAGAAGCTTTCTGCGTTGGCAAAGGCCGGTATTACAGAAATTGAACCCTGCGTGACGACGGGGCCAATCCTCGGCCCGGAGGACGTGATCTGGCCCGCAGACTGGCTGCTTGCACATGTCAAAGAAATTCGGGATATGGGCTTGCGGATTGTATCAATCCATGTTTTTGCGGAGAATTTGGTACGGTCTATGGATAAGCTGAAGGCGATTGCGGAGAAGACCGGGCTGAAGCAGTTTGTGGTGAAAACGCCGGAGAACAGTACGGAAAGCATCTTGCAGCAGACGGCGCTGAACTACATGAAAGCGGCGGATATGCTGGAGACGTTCGGCGTTCGGTTGCTGCTGCACAATGAGGCCGGGGATATACAGACGAAAATCGCGGGCAAGACGGCGTATGAACACTTGCTTGACCTTTGCATGGGCAAGGTAGGCGCACAGGTGGACGTGGGCTGGGTGCAGTTTGGCGGAGAAGATCCGGTCGCATTTTTGGAACGCAACGCGGCGCGGGTGCAGTCCGTGCACCACAAGGATTTCGGTGCAGGCCGCGAGCCGCTTGACATGCCGGTGGGCACGGGCAACGTGAACCTTGCCGCGTGCTTCCGTTTTGCCCAGAGTCGGGACATTCCGCAGCTTGTCGATCAGGAGCACTTTGGCTCCGATGTGCCGGGCGAGCTTCAAAAAGTTTGTCAGATGCTGAACGGGTTTGCCCAAAACCGAAAAGACACGGTGAGCTTTTTGAATGTTTACGACGTGAAGACCGGCGCGGTGCGTACAGTGGCAAGTTTTGACCGCGTGATTGAAGCGCCGAACTGGCTGAAAAACAGCGATACCATTCTTTATAACGCCGAAGGGTACATGTATGCCTATGATCTCAACACGAACACGGAACGGCTGCTCGACACCGGCAGCTGCGACCAATGCAACAACGACCATGTGGTCTCCCCGGACGAAACGGAGCTTGCGGTCAGCCACATGACGTTTGACAACGGAGACTTTACTTCCCGTGTTTATATCGTGCCGATGAAAGGCGGTGAGCCTCGTCTGGTGACGCCGAACAGCCCGAGTTTTTTGCACGGCTGGTCGCCGGACAGCACGGAGATGGCCTACTGCGCTTTCCGCGACATCGACGGCAGGCAGGAAGTGGACGTGTACACGATCCCGGTGAACGGCGGCGTGGAAAAGCGACTGACAAAGGGCGGCTTTAACGACGGCCCGGAGTATTCCCCGGACGGAAAGTACATTTGGTATAACGCTACAAACTCCGGCTTGATGCAGGTTTGGCGCATGGAGCGGGACGGCGGCGAGCAGACGCAGATCACCGAAAACCGGCGGAACAACTGGTTCCCGCATGTATCACCGGACGGAAAACGGGTGGTCTATATTTCCTACGGCCCGGAGCAGCTGGAGCCGCACGAGCACCTGTCGAACATGCCGGTGGAGCTGTGGCTGATGGATGCGGACGGCGAAAATCAGCACAAAATCCTGTCGCTGTTTGGCGGGCAAGGTTCGATCAACGTGAACTCCTGGGCCGGAGACAGCATGCGGTTTGCATTTGTGAGCTACGCGATTTTGGAAGACCCGAAATGACTGACGAGGTGAATAAAAATGATTTTTGAAAATAAAGGCAAAGAGAATACCTTGGAGACGCTGCACATTGCTTTAAACGCCGCAAAGGAGCGCGGAACGACGCTTGTGGTGGCTTCGAGCGCGGGCGACACGCTTATAGAACTCATCAAAATGCAGGAAGCGCTCGGGACAAATGTGCCGATGGTCATGGTGGGGCAGGCGTACGGCTACCCGAAGCAGGGCGTGAACACCATGACGGACGAGCGGCGCGCGGAGTTGACCGCAGCCGGTGTGCATATCATTCATGCTGCGCACGCTTTGAGCGGTGCGGAACGCGGCATCAGTCGTAAATTCAGCGGCGCGTACCCGGTGGAGATCATGGCGCACACGCTGCGCATGTTCGGACAGGGCACGAAGGTTTGCGTGGAGATCGCCATGATGGCGCTGGATAACGGTGCGATTGAGCTTAATAAGCCGGTTGTCTGTGTAGGCGGCTCGGCGCGTGGTGCGGACACCGCGTGTATCATCACGCCGGCGTATACGGCAGACTGTCTTGACACGAAAATTCACGAGATTCTCTGCAAGCCGGGTTTGTATTAAATCATAAAGCAATGACAAAAGCTCTGCACCTGAAATTCGGTGCAGAGCTTTTTGCTGTCTTACATTATCGTTTGCCGCGCTTTTTGGGCGGCTCGCCTGTCCAACGGCGGCTTTGGGGCGCCGGCGGTTGACTCGTTCTGCCGTGCTTTGCGCCGTTTTTGTTTTTACCGTCAAACGGTTTATTGCTGTTTGCGGCGGGCTTTGGGGGAGCAAAACGGGTATCACCGTGGCGGGGGCGCAAGAGGCAGTTTTTGCCTGTGCCAATGAGGTCGCGGCGATTCGCTTTGATGAGCGCTTCTGTGACGAGGTCGTAATTTTTCGGGTCACGGTACTGGATGAGCGCGCGCTGCATCGCTTTTTCGTGCGGGTCGCGCGCGACGTATACAGGCTTCATTGTGCGCGGGTCGAGCCCCGTGTAGTACATGCAGGTCGAGATCGTGGACGGGGTGGGGTAGAAGTCCTGCACCTGCTCCGGCATATAGCCGAGGTCGCGCAGATATTCCGCGAGCTTTACGGCGTCCTGTAAGGTGGAGCCGGGATGCGAGGACATGAGGTACGGCACGAGGTACTGGTTGAGGTGCATTTCTTCGTTCAGCTCTTTGTAGCGTTTGACGAAGCGGCGATAGACGGAATTCTGCGGCTTACCCATCATGCGCAGCACGCCGTCGGAAATATGCTCCGGTGCGACTTTGAGCTGGCCGCTGACGTGGTATTTAACAAGCTCGCGGAAGAACGTTTCGTCTTTGTCATTGATGAGGTAATCGAACCGAATGCCGGAGCGCACAAAGACCTTTTTCACTTTGGGCAATGCGCGCAGCTTGCGCAGGAGGGAGACGTAATCCGTGTGGTCGATCTCCATGTTGGGGCATGGCTCCGGGAACAGGCATTGGCGGTTTTTACATACGCCGACCTTCATCTGCTTTTTGCAGGCGGGCTTGCGGAAGTTTGCCGTGGGGCCGCCGACGTCGTGAATGTAGCCTTTAAAATCGGGATCCTCGGTCATTTTTTTCGCTTCTTCCAAAAGCGATTCGTGGCTGCGGGACTGAATGATGCGGCCCTGATGGAACGTCAGCGCGCAGAAGCTGCATGCGCCGAAGCACCCGCGGCAGCTGGCAAGACTGAATTTCACTTCTTCAATGGCGGGGATGCCGCCGAGGGCTTCGTAATCCGGGTGATAGGTGCGCGTATAGGGCAGGGCGTAGGTGTCATCCATTTCTTCGGTCGAAAGCGGCATCTGCGGAGGATTCTGCACGACGAACAGGTGATCGTCCGGGTAGGGCTCGACGAGCGTTTTCGCCGTGAACGGGTCGGTGTTGAGATACTGATTGTAAAAGCTTTTCGCGTACAGCTCTTTACTGGTGGAGATCTTATCGAAGCCGGGGAGATGGAGCACGTCGTCGCCGTCGGGCGCGATGTGCGTTTTATACACGGTACCGCGGATGAACGTGAGCTCCTGCACGGGGATGCCGCTGCGCAGGGCTTCGGCAATCTCGACGATGGAGCGCTCGCCCATGCCATAGGAAATGATATCCGCGCCGGAATCGAGCAGGACGGAGCGCTTCATTTTGTCCGACCAGTAATCATAATGCGCAAGGCGGCGCAGGCTGGCCTCGATGCCGCCGATGATGATGGGCGTTTTCTTAAACGTGCGGCGGATGAGGTTGGAATATACGATGACGGCGTAATCCGGGCGCAGGCCCATTTTGCCGCCGGGGGAGAAAAAGTCGCTGCGGCGGCGCTTTTTGGCGACGGAATAGTGATTCACCATGGAATCCATATTGCCGGCGGAAACGAGAAAGCCAAGTTTTGGCTCGCCGAGTGTGCACACGCTTTCGGGGTCGCGCCAGTTCGGCTGTGCGATAATGCCGACCGTGAAACCGTTTGCTTCGAGAATGCGGGAGATGATCGCCGTGCCGAACGACGGGTGGTCGACGTAGGCATCGCCGCTGATGTACACGAAATCGAGCTGTTCGATGCCGCGTACCGCCATATCTTCTTTTGAAACAGGCAAAAAAGCCGTTCTGTCTAATTTGTTCATGAAAAGTCCTTAAGAATTTATACGCTGCCGGTCAGAATGCCGCACGGCTCTGTCCAGTCAAAGTGTTTCGTTTCCTCGCCGAGTTTCCACACGGCGGGGCAGGTGGTCTCGTGCCAATCGAGCGGGCGCGCGGTGGGCTGGGGCTGACTTGCGCGGCGGAAAGCGTCGCGGATGATGGCTTTGCGCTCGCCGTTTAAATAGGAAGCCGGAACGGAGAGCAGCGTGGGTGTGCCGCTTTTTGCCACAAGCTCCAGCCAGCGCATGCCGAGCGTTTCGTCGATGGCATCGGTGAGCGGTACGCAGTCGGCATCAATGGCGAAGAAGCGGTCGTGCATCGGCGCGGTGAATGCCAATGTGTTCATGCCCATGCGGCGCGTACGTGCCCAGAGCTTGCCGCTGACGTCATCGCCGGTGCGGTTGAGGTGCATAAGCCCAGCGCCGAGGTGGCCGAAGCAGTTGCAGCCCATGACCATGGCGTCACCCGCGGCAGCTAAGATGCGTTTATATAATTCAATTAAAATTTCGGCCGTCGTGCGGGTCTCGTCCGCAAAGCGCCAACCGCTGTCCGTGAGCTCGTCGCCCATTTCAAAGCCCCAACGGCCGAGTATGTCGTAGGAAGTGAAATCGTGCTTGATGAGCTTGTAACCCCAGCTTGAGACGGTGCGGATGTCCTCTGCGATGTGGTCGAGCACTTCGGGTACGGAGGGGTCGAGGTATTCGGGGTTACGCTTCGAGCGCCAAGAGGCGGGAATACTTTCGCTGTGATCCCATAATAAACGTACCCAGATGCCCGGCTGTATGCCGGATTCGTGCAGCTTTTTGGCGAGGCCCGGCATGTCCGGAAAGCCCTTGTTGCCCGCGCACCACGGGCCGCCGTTGTAGTTATCCGCACGGTCGATTTGCCAGCAGTCGTCGATGATGAACCACGGGCGGTTTGCGAGCCCCTCGGTGAGTTCGGCGAGGGCCTTCGCTTCGCGCAGAACGTCATCTTCCGTGGCATGCCCGTAGGCATGGTACCAGTTATTCGCGCCGTAGACGGGGGATTTCGGTAGAATGGGGTTCGGGCTCAAAATGGAGAAAAATTCACCCATGGCAGTAAAGCCGTCGGCGTCTTCGTATTCTGCGCGGCAAAGCTCCGCAGCGCAGAGGGTGCGGCAGTTTAAGCGCACGCCGAGACCGCCGCAGCGCACGTCGAGGTATACGCTGTACCCGGTGCTTTCGGCTGTCCACCAGCACATGGCAGCGGGCTGCGTGTGCACGCCGAAGGCTTCGGTCTTGTTGCCGCTCTGCAGGAAGAAGTACCACGGCATGACGCGATGGGGGACATAACCGCGCCATTCATAGTCGCCGTAGCCGCGCTCCCAAACACCGCCTAAAACCTGCGCTTTTTTGGGCAGCGGGTCCGCGAAATAGAGCGTGACGCGCTGCACGGGCGTTGTATCAGCGGTGACGTATACGCGCAGAGCTTCGCCGTTCGGCTTTAGCTCGACGGTGATGTCTTTATAGGTAGTTGGATTTTGAAACGGAAGGAATTTTTCTTCGTCGTCGGTTTTTAAGAGCATGCCGGTGGGCATGGGGAATTTTTTTGGATTCATAGGGGTGCTCCTTCGGCCATGGATGCTTTTCTATAGTATAACACAGGATATGCAAAAAGGAAAGTGATGAAATTCCGTGAAAGCTGTACGAAAAATTCGTTTGATTTTCTTCCTTGTCAACCGTGCAAAGGTGTGCTATGCTTTAACATGTACGCACAACTGAGTTTTGTGTCGGTTGACAGTTTCAATGGAGAGGACAATAAAAATGAAAGAAAAATTTAAAGACAGTGCGCTTTCCCCGAAAGAGCGTGCGGAAGACCTGCTGCCGCGCCTGACGCTGCGCGAAAAGGTCGGTCAGGTGAATCAGAAGCTTTACGGCTTTCAGAGCTACACCTGCAACGGCGAGCACGTGGAGCTTGCGGACAGCTTTAAAGAAGAAGTGGAAAAATGGGGCGGCCTCGGTGTGCTTTACGGCTTATACCGCGCAGACCCGTGGGCGAATAAGGATTATACGACCGGTCTTACCGGCGTGAACGCAATCCGCGCCTATAATCTGGCGCAGCACTATGTACTGGAGCACTCTCGCTTCGGCATTCCGATGCTGATGAGCAGCGAGTGCCCGCACGGCCACCAGGCGCTCGACGGCTATTTGCTGCCGGTGAACCTCGGCATGGGCGCGGCGTGGAACCCGAAGCTCGTTGAAGAGGGCTTTAAGGTCGTTGGCGAACAGCAAAAAGAAATGGGCGTGGATTTTGCGCTCGTTTCCATGCTGGACATTCTGCGTGACCCGCGCTGGGGCAGAAGCGAAGAGTGCTACGGCGAAGATCCGTACCTCTGCGGTCAGAACGCTGCTGCGGCGGTGAAGGGCTGTGCGAGCGCTGGTTTGGAGGTTGTTGCGAAGCACTTCTGCGCACAGGGCGAAACGACCGGCGGAGTAAACGCCAGTGCGGCGCGCATCGGCGAGCGCGAGCTGCGCGAAATTCATCTGCCCGCGATGAAAGAGGCTGTGAAAGCGGGCGCGACGGGTGTGATGGCAGCCTATAATGAGATTGACGGTGTGCCGTGCCATGCGAATGAGTGGCTTTTAAAGGACGTGCTGCGCGAGGGGCTTGGTTTTGACGGCATCGTGATGGCGGACGGCGTAGCGATTGACCGTCTCGATATGCTGACGGGTAACGACAAGGCGGCAAACAGCGCGTATGCTTTAAATGCAGGCGTGGACGTGAGCCTGTGGGACGACAGCTTCCCGCACCTGGAAGAAGCCGTGGAGCGCGGGCTCGTTTCCGAAGAAACGCTCGACAAGGCGGTTCTGCGCGTGCTGGAGCTGAAATTTGCGCGCGGGTTGTTTGAGCACCCGTACCTTGAAGAAAAACCGCTGACGGAATACAATGTGCCGAAAACGTTTCCGCAGAGCCTTGAAATTGCGCGGCAGTCGGCAGTGCTGCTCAAAAACAACGGTGTTCTGCCGCTGAAAAAGGAGAAGAAGCTGCGTATTGCGGTTATTGGCCCGAACGCGGACGCGCTGTATCAGCAGCTTGGCGACTACACACCGCCGCTGCGTGACGGTGTGGGTGTGACGGTGCTTGACGGCATTCGGAACGAATTTAAGAACGCCGATGTACGCTATGCGCTCGGCTGCACGATCTGCGACGACGATACTTCCGGTATTGCGGAGGCGGAGAAGCTTGCGGAGGAGAGCGACCTCGTCATTTTGGCGCTGGGCGGTTCTTCAAGCCGCTTTGCGGGCGCGGAGTTTGACACGAACGGCGCGGCAATCGTCGGTACGAAATTGCAGATGGATTGCGGCGAGGGCGTGGATACCTCTGATGTGCGTCTGCCGGGCGCGCAGAACGAACTGGCAGATGCCGTGTTTGAAAGCGGTAAGCCGGTCGTGACGGTGCTCATTTCCGGCCGCCCGCATGCTATCCCCGAGATCGCGGAAAAGAGCGACGCGGTGCTGTGGTCGTTCTATCCGGGCCCGTGGGGCGGCACGGCCATTGCGGAAGTTTTGAGCGGCGCGGCAGATCCGTGCGGCTGCCTGCCGGTTTCTGTGCCGCGCACAACGGGACAACTGCCGGTGTACTACAACGCCCGCGCTTCCTACGATGTGATGCGCTACCGCGATTTGGAGAACACGCCGCTGTACCCGTTCGGCTTCGGTTTGCACTACACGACGTTCAAGACGACCGTAAAGGACGGCACGCCGGAAATTTCTATTGCGGCACTTGAAAACGGAAAAGCGCATACCGTGACGTGCGAGGTGGAAAACACCGGCAGCACAGCGGGCCATGCGACGGTGCAGCTGTACATTCAGGGCGTGAGCGGCACAATCGTCCGCCGCGTGCGCGAGCTGAAAGCGTTTGAGAAGGTGTATCTCCAGCCCGGCGAAAAGAAGACGGTAGAACTGAAGCTTGACTGCGACGCACTGAGCATCTGGAACCGCAAAATGCAGTTTGCGCCGGAAGAGAGTAAAGTGGAGCTTTACGTTGAGGAAAGCGGCAGCAAGGTCTGGAACGGCGAGCTGAAAATTACGAAGTAAACGAATATAGTCAAAACAAAAGCACCGTGCCTCACAAGGTGAAGTGACCCCAAAAAGTTAGACAATATTTCGAAGTAAAAATTGTTCAAGCA
>OFMT01002080.1_pt1 | contig 12565 bp, 13 predicted proteins | sample 1541891 | NCBI WGS metagenome assembly OFMT01 (sample SAMN04209230, study PRJEB22552) | human gut metagenome | biome: gut; material: feces | host: Homo sapiens | place: USA: Oklahoma | reverse complement strand
AAGAACCATTTACCGAGGAAGATATTAAATCGGCTTTAGAGTGTTATGATGAACGGTACAATACTTTTCCGTTAAAAGATATTGAGAAATTAACGAATATTCGAATCGAAAGAAATAAACGAAATGGACGAAAACAAAAAGATCACGTTAAAATGATGAATCTTATTCGAGATGAAATTAATCAAAACAAAACATGGAATAAAATTGGAAATGGTAGAAAACCTAAAAAAGATATAGTTCAAAAGTGGAGATTAGAACATCCAGAAGGAAAAAAAGCAGACTGTATTCGTGATACAGGTTTAACCAAACCAACTGTATATAAGTGGTGGAATATAAAAAAATAGGTTGTAACAAATTTCATTACAACCTATTTTTTATAAATATCCCTTCTATGACCGATTTCAAAAATGCTGATAGTTATTATCTCATCTTCAATTGATGCAAATAATCTATAATCTCCTACCCTGTATCTCCAAATACCTTTTAGATTCCCTTTCAAAGCTTTTCCATGCAGTCTAGGATCAGGAGTATTGACTAGATTTTTGATAACCCAGTTTTTTATAACACGAACAGTTTGCTTATCTAATTTTTTTAACTGTTTAACTGCAGATTCAGTAAATTCTACTTTATACATTTAGACACCAAGCATTTTCCAAACTTCAGTATGATCATATGTTTTTTCTTGTTTAGCTTTTTCAAACGCATATAAGATACGATCTTCATCAAGATCAAGATCATTCTCAATTTTATCCAGAACAGCATCACGAATAAACTGGCTCATATTTAACTGATTAACAGAAACATAGTCATGAATTAATTTAGATTCATCGTCATTAACTCTTAAAGAAATTGTAGTCATAATAAATCCTCCTTTATGTATTACTTGTAATACAATTATATAGTTGTAGTTCAATTTTGTCAAAGACCTGGAGACAAGAAAATATATATTTTTTCACCAGTAAAACATGTGCTACAATAAGAATATAAGGCCTCGCCGATTGAGAGCGCAAACTCAACCTTAAGGCTATCGCCGTAAGGGTTTGCGGTCTTGCAGACGGCTAGAAAGGAGTGAAATTTATGGCAACAGTTTATGGTAGAATAGCCAAAATTTCAAATGTAGTTGGTCGTTCTGATTATTTGAATGATGAGAAGCGACAAGAAAAAATCGTATTGCAAAAAATAGAAATGCAATACTCATGGCAGGAACATTCTTCTTTTGAAAAGGAACATCAAAAATCGAATGTTGCCAATAATGAGGCACTTGAAGTTCATATTGCTTTACCGAATGAACTGGCCGAAGATAAACGAAGATTAGAGCAAGTCTGTGATGACTTGGCTTATGAGATAGTTGGCGAAAATAAGGACTATGAATATGCAGTTCATTGGAATCACAATCGCACGAATCTTCATGTCCATATTCTTTTTAGTGAGCGTGAAAACCAAATAGATCTCGAGCCTAAAGTCTACAAGAAAGATATTTGGCATGACAAAGATACGCATAAATTAGCGAAAGCTAATAGTGAAAATGCTGTATTGGTTCATAAAAAGGGCGAAGTCCAACGAGATAAAGAGGGTAACATCAAATACCAAACGGACATATTCAAAGTAAAGGATAAGAAATTTACTGAACGTTGGTGGTTACATCACAAAAACAAGATAGTCAAAGACACTTTAAATAAGTACGGTTACAAATTAGATTTACACGATGGTATAAAAAATAACCCCTATCTATCACAGAAGAAGTTATACAAAGGAGCAAGTAAAGATTATTTAGATAATGCAAAAGCGTGGAATACAGAAGTTAAACGATATAACGAAAATGTAAAACAACATATCGAATTAGAACCGATACAATTAAAAAATTACATTTCTATTAAACAAGAAGTCCTGGCAAATGTAAAAGAGGCAAATGCTGAAGAAAAGAAAATAACGCCAAAAGCAATTGAGTTAGTGCATGAAATGGCAGACTGGGTCATGGATACACTCCGAAATCTTAAAGTATATATCAAACGCAAAAGCAGAGAATATGAAGCTGCAAAGGCCTGGAATGGAATAAAAGATAAATTCAATGACATGTTTAAAGAAAATAAAAGACTTGATAATGAAATTAAAAGTCTAAGTAATCAGATTGAAGATCTAAATCATCTTGATCATGAATTTACAGAAGTGATAGACAGCAAGTTAAGTCTGATACATGACATAGAAGAACAAGATATGCGCCAAAAAGAGATGTTAAGTCAGCTAAAGGTATTAGAACCGGAAGCATATAAAGACCTCACACAGGAGGAATATCGAAAGGAGATCAAAGGATTGAGTTTTGAAGAACGTATAGATAAAGCTACATCTCTGATTGAAGAACATCAAAGAATGATAGAAAGGAGCAGAGGATATGAGATCGATATCTAAAAAAAGCAATCTGGATAGGTTGAAGCAGCAGGTACAACAAACAAGCAATCAGCAGTACAAGATACAGACGCAGAAGGATGAATTAGAACAAACAGTTGCTTGTAAAAAACAAGAATTAGATTCTAATCAAGATGCAATGAGACAACTGATTCGTTCTGTATTCGCACAAAATGAAGTGGCTGCAGCAAAAGAGAAGGAACAATTGAATGACAGATTAGATAAGTTTGCCCATAACCAGCAGGTAATGAATCAGCAAATCATTGAATTAAACGACAATATCACGGATACAACCTCATTAAATGCGCTGTACGAGGCAAAAAGAAAAGAACTTGATTTAAACTACAGAAACCAGGAAACTGTTCTTAAGGAACAAATCAAACGGCTTTCAGAGCGCATAGAATATCAAGAAAACAAATTAAACACTATAAATAGATCGATTGAATCCAAAAAGGAAGAGCTTGATAGAATCAATACAGATTTGAAAAAGAAAGAATTCTGGATCAACTTTAAAAATGTATGGATCAATAAGTGGATAGCATTTGTTTCGGCTGGATTTTTGCTTGTATTTATTGGAGGCTTTTTAGGCTGGCCAACATATAAAGTGATGAACAGTGTTTTTAAAATTATTAGGAGTGTTTTTTAATTATGATATAATCTTTTTGTTGCCTAGGCTCACCAACGCGAAGGAGGTGAGAACGTGGAATTTGTTTGCAACTTTATAGTTTCTGTCGGAGCAAGTGTGGTCGCCTACTACATTTGCAAGTGGCTTGACGGAAATGACTAGGCAGCAAAAGCACAAACTGAGTGGATTGACTACCCACTCTTTTTTTATGTAAAAAAAAGAAGAACCGAGTGACTAGTTCAGTTCTTCTTAACGTGGCTTTTGTTTGCAACTTTGCCTACTTGAATTATATCATGAACTTTTTAAAAGTAAACGTCCGAGACTTAGCAAAAGCTAAGTACGAGGACACGTACTTATTAGTAACAACAAGATTTCCATGTTTTACTCTAGCACTATACAGAGAAATATTTACTATAGCATGCAAGAGTAATTTTACAATTGGACAATAAAAGAGCTGACAGAAAGGGTTGAATGCCAGCTCTAGAAATAGGAAATGTTGGATGATTTACAAGGGTTAAGATTTACGGCTCATCCAACAAAGCCTAGTATAGCAGTTGGTTATGTTTTTTTTCAAGTTTCTGGTGAAAATAGGGTCAATAACTTCATTGATAATATAACGTGACCTAGAGAGGTCTTTTCAGGGGCTACTCCAGCAATATTTTGCTAGAGTAAAAATAAACTTGAACACGTAGCAAAATTCGTGTTATATTTTAGTAAAAATAGGGTCAAAAAATGTATTGACAATATAACGTCCATAAGGGGTGGGTTTTGAGGTGTTTTATGAATCTATTAACTAAGTATTTAGAAACATATTTTGATGAGGTAAGTTATAAGGATTTTTATAGAGATATATTTCCTGTTGGAGTTTTACAGTGTAAAGGGAAAGATTATTATGGAGATCGTAAATATAATGGCATTATCGTTGAAGTTACAGATGAGAAATTGAATAGTGGAAAGCCTAAAGTTTTAAGACATACGTTGACTGATGATCTAGAAAAGCTGGATGAAGTTGTTTCTCGTGACAATTTCTGTTTGATGAGTCCTATTTCGTATGCAGGAAAGACTAGAGATAGTTCTATGGCTCGTAAATTGTATGCATTAGCTTTTGATTTGGATGGTATTCAGACAAGAATAAAAGATGGCGAAGAGTGGCCATACGGATTGGCTAATTTCTTTCATCAAGTGGATAATATGATGATTATGCCTAAGCCTACATATGTAGTAAGTAGTGGGACTGGGGTTCATTTATATTATGTATTTGAAAGACCTGTACCAATGTTTGAAAATATTGTGGAGCAGATTGAGATACTGAAAAAAGAATTAACTAGAATGATGTGGCATGATAGTATTTCCAAATTAGTGGATGAAATTCAATATGAGCCTGTCTGCCAGGGGTTTAGAGTGGTTGGTACGATTACCAAGACAGGTGATAGAGTAAAAGCTTTTGAAACAGGCGGTAAAGTTACGATTGAATATCTAAATGAATTTGTAAGAGATGAATATAAAGTAAAAGAATTTACTTATAAGAGTGATTTGACATTAGATCAGGCGAAGAATAAGTATCCAGAATGGTATCAAAAGAGAATTATCGAAAAAAAAGGGAGAGGAACATGGAACTTTAATCGAGCAGTTTATGATAAATGGCTCGAACGACTGCCAAGAGAGGCTAATTTAGGGCATCGCTATTGGTCGATATGGGTATTGGCTATAACAGCCATGAAATGTGGTATTTCATTGGATGAACTAGAACGAGATGCGTTTGGATTGATTGATATTATGAATAATAAAGATGAGAACAAATCGGATCCGTTTACTGAAGATGATGTATTGGCAGCTCTTGAAGGGTATGACAGTGCATGGTATACCTATCCGATTGATAAAATGAGTTATCGAGCTAATATTACAATCGAGAAAAATAAACGAAATGGACGAAAACAAGAACAACATCTTGCTGGTGCTAGAGCAATTCAAGAGATTAATGATAAGTATAATGGTACCAATTGGAGAGATGGAAATGGCAGAAAGCCAAAAAAAGATATAGTTCAAAAATGGCAATTAGAAAATCCTGAAGGAACAAAATATCAATGCGTTAAAGATACAGGTTTATCAAAAAACACAGTGAAAAAATGGTGGAACAATTAACAAAAACAAGATATATTTTATTAAATACAAGCTTGTACAAGACTTGTACAAGATACTTGTTTAAGGAGGTTTCATGGTTTCTATAAGAGATTATGCAAAAATGAATAATGTCTCATATGAGGCAATAAGGCAACAAGTAAAAAGATACGAAGATGAACTTAACGGACATATTATTAAGCAAAATAGAACACAATTCTTAGATGATGTAGCAGTAGATATTTTAGATCAACACAGGAAAGAAAATCCTGTTGTAATTATCAATAAAGACACTGATTCTAGGTTAAAACAATTAGAAGATGAGAACAAAAATCTGTTAATTAAAGTTGCACAACAGGCAGATAAGATATCTCAATTGAATGAAGATTTAAAAAATAAAATAGAACAAATGACTTCATTATTGTTAGAAAATAATGAGAAAACACTTCTGCTAGAGCAAAAAAAAGACCAGGCAGAAGAAATAAATCAATTAAAAGAACAACTGGATCGAGAAAAAAAAGAACAGTTAAATGAGATAGAAATGTTAAAAAATGAATTAGAAAAAGAAAAAAATAAAGGTTTCTTTGCACGTTTGTTTGGGAAATAAACTGACTTTTTTTCGCGCAATTAGAGTTTAAATTGAGCACTAATTTTTATTTTTTGACACATAAAAATGACAAAAACAAAAATTTTAAGCACTCATTTTTGAAAATTTGAGCACTAAATAAATGCAAAAATAATTTTTTAGATCAACATTTTTAATTAAAAAATGCACTTTAAAAATGAAATTTGGACACAAGAAAAAGACGCAAAAATCGTAAAAATGCCATTTTCTTCAAAATCGGCGATTTTAGGTCATTTTTGGCCTTTTAAAAATAGCAAGCAAGGACTTTGTGCATACACTGGAATCCCCTAAGGACTTTGTGCATACAAAGCCCTTGCGATACCTGTGCATACAAAGTCAAAAATGTGTTGTACACACATTTTATTTTTTGAGGATTTCATCCCCAAACCCCTTTGTAAAATAAAAGAAGGAGTGTTATAACTCCTTCTTTTTTTATCAGTAATATTCGTATTCGTTTTCCTGATCCAGTTCAGAATTTTCGATTACTTCATCTACATCAGGAAGGGTTGAAAATTGTTGATCAACGTTTGAATATGAATCATTAAGTTCTATGTTGTCATAGAATAGTTGTGTACGGATATCCGGATTTGTTGATTCGTTTTGATAATCATTTAAAACATTTTTGAACAGGCTATTAATTCTATTGCTGATCCAATCAACGTTGATGAATCTTGAAATAATATGGTCCATTAAATATAGATACATGCACTGATAGAGCTTCCCAATTATTTTAAAATTTTCACTTCGTTGTTTTTCTTTTTTTAAATCCAGTTTTAATTTTTTGTTTTCAGATTCAAGATTATTCAATGTTTTTATTTGTTCTTTTAGGTTTTGATTTTCGGCTAACATTGCATTGTAATTCGTTTCTTTTTGTAATCTGTTTTTTTGAACTTCCAGTGAATTTATTTCATTTAATAGTGTTTGTTTTGAAGCATTTAACTGATCTATATTTTGATGTACGTTTGTGGATATTTGTTTCAGGTTTTCAAGATTTTTAAGTTCCTGAATCGTCTGTTCTTCGTAATGTTTATACTCCTGATACTGGCGGACATTCAAATGCTCCTGTCGACCGTCACCACGTTCAAATTCAAGACCATGACGTTCTAAAATTTCGGCCATGACTTTTTCTTCAGACCTTCGCCAGTCAAGAAAAGCATTCTTTCCGGTGAAACCCATTTGTTTCAGAGCACCAGAAAAACTGTTCTTGGTTTCCAAACCACGTGTATTTCCTGAACATACCGGAACGATATCCATGTGTGTATGGTCAATTCCTACTTCATCACGATGTGTTATTTGTTGAAAAACGTAGAAGTTTGGATTTCTCGATTGGAAGTCACGATTGTATTCATCTAGACATTGTTGAAGAACCGGATATATCTCTGTATTTTTATCGTTTATGTTGCCGAATGCCACGATAAATTCATAAAATGGTTTCTCCTGTTTGGATCGACTGATATGTTCATAATAGTCTTTTATGACACGTTGAGGGTTTTTAGATTGTTTGATTTTAGCATTGTATTTATCTAAAGCTGAATCGAATAGCTCATGATATACGTTTTGAATGGGCTCGTTTACGTATACAATATTTTGATTCGATAACTCAGGTTTCCACGATCTACTATTTACTTGTTTAATTGTTCTGTCATTGTGATTCAAATAACCACGTCCCTTAGCAATTGAAGCGGTAGGCATATTTTATCATCTCCTTGGTTAATGCAATTATACCATAAAAGCTTTGTTACTTTCTAGAAAGTAACGCATTTGTACTTTTGTGGAAACCACAAAAGATACATGCGCTCTGCGAGGCTTTTCTTGTCAATTTTGACAAGATTTTCGTGTTAAAACACGAGTTTTAGCTAAAAAAACAATAAAATGTATCATATAATTGCAATATACGATACATTTTAATTTTTAAAAATCATCAATTTTATTGGATTTTTTGATTTTTAAAAATCAGAGGTTGAAGGTTTAACATACCTTGAAGGTCTACTTTTTCAATTTAATTTTTTTGAGTTTTTTTAACATTTTTAAAAATCTCATAATATGAGATTTTTGGTATAAATAGGGTCAAAAATCTATTGATAATATAACGTGACCTAGGAGGTGGTCTTTCAGATACCAGATTATGTTATAATCTTTTTGTTGCCTAGGCTCACCAACGCGAAGGAGGTGAGAACGTGGAATTTGTTTGCAACTTTATAGTTTCTGTCGGAGCAAGTGTGGTCGCCTACTACATTTGCAAGTGGCTTGACGGAAATGACTAGGCAGCAAAAGCACAAACTGAGTGGATTGACTACCCACTCTTTTTTTATGTAAAAAAAAGAAGAACCGAGTGACTAGTTCAGTTCTTCTTAACGTGGCTTTTGTTTGCAACTTTGCCTACTTGAATTATATCATGAACTTTTAAAAAGTAAAAGTCCGAGACTTAGCAGAAGATAAGTCTCGGACCTTTTTTTCAATGTCCAATTGTAAATTTACTCTAGCAAAATATTGCTAGAGTAAACTCAAGAAAACAGGTTGTATATGGACGTTATATTGTCAATGAGTTTTTGACCCTATTTTACTGTGAACCCCTATAAGCTAAAGACTTATGAGTTTTCTGCTTGGATTAATATAAAATTAAGATTTTTTTTTTGCTAAAATATATAAACTTAATAAAATTAATAAACCTATAATAACCTGGAGAAAACGATTAGCGGAAAATAAAGTAATATCAAAAATATAAAGTATTGATATGATACTTAGAAAGATAATTGCAAAATTTTTTTTCATAATGTTTAATAAACTCTATATTCCCAATACCCTGAGTTGCATGGTAACGAATTGCTAGGTTCACACCCTGGAATCCTTCCTGGATGGTAGAGCCCATCAACAGAATATTCTGTTTTTGTTGGTTTAGGGATATATCTCAAAACAGTTCTACAAATATCATGCCCAGTTACATAATCATATGAAGAACAAGCAGAAATGACTCCTGCTACAAATTTTAGTATAGCCTTACCAATTGCAATCCAATTCATTCTCATATCTTCATTTTCAGGCTTTGGTCCGAATGGAGAATACACTGTTATTGTTCCGTCCTCATGATAAACAACTTGTGTGTTATCTTCAAAATGTTGAACTGTTTCTCCATTTTCATTAACATATTCTTTATTTAGCATTGGTTCTTCCGATGTTAAAACTTCACATGCATTATTTGAATTTTCTCCATTTTCTTCCATTTTTGCAAGAACGTTATAATTACCAGCCAATACAATGAATAAAGATAAAGATAAAATAGTCAGTAGTTTCTTTTTTAAAGATTGCATACATAATACGTGAATGAATACTAATTCATTCTACTCCTTTAAAAAAATTATAGCAAAATGAAAGCGCTAACACAATGATTTATGATAATTTTATATGAGAAAGAGCGGAAACTCAACACTAAGGTAATTGCTTTAAGGGTTCTGTTGTCAGGCTGTCGACGGCTAGTAATGAGTAAGTATGTCTGGCACTATAAAGCAAATACATTGCACTTGTTTGCTAGAGTAAAATAATTTTTTTGTGAAATAGGGTCAAAAAACTATTGATAATATAACGTGTCCTAGAGGGCTTTCAGATATCAGATTATGCTATAATTTTTATTGGAGGTATTTGTATGTTTTTAGATACGTCCATGTACTTGTGCTGCCAAATTTACCTATATGAATTTAGATACAATCATTCAACTTTTGTTGATTTACTTGATTGTTGTAGAGATAAAGAAAAAGGACTAGTTACATAGTCCTCGGTAGCACAGTACAAAATAAAAAGAGAGGACTGCAATCCTCTCTTTTCTTTTAGTGTTGCCACCAAATTTACCTACTTGAATTATATCATGAACTCTTCAAAAGTAAACATCCGAGACTTAGCATGCGCTAAGTACGAGGACACGTACTTATTGACTACCTCTAAATTGTATCATGTATTTTAGAGCATTAATAGACTATGTTTTTAAATTTATACTTGTTAAAATTTCTATATAAAGATACATAAAGAATGAAAAAGGAGCTTTGATACCAATGGACATTTTAGTGATTTTTACTTAAAAAAGAAAATTATATAAGGAGGTAATTCTATGAAAATAAAATCTAATATTAAGTTATTTTTCTGTGGACTATTATCATTTATTTTATTGCTTAGTGGAATGAATCTAAATATATATGCACAAGAAAACACTCTTTCTTCAAATACAACCGATATTACAATGGAAGAAGGATATTCTGTTTTAGCTAGTCAAAGAAACACACCTTATTATGTAGATCAAAATGGTAAAATTTTAGACACTGCACCTATGGGTGAGCCTTATGTTGAAGTTCTATATGACTCTAGATGGGACACTAAAACAAATAGTGAACTTACTACACGTGCTGGTACTACTGCATATCAATACATTAATATTAACGGGATTGTATTGAAGGGATCTTCTGGTGGGCACTATTCTGTAAGCTGGTATAACACAACCATAAATGTAGGCATGTATGTATATTTCAATACATCAACTTTGAATATTACAAGTGTTAAGGATGCTACTGTATTATATACAAATTGTCCATTAATTTCTTCACATAGCAATGCATGGGTATCAGCAAGTGCATCAGGTGGTCGTGCTCATGCAAAGGGATATATTACTTACTATGAACCATACCGTGAAACATTAACTGGATCAGGTTCTTGGGGGTTTAAATGATTTATAAATTTGATTGTGTCGAAATAAACGATGATTTAGATTTATTTCAAATAAAACAAGGGACTTTAGGAACTTTTAAAATCAATGATATAAAGAACATAAAAATTGCTTATGAACAAGCTGATTTTAAAGGTAAAACTAAACCATTTCTTCATCAATATATAGGTGGAGCATCATTTTTCACGGCTATGGAACCGAAAATATATGTAGGTATTAAAATAATCACAAAAACAGATGAAATATTAGCAATATATATATCAAACACACCAGTTTTATTTAATTCTAGTTTATATTTAAACGATGAAAAAATTGCAAAAAAAGTTCTAAAAAAATTTAATACAATAATCGAGCAAAAAAAAGTAGTTTAATTTCAACTACTTTTTTTACTTTACCAATTTCTTTTCTTTCAAGTCTTTTAAGATAAGACTTGTAATATAGGATGTAACGTTACGTGCTTCAGATTCAGCAGCATCCTTCACTTTTTCTTCCAACTCTTTTGGAAGATGTAAACTGAAACAGTATTTAGATTTATAGTATTTCTTAGTCTGTGTTTTAGTTTCTTCTGGTCTATCAATTCTAATATCTGTCATGTTCGTTCTCCTATCCAATAGTTATGTTCCAGTCTTGATCAACACGTAATACAGTCATATCTAAATAGTTTTTTAACTGTTCTTTTTTGATTTCTTCGTAAGGAAGTCCAGAAATATTAGATATATCTGTTTTAAAAAATACATGATAGTTGCAATCTGCAACTAATAATAAGTCTTTAAGTTTCATGAATAACACCTCTTTATACATATAATATAATTAAAATATAATTATAATTCAATTATAAATATTATATATTTCTCTGTGCGCAGCTAGAGTAAAATCGTGATTGGACACCGATAAAAATCGGTGTTATATTTTTAGTGAAAAAGGTAAAAAAAATTCATTGATAATATAACGTGACCTAGAGGGACCTCTTGGCCTTTGATTCTTTTTTGTTCTTTTATGTTTGTTTTAGAGAGGTGTTTAGAACTATGTTAAGTGATGTTATTAAGAGGTATGGTGGAGAGAAGATGGATCCACTGGATGTATATAAAGATATTTTTAGAATTGGAGAAGGATTCATTCAGAAGGAGTATGAAGATAGTGGAAGTTTCAAAGCAAATCCAATCGCCTATTATAAGAATGAGAATGAAGATCATGGCCATTTTAGAATTATGTTTGAAGATAAGTTTGAAGAAATCTATCGAAATGAGCTTGTGAATGCAGATTTCTGTGTAATGAATGGTTTAACTTACTTTGGTGCAAAATATACATCTGATAGAGCTTCTAAAATGTGTGCAATGATATTTGATATTGATGGTGTTACAGATAAGAGTTTGAATAATTTCTTTTATGCTGCATTTAATAAGGAATTTGATTATTATCCATTACCAAATTACGTGGCATTAAGTGGTCATGGGATACATTTATATTATGTTTTTGAAGAACCAGTACCATTGTTCCCTAATTTGAAGCTTCAATTAAAGGAATTCAAATACTCTTTAACCGAAAAAATGTGGAACAAAAACACTTCTGTTGATGAAAAAGTACAAAAACAAGGAATCAATCAGCCTTTTAGAATATTGGGTGGCAAATGTAAAAAGAATGCTCCACTGGATAGAGTTGAAGTGTATAGAATAAACCAGCATCCAGTTAATATAGAGTATTTGAATCGTTTTGTACCAACTAAAATTGAGATTGATGAAAAAAAATTATTCAAGGAAAGTAAATTAACACTGGATCAGGCAAAAGAAAAGTATCCGGAATGGTACGAAAATAAGGTTGTAAAGGGTATAAGAAGCTATTGGACAGTAAAACGTGATCTATACGACTGGTGGATCCAACAAATAAAAAAAGAAGAAAATGGAGCCAGCTATGGCCACAGATATTTTTGTATTATGACTTTGGTGATTTATGGTATAAAATGCGGTTTATCTAAAGATGAGATAAAGCAGGATGCAATAGATTTGATTCCTTTTTTAAACGGTTTAAACGAAGAAGAACCATTTACCGAGGAAGATATTAAATCGGCTTTAGAGTGTTATGATGAACG
>OFMT01002079.1_pt1 | contig 12571 bp, 4 predicted proteins | sample 1541891 | NCBI WGS metagenome assembly OFMT01 (sample SAMN04209230, study PRJEB22552) | human gut metagenome | biome: gut; material: feces | host: Homo sapiens | place: USA: Oklahoma | reverse complement strand
TCTCGCTCATTTCCAGCAAGCACTGCTTCAGCATTTCGTTTTCGTTTTTCAGGGCGGCCAGTGCTTCGGGCATCTGCGCCATTTTGGCCTCGTGCTCTTCCTTGGCTCTCCGCTCTGCCAGCTCGTCTTCGGTGTAGCGGATGTACCGCTGGATGGGGACCATCTCTTCCCATGCGAGCTGCGGGTCCACACCGGGCACATCGATCACTTCCTCCACAATGGTGCTGCCATTGGCGAGGTGTTCAATGGGGACAAAATGACTGACTTGCTTGACCCCGGCAATGGCCTCGTGGTGGACGACCTCCACGTCGTCGATGAGCCGCCCAAGGCTCAGATCGGGTGCTTCGGTCAACTCCACACCGGTTTCGTCAATGATTTTCATAGATGTTCCTTTCTCAGCCTACGCGCTGCCAGATGTTCACCGCCTGATACGGGTTCAAAATGCTAAACGCTTGCCCACTGCCGGTGCTGCCAATGGTCAGGGTGTGCCCATGGCTTCCAGCGCTGGACGTAGTCACGGTGGTACTACCCGCCTTATAAGTGGTGCCGCTGTTGAAATTGTACCCGCTGCTGTTAGAACTTGCAATCGTATGGGTATGCGCTCCACTCTGGCTGGTACTTCCGCTGTGGTTATGCGTAGGCAGCTCGTTTGTGGTTAAGGTAACTTTGGCACGCCCGCCGCTGCTTCCCGCGGCAAAAGTATCTCCGGCGGCGAAAACAATACAGTCTTTCAGCTGAGTCCAGATCGTATGTGCATAGATGGCGGCAGGGCTTGTGGAGTCCGCCATTTCCATCACAAAATCAACAGGCGGGACCCAGCCGGGATCTGCGATTCCGGTAACTGCTCCGGTCATTTAAGCTTCCTCCTATCCGATCCGTTCCCACATATAACGTACAATGTAAGGATTCAAAATGCTGAATGCTTTCCCGTTTCCGGTATTTCTAATGCTCACGCTATGGCTGTGTGCACCGGCGCTGGATGTCGTGTGCGTGGCATTGCCGATATAAATATGGCCAAATGCCATGGTACCATCAATGCTCCTCGCTATACAGACTTCGGCGGTATGTGTATGAGCACCGGCGGAAGAGGTACTGCCGCTGTGATTGTGCGAGGGCATTTCTTTGGTTGTAAGTGTGACGCTTGCCCGACCGCCGGTAGACCCGTTTGCATAGCTCCCGCCCGCGGCGATGATCGCCCGGTCCTTGAGCTGGGACCATTTAGTTCCGGCAAAGATTGCAGCCGGGCTGATGGGGCTCGCGCTCTTCCAGACAAAGCCAACGGGAGGGGTATTGGCCGCCACGGTCAGACCTTTTACAATTCCGATTGCCATCAGCTGACCCTCCTCCAAACGTATTTGCCAACATACGGGTTCAGAATGCTGAATGCTTGGCCGTTTCCGCTGCTCCCGATCGTAACCGAGTGGGTATGCGCTCCGGCACTGCTTGTTGTTTTTGTTGCGGTATCTATCCAACCTTCTGCTGAAGCTGCATAATAGACACCTTGACTTGTACCCCCAAGGCTGGATACGGTGTGCGTGTGATCTCCGGTCGCCGTGATGCTGCCGCTGTGGTTGTGGGCGGGCATCTCGGCCACACTCAAAGTGTGGCTCGCAGATCCGCCTGTGCTGCCGAGCGTGTAGCTGCCGCCCGCGCCCATGAGAAAACAGTCCTTGATCTGCACCCAACTGGTTCCGGCATAGTCAGCCGCCGGGCTGACGGAGCTGCTGGTCGTGATAATCGCGCCAACAGGCGGCACCCATTTGCTGCCGAGCGTGTTGACTGCTCCGATTGCCATAGAACATGCCTCCTTTAGGTCGGGACCCGCTCCATCAGCAGAAGCCGGAGATGGATGTCTGCCGAAGGAACCGTGGCCGCATAAAAGCGGCAATACCCAGCGCCGGTTCTGCAGATGGTTCCGAGCCCTGCCTTTTGGGCGTCCGGCACGCTGGAAACGCTGATGGTGGCGCTGGGTTCCAGCTCCGCTGTGCAGCCGCTTACGGTGGCGTCGCACTGATAGCTCCACCCTGCGGCCTTCGCCTCGTCGTCCGAAGTCTCGGCCCAGTCGGCGGCGGGCAGCGTGATATCGTAGGCCCGGATGATGGTCCCTGAAGGACCCTGCGGGCCGGTGTCACCTTTATCGCCCTTGAAATCTCCTGCATCCTTGGCTTTCTTCAGCGCGTCCGTGGCCGCGTTGGCTGCATTATTGGCAGCTTCCGCTGCCCGGTCGGCGTCTTGCTTAGCGGAACCAGCGCTGCCCGCCGCTTCGGACGCACTCCCGGCCGCCTCCGTGGCGCTTCCCGCCGCGGCGTTCTCGCTCCGGGCGGCTGCGGCGGCGGAACCGGCAGAGGCGGAGGCGCTGCCAGCGGCGTTGCGCTCCGACGTGGCAGCGGCCTTTTTGTACGCCTCGGCGTTGGCCTCCGACTGTGCCGCCGCGGTCTTGCTGGCGTCAGCTTTTTTTTCGGACGTGGCGGCTGCCGCTTTGCTGGCCGCAGCCTCTTCAGCCGCTGCCTTCGCCGCATCCTCGCTGTCCTTGGCGTTGGCCTCCGACGTCGCCGCCGCCGCTTTGGCTTGCTCCGCTGCGCTGGCCGAGCCGGAGGCCGCTGTGGCACTTCCCGCCGCAGAACTCTCGCTCCGGGCGGCTGCGGCTGCGGAACCGGCAGAGGCGGAGGCGCTGCCCGCGGCACGTTCTTCCGATTCCTCTGCCGCCCTTGCAGCGTCCACCGCTGCCTGTCCCCATTTTTTCACCAGCGCCACAAACTGCTCGTATACGCTTGGCGTGATGGTCTCGGTGGTGCTGTTGGTGTCGATGGTCTCATAGCAGGTGTATTGGCCGGGCTTCGTCATGGCGATGTAGCCGTTCTCGTCCACGGCCAGCAGCATCCAACTGCCCTGCTTTTCCTGTGTCCAGCGCCGGTCTACCACAACGCAGTTGTTTTCGTCCAGCATCTGCGGGTCCGGCAGAGCGCCGCTCAGCCGCTGCACGTGCAGCGTGATGGCACAGCCCGCCCACTCTTCCGGCACCTCGAAGTGCAGGGTGTCCACCTTGGCCGAGCCTACGCCGCCCATGTACAGGGTGTCCGGCGTTGCCCGGAACGTGCTTCCGTTGTCCTGTGATTTCCGGACCTTGATGTTCAACTCGCTCATGCTCTTCCTCCCTTCTGCCCCAGTGTATCATCTCCCGCCGGGCCAGACTACTTGCTACTTTTTCCGCCGGGCAAACAAAAAACGCCCCGGCCAATTTGGCCGAAGCGTCTTCGTTATTTTATCTCACCTCCGCCCACTCATCCACGGCTCCCGCCGCGGCTTCCTGCTTCTTCTCGTCCTGTTTGATCCAGCTCTCGAAGTTTTTCTCTTCGTACAGAGGTTCACCTCCGGCTTTCAGCCGCAGCAGCATCTCCGCCAGCTTCTCCCGGTCGTGGTCATTCCCGGCCAGATACTCGCTCTTGACAACGCCGGTGATATTGCTCTTGATGGCATCCTTGTCCTTGCCCGCAGTCAGCAGCCGGTCGATCTCGGTCTGCACATCTTTGGCGCGGCCCACTTCCAGTGCGTCGGTCAGGTCATCGTAAACATTCCGGTCTTTGTCTCCGGCCAGCAGCTCGTCGGCCAATTCGTTAATTGCTCCGTAGCTGCTGCCGCCATGCTTATCACCGGTCACCAAGTCGATGATTGCCTCTCGTTTCACTCGATCCGATTTTGCAGTCGCACTGATTCCAAGACCATCGTACAGCTCACGAATAACTTTCTTTGTCAATTTCTGCCGTTTACGGTCATCTCCTGCATTCCGCGCCTTCGCTGCTTCCAGAATGTCCGGGTCATAATTTTTCAGCCGCTTCTTGAGTTCCGCCTTCACCTTGTCGCTCTTGCCCATCTGGTCCAGCTTGCCAAGAGCGGCCGCAGCTTCCTCCGCGTCACCCCGCTCAATGGCGTTGAAGAGCCGGTCGTATTGTCCGGTCGCGCTGGCCGGAGTTCCGTTCAGGCTGAACCCTTCGCCATTTGCAAGGCCCTGCACATCGTCCGCGTAAGCCGCGAAGGCTTCTACCATCTTCCGCCCGTTTGCCGCCGGGATGCCCGCGATGTCCAGCCCATATTCCATCACATCGACCCCGGCCTTCCGGAGCTTCCGGTGGTAGGCTTCCAGTTCCTCTTCGTCCATGCCGGTGGTGTCCTTCCGGATCAGGGTGTACAGCTTCGTGGTAGCGGCAAACAGGTCGTTGACGGCGCTGATGTTGGTCGCGCTCACCACATCGTAGTCCGTGCCGTTCACTGCGTTGCCCACCATGCTGTAGATTTCCGAACCAAACAGGAAGTTGCCCGCCGCGCTCTCGGTGAACAGCCCCGCAAACCGGTTCCACAGGCTTTCGGCGGTCACGTCGCCGTTTTCATCCTGCTCGCGATCCCACCGGTGCAGCAGGAAGTCCGCGCCGATCTTCATCAGGGCGAATACCGCCGTCTGTATCACTTGGCTTGTAGCAGCCCGGCGCAAGCTCTGCCCGGCCCGCTGCACTTCGGCCTTGTTCTCGGCGCTCTTCTCTGCATTGTACCGGGCTCTCTGGGCCTTGTAGTCCATCACCGCATCGGCGAGGATGCCGTAGTTCTGGAACCGCTGGGTGGTGAACATGGTCAGCGTCTTGGTGATCTCGTTGTCGCTGCGCTGGATGCCCGCCCGCTGCATCACAGTATAGTTGGGCTGGGTCTCCTCAATGACCTTCTGGTACATCTGGTTCACAGCTTTCCAGTAGGCGTCACTGCCCTTGGTGGCCGCACCGTCGGCAAACTCCCCGGCGTGGTGTTCCACATAATGTTTCGCACCCTCCCACAGTGCCGCCACCGTGATCTCGTCCATCGAGTTGATCCAGCCGGTCACGCTCTTGGGCAGTTTGTCCATGGCCTTTTCGGCAAAGCTCCCCGAAACGCCGATGGACGCCAGTTCCCCGCGCTGGCTGCTCCGCAGTCGGTATTGCAGCAGCGCGTCGCCGTGGGCGCTGATTTCCGCTTCCAGTGCCCGCCGCTGCTTGCCGGAGAGGTTTTTCACGAACGGCAGCACCGCCGCCATGGTATCGCTGCCCAGCACGGCCCCAGCCGTGGGCAGGGACGCCGCCTGTGCAATGGCAACACCGGGGTTCAGCGTCAGGATGGCCCCGGCATAGTTGCCCCGCAGCTTTCCCATCACCCGGCCGATGCCGTCCGAGCGCTTGCGCTGCTTCGTCTGCAAGTCGGTCAGCAGGTAATCCACGTAGTTCACGGCGTCCCGTCCCCAGTGTTCCTTCAGCACGCCGCTCTTCAGCTTTTGGATGCCGTCCTCTGTCTCCACATTCGCGTTCAGGATGCGGTTTGCGTCCCGGATGGGGGCCGCAAGGCCCGCGTAGGCCGCTGTGTCCCGCAAAGAACGCTGCACCACGCTGCTGCACTCTTCCAGCAGGATGGGCAAGCCGCTCTTCACGCGCTCCTTCAGCATTCCGCGTCCTTCGATGGTGGCGTCCAGCTTCAGGCCCTCGATCTCGCTGGCCAGCTGGGTCTTGTCCACCGCGATGGGGTAGTAGTTCTTCACCGTCGCCCGCTGGAATCCCACCAGCTTCATGCTGGTCTCGTTGATGAGGTTCGTGGTGTAGTCCCCGAAGAAGCCCTTCATGTCCTCGATCCACTTCCGGTCGTAGTCGGTCAGGGCATTCTCCACGGTGTTCAGGATGGTGTCGGCCATGGGCATTCCGTCGGCCCCCGTCAGCATTCCGATCCTCACGGTCTGCCCCTTCTGGTAGGCCCGCTCGATGTCACCCTCGTTGTAGAGCGTTGTGTCCGGCAGAGTCAGGCCGCCGTTGAGCAGGTGCTCCCGGCTGTCCGTGTTCTGCAAGTGCATGTACAGGCTGCACAGCTGCCCATGGGTCAGCGGCACGGCCTTGCCCTTTGCGTCCGTCAGCCCGATGTCCACCAGCTCCGCGCCGGGGCCAGCGAACCGCTCCATCTGCTTGAGGTTGGCCTTGCCTGTCACGTTGTCGAAGAGCTTGGTGCCTTCCACCGTGATCTGGGTCTGCCGGAGCTGGCCTTGGTTCAGCATGTCGGCCAGCTTTTCCATCTGGCCGTTTTTGGTGTACCCGCCCAGCATCCGGAAGACTCGCTTCGCGCCCAGCATGTCGAGATTGTATTTGGTCAGTGCATCCCGGATTCTGCCGGTCTCGTTTCCCTTGGCGGCCAGCACTTCCAGCCCGGCCTTCTGGGCAAAGGCGTCCACTTCCTCGGCCTTGGCAAGGCTCAGGGTCTTGTTTTCGGTGCGGATCACGTGCAGCGTCCCCGCCGTGATGGCTTTCAGCATCCGCAGCTGCTCCACCGTCATAGGCAGATAGGTGCGGTTCTCCGTCTCCCTGATACGGGCCTTCAGGCGGTCCCGCAGCCTCTCGGCCTTCTCGCCGTCGCCCAGCGCCTCGGCCTCGGTCAGCTGCTGGTGCAGCCGGTCCAGCTTTGCCTGTTTCGCGTTCATCATGTCGGCCTGTAAGGCTTGGATGAGCTTCGGCACACCGGTCTGCTCCCAATCATAGGCAAGGCTGCTGGGGTCGCTGGCCGTGCCCTGCGTCTGGCTGATGGTGTTGGCCAGCGCCGTCAGCTTCCGCACCGCCGCATCGTTCAGAACGGCCATATCCGCCAGCTTCGCCACCTCTGCCGCCTGTTGGATGAGCCGCGGCTGCACATACTTGCCCTTCGAAGGCCGCAGGATCATCTGGTTCAATTGGGCGGCATTGTTCCGGATGCTTCGCTTCAGTTCGTCGGCTTTCCGTCCGTCCCGCGCCCGCTGTACCCGCTTTTCGGCCAGTGCTTTTGCCACGGCAATGTCCTCGTCCCGCTGCTGGCGGGCCACTTCCACCGCAATGGCATTTTTCTGGGCCTGTTTCTGCTGCCATGCTTCGGCTTTCTTCTGGTTCTCGGCTTCCCACTCCATGATCTCGCGCTCCTGCACGATCTGGCTGTACTCCGCCCGGTCAGCCCGGCGCTGCTCGTTGGCCACCTGCCGGGCGAGGTCCCGGTTCTCCGCTTTCAGGGTCTTGTTTTCCAGCGTGATCTCATCCAGCATCTGTTGCCGCTCTTCCTTCAGGCGCTTTTTCTCGGCTCTCCATTCCCGTTCGTAGGCTTCCTTCAACACATCCAGCTTCTCGGCCATGTCGCCGGAGTTGGTGATGTCCACCCCCAGTGCATCCAGATTGGCGTTCAGCATCGCTTCTGCCTTGGCATTCCGGCGCTGCTGCTCCTGCATCTGCTGCACTGCTTCGCTCTGGTTCCCGGCTTTCTGGTTCTCCGCCAAACGTCGGTTAAATTCTCTCGTCTGCTCCTTCTGCACAGCCCGCAGGTCTTTCACAGCCTTGGCCGCACTGGTTTCGTCTCCGGCTGCTGCCGCTGCGGCCCGGCGCTGCCACTGCTGGAAGGAATCGAAGATGGCCTGTGCGTCGTTCATCTCGTTCACATTCAACAAGTCGCCGATCATCCGGCCCGCCAGCTCCACCTTGGCATCTTCGTACTCAGCCACATCCGCGAACCGGCTCATCATCTTGGGCTTGATGGTGTCGTGCACGTTCATCAGCACATCCAGCCACTCGGCGCTCTCCATGCTGGCCGCGCCGTCCACGCCCGCTGCCTTGGCGGCTCCCCGGAACAATTCCGCTGCGCCCTGCTTTGTGCCGCCCATGCTCCGGGTATCGTTCACAATGGCTTCGTATTCTTCCGCCGGGTTTCCGTCCCGGTGTCCTTCCTCCTGCCGCAGCTTCACGCCGTGCTTCCGGGCCTCGGCCACCGCTTCGCTCCAGCTTCCGTACTGGCGCACAAGCTCCGCCTTGGCTTTGCCGTTCTTGTCCACGGTGTAGCTCAGCTCGTGGTATTCCGGGTATTGCTGCCACAGCTCCGTATTCCGGTAAGTCGCCTCGTCGAGGATCTCCCCGGCAATGGTCTCGGCCAGCCCCTGCGCCTTGTTCATGTCGGCCCCTTCGGTCTTCATGTACTCGATCAGGGTGCGCATCTCGCGGGCCACACGCTCGGTGTCGGCCTTGCCCTTCGCGCCGCTGGCCTTTACCAGCCGTTCTGCCACGCCCAGAATGCTGTCGTCGCTCACCCGCACCCCGCGGGTCAGGCCCATCATCTCGGTCAGCGTCTTGATGGCCGCGCTGTTGTCCGCAATGGTCCGGCTGGCTTGCCGCTGGCGGTTCCGCTTCGCATCCCGGTCAGCCTGTTCGGCCATCTGGAAGCGGACATCCGGCACTTGGTTCAGCACCTTCGTGCGCTGCGCATCATCCCCGGCTTTGTACTCGTAGACGGTCACGCCCTTTTCCTTCAGGCTGTCCAGCAGCGCCGCCGAAGCATTGTCCGGCACAATAGCCGCCCGCACCTCGTCGAACTCCACGGCTCGCTGGGGTTTCGCCTCAAAGTACCCGGTGGGAATGTTTGCGATGGTCTTGTACAGCGCCACGATCTGCTTTGCCGTCTCCCGGCTGATGGTATAGCCTTCCTTAGAAAATGCCTTGCTGACCGCTGCCATGGTCTGCTTTCCCTGTGCGGCCCGCAACAGGATGTCGCCGAGGATTTCCCTCTCCCCATAGCCGCTGTCCGAATGTGCAGCGGTCTCCTGTCGGATGCGGCTGATGACCTCTTCAATCTGGCCGTCGGCCTGTTCTAGCAGTGCCTTGTACTCTTCTTCCGGCATCTGCTGCAAGCGGCCTTTGTCTGCCCGCACTTCGTCCAGATTCTGATACTCCGCCGTCGCGGTGCTCATCAGAGTGTTTGCCGAAAGGCCCCATGCGCCTTCTCCGCGTGCATTTTGCTGGTTCATGGCCTCCACCAGATTCTGCAACGTGTAGGGGTTGTGCAATTGGGCAAAGCTTCTCCGGTTTCCGGTTCTGGTATAGGGGTCCTTCTCATTTCGGATTCCCTTTTTTCCCAGAATACCCTCCATCTTCGGCAGCAGCCACTCTTCCACATCAGCATCCGGGGCTTTCTGCTGTAACTCATTCTGCATCGCTTCCGTATCCTGCACGGTTTTCCCGGCCATATCTTTGGTCGTCACATATTCATATGCGTTTTCCAGTCTGGCCCGCAGCATCGGTGCGATCAGCCGGTCGGCTTTGGTCTGCGCCTTTTCTTCGCTCCAGCCAAACTCTTCCATAGCCCAGCTTTTTTCTGCTTCCCGCACTTCATTCAGCACGGCATTGGATTTATCGTGATTTCCGTTCACCACGTCGGACTCCACGATGTCCCGCAGGGCAGCTTCTCCGCCAAGGGCCTCCATGATTTTCTCATACCGCTTTTTCTGGCTTTCGGTAAAACGCACCTCCTGCTTTGTCACCACCTGCACGGTTTCGCCTTTGTCTGCCAGATAGGCCGCCTTGACCGCATCATTCCGGGAAAGGCTCTCTGCCAGTTGCTTCGGGCTCTTCCCGGACGCTTCCATGTCCAGCGTTCCGCTGAGCACATTTCCCCGCGCAAATGCGCCGCCAGCGGTTTGTCGGCTCAATTGTGCAAGTTCGCTGTTCAGCTTCACTGCCTTGTCCGCGTGCACTTCGTATTCCACATTGGGCCGGGTGGGTGTCCATGCGTCGGAGCCATAGATTCGATTGGCCCGGTTCACCATGGGGTCAATGGTATCGGAGTTGAACACCAGCGAGATGGGGCCGTATTGGGTATGGCCTTCCTGTGCCTTGACCACCGCAATGGAAGGCGATGGCAACCCGCCCAGCTCCAGCGCTTCCCGCAGATTTTCTTCAGTCAGGTTGTGGACGGCCACAAGATCCTTCTGGCTGTCCACCTCCACCGGTGCGCTCATCTGAAACCGCACCGATTTCTTCACAGGTTCGTCGGTTCTCTTGCTTTCGGCGGAATCTTGTGCTATACTGTTTTTAGCAGGAAAGTTCGGGCGTTCACCGCCCTCCTCGGTTTTGAGTACCGTGTCAGCGCTTTCCTGATAAATAGAACCCTTCGGCAATCTACTCCTTGAATCTTCGGATTCTACGTGGGTACCACCGAAGGGTTCTATTTTTGTAGGCTGAACATTTACAATGTCATAGAAAATCTCCCGTTCATCCGCCCTGATAGCTGTCAGGACATCCGCCTCATAAGCATTCGGCCCGACCATGACTTTAATTTTGCCGCGGTTGAATGCTTCTGCATTTTTGTGGTGAGCAGGTTCCCGGTAAACTTCATCTGCCGTTTTGATGATTTCATCCAAATTCGACGCCATCCGCATTTTATCAGCGTATGCTTCGGCATTCTCCCATTGCAGTGCTTTTGTGTACTTCGACCATACAAATTCATTTCGTCCATCTTTGCTGTTCAAAATTGTCCAGCCGTTCCGCTCAAAACCGTTCGGATACCGTTCTTTGATGGCCTGCTTCACTACGGTTTTCCAATCTTCCTGTGGAACACCGTTCAGGATATCTTCATCAATTTTGATGTAGCTCTCTCCGTCGGCATCCTTCTGGATCGAAAAACGAATATTGCGTCCTTCCGCCGCGCTCTCGGTTTTGAGGGCTGCGGCGTTTTCTTTTGCTGTCCGCAGGTTGTCCATGGCCTTTTCGGCGTGGGCGAAGTATTCGTCTTGCAAGGTCCGTCTCTGGGCCTCGGCCAGCCGCTTTGCCTTCAGGGCGGCGGCGTTGCCGGGGTCGATGGTCAGCACTTCCTTGGCCCGGCTGATGATGTCGCTCAGCAGATTCTTCACCCGGTTCATCACCTTGTGGATGGAACCCCTCACGCCCGCATTTTTCTCGGCCTGTCCGCGCTGGAATTCCACCCAGCGCTTGAAGTCCGCTTCCGTCGCAAAGATCCCCCGCCACGCATCTGCCACCAGCTCTTCGGCTGCCTGTTCGTAGGTAAGCTTCTGGCTTGCGTACACGTCCATCTTGTCCCGGATCATCTCGTCTACGCTCTCATATCCGTCCATCTGGGCAAGGTAGGTCAGGGCATGGTCCTGCAAGCTCTTTGCTCCCGCTTGGTCGAGGGAGTTATACCAGTGGTAGTCCTCGTGCAGCACGGTGCCGAAAATGTCGCTGACGCTGTCCCCGAAGAAAATACGGGCCGTCTCACTGTCCACATAGGCCCGGACGTTCGGATTGTTTTGCAGCACGTTCTTCAGCACAGCGTCGGTGCCGGTGGCGGCGGCGTTCAGCTCGATGATCTGGCTGCCCATGTCGGTGCCGTCGTGATCCAGCGTCCCTTCATAGTAGACCCGTCCCTGTCCGCTCGTGCTCTGGTCGGTCAGGCCGCCGCCGTAGCCGCCCGCCTGTTCCTTGGTGTCTGCACCGTAGAGGTAGGCGGTATTCAGCGCGATCCGCCCGCCCTCGCCGCTGTCCAGAATATAATTGACGTTCAGGGCAGTATTGTCCATCACACCGGCCAGCCGCAGCGCGTCGTCGAAGCTCTCCACCTCGTCCATCTGCGCCAGATGGTAGATCGTTGAAGCCGCGGCGGCATACCGATCAGCATCCACGTTGGCGGGCAGCTTCTGGCTGATGTCCTGCGCGGCCTTGGTCTTGCCGCTCTCCACGCCCCACTGCTCCAACTGGCGCTGTACCTCGCTCTGCCGGGCCGTCTGGCCGCTGGGTTCCCGCAGCCCGTAGGTCTCCCGCATCTGCCCGCTTCCCTCGTCCGCCGCGTCCAGCCCCGCCGGGTCAGCCTTCAAATCAAGGTCTGCATAGTCGTTGACGCGGGCGGTTTCCACCGTTTCCCCGGCGTTTTTCACGGTCTGTTCCGCTTCCGGCTTTGCAGCGTTCGCCGCATTTTGTTCCGCGTTCGCTGCATTTCTTGCGGCGGTTTCCTGTTCGGCCACCTGCCGCAACGCCCGCCGGGTCGCTGCTGCTGTGCCGGGAAGTTGTACCCCATAGGCTTCCTCAAAGGCCGCGCGGTTTGCTTCGTTCCCAGCTTCCGGCGCAAACAGGTTGATGGTCTTTCCGGTCAGCGCATTCTCCTGCACCACCTTGGCATACTGCTGCACCGCAGGGTTGTCACTCTTCAATCCCTCTGCCTCGGAGCCCTCGCTTTTCTGCGCCGTCGAGCTTTGCTCATTCCGCACAGCCCCACCGTCCTGCCAAGGGCTCCCACTTTGGGGGAGCTGGCGCGAAGCGCCTGAGAGGGCAAGCCCGCTGTCGGCTTTCGCAGCCTCTTGTGCCGTCTGCTGCTCACTCTCCATTCCCGGCTCTTCCACCCGCTGCTGCCGTTTCTTCTCCGCCGCCACGGCCTTCTCGTACTTGTCGAGCTGATCGTAATACTCCGCCTGTCCCAACAGGCTGGCGTTGCCGTCGTTGTACTTCGCCAGAGCGGAGCCTACAGCACCGCCCATGGCGCCGGAGGCTCCGCCGGAAAGGCCGCTTTCCAGCGCGGCGATCAGGGTATCCGTGGTAAACAGGCTCTGCGCCGCTTTCTCGTTACCCAGCGCCGCGTCGATGGCCTTGTCGGCATAGCTTTCCACAAAGGCTTGCATGGCATTGTCGATGCCGCCGGAGAGCGCTGCCGCCACTGTCGGATGGGCCTTTGCGAAGGGTGCATCCCCCACAAGGCTCTGGATCTTGGCCGCGATCTGCCCGGCCAACGTGTCCTTGGCGTAGTC
>OFMT01002075.1_pt1 | contig 12600 bp, 10 predicted proteins | sample 1541891 | NCBI WGS metagenome assembly OFMT01 (sample SAMN04209230, study PRJEB22552) | human gut metagenome | biome: gut; material: feces | host: Homo sapiens | place: USA: Oklahoma | reverse complement strand
CCGCCACAACAGCCTTGCCCTGCTGCTCCTGCGATTTACGCGCAGCATGCTCCTGCAATGCCTTGCGCTGCTCAACCTGCGCCTTATGCAACGCCTGACGAATCTCACGCTGCGTCATCTCATCGGTAGGGGTTTCAGCCACCGCTTGCGCTTGCGCCTGTTCTCGGACGCACTGCGCCTCACGTTCCTCACGCGCTTTTTTTTGAGCCTCCAGAACAGCCTTGTTACCGGCCACTCGCTTACGAGCCAACGACAGTTCATGCTCCCACTCGTGAGCCTGCTTCGACGCATGCACGCCAAACGCCAGAACCACCGCCAGCAACGCGCCGGGAATCAACGCATACAACGGGCTGAACCGCAACGAAAACGCACAGACCAGCACCACCACCGTAATCAGCGCCAGTGCGGCAACGATGATGCGGCGACGCTTAATCGCCGCCCGACGCAGGCTACGTACCTGAGCAACGCGTTCTGCCGTAGGCATACCCGGCTGCTTCGTGTTCGGCTGCATCCCAACCCCTTCCATATGTGTCTGGCCATCGCTGAACCGTGTTCCGCTGTGCTCATCCACAAGATGCAACGAAGTCGAAAACTTGTCCGCACGATGTTCCAGCACTTGCTTCATGCTGTTGGACGTTCGTAAGGGCAGCCAGACCGCGATTCCCAAGAGTACGATTACCACCACGATAATCGTGCTCAGTGAATCGTATCCCATAACCCTCAAGAATAGGTGAACGGCATCACAATATTCGCGTTTCTCTCTGGGCGTGTCGGGATATGAGACGAGATTCGAACCCCTCACCCAGATCTTCGGCAAGCAGACTGAAGGTCCGATGCGTGCGCCAACGACCGTCGACATACATGTAGTTGGCCCTTTCACCCTCGTCGCGGGCGCCTACCTTGCGCACCACGGCCAGGGAACGCCCATTCTCCGGAAGAATGGCGATCTCCAGCCTATGCAATTGCGGACCGTCGGGGCTGCCGATGGCCCAATCCGCCAACATGGCGAGCGCCATGGGGGCGATGCCATGGCCGGCATAGCCTTGCGCCACCCAATAGCCGACCACCCCGCTGCGCATCGCGCCATAGGTGATGGCGCCCAAAGAAATCTGACCGATCATATGCTTGCGATATTCGATCATGAACACTATGCCCGTGCCCTGAGCCTCATTATGCCGCTGCTGGCGCACCCATTGCCCGAACGTCAGCCCTGCACCATGCATCGGATCGCCTGCCGACCAAGGCTTAAGCCAATCCGAGTTCTGCCATCGAATGGTATTCCATTCATCGGCATCGTTCATATCCATGGTGCGAAGCGAAATCGGCACGCCACCTACCGGCGCATGCAATACGAGAGGCACATGGATGGCGTTTGGCGACGCCACCCCGAATACGCCGCGAAGAGTCTGAAGCAAAACCACACCACCATTGTGCCATCAAACGTCGCCGCACATGGCGCATGCCGACCGTCAGACGAACGCCGCCGGCCCGAATCTCCAACAGGAACCGGCACCGGTAAGCTGGCTGGCATGAAGCCGAAGGACAGCAAACAGGCTTTGCGTCGAAACGTCATCGCCAAACGCAAGGCAACCACTATTACCGAGCGCAGACAGGCCGGCGAGGCCCTTGCCCGCGGCATCGACGCATTACCGCTGCCACGCCAGCAGCGCACCGTGGCAACGTTTCTTTCCATGGGATCGGAGATCGAGACAAGACCATTGCTGCATGCGCTCGCCGAGCAGGGGTACCGTATTCTGCTGCCTCGGCTCGGCAGTGGACTCGATATCGGGTGGGGCGAATATTCCGACCTGCCGCTCGAAGACCTTGGCATGCACCGGCCGCAGGAGCCTTCCGGCGATACGCTGCCGGCAGACGCCCTGGCACAAGCCGGGCTCGTGCTGCTCCCGGCGTTGCTGGTCGATATTCATGGAACGAGACTGGGACGAGGCGGAGGCTGGTATGACCGGGCGCTGGCCCATTGTGCGCCAGGCACGCCGATGGTGGCCATATGCTGGCCCTGGGAGGTGGCTCGCACCGACCTTCCCCGCGAAAGACACGACATTCCCGTCACCGGCACATTCACGCCGCTCGGTTACTCGCCCATCGCTTATCCGCAAACGTAATCAGGCGTGGCCGTGTCAGAGCGCCGACTAGGATATGAACGGTTGCAACCCGAGTAAGACGTCTATTCAGGAGGAGCGTATGCCTACCTATCATTATCGCTGCAAGAATTGCGGCTATGACTTCACCAAGTACCAGTCCTTCAGCGACGACCCGATCACCACTTGCCCCGAATGCCATGAGGAGCAGGTACGCAAGGTGTATTCCGCGGTCCCGATTGAGTTCAAGGGTTCCGGCTTCTACCGCACCGATAAGAGCTGATTGCATAAATGCGACTATGGATGCCCGGCTTTGCCCAGGGTCCATATAATGCGGCAACGTAACGGTGTACGATTGGTGAAGAATCGATAAGGCACAATCCACACAGGCCGCTACGGCTTGCATACGCAGGCCCATTCCCCGACCATGGCGGTATGAAGCACACCAACGCACCGCCATGGTCTTTCTTTACCTCCTTCGCCGCACCGACTCTTGCGGCCCGACGTCGCCGCGCACGGCTTTTCCGCGGTGCCACCGCAATGTTCCTATGCCTGGCGGTATTCGGTGTTCTGTATTCTTTGGACGCCATCACCGGCACGGACACCATCGTGACGGCGGCGACGCCCATCGCACGTGGAACGACCATCCGGCATGACGATGTTGTTATGATGACGGTTCCTGCCTCGCCAGTCACCGGCAAGGCGCTTCATACCACTGACAAAGCAGTGGGCTCCATCGCGCAGCACCCTATCGAGGCCGGGCAGCCGCTGTATGCCGGCAGCGTCGGCAAAGCCCCCACGATCACAACCGGAGACACCGTGCTCGATATCGCCGTGGCGAACAGCATCAACGCACTGATACCGGGAGATACGGTATCGCTGGTCTCGGCGGTGGGTTGCGAGCCGACCTCGCAGGAACACAACAACGAGCAGCCTGCAGCCTGCACACTGGCCAGTCAAGCCATGATCATGGAAACCAAGGCTCGGCAAGACGGCAACAGCACCGAACGGAATCTCCTGACCGTGGCGTTGGATCCGCAATCAGCCATCCGTGTGATGAAGGCCGGCGAATCGGGAGCGATCATCGCAGTGCACCGATAACCGGCGATTCACCCATAACGGGGCGGGATAGCATAGGCACATGCCTTTTCAGGGATAAAGCAGCGCAATCGCGACGATGATTCCGCGGCTCGCATACGGGAGAGAAAAGAGGATGCAATGAAGCCAGAGGAGACCGGACCGAGCAGACAACATGCCGGATTGAAGCGACTGATCGGCATGGTCACGGCATTCGTTCTTGCATCAGGCGGAGCTCAATGAGTCAAAAATCTTTACGCATACCAATCTTGGTGCCGGAGAACCGCACAACGCGATTATCGAGCTGGTGAACATGAAACAGGCATCGGGTCACAGCGGCAACCCTAACCTGTTGCAGGGGACCACGTCAACGGATCCACCACACCATCGACGAATTTCCGCGAAACGGCAAGCGGAGGATTCACCGGCATCGACATCACCGTAACCGCAATGAACACGCTCGGCGCCACTGTCAATATCTCCTATAACGGAGACGGCGACCGGCAAGGACGGCAGATCGCTGCTGCTGACTGCAGGCGACGCACGCTACTTCCTCATCCGTTTCGATGCCAAGGGCGCGCAGAACGCCCGCAAGCAGATCGACGCCCCGCACAGGATCCTGTGCGGGGCCCAACCATACAACCGCTTCATACGACCGCTCGGCTTTGCCGACCGCCCTCTTAATGGCCCCGTTCGCTGAATTGCGCCCAGTGCGGCGGAAGCTCGGTGAGAATGCGCTTATCGTCGTCCGCTTCGCGCTGCCGTTCGGTCATCATGTCGGAGGGTTCGAGCTTGACGCCATCGGCGTCAAACAGTTCAGTGCCCTGACGTACCACGCGCTTGTGCTTGCGCGGCGTACGACGAGTCGCACTGTAGGACCGTGCATCGCCTTCGCCGATGTTACCGGCCATCTTGCCTGATTCATCGCTCATTCGAGCCCCCGATACAGGTCGGCAAGCTGAGACACCAGATGATCGACTTCCTTTTCGGGATTGACGAACGCGCCGACGCTCCATACGGAAGCGACGGACCAGCCCAACGTCATCAGATCGGCGGACAGCATACGATGCCGTTCACGCGTGGATTGGATCGACATGAAGTTCGCGTCGTCGGTAAGCACCGCCAAGGCGAATGGCTTATCCTTCAGCCCGACCACCATCGGAATGGTGACGCCGCGATTGAACCCATAGTTCACTGCGACGTTCAAGCCACGGTTGCGAATACGGTCGGCAAGATCGTTCAGCAGCACATTGCGCCCATATTCGGATTCGGCCGGGCGGATGTCCTCGCCGCCGAGCTGTTCGGCCCACGTAAGCAGCGTTTTCAACAGTTTCGCACCAGGCTGGTGGATACGCTCATCGTCCATATCGACGGAACCGAAGGCACTGACAATATCGACATGGCGATCGGCCAAAGCCAGCGCATCGAGCAGCATGCCGCGCCCGCCGGGCTCCTCCAGCGCACCGAACTGCTGCAGCAGTCGGCCATGCGCGGTCTTCGCATAGCATAGCGAAAGAATCACGTCCGTAGCCTGGGCGCCGGCAACCTCGCGGATGCCGATCAGACGCACATGACGCAGGAAGGATCCCATGGCCTTGTCCTTGGAGGCAAGCGCCTTCAGTTCGGCACCCAGCCGCACACGGAACGAATCGGTGAGCGTCACCACGGTAAGCATGTAGGTGGTCGGTACCACCGCGAAGCTTGCCGCACGCTCGGTAATCAGTCGCACCACCTCGGCGATCTCCTGCTGACTGGATTCCACCAAACCCGTGTTGAGCACCGGAGTGCCTACCGCGTCAAGACTGTGGTACGCCACATGACCGCGAACGGCCTCGGTGCAGGCGTCGTAATGCACTTCGCCATACCCCTCGGATTCAAGGAATGCCGCCAAGCTGAGGGAACGGCGCACCGGACGGGACTTGACCTCGATCTGGGGCAGTATGTCGATCAGCTGCTTCAGGCTCTCGCACGTCACCGTATTGCGATGCGCGATGATCACGATCTGCTTGACACGCGAGACGATGCTGAGCAGCTGGATGGCCGGAATATGCGCACAAGCGTCGACGATGGCGACATCCGCAAGCGTGGTCGGCTCGGTCAGCGAGGCGAGCGTATCCGGCGTGGCCATAAGAATCGGCTTCGAAGCCGCAAGAATCTCGGCATGCTCACGGCGCATGCTGTCCAAGGTCACCTTGGTCTGGCTGGTCAGCTGCGTGTGCAGCATGTTGGCTTCCTGCGTGCGGGAGAACAGCAGGTCGCAAAGGCGACGCATGGATTCCTGCGCGACCATCGGGCCGATGGAACGCACATGCTCCACATCGACCTGCTCGAATCGTTCGGTGACGGTGGCCAGCGCCGAACCGTCCTGGTTGGAGATGATCGGCGAGGAATGCACGATATCGTCGAACACAGTGGTCCACCAGGCAAGCTGGAGTTCAGCGCCCACCGCGTCGTTGCCCACCTGACGGTTGGTCAGGTCGGCGACCAAATCGTTCAGCCCGGCCGCCTGGAATTCGTTCTCCAAGCGGCAACGTTCCGGCAGGGTGTCGAGGGCCAGATGGTCATCGTACAGGCTCTTCAGCCTGGATTCGACATCGTTGAAATCCCGGGCTTCGAGCTCACCGCCACGCGGGGTGGTGCTCAGTACGGTATCGAGAGCGGTGATGTCCTCGGACATGGTCTCCTGGGTGGAGATCATCTGATCGAGACGCTGCGGCAATACCGGCCATCCGCCATGCGGTACAAGGGCATGCCACTGCTCGCCCTGCTTCTTCACCACGATAAGGGCATCATGCAGGTTCTCGACCTGCGCGCCCACGCGCAGCAGGGATTTCGCCTCGCGCACATGGCGGCGGCGCTCCCAGAAGCCCATGGTGGTGCCTTCGCTCTTGCGCTGTTCCTTGGACTTGCTTGCCTCGATCATCGCGTCGATGTCGCGTTCGAAAATCTCGGGCTGGAACACATCGAGCACGCGCCTCAAGTTCTTCAGCACCGTGATCTGACGCGCCCATTCGCGGGCGGTATTCGGCACGGGGAAACCGCAGGTCTGCGCGGTGATGCTGACATGCTCGCGTACAGCAGGGAAGACCTTCTGCATCAGATCGACCACACGTTGGTATGCGTTCACCGCGTCTTCCTCGTTGGTGATCGAAGCCTTGTACCATGCGGTGTCGTCCGGGCCAAGCGTGTATTCGCCGAGCTCACCGGCACGTTTGAGCTTGTCCGCCCATTCGTCGAGATGACCGCCGATCTGGCGTGCGGATGCTTCGGAAAGACGCACATGGGTGCTCGGATGCGTGGGATAGGTGGAGATCGAGGCCAGATTCTGAATAGTCTGGTATGCGGAGACGCCCCACTTCTCGTTGACGCCGTGCAAATCGCCCAGATAGCGCGTCAGCCTGGAGCGCACGCCGACCAGTTCGTCGGAAAGCTGGTCGAAATGCTGGCTGGCCACGCCCGTCTGGAACCCGACCGCGGCGATAAGCTGACGGTCGATGCTGGTGTTGGAATCCTCATCGGCGATATCCAATACCATGCCGGTCATCTCATTGGCATGCATGGACTGGAGGAAATGGCGCTTCTGCTCCGCCACGCCGGGCACATACAGCACGGAACGTCCGTTCATCACGCATCGTGAGGCGATGGCTGCGGCACGTTCAGCGGTATCGTTACCCGAAGCGGAGTCGACGACGATGCTGTGGCCGGCTGCGGCCAGCTGCGCGGCATACCGCACGGTGTTGTCGACATCGCCCACCTCGTATTCGGAATGAGGATCGGCGTCGAACGGGCTGTATTCGGGAATGGACACGTTGCCCAAAGCCGCACGGGACGAATCGTCGCCAGCCAGTGCGTCAAGCAGTACGTTGCCGCTCGGGCCGTTGCCAAGCCGATCGATGATGCGCTGCGTTTCCGCAAGAATCAACGCCGCAGGCTCCATAAAGCAGCCGAGAATGATGCGGCGTTCAATGGAGAAATCGGCGATGCGCGCCTTGGCCTCGTTGGAGATGGCGGCGAAAATGGCGGATGTCTCAGGAGAGCCGGAACGGTAGTTGGAGCTGTCCAGCAGCCTGTCTTCGTCGATATATACGCCGGCGGCATGCAGACGTGAGACCAGTGCCGAGTTGAGCGACACCTTGCCGGTGAATCTCAGGGAGGAATGCCCCAGCTGTTCGCTGCGGGTCACGTCCACCGGGTACAGCAGCACCGGCAACGCGCTCCCCTTCCATATTGCGACGCCGACGATCAGCGACAGTTCGGCAACGCCACTGACACGCTTCTTGGAGGCCTGGCTTTCCAGCACCCTTCCCAAACGCCGTTCGGCAGCCCTCAGCATGCCGTTGTCGCGGAACATCGATTCCAATGTCACGTGGCCTGCCGCGAACAGCTGCGCCACGCCGGATGGATGTGCATGCGTCATATCAAGCTGGGCGCTGAGCTGGTTGATGTCCTCCAATGGAGACGGAGCCAGCGAGGCACGATACTCATCATGCCATGTCTGGAATTGGTCAAGCATGGATTGCGTACTCATGTATTCGATCACTTTCCTACTGCTTTACGGTAATCCTGATAGCCCGGATTATTGGCAAGAGCCTCATCGATGTCCTTATTGCCCTGCGCCGCGAGCCAGGCGTACAGATCGTCGTACAGGGACGGGTTCATGGCCAGGAACGGCAGCAGCTCGGCATGACGCGCCATTTCGAACTGCTTGGTCATATCCGGCGTACGGCGGGCGTCTTCGGAGCTCAATCCGTCGACCTCGATAACAGGCTCAGGAGGCTTGTTGAATTCGCCGCGGGAAACCTTATCGAACACCGATCCCGGTTCGAAGGCTGGCGTGAATCCGCCTGCCGCGTCGGCGGCATTGAGGGGCGAGGCAAAGCCATTACCCTGCTGCGTTTCGGCATTGCGGGCAAGTGGGGTGAAGACCACGGAACGGGTCTCGCGGAACACCGCGGTTTCCGCTTCCGGCTGCGCGATCAACGGTTCGGCCTGTATGCCGGCCTGCGTCGGCTGCTGAGCGTCCGCCGGCTCCGCAACGTCCTGATCACCGGTCTGATTATTGGCTGGGATACCGGATTCACGAGATTCGCGCACGTCCGCCATATGCTCGTCGATCCCAGCGAACAGGTTGTGTGGCTGTTCCTGATGTTCATCCTCGCTGGGAAACAGCAGTCGTGTCTGTTTGGAGGATTCCTCGGCGTTTTGCGCCAGACGGTGGACTGGCTGCATGGATGGCTGTGCCGTCGGCATCACGTCTGCCGGCTGAGCGGTCTCTTCGCTTTGCCTGGGCTGTCGGTCAAGCGGTGACTGCGCAACCGGCTGTTCAGCGTGTTCCTGCTGCACCGGCCAATCCGTGGGAGGTTCCGCTGTCATCGGCTGAACCGGTTGCACGAACTGGACAGGTTGCACTGGCTGCACCGGCTGGGCCGCGGCATCGTTTGCGCTACCGCTCAGAACCGGCTTGTTCTGAGATTTCGGCCGCTGGGACTGGAACATGGTCGTCGGTTCGCCGGCGCGCAAATCGAGGATCTGATCGACGGACATATCTGCCGCGTCGGGTTCCTGATGCGTGACTGTCGGCATCGAATAGTCGAATAGATTCGCAACCGGCGCGCTCTGCTCATGCTCCGATGCATCCACGCGTTCGAAATCAGCCGGCACATCGCCGAACTGAACACGCATCGGCGAATACGGAAGAATATAGTCATCGTCTTCAGGAAGACGCATCAGTTCGCCATTATCGCGAATGATGTAGGTGCCGTTGGTCGAGTTGAGATCATGCAGGATGGCCTGGCCGTCGCTCCGCACGGAGAACTGCGCGTGGCGTTTCGACATCGATTTGGTGGAATCCTCCACCTCCATGCGCGTCGTGCCATCATCGGGCAATGGTCGCAGGGGTTTACGTCCAATCTCTACGTTCTCACCAGGATGGACAGTGATCTGTTGGCCACCGTTGACCTTTACCTGCCAGTGGCATGCCGTTTCAGCGCTCACCGCATAGCCTCCTTTTCGTGATTAGACACTATTCCTATTGTGTCATGGAGCAATCCCTTTTGAGGGATTACAGCTCAGGAATTAACAACTTTCTCCCATTAACGGCGAAACCCCGCCACCTGGAACCAGGTACGGGGTTTCGCGGAAAGCTGTGACAAGCGGCTCGAAGCCGCGCGAATCACTTGAGCTCGACGGTAGCGCCAGCTTCTTCCAGCTGGGACTTGGCCTTCTCGGCGTCTTCCTTCTTGGCGCCTTCCAGGACAGCCTTCGGAGCGCCGTCAACCAGAGCCTTGGCCTCAGCCAGACCCAGGGAGGTGATAGCGCGGACGGCCTTGATGACCTGGATCTTCTTGTCGCCAACGGCGGAGAGGATGACGTCGAACTCGTCCTTCTCTTCCTCAGCAGCAGCGCCAGCAGCCGGAGCGGCGGCAACAGCGGCGACCGGGGCAGCAGCCTCGACGTCGAACTTCTCTTCGAAGGCCTTGACGAACTCGGAGAGCTCAACCAGGGTCATCTCACCGAAAGCTTCGAGCAGCTCATCGTTGGTGTACTTAGCCATAATGGCTTCCTTTCATTCTTGGCGACGGACTGAATTGAAGAGGTGGCCGTCACCTAAAACAATTGTTTTTCTTTTTTGTGGTTGCTTCATTCATGCGGCGAGCCGCAGCGAAATCAGGCAGCCTTTTCCTGCTTCTCGCGCAGCGCATCGATCGTACGCACGGCCTTGGTCGGCAGAGCGTTGAACAGGTACGCGGCCTTGGACATCGTAGCCTTGATGTCGCCGGCGAACTCGGCGAGCAGCTGCGGGCGAGACTTGAGGTCTGCCAGCTTCTTGGCGCCTTCAGCATCGTAGACGGTGCCATCAGCGAAGCCGCCCTTGATGATCAGTGCCTTGTTGGTCTTGGCGAAGTCACGCAGGATCTTCGCAGCTTCGATGAAGTCACCCTTCACGAAGGTCACAGCGGTCGGGCCGGCGAGAAGTTCATCAAGACCTTCGATGCCAGCTTCCTTGGCTGCAATGCGAACGAGCGTGTTCTTTGCCACAGTGTAGGAAGTATCGCGGCCTAGCTTTTCGCGCAGATCAGAGATCTGCGGAACGGTAAGCCCGCGGTACTCGGTCAGGTAGATAGCGTCGGCGTTACGGAACTTGTCCGTAAGCTGAGCGACCACCGCTTCCTTTTCGGGCCTCTTCATGGCGTTCCTTCCTTAGTCAACCGTTGACTGTGAGATTCGGAACACCTCGCAGGGCAATAAAAAAGCCCTGCACGCAGGCAGAGCAACATTCGACCGCTAAGCGGAAAGCCCTTGGTGGGCGTATGTTCTTCAACCTGCGCTGGCTTGGCGAACCAAACTTCGTGAGCGCTTGCACGCTCCAACCAACGGTCTGTGGTTTACAAATGGGTAATCTACTGACCCGTTTGGACTAATCCAGACCGGCGTGTCGCGCCGCCGCAAAAGCAACCCCTTACCAATCGCACGAAATTTCCATGACTTACATAGGTGCTACGTTTGCTTTGTTCAGGGACGCATGTCCCAGGCGAGTCGCGATTCTCGCCGGCGCACGCCACCATATGGCACGCGCCTACCAACCCAAGAAAGATGAGAAAAGAGAAAATGGAGAAATTCTTCCATCTCAAGGAGAACGGCACCACCGTCTCCACGGAGATCATGGCCGGCCTGACCACGTTCTTCGCCATGTCCTACATCATCATCGTCAACCCGCAGATCCTGTCTTCGACCGGTATGCCGTGGGGCGGCGTGTTCCTCGCCACCATCATCGCGGCCATCATCGGCACGCTCGTGATGGGCCTGTTCGCCAATGTTCCGTACGCGCAGGCCGCCGGCATGGGCCTCAACGCGTTCTTCACCTACACCGTGTGCTTCGGCCTCGGCTTCAAGTGGCAGGAAACCCTGTGCATGGTGTTCCTGTGCGGTTTGATCAACATCATCATCACCGTCACCAAGATCCGTAAGATGATCATCCAGGCCATTCCGGAAGTGCTGCAGAACGCCATCGGCGGCGGCATCGGTCTGTTCGTGGCCTACGTCGGCTTCCTCAACGTCGGTTTCTTCACCTTCACCACCAAGTCCGCGGCCAAGAGCGGCGACACCGTGCAGGCCACCCCGGGTCTTGCCGTCATGAACAATCCGACCATCTGGCTGTTCATCATCGGCCTGGTGCTGGCCATCGTGCTCACCGTGCTCAAGGTGCGCGGCGGCATGCTGATCGCCATCGCCGTCACCGCGGTCGTCGGCATTCCGATGGGCCAGACCACCATGGCCAACTCCGTGTCCATCGCCGATACCTTCGCCCAGCTGCCGCAGACCTTCGGCGTGATCTTTACCAAGGATGGTTTCCCGGCGCTGTTCTCCGACGTGTCGAAGCTGCCGATCATCCTGCTGACCATCTTCGCGTTCTCCATGTCCGACACCTTCGACACCATCGGCACCTTCATCGGCACCGGCCGTCGTACCGGCATCTTCTCCGCCGAGGACGAGAAGGCTCTTGAGAACGGTTCCGGCTTCTCCTCCAAGATGGACAAGGCCCTGTTCGCCGACTCCATCGCCACCTCCATCGGCGCCATCTGCGGCACCTCGAACACCACCACCTACGTGGAGTCCTCCGCGGGTATCGCCGCCGGCGGCCGCACCGGCCTGACCTCCGTGGTCGTGGCGATCTGCTTCGCGCTGTCCGCCTTCCTCTCCCCGGTCATCTCCGCCGTGCCGTCCGCCGCGACCGCAGGCGTGCTGGTCGTGGTCGGCTGCATGATGGCTTCCTCCTTGAAGGAAATCGAGTGGGGCGACATCTCCGAAGCCATTCCGGCGTTCTTCGCGTCCGTGTTCATGGCGTTCAGCTACTCCATCTCCTACGGCATCGCCGGCGGCTTCATCACCTACTGCATCGTCAAGACCTGCAAGAAGCAGGCCAAGGACGTGCATCCGGTGATCTGGGTCGTGGCCGTGCTGTTCATTCTGGACTTCATCATCACCGCGGTGCTGTAACAGTCCTTTTCATACGGAAATGGGCGGTTCCTTCAGTGGAATCGCCCATTTTTTATATCGACTTTCGTATCGGTTTGGCGCAGATCCGCATTAGATGGCTTGAGAGAACGCGTCGACGAGCGCGGCCATCCAGTCCGTCAGGGAATCGTACTGCTCCGGCATCTGCTCGGTCAGCTCCACGATCGGAATATTGGACGATTTGGCGACGGTGACGATCTTGCCGGTCAGCTCGGTCTCCTCCTGAATGTTGACCACCAGCAGGCCGACCTTGCCGGCTTCCAGCATGTCGGTGAACTGTTTGATGTCGGTCGGCGTTGGCTCGCTTTCGTTGGCCGTGGCACGCGTGTAGCCGGTCGGCGTCGCGTCTTTGAGGCCCAGGTCCCCGGCCAGATATTCGGCGACCGATTCCGTGGCGGCATAGGCTTCG
>OFMT01002068.1_pt1 | contig 12631 bp, 11 predicted proteins | sample 1541891 | NCBI WGS metagenome assembly OFMT01 (sample SAMN04209230, study PRJEB22552) | human gut metagenome | biome: gut; material: feces | host: Homo sapiens | place: USA: Oklahoma | reverse complement strand
GAGCACTTGGCTCTCTTTTTTTATCAATTTACACCATTATACGGGCATAACCGTACGTTTCAGCTGGATGTCATATCAATGATGTTATGAACACGGGTATGCATGATAAAACCAGTTAACCTGTTTCAGCTGGATGTCATATCAATGATGTTATGAACCATCTGTATTAAAAGCACCGTCATTAAGTTGTTTCAGCTGGATGTCATATCAATGATGTTATGAACTATCTTTTTGCACCTAAATAGATTGCTTTAGTTTCAGCTGGATGTCATATCAATGATGTTATGAACGGTTTGCCGGGTGAAAAGGGAGAAACTGGTGTTTCAGCTGGATGTCATATCAATGATGTTATGAACTTGCGGGGCATGGCAATTTACTAATAACTTGTTTCAGCTGGATGTCATATCAATGATGTTATGAACGTTAGTGATAAACCAGTTTAAACTTGCCGTGTTTCAGCTGGATGTCATATCAATGATGTTATGAACCTTTGTGAAAGACCTAAAAAGCCAATGACTGTTTCAGCTGGATGTCATATCAATGATGTTATGAACTACCGCGTACATTGTACCAGCTAATGAAGAGTTTCAGCTGGATGTCATATCAATGATGTTATGAACCTTAGGTGAATCTGGATTACTCCCGTATGCACGGTTTCAGTTGGATGTTATATAAATGATGTCACAAAATGTGTAAATTAAGAAGCGACCAGTTATCAAATGATAATCGGTCGCTCTTTCTTATGTTCTACCATTATCCTCATCCCCCAAACGCCCCCTCAAATCCTTCCCGACTGACGAACCCATAGGATTCAAGCGTCGTCTTGTCGTTTGAAAGGGCTAAGATGGCCTGTTTCAATGCATCCGTTTCCTCTTTTTCAACGTTGATTGTTTTTGCCAAATGCAGTATGACAACGCAGCCCAGTGCGAACCTGTTCGTTGTCGTCTCTGTATTTTTCATGCGAAAAAGATATTTGGAATATGATTGGGGCGTTACGGGCCTTGTTTCGATTTTGATATCGATCAGGTTGCCGTTGTGACAGCAGCAGTTGCGGTAAAGCGCGATGCAGTCCATCCAACTGATGAGCTCGTTTGCGCTGCAGTCATATATGGATGCGATTTCTTTGCGGTTGCGCTTGCTCATGAGCTTGTAGATGTGGATCAGTTCTCCGAGCGAAATGTGTTGCGAAAGCTCGAGAAGAGACTGGTTTTCTGGCTTGTCGCTTTTTGAAAGGTGAGTGATGGTGTTGATGAGCTGTTTTTGTTCCTGCTCAATGATTTTTCTGTCGACGGCATCGTATTTCAGGTATTTGTTAGGACCGTCAGTCTGGCACCAGGAAAAAATGTCCTGGTAGCAAAGCGGACCGTATTTTTCGACAAGATGCGACGTAATTTTTGTGTTCAAGTCGATTTCAAGTTCTTGAATGATCGAAAAAACGGCCTGACGCAATTTTTTGTCAAGCCGGATTCGATCATGGACGTCTTGAAACGTGCAGCCGAATCGGCAAAGCGGTGTGGCATAGCTGATGAAACGATATGTACCAAGATGATCGATGATTGTTTGCTGCTTTTTGGTTGGTCCAAAATCATTGATGTTGAGCTTTTTGATTAGATCTGATTGCACCACGGATGCTCGCTCCTTTGCATAAAAAAACCCTGCGCTCGGCCGCAGCCTTCGAAGCAGGGGGATTGAAACTTATTTTTCAACTACATGATAACACTTGAAGCGTGTTTTCGCAATTACGAAACTTATTAATTGCCAAATATGCTCATTCTTGTTACGATAGTGGTGAAGAAAGGGCTTACAAGAATGGAGTGACATATATGGGAAAATTGACGAGCAGGGTAGAGAAGCTGTACCGGATTTTCAGCAAAGCTGCCGGGCTTTTTGCCGGACTGCGTGCGGTACTGTATTTTGTCGGAAGAAGAAAAAGAAAGTAGTTTTTGGAAGCGGTCGGGCAATCTGATCGCTTTTTTTGCAGGCAATGATCTGCCTTTCACCGTGCATACGGATCCTTAAAAGAAAACAAGGGTGGAAACTCCGCATTTTAAAAGTGATATCATAGAAAACATCAGGAAATGGGGATTTTGGGTCTTCATGTCAAAACCCCGTTACATAATGAGGGTGGACTTTTGATGACTGAGTTATTTTCTGAACCGGAACAACTGAAAAGAATCGCCGAACCGTTATCCAACCGTTCGGATATCTATTCTTTGGGAATGACGCTTTATGTTTTGGCAAATGATAAAAAATTTCCGGATCAGCGCGATGTGTTGCCGGAGATTGAAGAAATCAGTGTTGAACTGAATGCGATATTGAGGAAAGCGTGCAGCTATTATCCTGGCAATCGCTATCAGAGCGCAGCAGAACTCAGAAAAGAACTCTTGAAATTGATGATAACGAAATATTGTTGAAAGGTCGCAGCAGGCGGCCTTTTTTTATGACAAAAAAGCGCCGATTTTGGTCGGCGCCTGGTGCTGTATGAATTATTCTGCTGATTTTTGATCCTGTTCAAGATATTCGATCATTTCGTCAAATGATTCTTTGGCATCCGCATACCCGCTTTCGTACAAGTCCTTGAGTTTTTTGACGTTATGCTCAAGCCGACCGACCTTGACGGGTTCTTTTGGAGCAATGCAAAAGATTTGTTTTGATTCCTCCATTTTCTGCAATTCTTCTGCCTGCTTGTTGTAGGCTTCAGGCCTGCCGTTGACCTGTTTGACGAAATCCGGGTATTGATTGAAGTTCATTTCAATTGCTTTTTCCATTGCCTTGTTGCCAGGCTTTTTGCGATATTCGCGGTTGCGGGTTCTGATTACGACGATTTTGTCGAAGCCCAATTCTTGTGCAAGATCGACCGGAACGGAGTCTGAGATTCCACCGTCAAGACAAAGACCTTGAGACGTTTCATGGGGTTTCGAAATGATCGGCATTGAAGATGAGGCTTCAAGGGCATCCGTCAGCTCTTTTCCGACCGGCGGCTTGTGAAATTCGACGCGCTTGCCGTCTTTTAGTCTGGTGGCTACGATTACGAAGTCCGTATCGGACAGATTGTAGGCATTTTCATCGTAGTTGTGCCATGAAATTCCATGATCCGTAAACAGATAGTCAAGATTGATGATGCTTTTGCCTTTTAAAAGATTTTTGACAGAAATATAGTCGCGATCGTTGCGGTATTCGGTATTGATTTCAAATGTTCTTCCGTATTGTTTGGAAACATAGTTTGCTCCGGCAAGAGATCCCGCTGAAACGCCGATGACGCAGTTAAATTGAATGTCGCGATCCAAAAAATAGTCAAGGACGCCGGACGTATAGCATCCGCGCATGGCTCCGCCTTCTAAGACAAGTGCCGCATTATAATACATGGATTCTCATCCCTTCATAATAGTAACAAAATTAGTTTATACAAATTCAGTATAACATCATCAGGAAGATTTTTCTCGTTACAATTCAGCGATAAGCGACAAAGTGCAAAAAGTGATCTACTGTGCTAAAATCGTATAAGTGAGTTTTAAATGAAAGGAAGGGTATGAGTGGGACTCGATAAAAAAGCCATGTTTGAAAAACTGCTTGAACAAATCAAGTGGCAAGACGACAAGGAAGTTTTTTCCGATGCGCTGATTGAAAAAGTCGAAGTGCATACGAAGTCGAAGCGTTGGGACTTTTATTTGGAAACAAACGACATCTTGCCGTTTCAAACATTTGCAAAACTTAATCAGCTTGTCGAGACATCTTTCAGGCCGATTTGCAAGACGAGACTGCATTTTACGACGAGAAATCCTGTAATGAATGACGAAAAACTGGTTTCGTATTGGGCATATGCCGTTGAAACGAGCGGAAAAGCAAACGGGTTTACCCAAAATCTCTTGCAAAATTCTCCGGAACTTGATCACGGAGAGGTCAAACTGTTGGCTGAAAATACGGTCTTGCGCGATTTTTTGAAGCGCAACGTTTTGGAAAGAATTGAAGCGTCTTATCAGGATGCCGGTTTTCCAAGATTCACGATCAAACCCTATGTTGATGAAAAAGCGATTGAAGAAAAGCGGGAGGCCATGCAGCAAAAGCATGCCGAAAACGATGCGGAGCTGGCCAGAAAAGCTTATGAGCAGATCAAGATTTCGAATGAGCAAAAGGCCAGGCAGCCAAAAAACGTGAAGAAGCAAGAAGAACTTCCGCCTGTTGAAGGGCCGGTGATGGTCGGCAAGAAGATTTCGGAAGAAACCGAGATCAGACCGATGAAGACGATCGTAGAAGAAGAGCGCATTGTGGTCGTCCAAGGCTACGTCTTTGATTCCGAGGTGCGCGAACTGCGCTCCGGCAGAAAAATTCTGACGTTTAAGATTACCGATTATACTTCTTCGTTTGCCGTCAAAAAGTTTTCGAACAATGCCAAAGATGAAGCGATGTTTGATGCCGTCAAAGTCGGCCAATGGGTCAAAGTCAAAGGAAACGTCCAGGAAGACAGCTACATGAGAGATCTTGTCATCAATGCCTATGACATCAATGAAGTCAAGCACGAAGGACGAAAGGATACGGCTCCTGAAGATGAAAAGCGCGTTGAGCTTCATCTGCACTCCAACATGAGCATGATGGATGCAACGAATTCGATTTCGGACTTTGTCGCACAAGCTGCCAAGTGGGGGCAGAAAGCGATTGCGATTACCGATCACAGCACGCTGCAGGCCTTTCCGGAAGCACATTCGGCAGGGCAAAAAAACGGTGTCAAGATTTTGTACGGCGTTGAGGCAAACGTTGTTGAAGACAGTCAGCCGATTGCGTACAACGAAGCGCATGAAGAATTGAAGCATGCGACTTACGTCGTGTTCGATACGGAAACGACGGGTCTGTCGGCTCAATACAACAAGGTCATCGAATTGGCCGCGGTCAAGATGAAAGACGGCGAAAAAATCGGAGAATTTGAAGAATTCATCGATCCGGGCCATCCGCTTTCGCAAACGACGATCAATCTGACGCACATTACGGATGCGATGGTTCGCGGTTCAAAAACGGAAGAAGAAGTTTTCAAACTCTTCCGTGAATTTTGCAAGGGATGCATCATCGTCGGACACAATGCCACGTTTGACGTCGACTTCATGAATACCGGCTATCTTCGCCATGGCATGCCTGAGATTAAAGAACCGTGGGTCGATACGCTGCCTTTGGCAAGAATTTTGTATTCGGACATGAAACGCTTTACGCTCGATACGTTGGCCAAGCGGCTCAAAGTTGATTTGGAACATCACCACCGGGCTATTTATGATGCCGAAGCGACCGGCTATATTTTTTACAAGATGCTTGCTGACGCGCGCGAACAGTTCGACATTTTGTATCATGACGATTTTAACAAGCACATGGTTCAGCCGGATACGTACAAACAGCAGCACCCGTTTCATGCAATCGTTTTGGCTAAAACGCAGGACGGGCTGAAAAATCTTTTCAAGCTGGCATCAGATTCGATGGTCAATCACTTTTACCGCGTTGCCAGGGTTCCTCGCTCAGTGCTTGAAAAATACCGTGAAGGACTTTTGATCGGTTCCGGCTGTGCCGACGGCGAAGTTTTCACGGCCATGATGCAAAAAGGCTATGAAACGGCCAAAGCCAAGGCCAAAAATTATGATTATCTGGAGATTCAGCCAAAGGCACTGTATGCACCGCTTTTGGAGCGCGAACTCGTCAAGGATGAAGAAGAGCTTGAAGACATCATCAAAAATATGGTGAAATTGGCTGAAGAACTCGACAAGCCGATCGTTGCAAGCGGAGACGTGCATTTCATGAACAAGGAAGATGCGATTTATCGCAAGATTCTGATTCATTCCCAAGGCGGCGCAAATCCGCTCAATCGTTTGAAAAATCTTCCTGATGCACACTTCAGAACGACGGATGAGATGCTTGACGAGTTTGCCTTTCTCGGACCTGAACTGGCTAAAAAGGTCGTTGTCGATGATCCGAACAAGGTCGCGGCAATGTGTGACGAAATCACGCCCGTCAAGGATAAGCTGTACACGCCGAAAATGCCGGGGGCAGAAGACGATATTCGCAATCTGACGATGAACAAGGCACATGAGCTTTATGGCGATCCGTTGCCTGAAATCGTTCAGGCCAGACTTGACAAAGAATTGAAGTCCGTTATCGGCAACGGCTTTTCCGTAATTTATCTGATCGCGCAAAAGCTCGTTTTCAAGTCCAACAAAGACGGATATCTGGTCGGTTCTCGTGGGTCCGTCGGTTCAAGCCTGGTGGCAACGATGACCGGAATCACCGAGGTCAATCCTCTTCCGCCGCATTATCGTTGTCCTGAGTGCAAATACTCTGAATTTTTCACGAAAGGCGAATACGGCAGCGGCTACGATCTCCCTGATAAAAAGTGCCCCAATTGCCAAACGCAGCTCGTCAAGGACGGACAGGAAATCCCGTTCGAAACGTTCCTTGGATTCAAAGGCAACAAGGTTCCTGATATCGATTTGAACTTTTCCGGCGACTATCAGCCGGTTGCACACAACTACACGAAGGTTCTGTTCGGGGAAAACAACGTGTTCCGTGCCGGAACGATCGGTACCGTTGCCGACAAGACGGCGTACGGTTATGTCAAAGCGTACGAACGCGACAACGAACTGACGCTGAGGTCTGCCGAAGTCGATCGCCTGGCCAAGGGAGCAACGGGCGTCAAACGCACGACCGGACAGCACCCGGCCGGAATTCTGGTTGTTCCCGACTACATGGATATTTATGATTTCACGCCGATTCAGTATCCGGCAGACGACGTCAATGCGGCCTGGCGCACGACTCACTTTGATTTTCACTCGATTCACGACAATATTTTGAAACTCGACTGTCTTGGTCACGATGATCCGACGATGATTCGCATGCTGCAGGATCTTTCGGGAATTGAACCAAAGACGATCCCGACTGATGACCCCGGTGTGATGGCGCTGTTTTCCGGAACGGAGATTTTGGGCGTCACGGAAGAACAGATTCAATCGAAAACGGGAACGCTCGGCATTCCGGAATTCGGAACGAGGTTCGTTCGCGGAATGCTTGAAGAAACGAAGCCAAAGACGTTTGCCGAACTGCTCAAGATTTCCGGTTTGTCTCACGGGACTGACGTTTGGCTCGGAAACGCCGAAGAACTGATTCAAAACAAGACGGTGACGATGCCTGAAGTTATCGGATGTCGTGACGATATCATGATGGATCTGATTCACATGGGCGTTGAAAGCGATCTGGCCTTCAAAATCATGGAACACGTGCGTAAGGGACGCGGCATTCCGGATGAGTGGCAAGAAGAGATGCACAAGGCAAACGTTCCCGAATGGTACATCGGCGCCTGCCTGAAAATCAAGTACATGTTCCCTAAGGCACATGCTGCTGCTTACGTTTTGATGGCGCTGCGCATTGCATATTTCAAAGTCTACTACCCGCTGATCTACTATTCTGCATATTTTTCCGTGCGTGCCGATGATTTTGATCTGGTCGCAATGGCCAACGGCAAGGAATCCGTCAAGGCTCGCATGAAAGAAATCAATGAAAAAGGCAATGATGCTTCAGCTAAGGAAAAGAACCTGTTGACCGTGCTTGAGCTTGCAAACGAAATGCTCGAACGCGGCTTTGAGTTCAAGATGGTCGACATCAAGCGTTCGGATGCTTCGGACTGGCTGATTGAAGGAAATACGCTCCTGGCACCGTTTTCGGCAATTCCGGGTCTTGGGTTGAACGTTGCCAAGCAAATCGTTGCGGCAAGAGAAGAGCGCGAGTTCATTTCGAAACAGGATCTGAAAGAGCGCGGAAAGGTTTCGCAATCATTGGTTGATTTCATGACGGAAAACCATGTTTTGGACGGATTGTCGGATTCCAATCAACTTAATTTGTTTGATGATTTCTGATATATCAACGTTTTTAAAGATTAGGTAAATTTAATAAATGGGATGTCTATTTTTCAAATGGGCAACAAATGGGCAAAAATTTTGAGCGATACTGTAACAGGTATTGCTTTTTTTATCACAGGAAATTATCAATTTGAGCTATCTTAGCTTCAAAGTCTTGACGTGCCTTTTTAGTCACGTGCATATAGATCTTTTCCGTGATGTTTGTGTCAGCATGCCCAATGCGATCTTTGATCACACGTAAAGGAACATCCATATCAGCAAGTACCGAAACATGTGTATGTCTGAAATAGTGTGTAGTAACATCTTTATCTATTTTCTGACGTTCAATTATGCGCTTTAGCATAGTATTTGCGTTGTTGATGTTGAGCGGCTTTTGATCAGCAAAATGGGGCGCTGATGGATTATAAGCAAACAGTAATGCATCTAGATCTTTGTTACGCATATGTCTTTCAACGATCTTTGTAGCTTCAGGGGATAAGATTATCTTACGCATCCCTGCAAAAGTCTTAGTAGAATCTGATAGATAGTAACGTGATGGAGAGCTCAAGAAAACGAGTGAATGATTAATATCAAGATAAGTTTTACCGTTTTCTTTGATCACATCTTGAACACGTAAGCCAGATGCTTCGCCAAAGCGCATGCCAGTCAAGTATTGCATCTTGAAGACATCAGCATAGTGATCTGCACCATTTATCAAACAATCGTCAATTATCTTTCTATACTCATCTTGCGTCAAATACTTATTTTCTATTTGATTTCTTTTACGAGCATTTTCATTTTTCCATTCGATCTTGACCTTTTTGATATTATTATCTTTTAAATATCCATATGTTACAGCAAAATCAAACAAGACAGACACTTTATTTTTTATAGCTCGGACAGTTCCATTTGTCAGATCTCGCTCGTTGTTATATAACATGTCGTTGAAGTAACGATTTAGACTTCGTTGTGAAATATTGCTTATGATAGTGTCATGACCAAAATCATCGACAAATTTTTTGATAAACAATGCACCATTTTTATAAGTGCTAGGTTGGACCCGCTTTTGATACTGCTCTAAAAAGGCAGTTGACACTTGCGAAAGTGTTGCGGTTTGAACAAATTCACTTTCTTCAGCTAATGCCTTATTGATCTTGCGCTCTAATTCTTGTGTAGCTGCTTTTACTACTTGCGGTGTTTTCTTTCCATACGTTACAGAAACCTTGCGATATTTCCCAGTCAAAGTTGATTTGTAACGTTCGACAAAGCAGTAGCGCTTTTCAAGTTTTCCATTAACTCGAACCTCTCTGTTCTCAATCCACATAATTATATCTCTCCTTTTACGAATGTGCGTTTTTTTTCGGGTATTTTAAAACCCGCCACTAGGACGGGTAGAATATGCGTGTGTAGCTCTTTTTTATTACTTATTTACCATTAAAATTTTTTATCTTGTTATACCAAGAAGAACCCGCATTATCGTATTTTTCGCCTTTTGAGTTATAAGAACTGTATGTACTATTCTCTTCCAGATAAGTTATTCTGTAGAATTTTTCCAAGTCGTTATACGCTTTTTGAAAATCTTTATAGCTTAAGTCTAAATCGTCAGTATCATTAACTTTCATCATAGTAATATCGAATTTTAAATCCTTCATTGTCTTTTTAATTTTGTTTTTACTGAGATCGTCAACCTTTTCCAAAACTTGATCTTCCATGTCATCATCGCCTAGAGCGTCCTGCCAAACCTCACCGATTTCATTATAACCAGTTTCAATACAGTAAGCAGTTAAACGCTAGCCCAGCAACGGCAAAAATAATTAACAAAACTGCGATTAACACATCCATGATAGTAACATCTCCTTGATTTTAAATACTTTCTTTTAGAATCTTTCTAAGTTTCGGTTCAAGATTCAAGCTCAAGCCTTGCACTTCAAGAAATGTAACGGGGTTAATGTCACGTATATCCACACTATTGTCTAGAACATACTCAGACAAAGTTTCTTTAAGCATGAAAGTATTTGCTTCCGCTTCCATCTTTAAATGTTCAGTTTGTGTAGCATGATATAGCTCAATTTCCCCACGTTGCAAAGCCGCATGACCTAGCTCATGAAGTAAAACTTCATATTGTTTGACTTCTGATAAATTGCTGTTAATTATTATCCAATTCAATGAAGCAAGATACGTACCTTCGACATCAAGTTCACTACTGTATTTGACTTTTACATCCAATCCATCTATCAAATCTTTAATGCGACTATCGAGCATACAAATCACCAACTTACTCTTTATTATCTAGATAGGCTTCTATCATTCCACGAATAACATTTCTATCATTTTCTGTTAGTGGTTTACCGTTAAAAGTCATGGCAGAGTCTAGTATATCTTCTATCTTATTAGGCTTGTTTTCTTTGTCATTAGTTACAGGTTTAAACCTGGGGTCTATGTCGGATTTTGCCACACCAAAAAATTTAGCGAGTTTTTCAAGATTTTTAGGTGACGGTAAAGTTCTACCCTTAAAATAATCAGTTATAGTACTTTTGGGGATACTAAGTTCTTTGTTGATGTCTATCTTTTTTCTGTTGCTACTATCTAATAATTTATTGAGATTAGCTGAGATTATTTTTTTATATTCAACATCTCTTTCGGTTTCTTTATACCTTCCCATTTTAATCACCTCATTTATTTTTTAATTCTTTTCTATCTATAATAATAACAATTTTTACGAAAAAAATCGAAAAAAAACGCAAAAAAATAATAAAAAGGTGTTGACGTTCGGTTATAAGCGTACTATAATAATATTCGTAAGGTTGATACAGACCTTATCAGAAATAAAGAAAGGAGAAAAAGTTATGAAGAATGTACAAAAAAAGAAGAACCCCCTGAAAGAGTTCTTCTTCGAAATCAAAGTGAAATTCTTAACCTTCGAGTTTCACGTAAAATTTAGCGGTAAACGCTAAAACAAAAATTAAAGAAAGGGGGGATGCCCCTTATCTTTAACATACATTCTATCATAACAGTGAAGAAAAATGAAGTTGAAAAAAATTTTATTCGGCGAATATGAATATTATAAAAAGTCAAAAGATGGTAAGTTAGATATACGTATTAATTTACAATTTGGTATTTTACCAGCATTTGTAATTATCGCGCTTGTTGTCCTATTAAATTGGCTACTTTAAACAGAAAGAGAGGAGATTTTTTTGCCTAAAATTACGATTAAGGCTGCACGAGTTAATGCAGGTTTGACTCAGAAAGAAGCAGCTAAAAAGTTAGGTATTGGAAATCAGACATTGTCTTCTTACGAGAAGAACAGCAAAAATATACGTCTTGAGGTTTTAGAGAAAATGTGTTCCTTATATGGTATTCCCATGGAATATATTTTTTTAAAATAAAAGTTCGGTTATAACAGAACTAGAAAGGCGATATTAATGAATAATTTAAAAATTCTAGGAAAAGAAAAAGTCGGCAAGTTTGAATTTACCGGCATTGAAGGTGGATTCGGTGAAAATAAAAAGTCAATGCTTGTAAGAGACATTGCGATGATTCATGAAAGTACAGTGAAACGAATTAATGAACTGATCAGCCGTAATCGCAAAAGATTTAAAGATGGAATAGATATTATTGACCTTTTAGTTGATGAGAATTTTAAGGTCGTTCTGAACGACCTTAACTTTTCCACTAAAGCAATCAGTAATTCTAACAATATCTACCTACTAAGTGAAAGAGGATACGCAAAACTTTTGAAGATTCTTGAAGATGACAAGGCTTGGGAAATTTACGATGAACTTGTGGATAATTACTTCAACATGAGAGAAGCCATCAATACGGATTCAACAATCGGCTTAAAAGGCAAGCGCTTGGCAATCATGGAAGAAAACGCAAAAACAAAACAAGCTCAGCTACTTTTCAAGGTTGCAAGTGGTACGGCTTCAAATAGCGCACGTGAAAGAATTTTCGCTCATATTGCTACTGAGCTGACTGGTGAAAAATTTATGCCCGAACTCCGAGAAGAAGAGTTCAGCGCACAAGAAGTTGGTGACAAGTTGGGTATCACTGCTAATAAAGTTGGCAGAATTGCAAACATTCTCGACTTGAAAGCTGAACAACCGGGTGAAAACCAATTCGGGCGCTGGGCGATGAGCAAATCAAAGTATAGCAATAAAGAAGTAGCGCAATGGCTCTACTATCAAGCTGGTGTCGATGAAATTAACAAATATTTAAGCAAATGACAGCAATACTTTATCAATAAATTTCTGAAAGAGATTGCTTGATAATTTTAAGGAGGTGGGCGACATGATGGCGAATGGGTGGAAAACACCACAGGAAATCATGAAAGACTATGGATTAGAAAAATCAGCATTTGCAGAGCGTAAGCGAGATTGTATTGCTAATCCAGAGTATCGGGATGCGATAGTCCAAGACGGTCGCAAGATGACATACATCATTGAAGAGCGTTGGCAAGCATACTTGAGATATCGATCAGAGCAATACCGAATTAGGATGCTAGATCCACATATTAGGAAAAGCACGGCTAATTGATATTGAAGGCTAAACAATGGATGGAAGAAAACCATCACAGAATTAACTGGAGAGGCAACTTGAAGAAAATGGAGGAAATTTAAATGGAAACAGAAAAAAATGTCATGGTGCCCGTCAGCACCCTGGGGTTGTTGATGGCCATTGCTATGGGCGCTGAGTGGAAAACGGAAAGCACTAAGGGAGTCGCTGCTGCTATTCTTGACGGCACCCCTGTCGCAAAAAACGAGCTGCTGGCC
>OFMT01002064.1_pt1 | contig 12655 bp, 5 predicted proteins | sample 1541891 | NCBI WGS metagenome assembly OFMT01 (sample SAMN04209230, study PRJEB22552) | human gut metagenome | biome: gut; material: feces | host: Homo sapiens | place: USA: Oklahoma | reverse complement strand
AGTCTATCATCGGAGCAGGAAGCCAGAGCGAGAATACTGTTGCTGCTGAAGAAAAAAATGCAAAGAAGAATAGTGACCGGGTGCTGCGGGCCTATTATCTGGATCGGGATATTGATAAGGCGCTGCGTAGGATGGCGTTGGAGGAAGGAAAAAATCTGACAGAATCGGTCAATAATGCTTTGCAAGCCGGATTGACAAAATATCTGTAGAAATACGAGGAAAATTGAAAAGGCAACCTGCCGCTGGCGTATGGTGCGAAAATGAAATAAAAATTTTTTTAATTTTAGGTGCGTAGTTTTGCTTTTTTCTGTACCTATATAAGTGAACGCCCGTTTTAAGACTTTTTTGAAAGGAGTGTTTTTGATGATGGATACCGGGCAGCGTGTGAAGCTTGTCAAAAGCCGAGCGTGGCAAATGCGCCGCCGACAGGAAAAGCACATCACCGAGCGATTGTCGCTTGTGTCTGTTGCGCTTTGCTGTTGCCTTATTTATGCGATGGGACATTTCCCCGGCCGGTCGCCGGGTGCGGTGCAGGGCTTAAACGGCGCAACGATGCTGCTGGAAAACGTAGGCAGCTATGTGTTGGTTGGCGTGATCTGCTTTATTGCGGCGGTGGTCGTTACCGTGTTTTGCACACGATTGAGAAAGAAAAACAATAAACAGGAGGAACGAACTAAGGAGGATGAGGAAGCATGAAGAAAAGGTTTTTAGCGGCGCTGCTGAGCCTGTGCATGACGCTCACGCTGCTGCCAACTACGGCGTTTGCAGCGCTGAGCGATTCGCTGGGCAACACACCCAAGGAAAATCAGGCGATTTTGGAGCAGCTCTCCGCCCTGACCGGCGGCAGCAGCGACCAGGTGCTTTCCATGCTGAACGCTTTGGGGCTGCTGGATGAAGACGGCAATTTCAAGGTGGATCAAACCATCACGCTGGACGGCCGGGTGTTGACACTGGCGGCTGTCATGGAGCTGCTGGAAAATCCCGCCACGGATCTCACCCGTATAGCCGACGTGGATGGGACTCCGGTGGCGCTGGGCGATTTGAAGACCATGATCCAAATCGAACAGGAGCTGCAGCGGATCAAGGACACCTATTTCTCCGGCAGGGAGTTTACCGGGGAAGCACTGGAGAATCTCAATAGCCTGATGGAGCAGCTGGAGCTGCAGGGCATCAGCTTGCGGTATTCCGCCTTTGCCACAAAGCCTGAGGGCGTTGAGACGGTGGATATGAGCGGCATGATGAGCCAAACGCTGGGGAATCTCGCAAACAACACCTGGAACTCCGGGCCTTTTACTGTATACAGAGGAAAACCGGCCGGCTTTTCCTACCGCATTCAAAAAGGCCAGCTCAGCGATTATATCACCAGTGTGGAGGTCTCGATAGGCGGGGTGAGTGGGGTCGAGCAAAGCGACGGGTCCTACAAGCTGACCTATGACGTAGGCTCAACTTTCAGTTTAGGTGGTTGTAATATCACTGTCAAGGTTCAAACCAAAGGAAGAACCTCAGCCTGGCACGATAATACTTATTCCTATGGCGACCTGCTGGGGATGATTGAATTTTACGATGCGGAAAATCTGGTGTTCTATGACGGCGCCGCTTATGCCGACCACTGTCAGCTCAAGCTAATAAAGACGGTTGGCGCCCCCGCAATACAAACATCAATGACCGCGCCGAACTATGAGGAAAGATACGAAAGCACAACCACAATACAGGGGGATATGTATATTCCTTTGCTGGCAGATGAATACAATGCCCTCGGTGCCAATAATCCGGACTTCGTTGCGTTAAGCGATACCATCAGAATTCTGGATGGCGCTCGCAACTCGGTGCTTCCCGTCGGCTCCGACCCATTTTATCAACCATACCAAATCGACGCCAGCATCGAGTTTAACTGGAGTACCGAAAAAGCTGCCTATACTGGCGATGCGCCGTATGGCTGGTATAAAAACCAGCCCTTTGCCCCGTTCTATCTGACGGAGTACAAGTTCAATGAAGAATCTCTGGGGCTCAGCAACAACAGAACAAAAGCGCTGAACTGTACGATCAACAAGGGCGAAACAGTCAGCATCTCCCTGCAGTCTACCACGCAAAACAGAGGGGATCAGCAGTACTGGCTGCCCTTCCGACTGTATATGAAAAGTGTACAGGGCGAAATCCAAAATTCCTGGGCCACCACCAAGAACAGCAACGTCACCGCCAAGCTGGTGGACACGGACAAGCCCATCATTCAAAGCGTCACGGCCCCGGCGGGAACCTATGCCAGCGGACAGCACGTGCCCATCACAGTTACCTTTAGCGAGTTCGTGGATCTTAGAAACGCCAGCGTGACCATCAACGGCAACGAGTATAGCGCCGATGCGCTTTCCATGAACAGCTACGGTGTCACGGCAATGCTCTGGTACCCAGTGCAGGATGTGGATGCCGCCACGGTCATCGTCAGTGGTATGACCGGCGTGAAGGATGTTTTCGGTCATCCGCTGGATACCACACAGTATCCAAGCGAGCCGATTACCGACGTTGCGCTGGAGAGCGTCTTGATGCGCAACGCCCCCACCGCACTGACGGCCGACTACGCCAACGGCAAGGCATCGTTCACGATGAACGCCAACATGGCGCAGGCCTACAAGACCGTATACAGCGATTATCACACCCCGGAAGGCACAGAGCCGAAGGAAGCCCCTTTCCGCCTCGAACTGAGGGACAACTCCACGGATGAAGCAATCCATCTGCAGGTCTATCTGGACACAGAGAAGGAAGCCTTCACCATTAGCGACTATGCAATCGCACCCGCAGCTTACACCCGCACCTATACGGTGACGCTGCAGGCCAACGAGGGCACGAAAGACTCTCCTAACTGGGTGAATGTTCTTCCCCTGACCCGGCAGTTCACGGTGGCAAAGAAAGTTTCCGCGCACACGGTGACCATCGTCCCGGAAGCGAATGACGCCGACTATACGATTTCCCTCGGCGAAACCACCCGCCCCACGCTTCAGGCCGAGGTTTTGGGGGAAAGCGGTGAGACGGCCAGCTACACCACCGGCAAATGGAGCAGCAGTGACTCGCTCATTGCCACAATCGACGAGGATACCGGCGTTGTTGCCACCACAGGAACCAAGGTGGGAGCCGTCACCTTTACCTTTACGGCGGACAACGGGACTGAGGACGCTGCCGATGATGTGAAGGGCGAGTCAAAGCCCTATACCGTGACGGCAGGCGATTCCCTGGCACTGGTGATTCCCGGCGGCGCGTCCATCGTGACGCGGGTAAATCAGCCCGCCACCGTGCTGTGGAGCTCCAACGCCGCGCTGATGGCACCGGGCAAAGAGTTCGATTACAGGATCGACCTGTATGAGGGCAACTACGCGAATGAGGCGGCGCTGAGCGGTCTCAAGCCCGTTGCGACTTATACCGCCGGCAAGGATAAAAACAGCGTGCGGATCGAGGAGAATGTGCTCTCCAAGCTCTCCAACGGCAATACCCCTGCCTACACGGTATTGGTCTCCATGCCGCACCCCAACGCCGGGGGTGAGGACGTCCGCCTGTCGGCACTTGCCTGGATCATCGTGCAGGCACCACCTGCCACGGCCAAGCTGACACCGCCCCAGAGCATTTACCTCAAGGATACCGACGGCGCCGTCAATATCGACTGGTCGGTGGAAAACACCACTGAGGGCGCCCCTTTGCAGCCCACGCTGACCATTACCCGGGTCACAGAGGACAACACCACCCATGAGGTGGCCAGTGAGCGCCTATCCGGCACCTCCGGAAGCTACTCCCTGCCATTACAGAGTGTGAAAGCCGGCAATCTAAAGGACACCTATCAAGTGGTTTTGAGCGTGGAGAATCCTGGTGAGGAATCTCCCAGCACCGACTCCTTCCCCCTGTATGTCTACGATGCCGACGCACTGAAGGTGCAGGACGACAAAGGAGACACGATTTCTGCGCTGACCATGGACAATACCTCCAAGGTCAGCGGCACCCTGCCCACCGATACAGCTAAAATTTTGCAGCTGCGCCAAGAGCTGGGGCTGATCGAGTACATCGGCATCAACTATGACGAGTACGGATGGAACTCCTTTAAAGACGGCATCCAGTGGCTCTCCAGCAACAACAATGCCATTTCCGTCAACTACAAGCAGGGCGGACTGTATGAGGACATCAGAAACTTCTCCTTTGATTCCTACCTTCCCGAAACCAAAATGGCGCTGTCCGGCTTGGCCAACGGCACCGCAACCGTCACGGCTACCCATGCCGCCACGGGCATGAGCGCCGCCGTACAGGTGACAGCGAAAACGCTGCAAGATAAGTTCTATCTCTTCCAGCTGACGCCTGCAGCGGAAACTACGCTGCAATACACCGACGGCAAAGGTGTGCCCAAAACGGTCACGACCAACAGTGATGGCGTGCTGGCGCTTTACGAACCCAACGGGATCGCCAGTGAGGTGTCTCTGCGGTCCGGCTCCGGCGCGGATATTTATCTGGGCACCATCTATAAAGAAAATCTGCGTTCCGGCGAGCGGGATGCCACAAAACTGCAGCTTTATCCCTTGAATACCTTCAGCCTTCGGCGAGTCGCCCGGGCATCTGTGACGCTCATCACGCCGGGCGGCGATCCGCTGGCGAACAAGACGGTGACCGTTCGCGGCGGCGTTTATAAAAACGGAGGCTACTGCCAGACAGCTCTGCTGGGCTCCAGGGCAGGAGCACTTGTCAGCGGCATCACCGGCGACACCTATACCACGGATGCGGCGGGAAATATAACCGTCTATCTGGATTCCACCCAGTTCTGGTCGGCCGAAAAGGGCGAGAGCAACACCACGGCGCTTTCCGCTCTGGATCAGCTGGAGTACATTCTGGAGATCAGCGCAATTGACGGCGACAAGTACTATCCACTGCTGCTGACCGTCAACGGCAAGCTGGGCGTGGACGATGTAATGCGCACCGCAGAGGGCGTTGTCTCTCTGGAGCGCGTGCCGGCGGGGGAGGAAAACAAGCCCTTCATTGTGGCGCAAAGCGTTGATTACGGTCTTGCCAATGGTCAGAAAGTGGATGTCCGCAGCTCGACCGGGAAGATTGGCCCTAACAGCAGCTTTAAAACAGCAACCCTGCACACCACCATGTTCCTCTGGGGCGAGAAGATTGCCGACGCGAAGAATTACAGTCTCAAGCTGGCGGACGAATACGGCGTTCTTCCTGCCGCCCAGAGCAGCAGTACCAAGCAGTATCCCTTCTCATCCATCCCTGTAGCGGAAAACGATCTGACCCTCACCGAGGCCACCATGACCACCTCTGGATGGATCGCCGACGGCAAGGATGTGGGTATGAAAACGCAGCTGAGCCTGAACGGCAGCCTGCTGCAGGAGAAAATAATGCCCTTCCGGGTCGTTGATCTGACCCGAGTGCCCAAGGTGACAGAGGATGACCGCGTCACCGGTATTCTGGCGACGATGGGAGCCTCCAGTATAGTGAAGGGAGTCGACTTTGGCGGAGTGGGCGACAGTAACATTCTCAAGGTGCTGACCGGACGGCTGGATGAGCTGAGCGGTCCGGTGAAGGGTTCCATGTTCAAAATGATCATCACCCCCAGCGAAGATCCCTCCGTGTTCCGTGCCATGATTTGGGCCGGGTACAATACGCTGGAGATGGAGGACATGGACTATTCCGAGGACGGCGTGGCGTTGGGTGCGAATGTGCTGACGCAGAACCTGGAAGTGGGCGTGCCCGGTACCGGGGATCTGAGCCAGATGGCCCAGGGAACCTATGATCCCAAGGGGGACTACAAAACCAACTCCTTGGCCGACAATGTCACCAGCACGGATCTCAACTTGCAGTTGGAGGGCTTTTACGAAGCGGAGATCCGCTATAACGCCGAAAAAAAGGAGTGGGAGGTTTTCACCGTAGGCGGCGGCTTTACCGCCGGCGTTGGCGTGGGCTTCTCCTTCAGCGTGAACGCCATGGCTGGCCCCGTGCCGTTGACAGCAACCTTTGAGCTGGGCGGTGCCATTCAGCTGGATTTCCGTACCGCAGTGCGCTACGGCCAGCAGGGACAGGGCACAGAGCTTGCCTGGAGCGATCCCACGGCCACGGCAGTGAATGACTTTTTGACCACGCTGCGTATCAACGCCTATGTCCACGCGTTTGGCGGCATTGGCTTTGACTATTCGGTCGTGGCGCTGAAGATCGGCCTATTCGGCAATTTGGATGTGGACAGTCAGAATAAGTTCCTTTCCCGCACCTATCTTGCCGACGAGACAAAGCGCCAGATCAACGGTCAGGCCCTGGGGATCCAAAGCGAAGTGGGAATCAAATTTGTGGCCAGCTTCCTGTTTATCTCCTACGAGGCGGTGATCGCCTCCGGAACCTTTGGAGCCACCAAGACTTTTAATAACTGGAAAACAATCGACGACTACTGGAATAGCGCCACCAGTGGGCTGAGCCTTGCCTCGCTGCGGATGGCGGCGGCCCAGAGCGGAATGCAGGTGGCTTCTGCCAGTGCGACGCTCCAAAGCCGGGACTATCTGGAGCAATATGCCCGTACTTGGGGCCAGCCCCAGCGGCGGATGATGCTGTTCTCTCTGAACTCCACCAATGGGCTGCAAAACATCCAGTCCAATGCCAACCCCACATCCTATCCACAGCTCAGCGATGACGGGAAGGTATTGGCCTACATCAACGACGGCAACATCGGCAATATTTACGCCAGCCGGGCACATTTCTCCACCCTTAATGGCGGCAGCTATTCTGTCTCCAGCCAAATTGCCGATCCCACAGGGTTCCCCGGCTACGGCGACACGAGCGTTTCTCTGTCCGGCACTGACAGCTTTGCGGCGGCGGCTTGGGTTCGCATGGGCACCGACCTGCCGGGTAAAAATGCCGGTGATCCCGTGACATTGGAAGAGCAAAACCTGCTGATGAACAGCACGGAGATCGTAGCGTCCGTCTATAACGGCACAACCTGGACTTCCACCCGTCTAACCAACGACGGCACGCCGGATCTGGCCCCAGCCACGGCAGTGGGCGGCGACGGCAAGGCCATCGTGTTCTGGCGCAGCGTCTACACCCCCGATCCCGGTACGCAGGGCAGCAACAACCTGCTGAACTTCACTACCAGAGATTGTATCATGTACCGTTGCTATGACAGCGGCACCTGGAGCGAGGCCAAAATGCTTTATAACGGTGCTACTGGCAGCGTGAAGGCGTTGCAGGCGGCCATGCTGCCCGACGGAACCGCTATGGCGGTTTACTCGCTGGACCGCAGCGAAACCGGAGATACCTCCGACTACGAGATCGCCTATTGTCCCGTGGCTGCTGACGGAATTCCCGGTACAGCCATGCTGGCAACCCGTGACAGCAATCTTGACGAAAACCCCCAGGTCGTTGCAGCCAACTTCGGCGGCGGGGGCGACCGATTTGTCATCGGTTGGCATAGTGTCCGAGACGGCAGCAGCGATATCCAGCTGTTGGCTGTGGACGGCGGAGGCACCATGTCCAACAGCTTCCCCGGCTCTCTGTCTGCCCTGACCAGCAGCGGCAACGCCGTCGTGGGCGGAGACTTCCGCTTCGCTTCCCTCAGCGGGAATCATCGCAGCCTCAATGACCTTACCATCGTCTGGAATGAGACTGTCAATGACGCCAACGGCGCGGTAGATCACGGCATTTTGAAGGCGGCCAAGCTGCGCTATGCCGCAAATACCTACACGCTCTCCGCACCATTGGAACTGGCAGAGCTGCCGGATCGCACGCTGGCTGACCACTTTGATGCCTATGTCAGCGGCAGCAATCAGGTGCAGGCTGCCATTCAGGCCACCCGGTATGACGATGAAAAGCCGGAGGTAATCGGCGGCGTGACCGTTCCGGGTGAGGAAACGATCCTCTATACCGCTACTTCTAATTTTATCACCGATGCGGTGGCAGTGGAACAGATCGGTGTGGATTATGCAACGCTGGCGCTGAACAGCCTGACACCCATTCGCTTTACCATCCGCAACACCGGGCTGAACGATGTGACAAACCTAACGGTCAAGCTTGGCAGCGGGGAAACCGCCACCCTTACGGAAAAACTGCTGCCCAATGAAAGCACCACCCTTACCGTCTGGCACCATGTGAGAGACCGCGTGACCGACCCGAGCTATACCATCACCGCCGCCGGCGGCATCAACGAAAACGGCACAGTGTATCTGGATTATCCCGACATTGGCATCTCGCAAATGGAAGTGATTGCGGAGAGCGCCGGCAAGCGCACGGTGCGCATGACCCTCTATAATTCCTCTGCCGCCACGCTGGCCGGCGGAAAGAACCGCGAGGTGAAGCTTGCGTTCTATGCGGATGATCTGCATACCAAGCCTGCAGAGGTAGCCTGCACCACAAACGGCGTATCGGTTAGCGGTAATGAAATCACCGTTTCTGGAGACAGCGCCCTCGCCCGCATCGATCAGGGAACCTTTACACTGGACCTGACCTATGATCTGGGCAGGTATATGACATCCATTGGCAAAACCGAGATCCCCAATGTGGGTACCTATCTGTACGCCGAGGCGTGGGCGGAAGGCCAGATCGGTGGAATGGGAGGCAATCAGCGCCTCCCGGAGTATGACGGCAGTGACAGCGAGGCCAGCGTCCATATGACCGGCGCACTGGCCCGCACCGGAGAGCAGCTGACGATGGATGTGACACAGGGGAACGACGGCAACGGTCACAGCACCGCCGCCATTACCCTGCGCAACAACTCCCTGCAGTCTCAGACTAGCGCAGAGCTGGTGGCCACGCTGCTGGATGCTGCCGGGACCGTTCTGGAAACGAAAAAGACCAGTATTGGCGGTGCCATCTCCGGGGAAACCTTCCGGACGGAAACCGTCACCTTCTCCCGGCTTGGCACCCGCGTAGTGGTGCGAGCCGCAGTGCCCGGTAATGACCTTCTGACCTTTGAAGGTCTGGCAGTGGGGCTCGGCGATTTTACCGCCAACGGAACGAACTATACCTATACGCTGCAAAATGATAGCGGAGCAACATCTACGCTAGTCACAGCGGTGTCTGGAAACGGCGAGCCCGTGAGCATCAACGGACAGGCTCTGTCCACCGGCGGCAGCGCAACCGTTGCCATCCCCAACAGCGGCACAACCGACATTGTCGTGGGAATCGGTGCTAAAACCTACACGCTGACGATTCTGCGCAATAGCGGCACAGGCGGCGGTGAGCATACTCACAGCTACGGCAGCGAGTGGAAGTACGACGCCGGCAACCACTGGCATGAGTGCTCCTGCGGAGATAAGGCCGATAAGGCGGCGCACGACTTCAAGTGGGTTGTTGACAAGGAAGCGACCGCAACGCAAAAGGGCTCCAAGCATGAGGAGTGCAAGGTTTGCGGCTACAAGAAGGCGGCAGTTGAGATTCCGGCTACCGGAACACCGACTGAGCCGGGCAAGCCGACTGGTCCGGATTCTCCGCAGACCGGCGACAAAAGCAATATGATGTTGTGGTTTGCGGTGCTGTTCGTAAGCGGCTTCGGCGTATTGGGAACTGTCATTTACGGCAAAAAGAAGAAAGAACAAGCTGAATAATTCAGCTACAGACCTTTAAGCAAAAGGCGGTTACGGGAGGTTCCCGCCACCGCCTTTTTGCTGAGTCTGAGATTGGAGAAATGTTATGCAGGATTATCAATCTCCCCGTCCCGGTGAACATCGGCAACCGGGGCAGTATCTGAGTGAATCGGAACGAATGGCTCAAAGAAATAAGAAAAAGCAGAAACAACGCCGTATGCTGTTTGGCGGTGCTGCCGCTATATTGATTGTTATAGTGGTTGTCATTGTACTTATCGTGAAAGGCTGCTCAGGCAGAACGGATGTGCTTGCAGGCACTTGGGATTTTGACGGAACTACTACCTATTCGTTTGATGGCGAAGGGAGCGGCGCAATGGTGCTTCCCTCCATATCCTACGACTTTACATATACGATTGACGGCAATAAGCTCGTAATCGACTACATAGACGAATCTGTACACGATTCCCCTTATGAATTTGCCGTTGACGGCGATATCCTAACAATGGTCGGAAGGGAAGGGACGGTCGGCGGGACTTATAAACTGACAAGGCAAGAGTAAAATATGGTGTTCAGTAAAAAACAGAAGTTATTGACGGAGGTCTATATGAAAACTAAAAAAGTATTATCGTTAATCTCGCTCCTATTTGTCGCTATAATGCTTTTGTCTGTTGGAATGATAGCAAAAGAGTATCGGGAACGCCAACAAGACATAAAAGGGTTTGAAAAATTAGAGGATATTATAACCGAAGTTGAACAAACGGAAATGACGTATAATGTTGAACAGACCGAAACACCACAGGAACAGAAACAGTCCTCACGCAATCTGACACCGTTATTTGAAGCAAACGGGGATTGTATCGGCTGGATATGTATTCCGAATACGGCGGTGAATTATCCGGTTATGTTTACACCCGAAGAACCTCAGAAGTACCTTCGTAAAAACTTCGAGGGTGAATACAGTGTGTCAGGTGTTCCGTTTTTGGATGGGGCTTCTACCCCGGAATGTGACAATTTGATTGTCTACGGTCACAATATGAAAAACGGTACGATGTTTTCTGATGTTACACAATATAGGGATAAAGCATACTGGGAGGAACATCCGTACATTGAGTTTGAAACAGCAGGCGGATTGAGAATATACCAAGTCTTTGCGGTGGTTTGCCTGAAGAAAACAGATGAATGGTACGGCTTTTCCTGTCTTGAGAGCAAAGAGCAGTACCAAAAGGCAATTTCGGAAATTAAAGACAGGTCGCTTTACGATACCGGAATCGAGCCGCAGTTCAAAGAGCAGCTAATAACCCTTTCCACCTGCTTCGGAGACAGTAAAGACAGCAGAATGGTTGTGATAGGTGTTGAGCAAATAAGGTAACATACCACGGAGGTACTTATGGCTGAAACAAAAAGCAGGATTTTATATATTCTAAAATACCTATGGCAAAACACGGATGCCGAGCATTATGCCACAACCGGAGATATTCTTACATACTTAAAGGAAAACGGTATCTCCTGCGACAGAAAAACCATACCGGGAGACATTGCGAAGCTCTGTGATATTGGTATTGATATTGAAGAAGAAAGAAGCCGTGAGAACCGCTATTCCCTGAGTAGTCATTTATTTACCCTGCCGGAAGTGAAGCTGCTGATGGATGCGGTGGAGTCCTCAAAGTTCATTACGGCAAGGAAAAGCTCGGAGCTTGCAGATAAGCTGTCGCAGATGACAAGCGTGTATCAGTCGGAAAAACTGAAAAGGAATATCTATATTTCCGAGCGTGTCAAACCGATGAATGAGCAGATCTACTATTTGGTAGACAATATCAATACGGCAATCAACTGATCGTTATGGTTGCAACTGTCAGACCGGGAGATGAAGAAAGCATAAAGCTGGCATATGCATGTGTAGTGTATGACCTAAAAAAGGGCAAGATAACAAGCGGTAACTTGCTAGATACATTTTGTAGGGAAGAAGATGGTTATACATTAGATAATCCTCAGATAATAGTCCGTGGAACATCGCAGCTGATTTCGATATTGAGATGAGTTTTTCGTCTGTTCAGATTAGAGAGATGTTGGCAAGTTATGAAGATGATCATAAAACCGGCATGGACATTGAAGATATGTCACAGGAGCTGTATGCTTATACAAGTGGATATCCTTATCTGGTTTCAAGACTATGTCAGTCGTTAGATAATCAGAAAACAGATGGCACTGAAAATAAAGCATGGACTCGCAATGGTTTACTCGAGGCAGTTCGTAATCTTGTAAAGGAATCTAATTCCTTATTTGATGATATGGCCAAAAAGGTTAAAGATTATTCAAAATTAAAGAGATTGCTGTATGATATTCTTTTCTGCGGCAGGAGTATACCGTATAATCTGGGTACAGAGCTGGTTTCCATCGGAACAATGTTTGGTTTTTTGAAAGATGATGCAGGACAGGTTACAAATATCTAATAGAATATTTGAAATTTGGTTTTATAACCTTTTTATTGCGGAAGAGGCTATTAACAGCGATACCTATCAGGCAGGTCATAAGAATAAGAATCAGTTCATTGATGAAAATGGAATTAACATGGAGTTGGTTTTAAAGAAGTGATGAATATAATGCGCGCGGAGAAGAACATCTTCTTGGATATTTGAAAGATTATAATTTAAAGGGTTATATGTTGAGTTTCAATTTTAATAAGAAGAAAGAAGTTGGTGTCAGAGAGCTTCATTTTAAAGATGTCACTATTGTGGAAACAGTAGTATAAAATAGAGGTCAATGCGCCGGATTACATGGAGGGAAGTGTACTTCCGTATACACCTCATGAGCTTGAAAATGCAAAGCATATATATGAACTTCCATCTGTAAACTATTCTGTTGTTAAACTTGCTAAGAAACAGATGGGAATCGGCGGAGATGACAGTTGGGGCTCAAGACCGCATGAGGAATATAGAATTGAGGTGGATAAACCGATGGAATTTATGTTTGTGATGTACGGAGTTTGGTGAGGAATTAAAAAACTTGAATTTGACCAATAACATATATAAAAATGACCAACTGACGGCACAGGTACAATTAATATACTCAAACTTCGCACTTGAATAAGTGCCTATGCACCTTGAAAATTCAATAATAAC
>OFMT01002062.1_pt1 | contig 12663 bp, 15 predicted proteins | sample 1541891 | NCBI WGS metagenome assembly OFMT01 (sample SAMN04209230, study PRJEB22552) | human gut metagenome | biome: gut; material: feces | host: Homo sapiens | place: USA: Oklahoma | reverse complement strand
GTGGTAAATATATGCGGGGAGGGAGAAGTATGGTAAGTTATTACTGGCTTATTCTCATGGCAGCACTTATAGTGATTGAGATTATATCACTGGGACTTACAACAATCTGGTTTGCCCTTGGTGCGCTGGTGGCTTATTTTGTTGCTTTAGCAGGTGCAAATATCATTGTACAGGTTGTGGTATTCCTTATAGTTTCCATTATTGCATTGGTATTTACAAGACCACTTGCGATGAAGTATTTTAATGGAAGCAAACGTGAGAAGACCAACGCAGAGGGACTTATTGGAAAAAGAGCCAAAGTTATTGAGCAGATTGATAATGACAGAGAAACAGGAAGAGTCATTGTTAATGGTCAGGAATGGATGGCACGTACAGAAGACGAGGATATTATTAATATTGATGAGATAGTAGAGATATTAAGAATATCGGGGGTAAAGCTGATTGTTAAAAAGCAGACATTATAATGTAACTAAGAAAGGGAGAAAATTTTATGTTTAATTTGTTATGTGTGGCATCAGATTCAGTTGATACGTCTATATCAACACCAATTATTGGATTTATTATAATCCTTGCAATTATTGTTTATGTTTTATCAACATGTATTAAGGTTGTTCCACAGGCTAAGGCATACGTTGTTGAAAGACTTGGAGGATATCAGGCAACATGGAGTGTTGGTATTCATTTTAAACTTCCAATCGTTGATAAGGTTGCAAAGAGAGTAATTCTTAAAGAGCAGGTTGTTGATTTCGCACCACAGCCTGTTATTACTAAGGATAATGTTACAATGAGAATAGATACTGTTGTATTTTTCCAGATAACAGATCCTAAGTTATATGCTTATGGTGTTGAGAATCCTATTATGGCTATTGAGAATCTTACTGCTACAACACTTCGTAATATTATTGGTGATCTTGAACTTGATGAAACTCTTACTTCAAGAGAGATTATTAATACAAAGATGAGAGTTTCACTTGATGTGGCTACTGACCCATGGGGAATTAAGGTTAACCGTGTTGAGCTTAAGAATATTATCCCACCAGCTGCTATCCAGGATGCAATGGAGAAACAGATGAAGGCAGAGCGTGAAAGACGTGAGTCAATTCTTATTGCAGAAGGTGAGAAGAAATCTACAATCCTTGTTGCAGAAGGTAAAAAGGAATCAGCAATTCTTGATGCACAGGCTGAGAAGGAAGCTGCTATCTTACGTGCCGAAGCTAAGAAGGAAGCAACAATTAAAGAGGCAGAAGGTCAGGCTGAGGCTATTCAGATTGTACAGAAGGCTAATGCTGATGGTATCAAATATCTGAATGAGGCATGCCCATCCGGTGAAGTTATAACACTTAAGAGCCTTGAGGCATTTGCTAAGGCTGCTGATGGTAAGGCTACTAAGATTATTATTCCATCAGAGATTCAGGGAGTTGCAGGACTTGCGACATCATTAGCTGAATTTGTTAAGAATGATAGGAATGCTGGTGCAGGTACAGATGACAAGGCCTGAACAAAGCTTGATATTTAGTATGAAAACAGGGGTGTTGTGGATGGAGGATGATACATTCATAACACCCGTTTTTGCGTAAAGCATGCACTTAATATATAAACATAAGATATAAGTAAGATATAAAAGAAACTAAGGATACAAGTTATAAAAGAAACCAGGGATACAGGTTATAAAAGAGACTAAAGATTATAACAATTTAAGTAATTAAGGAATTAAAGTAATTATGAAAACAACGTCAGAGAATAAGAAATCATATTTGAAAAAAATGTTAGAGACCCGATCTACAATGGCTGTGTGTATACTGCTTAAGTATGTAGTGTATTATTATCTTATAGAATGGAGCAAATTTTCATGCGTATATGTAATTATTAGTACACTTATAACATATGGTCTGTATTATTCTATTTCAAAAAGTAAAATAAAACATAAAAGGCTTCTGTTTGGAATAATGTATATTGGTTTCAGTATATTTATGTTTGCTGATGTTATGTATTTTAATTATTATAACCAGACTGTTTCCATCAAGCAGTTCTGGCAGATTGGCAATGTTGCCAAGGTGCCGGAAAGCTTTGTGGCTACATTAATTCCATTGAGCATATTTATAATATCTGACATACCTTTAGTACTTCATCAGTTTGGTAATAGTGTTAAAGAATATGTGGATAAAAAAACACAGGTTAAAAACAAGAAAAAAACCGGCAGAATAGTTGTGGCAATAATGCTTGTTATTATAATTGCTTCGAATCCTATGGAAAGCGCAAGTATTGCAAAATTTACCGGTGAAGAGTTTTTTGTTAACCATACAAATGATATAATAGAAAACACAGTTGGAAAGATGTCGGAAGATGATTTGAGTGAAGAAGAGGTATTGAAGCTTATTAGTGAGAATAAGAGTCAGACCTCCTTTAGTGGAAACTACAGTGGAATTGCTGCCGGACGCAATGTTATAATGGTCCAGATAGAGGCAATGCAGAACTGTATGATAGGAAAGGATTATAATGGCATTACACTGACACCGAATATGAATGCCCTTATTCAAAATGATACCCTTTATTTTGATCATTTTTATTCAAATGTTGGAAAGGGCAATACAGCAGATGCGGAATTTACGGTTTTCAACAGCCTTTATCCAAGTAGTGAGAGAGAATGTTATACTCTTTATGAGAAAAATAATTTCAGGGGATTGCCATGGCTGTTAAAAAATTCCGGATACAGCACAATGGCATTTCATGGCTATGAGGGGTCCTTCTGGAACCGCCAGAACGCATATCCATATCAGGGAATTGATAATTATTATTCCATGGAAAAGCTTAATCAGGATGATATTATAGGACTTGGAATATCAGATAAGTCTGTATTCTCACAGGCTGTTAATATTATGAAGCAAAGCAAGGGACCATTCTTCTCATTTGTTGTAACACTTACCAATCATCATCCCTACGTAATGGATGAGTCCATGTGGGAAATACCGATATTAGATGAAGATAAGGACAGCAAATTTGCCTCATATCTTCAGACTGTTCATTATACTGATGAGGCCATTGGACAGTTTATTAATGAACTTAAGGAAAACGGCTTGTATGACAATAGTATCATTATTTTTTATGGAGATCATCATGGACTCAATAAGGATATGGATGATAATGATATATATATGTCACGTTTTCTTGGAAAAAAATATGATTATGATGAGATGAGCAAGGTGCCACTTATAATCCATATTCCTGGAAGTGGTGCTCATGAAACAATTTCAAAAATCGGAGGACAGATAGATGTTCTTCCTACCCTTGCAAATCTTATGAATATACAGTTGGATGAAAGATATGTTCTTGGTCAGGATATTTTAAATGAAGAGAAAGGTTTTGTGGCGTTTACGGCATATATGCCTGAGGGATCATTTATAACTGATGGGGCAATGTACGAGCTTTCAAGACAGAAGATATATGATACGGGAAGAGCGTGGAATCCGGATACAGGTGAAAGTCTTTTGGTAGAGGATTATAAGGCATATTATGATAAGGCTCTTAATCTGAAAAAGGCAAGTATACAGCTTTTGGACCACAATTATATTCCGGCTTTGAAGTAACATGGAGTGTCGAGATATAATGCAAGAGCAATGCAATATAAAGCGATGCAATATAAAGCGATGCAATATAAAGTAATGTAAAAGTAATGCAACTAAAAAGTAATGCTACTAAAAAATAATGTAATGTAAAAGTTATGCAATATAAAGCAGTATGATGTAGAAATACAATGCAATGTAATGCAATATCGAAATATAGAACAATATAGTAAGAGGTGTTTTAATGGAAACAAGAATGTGGCGCGAGATGCTCGTTCCATACTATGCAGCAGTAGATGAACTCAAAATGAAGTTTAAACATATTATAAGGGAATGCAGAGACACAGGAGTGTATTCACCTATTGAGCAGGTGGAGGGACGAGTTAAAAGGATTCCAAGTATATTAGAAAAAGCTCAGAAAAAGGATATTGAGATAGAGGATATTGAAAGAGATATTCAGGATATAGCCGGAATCAGAATCATTTGTCAGTTCGTTGAAGATATTAATGCAGTTGTAAATATTATCAGAAACAGGACTGATATGAAAATAATCGAAGAAAGAGATTATGTAACTAACAGTAAGCCAAGTGGCTACCGCAGTTATCATATTATAATAGAATATGATGTTCATATGTATGAGGGTGTCAAAAAAATTAAGGCAGAAATACAGATAAGAACCCTTGCAATGAACTTTTGGGGAACTATTGAGCATTCTCTTCAGTACAAGTATCATGGCCAGATGCCTAATCATATCAGAGCAAGACTTCATGCGGCAGCAGATGCAATCATCATGTTAGATAAGGAAATGTCATCCGTGCGTGGCGAGATTATGGATGCACAGAATAATATGCAGAAAACAGATACAGTTATTATGGAAGTTCTTAATAACATAGAGAATCTGTATGGCGTAGCCAATACCCGCGAGATAAATAAAATACAGGATGAATTTTACAGAATATACGAGCAGAATGACATGGAGCAGCTTCAGAAGTTTAATAATGAGCTTGATATATTTACAGAGGGTTACAGAGCACAGAAAATATAGATATGCAGATAATACACAGATGATACGAAGATAATGCACAGATAACATGCAGATAATACGCAGATGATACGAAGATAATGCGCAGATAACATGCAGATAATACACAGATGATACGAAGATAATGCGCAGATAATACACGGATAATACAGGGGGATTTGTTATCGTTTATGAGAGAAAATGAAAAAGCACGTGTTGATATTATGCTTGATGGAATAGATGCGGTATTATTTGACCTTGATGGTACTCTTATAGATTCCATGTGGATGTGGGAGGCCATTGATATTGAGTATCTTAAAAGGTTTAACATTCCGTTTGAAAAAAGTTACCAGAAAGATATTGAAGGAATGAGTATGACGGAAACTGCCATTTATTTTAAGGAGCATTTTGGAATAAATGATTCCATTGAAAAGATGAAATCTGACTGGAATGATATGGCATGGAACAAATACTGCAATGAAGTTGAGCTGAAGGAGGGGGCCCTTAGCTTTCTTGAATTGCTACGAAAGAAAAATATTAAAATGGGTATTGGGACAAGCAATTCCATAGAGCTTACGGAAATTGTACTTGAAAAGAAAAATATTCGTGAATATTTTGAGGAAGTACATACTGCCAATGAGGTTAAAAAGGGAAAGCCGTTTCCGGATATATATCTTTTAGTTGCTGATAAGCTTGGCGTATCCCCTGAAAGATGTCTTGTGTTTGAGGATATATATCAGGGAATATGTGCCGGGATAAATGCTGGAATGAAAACCTGCCTGGTATGGGATAACTATTCGAAGGAATACTGGAATAAAAATGTCCGTACTGCCGATTACAGTATAAAGAGCTTTGAAGAGCTTCAAAGCAATGAAGAGCTTGCATAATAATATAATAACAATTTAGGAGAAAAAAATGAAATTTGAAATTGAACGTGGATGTTTTGAGTTTATAAAAAAGAAAAAAAGAAGACAGCTTCTTATGACCTTTGCAATGTTACTCATGGGAATACTGATGTTTATCGTAGGACTTTTTATGAATAAGTTTGAAAGATCAAATCTTTTAACCATGCTTGCAATTTTAATGGTTCTGCCTGCTACAAAATATTTTGTGGGTTTCATAGTTGTCTTTCCCTACAAATCAGTAAGCAGGGAAAGATATGAACATATAAAAAGTCTTATAAGTGACAACACAATTCTTTTTACAGATATGGTATTTACATCATCTGATAAGGTTATGAATCTGGATTTTATGATAATAACAGATAATCAGCTTATTGGTCTTTTAGGTAAAAAGAAGCAGGACATCAAATATATGGAGAATTACCTTAAGGAGACACTTACGGTTAATAAAATTGAGGGTTATACAGTAAAAATATTTGAAGATGAAAAGAAGTTTGAAAACTGTATTCCAACAAAGAAATTTGAAAAGAGCGATTTACAGCAGAAAACATTTATGACAATAAGGACACTTATAGTATAGCTTTGATTCAGGAATATTTAAAATATTATACAGCAACGTTATAATGTGATTTTATGCTGTAGTTGTGGAGATAATATGAAAGAAATAAAGGTTAAATCTATTGAAGTAGGGCAGAGATTCGATAAGTTTTTAAAAAAATATTTAAGGGAAGCTTCTTCGGGATTTATCTACAAAATGCTAAGAAAAAAGAATATTGTTCTTAATGGAAAAAAAGCGGATGGTTCCGAAATTTTAAATGATGGTGACAGCATTAAAATGTTTTTCTCTGACCAGACCTTTGATAAGTTTACTGGTAAAACTAGTGCAAATGATATGGATGACCATACATCAACATCAAAAATTGCAAACAGCAATATGTCAAAAAATGATGCTGACAACAAGGGAATTGATGTATACACACAGGATGGTATTAAATGCATATCATTTAAGCAGTACAAGGTCCCTATCATATATGAAAATAATGATCTTATATTTTTTAATAAACCAGCTGGTCTTTTATCCCAAAAGTCAAAACCGGAGGATATTTCATTGGTGGATATTTTAACAGAATATCTGAAAAGTACTTCGGAAGATGCAGATGCTGCATCTGGTTTCAGACCGGGAATATGCAACAGGCTTGACAGAAACACAAGTGGGATTGTTGCTGCCGGTAAATCAGTGCGAGGTCTGCAGGCATTGTCGGAGGTTATAAAAAACAGGTCGGTAAAGAAATTATATACATGCATTGTAGAAGGCAGAGTGATAAAGGGTGAGCATATGTCAGGATATTTGATAAAGAATTCCAATGACAATATAGTATCCCTTTCACAAAAACCTGTTGAAGAAGCTGTAAAGATAGAAACAGCGTATGAACCTGTTAGTGAAATGATGGTTAGTGGCAGAGCTTATACCAGGCTTAGTGTGGAGCTTATAACAGGAAAAACTCATCAGATACGTGCCCACATGGCATATACAGGCCACCCTATAGCAGGTGATGGGAAATATGGCTCCAAAACAAAAACAGAGTGTGGTTACCAGCTCCTTCATGCCAAAAATCTTGTGTTTGACAATATGGATGGTGTGTTGAAACCATTGTCAGGAATGAGTATTGAAGCTGCGGTACCAGAGAATTTTAAGATAAAAAATAGCAGATAAAGAGACTAAATTATAAGACAAAAGGATGTGTTTGTATGCCTTCCTGGAATTCGAGAGGACTTAGAGGTCAGGGACTTGAAGAGCTTATTAATCTTACCAATGAAAAGTACAGGGAAAAAGGGCTTGCAGTGGTTCAAAAGATTCCTACTCCCATAACTCCTTTGCAGATTGATTCAGACACAAAAAGAATTAAACTTGCTTATTTTGAACAGAAGAGTACTGTTGATTATATTGGAGTTGTTCAGGGTATTCCCATATGCTTTGATGCCAAGGAGTGTGCTATAAAAAGATTTTCGCTTCAAAATGTCCATGAGCATCAGATCAGGTTTATGGAGGAATATGAAAAGCAGGAGGGAGTAGCATTTTTACTTATTCATTTTGCAAGTGAAGATGTATATTACTATCTCACCTTCAGAAAATTAAAGGAGTTTTATGACAGGGCCCAAAAAGGTGGTCCCCAAAGCTTTAATTATGATGAATTAGAACCGAAATATCAGATATCAACACACGAAGGTGTGTTTGTGCATTATTTAGAAACTATACAGACAGATTTAGACGAAAGGGAGAATTAATATGAGTAAAGCAGCAGTATTTATGACAAGCGGAACAGAAGAGGTTGAGGCACTTATGGTAGTTGATATGCTTAGGAGAGCAAAAATCGACACTACAATAGTTGCTATAACAGAGGATAAGAGTATTACAGGTTCACACAATATTACAGTGTTAGCAGATAATACATTTGAAGAAGTGGATTTTGATGACATTGATATACTTGTTCTTCCAGGAGGAATGCCTGGAACACTTAATCTTAAGGCATGTAAAAAACTTACTGATCTTATTGGTGAGTTTGATTCAGAAAAAAAAGGTCTTGCAGCAGTGTGTGCAGCACCTACTATTCTTGGAGCATGCGGGGTACTTAAGGACAAAAATGCAACCTGCTTCCCAGGATTTGAAGATGAGCTTGCATGTAAGGAATTTTTGGCAATTCCTGTAGTAAAGGACGAAAATGTAATAACAAGCAGAGGCCTTGGAACTACTATAGATTTTGCTGCTGCCATTATTGAATATTGTACAGATAAAAAGAGTGCAGAAGAAATACTTGACAGAATTGTTTATAAAAAATAATAAACATTCGAAAATGATAAATATAAGATTAAGTCTTTGTTAAAAATCGCGTTTTTGGTTGATAAGATATTCAAAAGTATATATAATTTCATATGTGTATTTTAAACACACATAAGATATTATTAATGAGAGTTATGAAAGGAGATTATCATGAAAAAAATGATAAAAAAATGTCTTGTTGCAGGTCTTGCTATTGCAACAGTTGTATCTTCACTTGCAGTTTCAACTGTTAAGTCAGAGGCTAAGGTTAAGCTTTCAAAGAAAAAGGTAAAAATTTCAGTAGGTGGAAAATATCAGCTTAAAGTCAAAGGAACTAAGAAAAAAGCAAAATGGTCAACTGCTAATAAGTATGTTGCATCAGTTAATAAGAAAGGTCTTATCAAGGGAGTTGGAGTAGGTTCAACAAAGATAACTGCTAAAATTGGCAAGAAAAAATATAAGTGCAGTGTTAAGGTTAACCTTCCAAGCTACAAGAATACACAGCCTGTAAACTCAAATAATCAGCAGCCTGTAGTAACAACACCAACTATTCAGCAGCCAATCGCAGCTAATAATATTTTTGCTACAAATATTGCTGTAAAAGTAGATAAGCTTCCAAGCGGACAGATACTGTTCACAATCCAGAATAATAATACTGCTGCAGTACCAAGAACTAACATCAGTGTTATCTACAAGGATGCAGCAGGTATCCCAATAACAACAGACTCTATCACAAAGTATGATATTCAAGCAGGTGCAATTGATTATGAGCTTCCATATGTATCATCAGCTAATGTGCAGAAGATTGATCCAGCACAGACTGCTATAAGTGTAAACATATCAACATCTAGTTCATATAGAAAATATTATACACAATATGTCAATGCTGTATCACAGAGTTCTGCAGATGGAAAACTTTTTGTTACATATACAAGTACAGCTCCTTGTAAGTTAACTATAAGAGGATATGTATTCTACAGAGATGCGACAGGTGTAGTTGTAGCAGTTGATGATTTATCAGACACTGTTGATGCTGGCGGAACTAAATTCGATGATCTTAGAGCACCATACTATACATTTGATTCACCAGATCATGAAGCATATGATCCAATTCCATATGCAACAAGTCAGGTATTAATCCAGGCATATACTTACTAATTAGAAGTTCTGGATTTACATTCAGATTAGTAATTGCTGGAAACAGTATTTGCTTAAAATTTAATAACTACTGTAAGTAGTTTTGAAAAGAGTGCAGACAGCACTCTTTTCTTTTTCTTTTGATTGAAAAAAACTACTTTCCCATTATTGAACCCGGGTGAAGAATATTAAGACTTACTACTGTATATACTAAAAAACTCGGCGACACTGACTAGTGTCAAAAGACACTCCGGAGTCAATAACTTAGCATAATATAATAACTTGCTGATCTGTAGAGATGGGGGTTCATCCACAGTGAAAAATTCCTTCGGAGTAATCTTGAAAAACTCGCATATATACATGAATTCACTCATAGATGGAAGTGATCTTCCTGAGGAAATACTCTGTATATAGGATTTACAGTGTCCAAGTTCCGTACTGAGCTGATATTCTGACATATTGCTCTGTAATCTTAACTCTGAAATTCTCCTGGCTATGAAGTCCGGTTGTAATGTTATGTCAATATCGGAGTAACTTCTGTTGTCGGTATTCTCGTTTTTAAAATTGTTAGTTTGATTCATAAACATTCGCTCCTTCTTTTGTTATTATACATTATTATAAATGAAACCTTACTATTTATAAAAGTCTTTTTTTGAATAAATAGCGATTTATAATAGCAATTTTAATATTTTTGCTTTTTTATATTGAATATATTTTGTTTTTTTCTTGAATATCCTTGAATATATTTTGTTTTTCGACTTGTATATATTTTTTGGGGCTTTGAATTTAATATATATATTTTTTGGGGCTTTGAATTTAACATATTTATTTTTTGGAACTTTGAATTTAATATATTTATTTTTTTGGTTTGAATTTAACATATTGATAATTGGTATTTATTATGGTAAAATCATGTGTGCAAAAAACAAAAAGAAACAAATTCCAGTTATGGGAATTAAATTTTATGGAAAAGAGGAATAATAATGGCTAAGAGACCTACTGTTTTAATGATTCTTGATGGTTACGGATTAAATGATAAGACTGAAGGCAATGCAGTTGCACTTGCTAAGACTCCTGTTATGGATAAGCTTATGAAGGAATATCCATTTGTAAAGGGATGTGCAAGCGGACTTGCTGTAGGTCTTCCTGATGGGCAGATGGGTAACTCAGAAGTAGGACATATTAATATGGGTGCCGGAAGAATTGTATATCAGGAACTTACACGTATAACCAAAGAGATTGAAGATGGTTCATTTTTTGAGAATGAAGAACTTAAGGATGCAATGAACAATTGTAAGAAGAATGATTCATCACTTCATTTATATGGACTTCTTTCAGATGGTGGTGTTCACAGCCACAATACACATTTATATGCACTTCTTGAGATGGCTAAGAAGGAAGGTCTTGAGAAGGTTTATGTTCACTGTTTCCTTGATGGAAGAGATACACCTCCTGCTTCAGGAAAGGATTTTGTAAGTGCTCTTGCAGATAAAATGAAGGAAATCGGTGTTGGAAAGATTGCATCTGTAATGGGACGTTACTATGCAATGGACAGAGATAACAACTGGGATCGTGTTGAGAAAGCATGGGATGCCATGGTTAAGGGTGAAGGCGAACAGACTGATGATGCTGTAGCTGGTGTACAGGCTTCATATGATGCTGGTGTTACTGATGAGTTCGTTGTACCTATGGTAGTTACTGAGAATGGAAAACCTGTTGCAACAATCAATGAGAATGATTCAGTTATTTTCTATAACTTCAGACCTGACAGAGCCAGAGAGATAACAAGAGCTTTCTGTGCAGATGATTTTGATGGATTTGGCAGAGGTAAGAGAATGAATCTTACTTATGTATGTTTTGCAGAGTATGATGTAACTATTCCTAATAAGGAAATAGCATTTAAGAAAGTTGAGATTACTAATACATTTGGCGAGATTCTTGCAAGCAAGGGCCTTAAGCAGGCAAGAATAGCAGAGACAGAGAAGTATGCACATGTTACATTCTTCTTCAATGCCGGAGTTGAGGAGCCTAATGAGGGAGAGGACAGAATTCTTGTTGATTCCCCTAAATATGTTCCAACATATGATAAGAAACCTAGAATGAGTGCTTACACAGTTTGTGATGAGCTTTGTAAGGCTATTACAAGTGACAAGTATGATGTTATCATTTGTAACTTTGCTAATCCTGATATGGTTGGTCATACAGGAGTCATTGATTCAGCAGTTAAGGCTATCGAAGTAATTGATGAGTGTGTTGGTGAAGTGGTTAACTTTATTAAGGAAGTTGATGGACAGATGTTTATCTGTGCTGATCATGGTAATGCTGAGCAGCTTGTTGATTATGAAACAGGAGATCCTTTCACAGCTCATACAACAAATCCTGTACCATTTATTCTTGTAAATGCGGATGAGAAGTATACACTTGCAGAGGATGGATGTCTTGCAGATATTGCACCTACACTTCTTGAGCTTATGGGAATTGAGCAGCCGGCTGAGATGACAGGTAAGTCACTTTTAGTTACAAAATAATCATCTAATTATAAGGTGTCTGTCAGATACAAAAATAATTGTTGATATTTGGTAACGAATGTGATACACTGATATGGTGTGGTAAGTTCACATAGTAGTTATTCAGTTTTAGGAGGAATTTTAAGTATGTTACCAGTAATCAGAACTATCGTTACAGTATTATATATTTTAGTATGTGTTGCATTAGTTATTGTTATCATCCTTCAGGAAGGTAAATCTGCAGGACTTGGAACAATCAGTGGTGCAGCTGAGACATATTGGGGTAAGAATAAGGGACGTTCTATGGAAGGTGGATTGATAAGAGGAACACAGATTCTCACAGGTGTTTTCTTCGTATTATCACTTATCCTTAACCTTAAGTGGTAATCAGAACGTTTTATAGTTGTATTATTGAATTTAATTTTAATCCCCTTGTGTTTTACAAGGGGATTTTTGTATATTTGGGTCGGATAAGACCTGATTGGTTAGCAAAATAGAAGTGGAGGAGTGAGAGTATGGATAATTTGTATGAAGAGAGAAAAAAGGGATTATATGAATATATAGTATCTAAGGATTACAGACCTATTAAGATAAAACAGTTGGGTGCGCTTATTGCAGTACCCTCTGAGGATAAACCGGAGTTTAGACAGATAATAGATGAGCTTTTGGCAGAAGGGAAAATAATTCTTGATGACAGAGGAAGGATAAGAGCCGGAGC
>OFMT01002059.1_pt1 | contig 12685 bp, 15 predicted proteins | sample 1541891 | NCBI WGS metagenome assembly OFMT01 (sample SAMN04209230, study PRJEB22552) | human gut metagenome | biome: gut; material: feces | host: Homo sapiens | place: USA: Oklahoma | reverse complement strand
GTTTCTATCTGCTTCCAGAGGATACGCAGCAAGGAAACGTCGTAGAGACAATTTCTCCGACGCTGAGAACCGAGCAGCTGAATATCGGCTTGCAAGACCAGCTTAATATTCTAGCAAGCAAATGCGGGTTTGGGACAAATTACTATCAGTTTAATCAAGCGGTAATGGCAACTGCGACGCAGGTAGTTAGTACGCAGAGTGAACTAGCGAGGACAAGAGGAAAACATCAAATCATTTTAGAGCAAGTTCTGATTGAACTTTGCCGGATTCTTCTTAGATTGGGCAATACCGCGATGAAAGCGGGGCTTAACGAGGACGTTGAAATTAGCATTGATTTTGACGATAGCATCTTTGTGGACAAAGACGCCGAGTTTAACAAGGACGAGCGGATGCTTTCTGACGGTATTATGAATGACTGGGAAGCTCGTATGCGCTGGTTTAACGAAGACGAAGTGACCGCAAAGGCGGCGCTCCCGAAGATGCAGGAAATGACGACCGAGGAAGAAACGGAGGTAGAGTGATGGGATTTGGAGAAAATAATGGAACTTTTGGGGTTGTGAAAGATGAGCCGGTATCCGTTTATCCCGGAATTACTTGACGCACTGCCGGAAGAACTGGCAGAACTGTTCCGGGCGCTTGAAATAACGCTGCTGGAAGAAATCTGCTCACGGCTTAAAGCTGCGGATGAGCTGAACGAGGTAACGGTGCAGGATATTCAAGCGCTGAGATCGCACGGCATTGACCTTAAAAGCATCGAAAAAGCTATTAGCAAAACAGCAGGGATTAGCAAACAAAAGCTAAATAGTTTGCTTAATGACGTTGTAGAGCGCAACCAGAAGTATTACACCGAACTTATCGACCTTGCGCATGTAACGCGTCCAGAAACGCTTGTAGACGCGGCTACAGTGGATGCAATTAAGCGGCAGACCCATGATACATTCCGCAATTTAACGGCTTCTATGGGTTTCATTGTGGGCAACACGATGTTAAAGCCCGCGCGCGCTTATCAGTGGGCTTTGGATAACGCAGAAATGCAGATTCAGAGTGGCGCGATCAACTACAATCAAGCCATCAAGACGGCAGTAAAGCAGCTTGCAGACAGCGGATTGAAGGTAGTTGACTATGAGAGCGGGCATCGAGATCAAATTGATGTGGCTGCGCGCAGAGCAGTTATGACAGGCGTAAATCAAATTTGCGCTAAATATACGGAGCAGTCAGCGCAGTATCTCGAAACTCCGTATTTCGAGGTTTCCGCCCATGCTGGCGCGAGAGATAAGCCGGGGCCGTCACCGTGGTCAAGTCATAAGGATTGGCAAGGCAAGGTTTACAGTATTCGCGCAAATGACATTTACCCGAGCATTTACGAAGTGTGTGGTCTGGGGGCCGTGGATGGGCTGGAAGGAGCCAACTGCCGCCACAGGCGCAATGTATGGGTCGAGGGCGTAAGCGAACGCACATATACCGATGATCAGCTTGAGCATATCGATGATGGGCTTGGCTGCACCTTTGACGGCAAGACCTACACCGCATACGAAGCAACGCAGATGCAGCGGCGCGTGGAACGAGAGGTGCGCAAGCTAAAGCGTGAAAAAGCCGCCTACAAGGCCGCAGAATTGCATGAAGACGAGCAGGCGGTAAATATAAGGCTGCGGCGGTTAAACGCCAAATACAAGGCGTTCAGCGCGGCGGCAGGGCTGCCGGAGCAGCGGGAGAGAATGAAGGTGCTGTATTGAACTGGGAAGAAGTCAAAAAGGCAACCGACGCGATTCTAAAGCGCGGCAACGATGTAGAAATCCGCCGCAAGGGTGACGGGTACATCGTTTTAGAGGTCAAGAAAACAATCAAATACACTTCCGCTCAATAGGGCGCGGAAAAGGGCAATAGGAGCCAACCTGTAAGCGTTCCTTACAAGTTGGCTCTTTTGTTTTATCAACACTGACCGACAGGTCGTTAAACAAGGAGATTTTTATGGCAGAAGAAACCAACGTGCAGGGCACGGGAACGACTGCGCAAGAGCAGGAAAAGACGTTCACTCAGGCTGATGTTGACAAGATGATTCAGGCGAGGCTTGACAGAGAATGGAAGAAGTACCCCAGCGAGGAAGAAATCACTGCATACCGCACTTGGAAAGACGGCCAGCAGACCGAACAGGAGCGACAGGCAAAACGCGATAAGGAGCTTGCGGACAGCAAGAGCGCTTTATCCGCTGCACAGTCTGAGCTTGAACAGGTCAAGCGTGATAAGTACGTGCTTTCCAAAGGCCTGACTGGCGATGATGCAGAGTTTATCGCGTTTAAGGCTCTCAGGATGATGGACGACAAGACCACTTTTGAGCAGGCCGTTGATAAGCTCACGGAAAATCGTCAGAAAGTCAAGTTTGACTGGACGGCTCCTGCGGGCGGCGGTGACAAACCGAACGCAAATAATGCCGCGATGAACAGTCTGATTCGCGGCGCACTGAAATAAAAAAGGAGAATCAAACATGGCAACTATTGATCGTTCCGCACTTTCCGGCCTGATTCCGGAACCCGTAACCCGCGAGATCATGCAGGGCGCTATCGCGGAATCCGCTGTCCTGCGCATGGGCCGTCGTCTGGCGAATATGTCCAGCAAGACGCAGACCATCAACGTGCTTGACGCACTTCCCTCTGCATACTTCGTGAACGGCGAGGCCACCGACAGCGGCGCTGGGGAGGCGTTCAAGCAGACCACCAAGATGGCGTGGGACAAGAAGAAGCTGTACGCCGAGGAGATCGCTGTCATCGTCCCCATTCCCGAGGCTGCTCTCGATGATGCGGACTATGACATTTGGGGTGAGGTCAAGCCCCGCCTGACCGAGGCTTTCGGCAAGGTCATTGACGCGGCTATCCTGTTTGGCACCAACAAACCCAGCACTTGGCGCACTGGCGTTGTGCCTGCTGCTATCGCTGCCGGTAACGGTGTTCCCGTCGGCACCAACGTGTTCGATGACATCATGGGCGAGAACGGCCTTATCGCCAAGGTGGAGCTGGACGGCTTCAACCCAAACGGCGTTATGTCCGCTATCCAGATGCGCGGTAAGCTGCGCGGCCTGAAAGACACCACCGGCCAGCCCATCTTCAAGACCGATATGCAGGGCGCTACCCGCTATGGCCTTGACGGCATGGATATGTACTTCCCCATGAACGGCGCGTTTGATCCTGCGCAGGCGCAGATGATCGTCGGTGACTGGAGCCAGCTCGTCTACGCCATCCGTCAGGACATGATGTTCAAGATTTTCACTGAGGGCGTCATTCAGGATCCCAGCACCAAGGCCATCACCTACAACCTGATGCAGAACGACATGGTGGCGCTGCGCGCAGTCATGCGCCTCGGCTGGGAGATCGCGAATCCCGTCAACGCTTACAACGTGGACAAGGCTGACCCCTTCCCCTTCTCTGTTTACGGCAAGGGCGGCGACATCTCTGCTGTTACCGTCTCGCCCGCTACCGCGACGATGGCAAAGGGCGACAGCAAGGCGTTTACTGCTGCTGTTACCGGCGATGGCATTATCAACGGCGAGGTTGAGTGGAGCCAGAATGGCACAAAGTCCAAGATCAGCGAAGACGGCCTGCTGACTATCGACTCCGCTGAGACTAAGACCAGTATCACCGTCACGGCCAAGTCCAAGCAGGACGGCACCAAGACCGGCACTGCCACTGTTACCGTTTCTTGATCTGAAAGGAGCTGACCCGTATGACATACGCAGACTTTGAATACTACTCCGGCACTTACATGGGCGCTGTGAGTGAGGAAGATTTCCCGCGTCTTGTTGCCCGCGCCAGCTCCTTCCTTGACTACTACACGCGCAACAGAGCACAAGACCACTCCGATCTGGATGCGGTAAAGATGTGCTGCTGTGCGCTCGTTGACAAGTACGCCATTATCGAGGCGGCGCAGGCTCTTGCTATGAAGAACCTTGCCAACGCTGCCACGAACGATGCAGAAGTCAAGAGCGAAACAGTAGGCAGCTATTCCCGCACGATGGCGACGGGCGGGGAATCCGCGCTGTCTGCGCTCAATGCGACGGACGGGGCAAAGAAACTGCTTGCGGAAACGTGCATGGAATACCTTGCCCATACCGGGCTGTTGTATCGCGGAGGTGGTTGTAGATGTACGCTCCCCACACTGTAACGATTTACAACATCGTGCAGGAGATCGACCCGACAACGCTTGATGAGGTCACGCACGTTTATATTACAATCCTGCGCGGCGTGATGCTGCAAGCGTCGAAGGGTGTGAACGTGCGAGAAAGCGGACTTGAAGGGGCTGACGCAGCGAATCTGTATATCCCTTTTACGGTGGAAGCCGTAGATGGTAAGACGGGCGCGGCGAAGACCTATGCAAAGCCGCAAGAATTTGTTAAAGCCGCAGATCGCAGCGGACTATGGACGCTCTCATATGACGGAAACGGCGGAGAAACGCTGTTTATCAAGGGCGAGTTTGTGCTTGATGGCACAAATTTGAACGTCGTTCGCTATCACGATGATTGCTACAATGTAACGAAGGTCGATGCGATGGACTACGGTAGCCCCGATATGCAGCACTGGGAAGTCGGAGGGGCGTAATGGGCATCAAGTTTTCCGTGCACACCGATGGAATGGACGCTGTAAGGACTGCCATTGCAAAGGCTTGTACGCGCGCTGAGAACGTTTTAGCCGAGCAGATGGAGAAAGACACTCAGCCTTTTGTGCCGATGCTCACAGGCTCGTTAACGCAGCGTACAAGGGTCGTTGGAAACGACATCATCTACCCAGGCCCTTACGCGAGATTCCTGTATTATGGGAAAGTCATGGTTGACCCGAATACCGGCAGCACATACGCGCCGAAAGGCGGGACAAAGGTCGTGACTGACCGCAATTTAGTATTCAACCACACAGCGCACCCACAAGCTCAAGCACATTGGTGTGAAGCATCGAAAGCCCAGAACCTTGGCAAGTGGGCGCGTGTAGCAGAAAAGGCGGTGAAGAAGTATGGAACAAATTAAAAAGACGGTGTCGGCAGCGGAAGAAGATCAAGTGTCCCGAAAGCTGCTTGCGTGGTTAAACACATTCCCTGACAAGCCGGTTGATTTGATTCGGTTCGAATTTCTCCCCGCCGATACTGCGGCGATGGCGCTGTCCACGATTCAGGCGGCGTACATCGTACAAAAATACATTCTCGGTGGGTATCAGGCGGAATACCAATTTAAGGCCATCTACCGCATGAAGCCGGGGAACAGCAACGACAAACGGCTCAAAGCTGACGAGATGCTTAACGCCTTGGGCGATTGGGCAACAAGCGAGACACCGCCTGACATTGGCGACGGTCGCCGCGTCATCCGCATTGAGCCGACAACGCGATCCTCTCTTTTTGCCGTGTATGAAAACGGTGACGAGGATCATCAAATCCTTATGAAGATGAACTACGAGGTGATTAAAAATGGCTGATATGACCTTTAACACCACGGCTGGGCAGACCGTAGACCGCGAACTTCTGATCGCGTATCTCAACACGGGCGAAACCGGAACCCCCACGTGGTCTCCCCTCGGTACGCGCGTTACGGATTCCAGCATGGAATACGACTGGCAGGAGGATTCCTCGAAGGATATTCTTGGCACGACGCGCACGACCATGAAGAAACCCATCATCACGCAGACCTTTGACCCGTCTGATCTGGACGCTGGGGATCCCGCCATCGTCAAGGTTTGGAATCTCGCGGTCAAGGAGCAGAACGCGGCGGCGCTGGCGAATCAGGACGTGCTGATTGTCCACGCTTATGCAGGCACGGCAAAGACCGCAGTATTTGCGGAGCGCTATTCGTCCTGTATGGTCAAGCCCTCTTCCCTCGGCGGCGAGGGCGGCGGCTTTATCGGTATGCCTATCGACGTGACGCTCGGCGGCACGCGCACCATCGGCACTGCCGCTATTTCCGGCAGCACGGTCACTTTTACCGAGGGCGAATAAATAGGAGGGCATCATGCGGGAACTTAATTTTGACGACGGCCTTGTAACTTATACCGTAAACGGGAAGTGCCAAGTGTCATTCAACCCTACCGACAGCAATTTTGTCGAAAAGCTGTATCTTGCTTTTGAAGACCTTGACAAAAAGCAGGATGGATATAAGGCGCAGATCGAAAAGATGGGTGATAAAAAGCAGATTTTTGCTTTTGCCCGAGAGAGAGACCGCGAAATGCGGGACATTATCAATTCTGTCTTTGATGCACCCATTGCAGACGACCTTTTCGGCGACAGGAATGTTTACGCCTTGGCGGAAGGCGTTCCTGTATGGTGCAACTTTATGCTCTCCATTATGGATGAGATCGACAGTACGTTCTCGCGTGAGCAGAAGTTCACGAATCCGAGGATCAAAAAGTACATCGACAAAGTGCAGAAGCATTAATCGGAGGGCGGTATGAGTTACGGACTTCCTAAAAGCGTAGAGATCAGCGGGCAGAGCTTTGCCGTTCGGTATGACTTTCGAGTGATACTGACGATATTCGAGGTTCTGGACGATGAAGAACTCAGCGACGAAGAACGAGCTTATACCGCCCTTCGTCTCTTCTTTGTTGACTTTGATTCAATTCCCGACTACGACGAAGCGATCAAACAGCTGTTTTGGTTTATCAACGGTGGGCAATACCCTGATGATAAAAAGAAAGAGCCGGAGATCATTGATTGGGCGAAAGATTTTCAGTTTATCGTTTCCCCTGTCAACCGAGTGCTTGGGAAAGAGATTCGCGAAAGCGAATACGATCCAGATACCAACACTGGCGGTACGCACTGGTTTACTTTCTTGTCTGCTTATATGGAAATTGGCGATTGCTTCTTTGCGCAAGTCATCCGCATTCGAGAACTAAAGGCGAAAGGAAAACCCTTAGACAAGTCAGACCGAGAATTTTACCGACGCAATAAAGATGTGGTCGATATCCCGAAAAAGGTCTCGAAAGAAGAAGCGGATACGCTTAGTGCATGGTTGGGGAAAAAAGAACCGGCTCACGAATGAGCCGGTTGAAATTAAAGAGAGACTTGTTTGTTTTCATTTTTCTTTAAGTACGCATAAATTTTGCTGATTTTCTTCCCGTTCTGAGGTGCAGAGGTCACGTCAAATACAATGTATTTAACTTCTGGATCAGCCTGATATGCAAAGATAAGGTACTGACGGACAATTTTCGTTTTCTTCTTCTGTGCTGACCCTCCAAGCGCCGCGCCGATTGGGCCAAGTAAAATACCGCCCGCGATTGCGCCGCCGACGCTTGAAACGTATTGGGTCTGGATATCCTGCGGTGTCATAACAGACACATCGATTAGCTTTTCTGGCGAAAGCGTAAATGTTTGTCCGCTCGCTGAAAATGAAATAGATTCTGGGGAGCACATGGCGGAGCAGATAGACCCTGCTGCAAGGTCAAGCCCGCCGACAAGTTGTAGCTTGCACTTTACTGTTTGGATTTTAATCTTTTCGTCATAAGTCTGCGGTACGGCTTTATTAACGGCCAGAATCCCTAATGGGATAGGTATTGTTAGAAGGGCAACGCCAACCCATACTGGCATAGTTTCTTGGCCTTCTGGCGTTGTAGCAACTCCTACAATTAGGATCAAAAGAAACGATGCAAAGAAGACAACAAGGAATAACAAGGTTCTTTTCAATGCTTTCATTCTATTTCCCTCCCATTAAATACGGTTCTTTTACCATATCACAGCAAAAAACTAAAAGCAAGGTGGTGATTTTATGGCAGCGGACGGTTCGGTAGTTTTCAGCGTGGATCTGGACGACAAAGACGCTCAAAAAGAACTGAATAAACTGGTTAAAAAAATCGACACGCTTAACGATAAAATTTACCAGAAACAGCAAGACAAAATGCCGCTGGCAAAGCAGTCGGCAGAAATCGCGGCAAATCTCGATGCGGCAAAAGCGACGCTTGATTCAATGCACAGCGGCAAAGAGTTTTTTACGGCGGATTCCATCAAGGCACAGGAAAGCACTGTGAAATCTTTGCAAAAAGAGTATGACGCCGTTACAGCTAAAGTTGAGAAGATGGACGCTTCAATTCAGTCCGATACGGCAAATCTCGATAAGATGAAGACAAAAGCGGGGGAGCTTTCCGAAAAAATCTCCAGCACAAAAAACGGTGTTTTCGGGATGGGTGAGGCGACTAAAAAAGCCGACGAATACATGTCCCGCTTCGTTAACCGAGTAAAGAAGCTCGCTCTCAGGGCGTTTGTGTTTACTCTTATTACAAGGGCATTATCCGTTGTTCGTGATTATGTCTGGAAAGTCATCCAAGTAAATGACGAAGCCGCAAAAGCTATTGGACGCTTAAAGGGCGCGTTGCTCACTTTGGCACAACCGCTATTAAGTGTAATTGTTCCCGCCTTTACAGCGCTTGTGAACATCCTTACAAAGGTTATCAGCGTTATTGCAAACATTGTATCGATGCTTTTTGGAACAACGGCAAAAAAATCAGAAGCGGCGGCAAAAGGACTTTATAAAGAAGCAGATGCTATCGGTAGCGTCGGTTCGGCGGCAAAAGAAGCAAAAGGGGATCTTGCTAGTTTTGACGAGATCAACACGATTTCCACATCAAGCAGTGGAGGCGGCGCTGCGGCTGCGCTTGCAGATCGGCTTTCTCCCGTGTTTGAACAGTTTACGACCGACGAGTACAAAGCAAAGATCGACGAGCTTACGGCATACCTTAGCGGCACGCTTTTAGCTCTTGGCGCAATTCTGTGTTTTTCCGGCGCAAATATCCCCCTCGGAATCGCACTTATGGCGGCGGGCGCGATTGGGCTTGTTACACTTATTAAAGAAAACTGGAACGAAATGTCTGACCGCCTTAGAGCTGCACTGACAAATGTGCTTTCGGTGCTGGGCCTTTTTGCCCTCGCCATTGGTGCAATTTTGTGTTTATCTGGCGCAAACATCCCCCTCGGCATTGGGCTTATGCTGGCAGGCGCGGCTATGCTGGGAACGGCAGTCGCCTTGAACTGGAATGCAGTAAACGACAAAACAAAAAATACATTGTCGGCCTTAATGATGGCGCTCGGAATGACCTTGCTTGCCATCGGCGCAGTGCTTTGCTTTTCGGGAGCAAACTTACCTCTCGGTATTGGGTTAATGATTGCGGGTGCAGCATCTATTGCGGCGTCGGTCGCCATGAACTGGAACACAGCCCCCGAAAAGACAAAAGCCGCAATCAAATCTCTTATGGGTTCGATTGGCGTCTCGCTTATCGCTATCGGTGCGGTTCTGTGTTTCTCCGGCGCAAATCTTCCACTTGGCATTGGGATGATGATTGCTGGCGGCGCGGCTATTGCCGCTGCATCTGATCTGGATTGGAGTGCACTTCTTACCAAGCTTAAAGAAATGTGGCAGAACATTAAACAGTGGTGGAATACCAGCGTTTCGAAGTTTTTTACTGCTGATTACTGGAAAGCGTTAGGTCGAAGGATTATTGACGGCCTTTTGTCCGGCTTAAAAGCCGCATGGGAGAGCGTAAAAACGTGGGTGGCTAATGCCGTTAGCTGGTTTGGCAACAAATTCGTTGAGGCTCAAAATTCTATTGCAAAATCGAATTCTGGCCGAAGCGGAGGATTTGGGACCAGAAGTGGCGGCTTTGGAAGTCCTTCTCGCGCTCCTTCGATTAGCCGTGTCTCCGCTCCTGCATTGGCGCGCGGCGCAGTCATTCCCCCGAACAAGGAATTTCTCGCTGTTTTGGGCGACCAGAAGAGCGGAACGAACATCGAAACGCCGCTTGAGACAATGGTGCAGGCATTCAAACAGGCTATGAACGAATCCGGCGGACGGTCGCAGACGATCATCTTGCAGCTCAACGGCAGAGAGTTTGCACGGGCTGTCTATAAGGCGAACAACGAAGAGACGCAGCGTGTAGGCGTAAGGCTTGCGGGGGTGAAAGCATGACGAGTGTTTTGACCCTCGACGGAACGGCGTATCCGAACCTGCATGTAACCAGTCTGAAACGCTCTTTTGCGGTTCTGGACGGCGATAATGCGGGGCGCGTGATGACCGGCGCGATGGTGCGCGACATCATCGGTACGTTTTACAACTACAGCGTGGAGCTTGACCCGGTTGGAACTGACCCGGCGGAATACGACAGGTTCTATGAAGCAATCTCCGCACCCGTCGACAGCCATTCCCTAACCGTTCCGTATGCGCAAGGGACATTGACCTTCGATGCGTATGTTGCAAACGGAGACGATGAACTTTTGACAGCTTACGGGCAGAAGAACGAATGGGGAAACCTTACATTTAATTTTGTTGCGATGAAGCCGAAGAGGACGCCGCTATGAGTGTAAAAGTTGTGTATGAAGACGTTGCGGTCGGTTCTGCGGCGGCTGCGAGTGTGACAGCAAGCGAGGCTATGGGTATCTCAAAAACCTCGCTGCTGCCCTTCGGGGCGTTCGAGGGACCAGTGGCAACGACGGAGCAGAATCAATGGGTGCTGAACGGCACGCGAAAGCTCAAGCCAAAATCTGAGCCGGTTGGCTTCTGGTCCACGACTCGGAGCGGGGACGACTGCACGTTTACGGTCCCACCGACGATCACAATCACGCTGGACGGACAGTTTACTTCCCTCGGCATCTATTTCAAGTTCGACGGCGAAACGGGGGATTATTGCAGCGACCTGAATATCACGTGGTACAACGGGACAACGCAGCTGGCTACACAGCAGTTCTTCCCGAACAGCGGAAATTACTTCTGTGAGAAAACTGTGGAACTGTATAACAAAATCAAGATTCAGTTCAACAAAACGAATCTGCCAAACCGACCAATCAAGATATCCCTTATCCTTTTCGGCATTGTTCGAGAGTTCGAGCGGCAGGAGCTTCGGAGCGTTGAGGCGACCGAGGAATTGAACATCATATCCGACGAGCTGGCGATTAACACGCTGGATTTCACGCTGGACAGCATGGAAGATATTGATTTTATCTTCCAAGAGAAGCAGCCCGTTTATGCGTACAACGGAAAGACGAAAATCGGAACGTTTTACATCGACGAATCTACCCGCGTAAGCAAAAACGTATACAACGTTTCCTGCATCGACGCTTTGGGGATTCTGGACGAAGACCCATTCCCAGCTGTTGTTTATTCAAAAGCAAACGCGAAAACGGTTTTAGAAAGTATCCTCGGCGGGTATTTCGTTTTGGAGCTTTCGGAGGAACTACGGACCGAGAAACTGACAGGATATATTCCTGATTGCACGCGAAGGGAAGCTTTGCAGCAGGTGGCGTTTGCGCTTCGGGCTGTTGTGGACACCAGCGGAACAGGAAACGTGAAGGTATGGAGACTGTCTGAGGAAACACCGACGGAGATTCCCATGAACCGGCTCTACGTCGGCGGCGAAGTCAGCCAGTCTGCCATCGTGACCGAGGTAAGAGTTACCGCGCACACGTACAGCACGTCCGGAAGCGGAAGCGATACGGTTGAGGTCGGCGGGAAGACCTACCACCACACGACGGCGGTCACGGTAAAACAGAACCCGAACATTACGGCATCCACAAAGCCAAATGTCATCGAGGTCAAGGACGCGACGCTTGTCAACTCGACGAATGTTGCAGCGGTAACGCAGCACGTCTTTGACTATTATATGCGGCGGCAGACGCACAGCGTTCAGATCGTCATGGACAAGGAGCTTCCCGGTGACTACGTAGACACCACAACTCCGTGGGATGACCACATTACCGGGACGATAACGAGCATGACCATCAAACTGAGCGGCATCGCGGCGGCTGAGTGCGACATCGTCGGAACGGGGGCTTCTGCATGAGAATTATGAAAACCTTAATCACCGACCGGACGCAGGCTGACGCTTCCTATGCTGAGAAGCTTTACAAGAAGCTGTGGAGCGACTTCACGGAGCAGGAAAAGGCAGACTTTGAAGCTGGCTTGAAAGGTTCTTACAAAGCGTCTGACCTGAACCGCGTTGGAACTGCGCTTATCACCATCCGTGATCGGCTAAGAACGCACTGTATCGACGTTCCGGCAGAAGTGCGGGAAGATTATGGTTCTGACGAAGTTCTCGACAAAGACGTTATGGACGCTTATATCGAATCCGCGAACGCCGTATACGACGCAGTTGTCAATCCTGCCCCGCGCCCTCCGGCAAAGATCAACGATCTGGACTGGGAAGGCGCGAACAACATTGAAAAGACGATCATCGCTGTAGATGACGTGTTGGAGAGCCGGGAGGTCGGCTGGATTTATGCCGACGCGGAACTATACGCAGGAGACATGGGGGGATAACATGAAAGACCGAACTCCAAAATTTCCGGGGCGGGTAAAGCTCAAGCCCGTTGCCGGGCAGACAGATACTTACGACATGACGCGTGCCGACGACCCGGACGATACCGGCACGCCATTTAATACGCGCACAATGCTCCAAGATTCCACGGGGCGCTTTCTCAGATTGCCGTATGCGAACCCGCTTGTCGACGACGCATTCCGGCACATGGTCGACCGCATCGTACCCATCGGCACCATCCGGACGAGCCCCGCGCAGAGTTTGGGGGATGCGTGGTTGAAGTGCGACGGGAGCACAGTGACGTTTGAGAACTACCCGCAGTTGTGTTCTGTGCTGAGAAATACGGGCGGTGCGGTAACGTGGGATACGAATGCGTTTCCGGCATCTTACAATGCAAAAAGTGTTTCAAATACAGTGTATTTTGATGG
>OFMT01002057.1_pt1 | contig 12688 bp, 8 predicted proteins | sample 1541891 | NCBI WGS metagenome assembly OFMT01 (sample SAMN04209230, study PRJEB22552) | human gut metagenome | biome: gut; material: feces | host: Homo sapiens | place: USA: Oklahoma | reverse complement strand
TGATTCTGACTCTCTTAGTGTTTCTTATGGTATGGAACCTGAACAAGAAGCCTTAGCTATTGTTTCCTTCAAGGATTGAGAGGCCGCTTTCCCGTTAATAAATTAAATCCCAAAATACACCGCCGAATAAGCCGAAAGATCTAGCACAGCCTTCCCGTCCGTAACCTTCACTTTCTTCTTCGTATACTTCTTACATCCTCCAAAAGTTTCATCATCACTAGCCAGAATCACTTCCAGTTCTTTCGCATCTTCCACCGGAAGTTCATACCCTTTCTGATCCTCATCCGAGAAATTAAAGACAGCGGCAATACGTTCTTTGCCATCCGTTCTTTCAAAAGCGTAGATACAGCGTTCTTTCTGATGACAGTCCAGCCAATGGAAACCGGCGTTTTCATAGTCTTTTGCAGAAAGAGCCGGAGTTGTCATATACAGATGATTCAGTTTCTGCATGAAGTGATGGAATGCATCGTGAATTGGATACTTCAGGATATCCCAGTCCTGTTCACGTTTTTCATCCCATTCACGGAGTTGTCCGATCTCATTCCCCATGAAGTTTAATTTCTTTCCAGGATGTGCATACATGTACATATAGAAGGCACGTGCCTGTGGGAATTTCTCTTCGTATTCTCCATGCATTTTCTGGGCGATGGTTGCCTTTCCGTGAACCACCTCGTCATGTGAAAGCGGAAGAAGGAAAACATCGTTATAATAGTACATCATGGAGAACGTAAGCTTGTGATAATCGCGGCTTCTGTATTCCGGTGCGGTGCGGAAGTAGTCAAGTGTATCGTTCATCCAGCCCATATCCCATTTGTAATCGAATCCAAGTCCGCCCTGATCAGCAGGTTTTGTTACGCCTTCGAAAGAAGTAGAATCCTCGGCAGAGAGCATAGCTGTCGGGTGCAGTGTTTTTAATCCGCGGTTCATTTCACGAATAAAGTCTACTGCATTATTGTTGACACCTCTTGCCGGTTCACCCTGCCAGTAAATGATACGGCTGATTGCATCCATACGGATTCCGTCCACATGATATACGCTTAACCAGTAGTTCGCAGCAGACTGCAGGAAGCTTCGGACCTCGCCTCTGGAATGCATGAAGTTGCAGCTTCCCCATTCGCTGACACCAACATCCTGATGTGGATATTCATAAAGTGAAGTTCCATCATAATCGGCCAGGGCATAATGATCAACGGCAAAATGTACCGGCACGAAATCCATGATCACACCGATATCGTTCTTGTGGCAGGCATCAATGAATTTCATCAGTTCTTCGGCAGTTCCATAGCGTGATGTCGGGCTGAAGAATCCAGTATTCTGATATCCCCAGGATTCGTCACACGGGTGTTCGCTGAGCGGCATGATCTCGATATAGTTATAATCATTTTCCTTAAGATAAGGGATCAGGATGTTGATCATTTCTACATAAGTGTACCAGTCGTCTGCCTTTTCAGAAGGCTTCTTAAATGAGCCGAAATGCAGTTCGTAGATATTGAGTGGTTTGTCCTTGCATACTGAACGCTTCTGCATCCATTTGCTGTCTTTGAATTTGTAATGGGACAGGTCGCGGATGATAGACGCGAAGTTCGGACGGAGTTCCATGCCGAAGCCGTAAGGATCGCAGTGCTCTACGCAGTTTCCGTCCTGTCTGTAGATGCGGTACTTGTACATCATGCCCGGCTTTGCACCTTTGGCATAACATTCCCAGAAATTTCCGTCATAAGTTTTATTAAGTTCCCATTCCTGCCAGTCGTTAAATTCCCCAATGACTGTAATGCGTGATGCAGCAGGTGCAAAGGTACGGAATGTGGTTCCGTCTTTGTCCGGGTGTGCGCCGAGAAATTCATAGGCGTCGAATATTTTTCCTGTGTAAAATCCGTAAAAATCCATATTAACCTCCGTAAAAATGCAACGTAAATAATTAACTGCCGAAAAGATAATGGACAGTAGTTGCTTTTTTGATCTATAATCATATTATAAGAGAAATGCGAGAAGGTATCCACCGACAAAACCGACGAATGGGTGGATAACCGACGAATGGGAAAAAGTGTCGGGAAAGTGAGAAAATGAAATGGATCTTAGGATTGAGAAAACAGAGCGGGGAATCAAGAATGCATTTATCGAACTGCGTTCCAGAAAACCTCTGGAAAAGATAACAGTAAAAGAATTATGTGAAAGTGCAAGGATCAATAAGTCTACCTTTTATGCACATTATAAAGATATCTACGATCTGTCAGATGCGATGGAAGAAGAAGTGGTACAGTCGATTGCGAACAGTATTCAGCATCCGGAATATCTTCTGGAGCATCCGGCAGAATTCGCAAGGGAACTTCTGATGGCCTATATATCTCAGAATTCTCTGACGGCAATATTATTTTCCGGCAGTCAGGCAAATCATTTCGCGGACAGTATTGAGCGGAGTATCAAGCAGATGATTTTTGAAAAATATCCGGAGTTTGAAGAAGATACGGCGATGAACGTGATGTTGAGTTTTTGCATTCAGGGAAGCTATCATGCTTATCAGAAGAACCGGAGCGGAGATATCATGACGGTAATCGATGTGATCGCAGGGATGACGGGAGCGGTTCGACCGATGTATGAAGAACGATTGGGGGAGAGCAGATCATGAATCTGGAACAACCATGTATCCGCATTTCAGTGCGGAATCTGGTGGAATTTATATTGAGACATGGAGACATTGACAACCGGACCGGTGGGGCAGATAAGGAGGCTATGCAGCAGGGCGGCCGGATACACCGGAAAATCCAGAGACAGCAGGGGGCAGAGTACCGTGCAGAGGTCCCGTTAAAGTATCAGATAGCGTGCGATGGATTTATCCTGAGTGTAGAAGGAAGAGCGGACGGGATCATAGAACTTCCGAAGCGTGTGGTGATCGACGAAATCAAAGGAGTATTTAAGGATTTGAAACGTCTGAAAGAACCGCAGCTTTTACATTTGGCTCAGGCAAAATGCTATGCCTATATCTATGCAGAACAGAAAAATCTGGAAGAAATCGGAGTACAGATGACGTATTGTAATTTAGATACCGAAGAAATCCGGAGATTCCAGGAGGTATATACCCGGGCAGAACTTAAGAAATGGTTCGAAGAACTTGTATCAGAATATGAAAAATGGGCAAGATACCAGATGGAATGGAGAGCAAAGAGAAATGCTTCAATCAAAACAGTGGAATTCCCATTCGAATATAGAGACGGACAGAAGAAACTGGTTGCGTCGGTATACAGGACAATTTTGAGAAAAAAGAAATTATTTATCCAGGCACCGACCGGAGTCGGCAAGACAATGGCGGCCGTATTTCCGGCGGTGAAAGCAGTCGGGGAAGAACTGGGAGAAAAGATCTTTTATCTGACGGCGAAGACGATCACCAGAACGGTGGCAAGTCAGGCATTCGAGATCCTGAGAAAGCAGGATCTGAAGATGAAAGTCATCACATTGACGGCAAAAGAAAAGATCTGTTTCTGTGAGGAAACTATCTGTAATCCGGATGCATGTCCATATGCCAAAGGACATTTTGACCGTGTAAATGCTGCTGTTTATGAACTGCTCACATCGACAGATGAGATGAGCCGGGAAGTGCTGGAAGAACAGGCAAGGAAATGGAATGTGTGTCCGTTTGAAATGGCACTGGATGTATCGCAGTGGGTAGATGCGGTTATATGTGATTATAATTACGTCTTTGATCCGAATGCACATCTGAAACGCTTTTTCGGAGACGGCGTCAAAGGAGAATATCTGTTTCTGATCGATGAGGCACACAATCTGGTCGAACGTGGGAGAACCATGTACAGCACCAGTATTTGCAAGGAAGATTTTCTGAAAATCAAAAAGCTGGTAAAATACGGAGAACCGAAACTTGTCTCGGCGTTGGAGAGCTGCAATAAGCAGCTTCTGGAGTTAAAAAGAGAATGTGACGGCTGCCAGATACTGAATAGTGTGTCACATGTGTATATTAAGCTATTGTCTTTGATGACAAAGCTGGAAGAGTTTATAGAAGACTGTAAAGATGAAGTAATACGGAAAGGGGTACTGGAGTTTTACTTTGGTATCCGTAATTTCATATATATTCATGACCGGCTGGATGAAAATTATCTGATTTATTCAGAACTAAGTGAAGAAGGAAAGTTTTACCTGCATCTGTTCTGTGTCAATCCGGCGGGATGCCTGCAGGAATATATGGGAAAAGGAAATAGTACGATATTATTTTCGGCAACATTTCTTCCAATTAATTATTATAAGAAACTGTTATCTGCGGCAAAGGATGATTATGCGATCTATGCAGAATCTCCATTTGAACAAAGCAAAAGATTACTGCTTCTGGGAAATGATGTCAGCACGAAGTATACCAGACGCGGACCGGAGATGTACCGTAAGTATGCAGAATATATGATGCGTGTGATAAAAGGAAGAACAGGAAATTATCTTGCCTTTTTCCCGTCTTACCGATTTCTGGAAGAAGTGTGGGAAGCATTCATGGAACTGCCGCAGGAACAGATTGAAGTTGCAGTACAGTCCCAATATATGACGGAGCAGGAACGGGAGGAATTCCTGAAAAAATTCGAACAGGAAAGAGCACACAGCCTGATCGGCTTCTGTGTGATGGGTGGTATTTTTTCAGAAGGAATTGATCTGACGGAAGATAAACTGATCGGGGCAATGATCATCGGGACAGGACTTCCGCAGGTGTGTCTGGAACGGGAACTTTTAAAGTATTATTTTGACCGGAAGAATCTGAATGGATTCGATTATGCTTATTTGTATCCGGGCATGAATAAGGTGCTACAGTCGGCAGGACGAGTCATCCGGACTGATCAGGACAGAGGGGTGATTGCACTTTTGGATGAACGTTTTATGGACCGGCGGTGCCAGGAGGTGTTTCCGAGGGAGTGGAATGATTTCCAGATCTGTAACATTGAAAATATCGAAGAAAAGATAGCAGGGTTCTGGAAGGAAGAACAGATGGATAAGAGGTAAGCAGAATCAGAAAAATATTATTTATAGAAAAATATATTATAGAACAATATGATAGAAAAAAATACCATGAGGGACATATGCCACATGGTATTTTATACGAAAGTAAATAAAAGTAGCTGCCACCGGTAGTTCTTTCGGGGATACTTTGGCAGGAAAAAGAGTTTGTAAACATATTAAAAATAAGATAAAAACTCCTGTGCGGCTTTGGATACCGGAACCTTCTCGTTATGCGCAATGACAAGTTCGCGTTCCGGAAGCGATTCCTTCGTCTCAACAATAAACAGAGAATCCGAATCGGCTGTCTGGGAAAGACAGAAATCCGGAATAAATGCGATTCCAAGTCCGATGCGGGCAAGGTCGATCAGAAGGTCATTACTGCTGAGTTCGATCTCCGGAACCAGATCCAGCTGATTCTGAAGAAACAGGTTGTGCAGATATTCACTGGTTGTACTCTTTCTGTCCAGCATAAGGATCGGGTAGTCCAGAAGTTCTTTGAAAGAAACCTTCTTTCCTTTTAATTCTTTAAATGCTTCATTGGCAATGAACACATCCTGGAAATCTTTGATCTTTTTCACATTCGGAACATTTCCGAGATAGGAATTCGGTGAATTGACAACGATCAGATCCACCTGCCCGGTCTCCAGGAGTTCTACGCAGCGGATCGATGTCGCATTCGTAACCTTGATATGCGCTCCCGGAAATTCCCGGTGGAAGCGTTCCAGATAAGGCACCAGGAAATAACGGCAGATCGTATCACTGGCTCCGATGTGAAGCTGTCCTCCGCGTGCGCCGACATCGAGAAGCTGGCTTTCCCCACGCTTGATCAGGCTGATCGCCGGTTCGATATGGCGCAGAAGAATCTCTCCTTCGGTAGTAAGACGTACTTTCTTGGTGCTTCGGATGAATAAGGTCTGATCCAGCTTTTTCTCCAATGCCTTGATCGACTGGCTGACAGCCGACTGCGAGATAAACAACTGCTTGGAAGCTTCCGAAAAGCTTAAGGTGGAAGCTACATAGTAAAATACTTTATATAACTCATAGTTAATATCCATGATAAGTCCTCCTAATGAATCTTAACTGTATTATAAGTGAAATGAAAGAAAATTACAACCGTATTTACAATAGAAGTGTTATAATAATGAAGAACAGGAGGAAAAAAACTTGAAGAAATTAACAACGCTCATATCGGTTGTGGCCATGATGTGTGCAGTGATCGCAGCACTTGCATTCAGTATCTGGGCGGCAGTATATGGAGACAGTCATTATGGATTTTACAAAAAAGAATACCAGAAATATGAAGTGACAGAAGATCTGGATATGAACATCGACCATGTCATGTACGTGACAGAACATATGATGAACTATCTGATCGGAAAAGAAGAGAAGCTGTCAGTTGTAACAACGGTGGAAGGAAAAGAGCAGGATTTCTTCAATGAAAGAGACCGGCTGCATATGCGAGATGTCAGGAATCTATTCCTGGGAGGTATTAAGGTCGGGGGAGTTTGCCTGATTGTAGCTGCAGCCATACTGACGATGTTTAAAAAGCGGGAAAAAGACTGGAAGAGACTTTTTTGCAGGGCATATTCGATAGCACTTGGTGTATGGCTGGTCATAGGTGTACTGCTTGGCATTGCTTTCAGTATAGATTTTACGACGTGTTTTACGATTTTTCATAAACTGTTTTTTACCAATAATCTATGGATATTCAATCCGGAGACTGATTATATGATCCGGATGCTGCCGGAAGGATTCTTTTCTGATATGGTGATCCGTATCAGTGAGGTATTTGGAGCGGTGCTGGTAGTGATATGGATCGTATTGTTCGTTATTAAAAAATATTATAAAAAGCCAGAGGAATCGTAAATCTGTAAAAATGGATTGACGGGAATGAAAATGATAAAGGATTAATAAGTACAGATTATAAAAGTGTTTAAATATATTAATTGTATTAAATAATGATTGTTGTGTTATACTAACAATAGAAAATGTGTAAAAATTCATTTATGGAGGATTACTTATGAGCAATGTAAAAAGAGTGTACGTGGAGAAAAAATCAGGATTTGATGTACAGGCCAAGGAGCTTAAGACTGAGATCCGCAGCTATCTTGGAATCAAAGACGTGGACAGTGTTCGTGTACTGATTCGCTACGATGTGGAAAATGTATCCGATGAGACATTTGAGAAAGCATGTAATGGCATCTTTTCTGAACCACCTGTAGATACATTATATAAAGAAGAATTTCCGGCAGAAGAAGGAAGCAGAATCTTTTCTGTAGAATTTCTTCCGGGACAGTTTGACCAGAGAGCGGATTCCGCTGTTCAGTGTATTCAGTTCATCAAAGAAGACGAGCAGCCGGTCATCCGTACCGCGACAACTTATGTGATCCATGGAGGAGAAGGCAGCTTATCAGATGAAGAATTTGAAGCAATCAAAGAACACTGCATCAACCCTGTAGATTCCAGAGAAGCACAGGGCGAAAAGCCGGAGACATTAGTTACCGTATTTGATGAGCCGGCAGATGTAAAAATCTTTGACGGATTCAAAGATATGGAAGAAAACAAGTTAAAAGAATTATATGATTCTCTCGGACTTGCCATGACATTCAAGGACTTCCAGCATATCCAGAATTATTTTAAATCAGAAGAAGACAGAGATCCTTCCATGACAGAGATCCGCGTTCTGGATACATACTGGTCAGATCACTGCCGTCATACAACATTCTCGACAGAACTTACAGACGTTTCATTCGGCGACGGCGATTACAGAGAGCCGATGGAAGAGACTTACAAACAGTACATCGCTGATCACAGCGAGATCTTCAAAGGAAGAGAAGACAAATTTGTCTGCCTGATGGATCTTGCACTGATGGCAATGAGAAAATTAAAACGTGAAGGAAAATTACAGGATCAGGAAGAATCCGATGAGATCAATGCATGCAGTATCGTTGTGCCGATCGAAGTAGACGGTGTGGAAGAAGAGTGGCTTGTGAACTTCAAGAACGAGACACATAACCATCCGACAGAGATCGAGCCATTCGGTGGAGCTGCTACCTGCCTCGGAGGAGCCATCCGTGACCCACTGTCAGGACGTACATATGTATACCAGGCAATGCGTGTTACAGGAGCCGCTGATCCAACCGTATCTGTAAAAGATACATTAAAAGGAAAGCTTCCACAGAAGAAACTGGTTAGAGAAGCAGCACACGGATACAGCTCTTATGGTAACCAGATCGGACTGGCAACCGGAGCAGTAAAAGAGATCTATCATCCGAATTATGTTGCAAAACGTATGGAGATCGGCGCAGTACTCGGGGCAGCACCAAGACGTGCAGTCATCAGAGAAACTTCAGATCCGGGAGATATCATTATCCTTCTCGGCGGACGTACCGGACGTGACGGATGCGGTGGAGCAACCGGATCTTCCAAAGTACATACAGAAGAGTCTATCGAGACCTGTGGAGCAGAAGTACAGAAAGGTAATGCACCTACAGAAAGAAAGATCCAGAGATTATTCAGAAGAGAAGAAGTCAGCAAGCTGATCAAAAAATGTAACGACTTCGGAGCAGGCGGAGTATCTGTTGCTATCGGAGAACTTGCAGACGGACTTCAGATCGACCTTGATAAAGTACCTAAGAAATATGCCGGCCTTGACGGAACAGAGATCGCAATCTCTGAATCACAGGAACGTATGGCAGTTGTTGTAGATCCAAAAGATGTAGATGAATTTATGAAATATGCATCCGAAGAGAACCTGGAAGCAACAAAGGTGGCTGTCGTAACAGAAGATCCAAGACTGGTCCTTTCATGGAGAGGAAAAGAAATCGTAAATCTTTCACGTGCATTCCTTGATACCAACGGAGCACACCAGGAGACAACCGTAGCGGTTGATATCCCGAACAGAAAAGACAGCATCCTCGTAAGAGAAGAAGTAAAAGACGTAAGAGAAAAATGGCTTGATATGTTAAAAGACCTGAATGTATGCTCACAGAAAGGTCTGGTAGAAATGTTCGACGGATCCATCGGAGCAGCTTCTGTATTCATGCCGCATGGTGGAAAATATCAGAAGACAGAGACGCAGGCAATGGTTGCCAAGCTTCCGGTATTAACAGGAGACTGCGATACCGTAAGTATGATGAGTTACGGATTTGATCCATATCTGTCAACATGGAGCCCATATCACGGAGCAATCTATGCAGTGACAGAGTCTATCGCAAAGATCGTTGCAGCAGGTGGCGATTACAGCAAGATCCGTTTCACATTCCAGGAATATTTCCGTCGTATGACAGAAGATCCACACAGATGGAGTCAGCCGTTCGCAGCTCTTCTCGGAGCTTACAGTGCACAGCTTGGATACGGACTTCCATCCATCGGTGGAAAGGACAGTATGTCAGGAACATTCGAAGACATCGATGTACCACCGACACTGGTATCTTTCGCAGTGGACATTGCAAAAGAGAAAGACATTATCACACCGGAACTTAAGAAAGCCGGAGATAAACTGGTATGGCTTCGTATTGAGACAGATAATTACGACATTCCTGTATACGAGAAAGTTATGGATCAGTACGGTAAATTTACAGAAGATATCCACAGCGGTAAGATCGTAGCAGCTTATGCACTGGACAGACATGGTATTGCGGCAGCAGTCAGCAAGATGGCATTCGGTAACGGCATGGGTGTGAAGATCGAGCACGATGTAGACGCAAGAGACTTATTTGCACCGGCATTCGGAGATATCATCGCAGAAGTACCGGCTGATAAGGTATCTGAACTTGGAATTACTTATACTGTAATTGGTGAAGTAACAGACAGCGCAGCTATTGAATATAACGATGTGAAGATTGCGTTAGACGAAGCAGTATCTGCATGGGAAGAAACACTGGAAAAAGTATTCCCGACCAATTCCGGAGCGGAAGGACAGGATGCGAAGGTGGAGACAGGATTATATGATACATCTGATATTTATATCTGTGACCACAAGATCGCTCAGCCGACCGTATTTATCCCGGTAATGCCTGGAACAAACTGTGAATATGACAGTGCGAAAGCATTCGAAAGAGCAGGAGCAAAGGTGATCACAAAAGTATTCAGAAATATGAGTGCATCTGATATCGTTGATTCTGTAGAAGTATTTGAAAAAGCGATCGAACAGTCACAGATCATCATGTTCCCAGGTGGATTCAGTGCAGGTGACGAACCGGACGGATCAGCAAAATTCTTCGCAACAGCATTTAAGAATGCGAAGATGAAAGAAGCGGTAGAAAAATTATTGAATGAGCGTGACGGACTGGCACTTGGTATCTGTAATGGATTCCAGGCTCTGATCAAGCTTGGTCTGGTACCAAACGGAGAGATTACAGGACAGCAGCCGGATTCACCGACACTTACATACAACACGATCGGCCGCCATATCTCCAAGATGGTTTATACAAAAGTAGTAACGAACAAATCTCCATGGCTCAGAGAAGCAGAACTTGGCGGAGTATACACCAACCCTGCATCTCATGGTGAAGGAAGATTTGTTGCAAATAAAGAATGGCTGGACAAGTTATTCGCAAATGGCCAGGTTGCAACACAGTACTGTGATCCGGAAGGAAATATCACAATGAACGAAGAATGGAATGTCAACGGTTCTTACTGTGCGATCGAAGGTATTACAAGCCCGGACGGACGTGTACTTGGTAAGATGGCGCATTCAGAAAGAAGAAACAGAAGTGTGGCAATGAACATTTACGGAGAACAGGATATGAAGATCTTCGAATCAGGAGTAAAATACTTCAAATAATGAATGTTCAGGTGTCTGAGACTTCCGGTAATGAGATGGAAATTGGCATCCTTGTGTTATAACAAATGCAATTTAGAGCACAATCTGTTTCATAAAAATGAATAAAACATGAGAAAAAGCACAAAACCCTTGCAAAATCTGCAAGGGTTTTGTAAAAAGTTGCAAAAAATAATAAAAACTGTAAAAAATATCTTGCCAGATACACTTGTTTGCTTTACAATAGTAAAGGACAAAGGCGTCAGGGAAAAACAGATGGCGTAAGTCATCTGCTTTTTTATACCAAAGTATGCAAGAGAAGTTGCCGGTGGCAAGTTCTCTGTATTCCAAAGCGTGTAGAAAAAACAGCCGGCGGCTGGATCGCAGCATTTGGACAAATTGTTGGACAGGGACGCTTTTGAAAAGGATACGTATATTATTTTAGGAGGTAGAAAGCTATGTCATATGTTGATGAAGTACTGGAGAAAGTAGTAGCTAAGAATCCTGCAGAGCCAGAATTCCACCAGGCAGTAAAAGAGGTATTAGAGTCATTAAGAGTTGTTGTAGAGGCTAACGAGGAGAAATTCAGAAAAGACGCTCTTCTTGAAAGACTTGTTGAACCTGAAAGACAGATCAAATTCCGTGTTCCATGGGTAGACGATAAAGGACAGGTTCAGGTTAATACAGGATACCGTGTACAGTTTAACAGCGCAATCGGACCATACAAAGGAGGATTACGTCTGCACCCATCTGTAAACCTTGGTATCATCAAATTCCTTGGATTTGAGCAGATCTTCAAGAACTCACTGACAGGACTTCCAATCGGCGGAGGTAAAGGTGGTTCTGACTTCGATCCTAAGGGAAAATCAGACAGAGAAGTAATGGCATTCTGCCAGAGCTTTATGACAGAACTTTGCAAATATATCGGAGCTGACACAGATGTTCCTGCAGGAGACATCGGAACAGGTGCAAGAGAGATTGGTTACATGTTCGGTCAGTACAAGAGAATCAGAGGCCTGTATGAAGGTGTTCTGACAGGAAAAGGATTAAGCTACGGCGGATCTTTAGCAAGAACAGAAGCTACAGGATATGGACTTCTCTACTTCACAGAAGAATTATTAAAGATCAACGGAAAAGACATCAAGGGAATGACAGTTGCAGTTTCCGGAGCTGGTAACGTTGCAATCTATGCAATCCAGAAAGCTCAGCAGCTTGGAGCTAAAGTTGTAACAGCAAGTGATTCTACAGGATGGGTATATGATCCGGATGGAATCGACGTTGCAGCATTAAAAGAAATCAAAGAAGTAAAACGTGCAAGACTGACAGAGTACAAGAACTACCGTCCTAATTCAGAATATCATGAAGGACGCGGTGTATGGTCTGTTAAGGTTGACCTTGCTCTTCCATGTGCTACACAGAACGAACTTCACCTTGAAGATGCAAAACAGTTAGTTGCTAACGGATGTGTAGCTGTATGCGAAGGCGCTAACATGCCTACTACATTAGAAGCAACACAGTATCTGCAGGAGAATGGCGTGATCTTTGCACCTGGTAAAGCTGCAAACGCTGGTGGTGTTGCTACATCTGCACTTGAAATGTCACAGAACAGCGAGAGACTTAGCTGGACATTCGAAGAAGTAGATGCAAAACTGAAGAACATCATGGTAAACATCTGCCACAACATGGACGATGCTGCAAAACGTTACGGAATGGAAGGTAACTATGTTGCCGGAGCTAACATTGCAGGATTTGAAAAAGTTGTAGATGCTATGACAGCTCAGGGAATCGTATAGAATTAGTATTTAATTTATCAGGCGACGGCTACTCGGACCGGAATAAAAGTTAGTAATCCTTTCCTGTTCAGGTTCCGTCGGCGGGTAATACTAAAGGGGCAAAATTCTGCTAAAAGCAGGCTTTCAAAATTTGAAACTCGGCATA
>OFMT01002045.1_pt1 | contig 12769 bp, 11 predicted proteins | sample 1541891 | NCBI WGS metagenome assembly OFMT01 (sample SAMN04209230, study PRJEB22552) | human gut metagenome | biome: gut; material: feces | host: Homo sapiens | place: USA: Oklahoma | reverse complement strand
AACTGATTGAGAATGCTATGAATAGTCCTTTTTCATAGCATTCTCAATCAGTTTATTCCAGGATTCTCTGTCATGTTCATAAATATCCTTAGCATAATTAATTGTATTAAGCATCTCATAGGCATTGTAGTTTCTGAAGGAGAAACCATTACCTGTATGCTTAAACTCATCATAGGCCTCAACAGTATCCTTAAATCCACCTGTTTCTCTTACTATAGGAATGGCACCATATCTAAGACCCTTAAGATGTGAAAGTCCACATGGCTCAAAAAGTGATGGTCTTAACAGGGCATCACATCCGGCATACATCTTGTGAGCCATACATCTGTTATATTTAAGGTTAGCTGAAACCTTTTCCGGATATTTTTCTGAATAGAGAGCAAATATCTTTTCAAATCTCTTCTCTCCTGAACCAAGAATTATAACCTGTACATTTTCAGAGCATAATTCATCAAATACACAGTCAATAAGGTCAAGACCCTTCTGGTTAACAAGTCCTGTTACAATTCCAATAAGGAAAACATCCTTGTCCTCCTTAAGTCCAAGCTCTTTTTGAAGCTCAAGCTTATTCTTAGCTCTGTTTTCTTCATAATTACTTATATCATAAGGATACTTAATATAGGTATCCTTAGCTGAATTGTACTGGTCATAGTCTATTCCATTAAGAATTCCCTTAAATGAGTCCGCCTTTTCGCACACAAGACCTTCGAGTCCCTCACCAAAGAATCTTGTTCTTACCTCTTCAGCATATGATTCACTAACTGTTGTGACATAATCTGCATAAACTATTCCGCCCTTAAGAAGATTAGCTGAACCATAAGCCTCGAGCTTTTCAGGAACAAAATAACTGTCGTCAAGTCCTGTCATATATTTAACAGCATTAAGCTCATATGCCCCCTGGGCAGTGAAGTTATGTACTGTCATAACAGTTTTAATATTCTTATAAAATTCTTCCTTAGCAAATGAATCGTGATAAAATACAGGAACAAGTCCTGTCTGCCATCCGTGACAATGTATTATATCCGGTTTAAAATCGATTAAAGGAAGTACTGATAATACTGCCTTACTGAAGAAAACAAATTTTTCTATATCATCGCTCATCTCACCATATGGTTTTTCTCCGGCGAAGAAAAATTCATTATCTACAAAATAAAATGTAATTCCATCATGTTCTAAGCGGTATACCCCGCCATATCTTCTTTTAGAAGCAAGCTTCATATTAAAATCGCCTACAAATTCCATTTTCTGGTCGTATTCTTCCGGAATAGCGCTATACTTTGGAATAATAACCCTTACATCATACAATGACTTATCAAAGTTTTTCGGAAGTGTTCCTACTACGTCTGCCAACCCACCAAGTTTTATAAATGGAACAGCCTCTGATGCTGCAAATAAAACTTTTTTCATTAAACCTTTTCCTCCTGAATAGTTAATCGTACCTATCTAAATTATACTATGCACGAAGTTTGTATTCAAGCCTTATTTTGTCAGCAATGAGTGCTACGAATTCAGAATTGGTTGGTTTTCCCTTACCATTATTTACTGTATACCCAAATAATTCATCTATTGTATCCATCTTACCTCTTGACCAGGCCACTTCTATTGCATGACGTATTGCTCTTTCAACACGGCTTGAGGTTGTCTTGTGCTGCTTGGCGATTGAAGGATACAATAGCTTTGTTATGGAATTCAGCATTTCTCCATCATTTACAGACATCATTATTGCATCTCTCAGATACTGATAACCCTTAATATGTGCCGGCACCCCTATTTCATGTATGATATTGGTGACATCTGCTTCAAGGTCATATTCTCTCCTGAAATTCTCATTTTCTGCCACATCCTTTGGACCTGCCACAAATTTTCCAAGAAAACAGCCGTTAAGCATTCTTATTCTTGAAAGAAGGGCATCATTGTCAAAGGGTTTCAGGATATAATAGGACGCTCCAAGTCTGAAGGCATTTTCTGTTACTGCATCCTGTCCGATGCTTGATATAACAATAAACTTGGGAAGGCCAGAATTTTTGCCAGAAGATTTTTCATTTTTCCTGACACGCTCCATTACACCAAGCCCGTCAAGCCCCGGCATAATTATGTCAATAAGGCACACATCAGGCTTTATAAGCTCAATTTTCTCCACTGTTTTTACCCCGTCAAAAGCTGTCCCCACAACTTCCATATCATTTTGTTTGTTAATCAGATCTGTCAGTGAATTAACCATCCTTTCGTTATCATCTGCAATAAATACCCTAGTTTTTGACATGTTCTTCTCCTTTACATTTTGCCGTTTGCGGCATTCTTTTACCATATTTTGTCTGTGTATATATAGTATAACCACTATTTGTCATTTTTTCAAGAAATAATTTTCGCATAATTTTACAAATAAGGTAGTAATTATGATAAAATAAACTATATATGCAAGGCTTATACTTTTAATATTTTTAATGAGCTGTTATATATGCAAGGCTTATACTTTTAATGTATTTAATGAGCTGTTATATATGCAAGGCTTATACTTTTAATATTTTTAGTGAGCTGTTATATATGCAAGGATTGTGTTTTTAATATTTTTAATGGGGTGATTACATGAAAGACAACTACAATGACAGGGGCAGCGACGCCGTTACTGCCAAAAAATTTATGACTTTTGACCAACAGATAAAGTTTTTGCGTGACGAGAAAAAGCTTCTTATTCCTGACGAAAAATATGCCAGAAAAACCTTAAAACAGATAACCTACTATTCTCTTTTTGCGGGTTACAAGGATATATTTAAAGATCCTGATACCGGCTTATACAAAGAAGGCACAAGCTTTAACGATATTGTTGGCCTGTACCATTTTGACGAGGATTTACGTTCTGCTCTTTTAGAGTATCTTTTTAAAATTGAGGATCAGATAAAAACTCTTGTTTCTTATTATTTTTGTGAGAAATTCGGCCCTGACCAGTCAGAATATCTTAATTCCAAAAATTATATGATATCCTCTTCATCGAAGGTTGAAATTGATAAAATGATACATATATTCAGCAATCTTGCCAACAAATCAACAGAATATGCAGCCATAAATCATGCCAGGACAAAGCACAAAAATGTTCCTCTCTGGGTCCTTGTTAATTCCATGACATTTGGAAATATATACAAGTTTTATTCTTATCTTACGCCTGATGTGAAGGGTAAGGTTGCTGCTGCCTATCCTGGAATTAATGAACATGAACTTGAACAGTTTTTGGCACTCCTTACAAAATTCAGAAATGTATGTGCTCACAGAGAAAGACTTTTTACACATCAGACCAATAAAACCATTCCTGATATGCCGGTACACAAGCGTCTCTTAATTCCTTTTAATGAAGATGACCAGTATAAATATGGAAAAAATGATCTGTATGCCGTTGTTATATCCCTGTATTATCTTCTGCCACAGGATACCTTCAGAGATTTCAAGGAAAAGCTTTCAATACTTTTTTCAAAATATCTTCATACAGAAAAAGTATACCCGGAAACAGAGTTTCTGGATATACTTGGTTTTCCTGAAAACTGGTATGAAATTTAATTACTATTTATTGTTAATAATATTTGCAGGATGCTTTACCTCCTGCTCATAAAGACTATTTTCTACCTGATGATCCAAAACCGCCATCACCACGTTTTGTGTCATCCAGTTCATCTGTTTCTTCATAATCACATGGAATATATGGTGTTACCACCATCTGTGCCACACGCTCTGATGGTTCAATTGTAACTGTCTTAGTGCTGTGATTATGAAGAGCCACAATAAGCTCTCCCCTGTAATCGCAATCAATCACTCCTACCTTATTGGCTGGAGCAATTCCCTTCTTACATGCAAGACCACTTCTGGCATATATAAGTCCTACTGTGTATTTTGGAAGACTTACCGCAATACCTGTATGAACAAAGTATGTCTCTCCCGGCTTGATATCTACACTCTCATCAAGACATGCATACAAGTCAGCACCTGCTGCATCTGCGCTTCCATAGCTTGGCTTAATAGCCTTATCATTTAACTTTTTAAAATATACTTTTTTTGATTCCATAATTCTCCCTGTCTGAGACTGTTCATATATTTTTCTGCCAAATCACATATCAGCATGGTGGCTGCCAGAGAACAATCTCCTTCTTAGCAAGAGATTCCTGTACCATAATTGTTCTCTGATTGGCAGATCCCTTAAAAATGAGTTTAAGGCTCTTCTCTTCCTCTAAAAATTCACCATCAACCAGAATATCAATATATGAAAGCATCTCCCTTGTCTCATCCCATTTAGAACACATATCATCTACAATGTCTCTGTCAAAAAGATATCCGGAAAATGCCCATACATTTTTATGATGTTTATCATAATCTTCTCTGGGATATTTTTCCCTGAATCTTCTTAACAGAGGAAGAAGACCCTGCTGATTGGAATGTTCAAAGGGTTCACCGCCAAGCAGCGTAATACCTAATATATAATCAGGCTCCAGATAAGCCATTATCTGGTCTATGGTTTCTTCTGTAAATGGCTTTCCATAATTAAAATCCCAGGCTTCCTCATTGAAGCAGCCCTTACAGCCATGGGTACAGCCGCTGACAAAGACAGAAACTCTCACGCCTGTACCATTGGCAACATCTACTTTTTTTATATCTGCATAATTCATGATATTATCCGGTTCTTTCCATAATAATTATTATCATATCCAAATTGAAACATAATCAGATATGAAGAACTCTTGCATTAATCTCCTTAGTTTTACCTACATTCCAGAAGTTCTCTCCAAGGTATCCACATGTTCTTCTGGTTACATTCATCTTTGAATGATCCTTATTGCCACACTGTGGGCATTCCCATTCAAGATTTTCATTAATCTTGATTTCACCGTCAAATCCACATACATGACAGTAATCAGATTTTGTATTAAACTCTGCATACTGGATATTATCATAAATAAACTTAACAATATCCTCCAATGCAGTAAGATTATTTCTCATATTAGGAATCTCGATGTAGGAGATTGCTCCACCTGATGATATAGTCTGGAACTGGCTTTCAAAAGTAAACTTGCTGAAAGCATCAATCTTCTCTCTTACATCAACATGATAAGAATTTGTATAATATCCCTTATCAGTTACATCCTTTATCTCTCCAAAACGCTGTTTATCTATTCTCGCAAATCTGTAACAAAGTGACTCAGCAGGAGTTCCGTAAAGACCAAATGCAATACCTGTTTCTTCTTTCCATGTATCTGTTGCATTTCTCAATCTATTCATAACCTTAAGAGCAAACTCTGTTCCCTTAGGATCTGTATGTGATACGCCTGTCATAAGCTTTGTCACTTCATACAAGCCAATATATCCAAGTGAAATCGTTGAATATCCACCATGAAGAAGCTTATCAATTGGCTCTCCCTTTTTAAGTCTTGCAATAGCACCATACTGCCAGTGAATTGGGCTGACATCAGATAATGTTCCCTCAAGAGCACGGTGTCTGCACATAAGCGCTTCAAAAGCAAGTGAAAGTCTGTCCTCTAATATCTGCCAGAACATCTCCATATTACCCTGTGCAAGAATACCAATCTGTGGAAGATTAATACTTACAACACCCTGGTTGAATCTTCCTTCAAATTTGTAATTGCCATTCTCATCCTTCCATGGACTTAAAAAGCTTCGGCATCCCATGCAGGAGAAAACATTACCTTCATAATTTTCTCTCATTTTCTTAGCTGAAATGTAATCTGGATAGAGACGCTTTGCTGAACATTTTACTGCAAGCTTTGTAATATAGTCATATTTTCCACCCTTAAGGCAGTTATTTTCATCAAGGACATAAATAAGCTTAGGAAAAGCAGGTGTAACATAAACACCTTTTTCATTCTTGATTCCTTCAAGTCTCTGCTTAAGAATCTCCTCGATAATCATGGCATTCTCTTCAACATATTCATCATTATCATCAAGATACATGAATAATGTAACGAAAGGAGACTGTCCATTAGTTGTCATAAGAGTATTGATCTGATACTGGATTGTCTGAACACCTGAACGAAGCTCATCCTTTACTCTGTCACTAATCAGCTGATTAATAATATAAGGATCCATCTTTCCGCCATACTGTTCTTCATACTTGGCACGATACTTTTCTCTGCTGTATCTTAAATACTTTCCAAGATGTCTTATATCAACAGACTGTCCACCATACTGACTGCTGGCAACAGCACTTATAATCTGTGTCATAACTGTACATGCTACCTGGAAGCTCTTTGGACTTTCAATCAACTTACCATTCATAACAGTACCATTTTCAAACATATCCTTTATATTAATAAGACAGCAGTTGAAAATTGTCTGCACAAAATAATCCATATCATGAAAATGAATTGCACCCTCTTCATGTGCCTTAACAATATTCTCTGGAAGAAGAAGTCTTTTTGTAAGATCCTTTGAAACTTCACCAGCAATAAGATCTCTCTGGGTAGAAGCGATATATGCATTCTTGTTAGAGTTTTCTTCCATTACATCCTTATTACTATTTTTAATAAGGCTCATGATTGAATCATCTGTAGTGTTGGCCTTTCTTACAAGTTCTCTTGTATAACGATAAATAATATATGTTTTTGCAAGAACAAACTTGCCCTCAGCCATGATCTTCTGCTCAATCATATCCTGAATTGCTTCAACGTGAATTGTATCCCTCTGGATATTCTCTATACTTCCCACAATGCTTTCAATCTTATCATCTGTAAGCTTATCGTATCTCTCCACTTCAGCATTAGCCTTTTTTATAGCAGTAAGAATCTTGTTACGATCATACTCTACAACCCTGCCATCTCTTTTAATAACCTTCATCCGTGACACTGTCCTTTCCATCATATATGTAAACACACTATTATTGTTCCTTTACGGCACAAGACTATTATAGCACCAGGATCTTCCTTTGTCCATATATATAGTTGTATAACAACAACTTCGCACTATATATGGTATTTTCTCACAAAGTCCCATAATACTAAGTCCCACATTTGTAGTCTGACATAAGGTTATTGTTTCTTAGTATATATTTTATATATATTTAATATCTGCTTACATCTTCTATATTTATATCATCTGTATTAATCTTTTTTCTTTCTGAATTATCTTTCACCTTCAATTCATTAGTAAAACTGATAATGTCTGACAATTCTTCTTCCGGAATATGTGTATATTCTGAAAGCTCCCTTAATGTTGCAACTGTACCATTTTCCCTGGCAAGAAACTGTATCGCTTCCTTAACGAGTTCTGCTTTTCCTATTGCAGCAGATAATTCTGCCTGTTCAAATACCTCGTCATCTATACATTTTATAATTCCAGTACGAATTGCATCTTTTATATATTTTTCAAATGAGGTGTGACTGTTAAAATTCATATCATCCCATGTGTTTTCAAGTTCATTTACAGCAATCAAAAGTGCCATATTGCCTTCCTGAATGAGCTCGTCTGTTAATACTCCACGATTTGCATATCTGGCAGCAAAATTAAAAACCGTAGGCAGGAAAAATGTCATAATCTCATCTCGCATTGACTTTCCAAACCCGTCTTCAGTTATTCTGTCAAATAATACCTTTATGTCTATTTCAGAATTCTGTATTTCCTTAATAGCCTTATGATATTCCTTTGTATATGGAGAAGTTTCTGTAACCTTCTTTTCACCCTTCAAAACATTGCCTGACTTATTGCCGATAATATCACCAGTATTACTATTTTCATTTTTGGCAGCATTATTTTGCAGGCTGTCATTACTACTGTTTCCATTAAAAGAAGGAATATATCCCTGAACAGTAATATTTCCTTTTGCAAGGTAATCATATACTAATTCAAGCTGTTCTGGTGAAAGTTCCATGTCATCAAAATAATCGTCAACATCCTTTGTAGATATTTTGTTGCCATTTACTCTTGCAATATCCACAACATCATATATCATTTCCAAAAACTTTTTTTCGTCCAGCATATTTTCTTCTCCTTTAGATTTAATTAATAAGCCTCATTTAACTCATCATTTACAAAAGCCTGCGTCTTATCCGACCAGGATAATTAACAACAGGCGTCCATGATTACTCATGAACGCCTGTAATAATCATATTAAGATTTAGTAAGACAAATCTGTTTACAACAATTAGTTGTTGATAAGCTTGTCTTCACCATTCCAGCTGTAAAGCTTACGGATTTCTTCTCCAACCTTCTCTGATGGATGCTCTGAAGCAAGTTTTCTCATTGCATTGAAGTGAGCCTTTCCACCTGCTGCAGACATATCAAGTAAGAAGTCTTTTGCGAATGTTCCATCCTGAATATCTGAAAGGATCTTCTTCATAGCCTTCTTAGTATCTTCTGTGATGATCTTAGGTCCTGTTATGTAATCACCATATTCAGCTGTATTTGAAATTGAATATCTCATTCCTGCGAATCCACTCTGGTAGATAAGGTCTACGATAAGCTTCATCTCATGGATACACTCAAAGTAAGCATTTCTTGGATCATATCCTGCTTCGCAAAGTGTTTCGAAACCAGCCTGCATAAGTGCACAAACACCACCGCAAAGTACTGCCTGCTCACCGAAGAGGTCTGTCTCTGTCTCTGTTCTGAATGTTGTCTCAAGAACACCAGCTCTAGCTCCACCGATTGCAAGTGCATATGCAAGTGCTAATTCAAGTGCCTTACCTGTAGCATCCTGATGTACAGCAACAAGACAAGGAACACCCTTTCCTGCCTGGTACTCACTTCTTACTGTATGACCTGGTCCCTTAGGTGCGATCATTGTAACATCAACATCTTTAGGTGGAACGATCTGTCCAAAATGAATATTGAATCCATGAGCGAACATAAGCATGTTACCTGGCTCAAGGTTTGGCTCGATATCTTTCTTGTACATTGCAGCCTGTAACTCATCGTTGATAAGAATCATGATGATATCAGCTTTCTTTGCAGCTTCTGCTGCTGTGTATACTTTAAATCCCTGCTCTTCAGCTCTCTTCCATGACTTAGAACCTTTATAAAGACCAATGATTACATCGCATCCTGATTCCTTAGCGTTAAGAGCATGAGCATGTCCCTGACTACCGTATCCTATAACTGCGATAGTTTTTCCCTCTAAAAGTGAGAGATTACAATCTTCCTGATAGTAAATATTTGCCATTGCAAATTCCTCCTAATAAAATAAAAATATATTTAGTCGGCTATGGAATCACTTCCTCTTGTAAGTCCTGTAATACCAGTACGAACAAGTTCCTTGATTTCAAAACCGTCTAGAAGCTTAATAAATGCATCAATCTTGCTGATAGTACCTGTCATCTCCATCATCATAATCTCTGATGAAACATCAACGACATTGGCTCTGAATATATTAGCAATTGTATTGAGTTCTGTTCTCTCTGCAATTCCTGCAGCTACTTTAACAAGAACAAGCTCTCTACAAACTGATGTGTCTCTTTCAAGTTCAACTATCTCTTTAACATCCTCAAGCTTGCTAAGCTGCTTGGTAATCTGTTCAAGCACACTGTCCTCGCCTCTTGCAACAACAGTCATTCTTGAAATATCCGGATGCTCTGTCTCACCAACTGTAAGACTGTCAATATTATATCCTCTTCTACTGAATAACCCTGCAACTCTGCTGAGTACTCCAGAAGTATTATCAACTAATATGGAAAGTACCATTCTTTTATTATCAACACTCATAATCAACCCTGCTTTCCTAAATCATTAACAATAATTTTAGCAATCCATTTTCCCTTTGTCAACCATTCTTTAAGGATATTTTAGATTTTATATTTCCTTCACATCAATAAAACTCCATACCCTGATGTTATATTCTACTATTCCTGTTCCACAATATTCACAGAATTTGCTTCCAAGATTACGTATAGGACCACCACAGTTCGGACAAACCAGACCACACAAACCATCAATGTCTTTATCAACGACTTCCCTGTCCTGTATGTATACAAGTTCTGTTTCAAATCTTGTCTGAAGCTTATAATCCTTTTCACCGGAAACTACATTTTCATCCTTATCAAGAACATAATGAATACACTCAAGGGTAGTCTGAAATAAAATCCGGCATACACCTGCCCTGTTCTCGTACCTGCTTATCTGTATATCGTGAAATTTTATATTATTGTAATAAACTCTTACATCCTCATTTTTCTGGTTTTCAATAGCAAGCTGCAGCTTTTTCTTAAGATCCGGATTACCCTCAGGAAGCTCCTTTATATCCTGATTCATAAGGGCAAGAAGATATCCCTTAACAAGGTTTTTCGCCCTTACCTTCATCTCATCATAATTGAACTCTGGAAAATCCTTCATAATTTTAGGAAGCATAAGACTTGTCATACGGCTGATAGACTTTGGAGTTTCTGTCATATCCTTCTTAGCCATTTTAAAAGCCTTCCCTACGTCATCTGTTCCATATGCTTCTCTTGTTATTTCTTTTACATGCCTTTTTACCTTAAAATAAAAGTAAAGACCTGTTCCAGCAAACCCAAGCAGTATTACAATCAATATAATTTCTATAGCATTCATATAAACCCTCCGGCCTTCTCATGTAATCTGAACGCTATTATAACATATTTTCTCTGTCATTAGAATAAGCAAATCTTCCTTTTGTAAACTCTCCCTCCAAACGTGCAAAAAGGATGCGTACAATTTCTTGCACGCATCCCCATATTATAATTATCAATTGTACATAATCAAACAGATAATTCTGCCTTCCTGTTAAATAGTTAATTCTGCCTTCCTGCTTTTCTTGCAGATTTATGTTCATACATTCTGTTATCACTGATATTCATGTAATACTCAAAATTATTAACCTCATACTTATCTATAAGTACTCCGCCATAACTGATATTTACAGAATAATCAAGGGCATTGGAATCATTGAACTGCTTGAGATACTCAAGAACATTTTCAATAAATTCCTCGTAGAGTTCCTGTGTGTAATCCTCAGCAACAACATTAAACTCATCACCACCAACACGGGCACAAACCTCACCATTGACTGAAGCATTCAAAAGAGCCTTTCCAAGTATCTGGATTGCAACGTCACCCTGCATATGTCCAAAGTTATCATTGATTCTCTTCATATCATCCATATCAATTGTCATGACCATAATTGTTTTCTTCTTACGGCATCTGTCAAACATCTTGTTAGCATATTTTTCAAATCCACGACGGTTAAACAGATTGGTAAGAGGATCAGTAACATATAACTTTTCAAGTTCGCTAAGGGCTTTACGAAGCTTTACCTTATTGTATATATTATCCAGGGAACTGCTTATGCTTGTAACAAATGAAGCATACTGAATCTCCATTCCTCCGCCTTCCATATAGTTAACAGCCACATATCCATAATTATTCTCAAGGAAATGAAGTGGCATAAAACAATAGGACTGCGGACTTTCATCTACATACATAGGCGGTATAAGTTCCTTTGTATTAAATACAAGAGGATAATCTTCTGTATGTCCCCTGTCGATAATAGCAAGGGCACATAGTGACTCATCTGTATAACCATTCTTAATCTTTGACACTGTATTAAGATCCGCTGTAGGATCCTTCCTTGTAATATTAAGGAAGAAATTCTTATATGTTTCATTCATATAAATATAATTATCAACAACATGGCTGACCTGCTTAAGATCAAAGGCACCCTCAAGAGCAACACTCATGTATCTTAAAGCTCTCATGTTACTCGACATTTTCTCTTTGTCTGGTTCTGATCTGTTTCTTCCCATAAGTCTTGTAATAAGATCTGTATCAGGACATCCACAGGATCCTCTGAAAACAGGTTCAGTCAAAACATATGAAATCTTTTCCTGTTCTCTGTTGTTAAGTACATTGTCAATTACCTCAACGGCCCTTTTACCCATAGCTGAAACAGGCATATTCACTGTTGTAAGAGAAGGAATACATTCTCTGGCATCTGAAATATTATCAAATCCTGTAACAGCAATATCGTCCGGCACCTTATAGCCCCTGTCAACAAGTTCCCTCATAACAGCAATAGCCATATAGTCATTGGCACAAACAATCGCTTCAGGTATTCCATAGTGTGATGCAAAGAAATGATCTAATGCCTCTCCACCTTTATATTTCCAGTAATCCCCATGGAAAATATATGATTCATCGTACTCAAGACCATACTTATCCATGGTATCACAATATGCTTTAAGTCTTATTCTTGCATCCTCAAGTTCTCTTTTTCCAGACATATATGCAATTTTTTTTAAATGATGATCCCTGATCAGATGCTCAGTCATTGCAGTAATTCCTGATGCATCATCTGTAAGCACATTATAAAAATCATCCGTCCTACATCTTACAGACACAACCGGACCCTTAAAATTTTTCTTAAAGTGTTCTTCTGCCTTGTGTTCAACCTCATCCTGCATAAAAGTATCTTTAAGATATATTATACCATCAACATTCTCGTAATCAGGAAGTTCAAATATATTAGAGGCACCATCCACATACTTTTTAATATTTGTAAAAGGATGATCCCAATTTAGAATTGCAACATTATAATTCAGTGCCTTGGCGGCATCACATATACTTCTGCAAACTGTATGTTGGTACTCTCCATGTAAGTCAGTTAAAAAAACCACAATATTCTTAAGACCATTGGAATACATATATTCCACCTCCAAAAATTATTGAATGGTCTCCCCATGACCATTCCAATCAAATCTACCAAAAATACCACACATAAGGCTACGATTCTTTAAGAATATACACAATACATATATATAAGCTAAATAAG
>OFMT01002042.1_pt1 | contig 12776 bp, 12 predicted proteins | sample 1541891 | NCBI WGS metagenome assembly OFMT01 (sample SAMN04209230, study PRJEB22552) | human gut metagenome | biome: gut; material: feces | host: Homo sapiens | place: USA: Oklahoma | reverse complement strand
CCACGCAGTAATAATATTATGAGAGTTGAGGGTTCTCCATCGCGCTTTGCGGGCGCAGAGATTGTTATTATGTCAACAATTAATCAGAACAGGATTGGTCTTGCCGAGAAAAAAGGGAAAGATCATGGCAGAACTCTGGTGCGTATGAAAAAGACAAATAATGTACCTTTAGTTACGATAATTTTGATAATAATTAATGTTGCTGTCTTTTTTTATCTTGAGATTGCTGGTTCTACTGAGGATACTATGTTTATGCTTCGACATGGTGCACTCAGTTATCATGAAACGGTTACACAGGGGCAGTATTACAGGCTGATAACTCATTTTTTTATGCATTTTGGATATGATCATCTGTCAAGTAATATGGTTGCTTTGATTTTGGTGGGCTACTATATAGAAAACTATATAAAAAAGTGGCGCTTTGTAACAATATACATGGTGTCAGGTGTTTTGGCAGGATTTATTTCAATGAATGTATATAATTATCTTGGTGAGCCCTGTGTTTCTGCCGGAGCCTCAGGAGCAATATTTGGACTTATTGGAGCACTGACAGTACTTTTAATATTGAACAGGGAAAGATTCAAGAATGTTGGAGTTTTTCAGATAATTTTTTTCCTGCTTGTTACAATATTTAGTGGAAGTAAAAGTTACCAAGTTGATAATTATGCTCATATGGCTGGCTTTTTTGTTGGTCTGATTATTATGACAATTATGTATCTGCCATCGAAGGAACTTAAGAAGTGACAGATTTTAGGATAATGTACAATTGCACAAAGAGTGCATAAACATTCCAAATAATGTTGAAAGGATGGAAATGGATATGGAACATGTATTAAATGATGATTGCATTTTTTGCAAAATTATAAAAGGAGACATACCATCAAGAACAGTGTATGAAGATGATGATTACAAGGCAATTCTTGATGTTTCGCCTGCAAGCAGGGGACATGTGATAATATTACCTAAGCATCATGTGGCTAATGTATTTGAAGCTGATGAAGAGGTATATGCAGGGGCAATGAAAGTTGCCAAAAAGATTGCTGCTGCCTTAAAGAAAGTATTTAACTGTGACGGAATTAACATATTGCAGAATAATGGTGAAGTGGCCGGACAGACTGTCTTTCATCTTCACGTTCATGTTATTCCAAGATATAAGGATGATACAGTTAATATAACATGGAAACAGCATGATGATTTTGATCTTGACAAGGTATTTGAAGAAATAAAGAAGGAATTATAATAATGAAAAAGATAATTTTAACAGGCGGAGGAACCGCCGGACATGTTACACCTAACATTGCACTTATACCTGAACTTAAGAAAAGAGGCTATGAGATACATTACATAGGTTCTAAGACAGGTATTGAAAAACAACTTATTGAAGAGGATAAGTCCATAAAATATTATGGTATTTCTTCAGGTAAACTCAGAAGATACTTTGACGTAAAGAATTTTACAGACCCTTTCAGGGTCCTCAAAGGATTTCAGGAGGCAAAGGCAATCATTAAGGATATAAAGCCTGATGTAGTTTTTTCTAAAGGTGGTTTCGTGACTGTGCCTGTTGTTATTGCTGCCGACAAATGTAAGGTTCCATGTATTATACATGAGTCTGATATGACACCGGGACTTGCCAATAAAATATGTATTCCACATGCAGTTAAGGTGTGTACTAATTTCCCTGAAGCAGCTAATGGAATTGGACATGACAAGGCTGTTGTTACAGGAACTCCAATTCGTAAAGAGATGTTTAGCGGTAATAAGATTGCCGGACTTGATTTCCTTGGTTTCACTGCCAATAAGCCGGTACTTATGGTGGTAGGTGGAAGTCTTGGAGCAGCTGCAATTAATGTTCTCATAAGAGATGCTCTTCCTGATCTTTTGACTAAGTATCAGGTAGTACATCTTTGTGGTAAGGGAAAGGTGGATGAAAGCCTTAAAGATGTGGAAGGCTACAGACAGTTCGAATATATCAAAAAGGAAATGGCTGACCTTATGGCAGCGGCAGATCTGATTGTTTCAAGAGCTGGTGCTAATGCTATATGTGAAATACTTGCCCTTAATAAGCCAAATCTTCTTATACCACTTCCAGCTGCCTCAAGCAGAGGTGATCAGGAGCTTAATGCCGAGTCATTTGAGAGACAGGGCTTTAGCAGGGTTACTAAGGAAGAAGAACTGACTACATCAAGACTTATTGAGGAAATTGATGCTCTTTATGCTGAAAGAGATACTTATATTCAGAAAATGAAAGAAAACAGTCAGGCTGATTCAATCAGTATAATTACTAATCTTATTGATCAGTATGCTTAAGCTATATAGAATTAAATGATGATAATGACGGTATTTATGCCATGAACCACCTGGCTGTTGAACATTATAGGTGTTGAACGTTATAGTTGCAGAACAATATAGCTCCTGAACATTATAGATAGTCTCTATATGTCAGATACATGAGATTATGGGATATATTGTCGAAATTAATAGATGGAAATATATGGAAAACAATAGCTTTTTGTGATAATCTATAAGCCGAGAGGAGATGTAAGATCTCATAAAAAGCGGGAGGTGTTTTCCATGATTTTATATTTTATGCTAATATCAGGCTTGTTGATTTTATCAATAAAGAGTATAATAGCAATTAATTACAAAAGACTTGCTTATAGCTCATTTAACATGAGCAAGACTAAAGTAAGGACATTGAAGCGTATTAAGAATGCGTATGAGGAAGAGTTTTACAAAAGCCAGTGTATGAATGATACAGACATGTTTACCTGCAAGTATATTTTAAATATCAGGACCCTTGGTATGAGACTTGCCACATGGGAATCGATTTTAATGTTTTGCGTGCTGACGGGACTTACTGCCGGTGCTTATAAAACATGGATAGTATATTCTGATGATGGCAAATTGGTTAGTGTGGCTGCATATGTACTATATGGAATTTCTATAGCGCTTGTTCCGGTTATAGTTGATATGGTTTTTAACATTAAAAAAAGCATTGAAATATTACATGTTAATTTGTGCGAATATTTTGAAAATAGTTTTAGGGTAAGACTTGAGACAAAGGAGAATGGCGCATCGGTTAATATGATTGAAACAGCGAATCGTATAGATGATGGACTGAAGGAACTTATGACGGCTATGCAAACTAAACCAGATAGTAATATATGTGCAGAAAATGTAAGCAGTAATATTAATCTTAACAAAGACGAAGAGAAGGTGTTAAGTGATATACTTGAAGAGTATTTGGGATGATTAATGTACAATTTCCGTGTTTATACGCGGTGAATGGAGAAAGTGTTTATGAGAGAATTATTGTTTGATTATTCTCTGGCATCTGAATTTATAAGCGACAGCGAAATAGAAGAGATGAGAACCAGAGCAGAAAAAGCTAAGGAAACTTTACTTTCAAGAAGTGGGGAAGGCAATGGATTCCTTGGATGGATTGATCAGCCTATTAAGTTTGACAATAAGGAATTTGAATGTATAAGGGAAACTGCAAAAGAGATATGGTCTAAGTGTGATGTGTTTGTTGTAATTGGAATTGGTGGTTCATATCTTGGGGCAAGAGCAGCTATAGAATTTTTGAACCATACATTTTATAACAGTCTTCCTAAGGATAAGAGAAAGACTCCTGAGATATATTATGCGGGACATAATATGAGTGAGACATATCTTCATCATCTCATTGAGATTATTAAAGATAAAGAAATATGTCTTAACGTTATCAGTAAGTCAGGTACTACTACTGAACCTGCTATTTCTTTTCGTGTTCTTAGAAAGCTTATGGAAGAAAAGTACGGTAAGGAAGAAGCTGCTCGAAGAATATATGCGACTACAGATAAGCATAAGGGTGCTCTTAAGAGCCTTGCTGATAAAGAGGGTTATAAAACATTTGTTGTTCCGGATGATATAGGGGGAAGATTTTCTGTACTAAGTGCAGTTGGTTTGCTGCCAATAGCAGTAAGCGGAGCTAATATTGAAGAGATTATGCTTGGTGCTGCAGAGATGAGAGAACAGTGCTTATATAATTCATATCATCAGAACAGTGCAATGATGTATGCTGTTACAAGAAATATTTTATATAATAAGGGAAAAGTTATAGAAGTTCTTGCAAATTATGAACCTGCATTTCATTATATAGCTGAATGGTGGAAGCAGCTTTATGCAGAAAGTGAAGGAAAAGATGGCAAGGGGCTGTTCCCGGCTGCCATGGACTTTACAACAGACCTTCATTCACAGGGTCAGTTTGTACAGCAGGGACCAAGAATAATGTTTGAAACAGTTATAGAGATGCTTAATAATACATCAGATATTATAATTGAGGAAGAAGAGGGAGATATTGACGGACTTAATTATATTGGTGGAGAGGCTCTTGATTTCATTAATAAGAATGCTATGAAGGGTTCACAGTTGGCTCATACAGATGGTGGAGTTCCTAACCTTGTTATCAAGGTTCCTGACAGAACAGAGAGGTCACTTGGAAGATTATTCTATTTCTTTATGTTTGCATGTGGAGTCAGTGGTTATATGATAGGAGTTAATCCATTTAATCAGCCTGGAGTTGAGAATTATAAGACCAATATGTTTGCCCTTCTTGGAAAACCAGGTTATGAGAAACAAAGAGGGGAACTTATAGAGCGTCTTCTTAAATAGTATATTTAGGTGACTTATTTTATAAGAGATACATTTTATTAGATTAAAATATATGAGATTAAAATAGTTTAGATTAAAATAGTTGAGATTAAAATAGTTTAGATTAAAATAGTTGAGATTAAAATAGTTGAAAATAAAATGGCTAAAACAAAAACCGGACTTTTAAAAAGTCCGGTTTTCTTATGTTCATTTTGAATCAAATGCTTACTAATCAGCCCTGGATAGCGCCTGTTGGACATGCATCAGCACAAGCTCCACATTCAAGACATTCTGATTCGTTGATAACGTACTGTGTATCTCCTTCTGTGATAGCGCCTACTGGACACTGATCAGCACAAGCTCCACAGCTTACACATGTATCTGTAATTTTGTATGCCATCTGAATAATCCTCCTTAATAAATATAGGTATATGATAATACACAACTTCATAAAAAACAAGTGCTTTCAATATAAAAAATAAGGTAAAAAAGGAAAGTATTGTAAGAGTATTTTGAGTTGTAATCAAAGGAAAGTTTTGTGGACTTGACTGTTTTATAATGATAGGCTATACTTGTTTAAATCACAAAAAATAGGAGGACTATAGTTATGAATACAGTCAATGGTGATATGACAATGGGTGAAATTCTTGGAATTGATGCTACAATAGCTCCAATTCTTATGGCAGCAGGTATGCATTGCATCGGGTGTCCATCAGCACAGGGAGAAACATTAGAGCAGGCAGCACTTGTTCATGGAATTGAGGTTGAGCCTCTTGTAGACCAGATTAATGAATATCTTGCTAATAAGGAAAAATAATTTCTGATGAGAATTGCTGATTAGTTAGTAATTAGTAATTATTAACATTAGTGATATATAGTCAGACATATAAAAGAAGCCGGTAGCACACAGTGTGCCACCGGCTTCTTTTATATTATATTATGCAAAATGAATAACTCAAAATAAATAACTTGAAATATCAAACACAAAATAACAAACACCTATAGATTAAATGCCTTCAATCATATAATTAAAGGTTTGCAAGTACGTCAAGGGCATTGTCGGATATAATAACATCAAGATGCTCCTTGTAGTGGGTTGGTGTAGCATATGTTGTATTAATGGAAGAACCATATTCTGATGCAATATTGCATATCATATTGAATTCTTCATTCGTATGAGTATTATTCTTCATTACAAGAAGATATTCGGAAAAGTCCGTATCTTTGTAAAGTGTATTGCTACCGTGGTAAACGGATGCAATATTCTTTGCAAAACATATAGTCTCATCCAGTGATGAGAAACCAAAGATTTTTGTGATATTCATCTTTTTGTCTCCTGAAGCGACGGATGTTGTATCTTTTTCAGAAGCTTTAACGGCTACTTTGTTATCTGAATGATCTTCAAAATCTGTATCAGGTATTATTAAAGGCTCATCTGAATCATCTTCGTCTGCAATTTGTGCTTCAAGCTGCTTTGATACATGGTCAAATAATGTATTGGCAAAACTCTCAGGTTCATCATCAGACTTGGACTCAACATCAGTCGAAAAGCTTGAAAAACGTGTATCCAGTTCATCGGGATCCTCGATCTTAGTTATGATAAGGACAAGAGTTTCGGGTGAAGTAGGAATTGCCTCAACCATAATTGGAATGTCTCCTGCCTCAAAACCAAATTCAAAAGAAGCCTGCTGCATCATATCTCTGAACAAAGCCTTAGCTTTTTCTGTTCCATATGCAAGTTCACTAATCTTAAGTTGTCTGCTGGCCAGATCCTCGCGACTTAATGTGCAGCGAATCTGGTTTTCGCTGATTTTTTCAATTTTCATGACAGCCACTCCTTTCAAATGATATTAGGACTCTCTTGGAGTCTGTGACTTGATATCATAATTTTTTCGTACATGACAGTATAAAGTATTATGCCTATAAAGTCAATAGCGTTAAAGATGATTTGTGAAACATTTACAAAATAAAAAAATGATTTGATGCAATATTACACTTGACAAGAATTATTTGCAAAAAACAATATCTAAAATGCATAAAAAAACAAAAATTATTAGTCTATTAAGTCAATTGATAACACAAATCCAATCATGTATAATGAGTGACATCTTACAGAAGTGCCTCTTTAGAAAGGAGGCGTTATATTATATCTAATGGACTTTTTCTAAACCTGTTTAAGGGTTGTTCCAGAATTTTCGAAGTGAGTAATTCTATATAAAAGTCAAGCCATTATTTTAATCTAATCCCATAAAATGAAATGAACATAAAACGTATAAGCTATGAAATTATTTTTATGAGGCACGGCTGTATAGTAATATTATATGAAGGGAGATGAAATTTTGATTCCTATGGATTATATACACCACAATGCACTTTGCCGTAGGAAAAGAATGATTTTGTGAAATGTTTAGCTATATAAGTATTTTTTTAATAGTAATATAAGTAATATATTTTTTGTTGATGAACATGAAATTTGAAATTGCATTGCAAATGCGAAACACAGTAAATAAGGGATAAGTCCCACAATTACATCGATAAAGCTTTGTTCCCACAGCAATTTGTACTATTTGGGAATATCCCTTGTTTACAAGTATTATATACAGATATGTGATGATTTGAGCAGTATCCGTATGATGTGCATGATCAGGAATATGTAAAAAAATGTCGACGTGTGGTTTTAATTTGCTGGTATGTATGATATAATTCGTTTAGTCATAGGTTGCAGTATGTGGCTATAGTCATATGAAAGCTTTTAGTATGTGACTGCAATCATATATATATGTGGGAAGGAAGTATTGTTATGTCCAAACGGATTAAGTTAATTATTATAAGCGTGGCAGTAATTGCAGTCGCAGTTATATCTGCCCTGTTAGTCTATAAATTTTCGCCAAACAAGGAGAGAAAGCCTCTTGATGAGTGCTTTGACGTAAGTGGCGATGAGATGGCAATTCTTTTGCAGGATGAGTATTCAGAAGAGAAGGGATATTGTTATGATGGGGTGCCATATGTGAAGTACTCTCTTGTGAAGGAAAGATTTAATAAGAGATTTTACTGGGAGCAAAATCCTGGTGTGATGATATATACAACAACTGATGCAGTTATGAAGTTTACGCCTGATACGGCTGAATATCAGTCTAACAAGGCATCAAAAACAATGGACTATATTCCTGTCAGAATGATTAATGACCAACCATATGTTGCAGTGCCTTTTGTTAAGGAATACAGCAATATAACGTATTCATTTTATGAAAAACCTAACAGAGTCATTATTAATTACAAATGGGATGATAATGAGTTGACAACTACTGTCAAGAAGAAAACTGTAATAAGATATGAAGACAATATTAAGAGCCCGATTATTGCAGATGTTGCACAGGGAGATAAGTTAATCTGTGTTGGAATGGATGAGCAGATTAAAAATGGATTCAGCAAGGTTATAACAATTGATGGTGTTGTTGGTTATATAAGTAACAAAAAGATTGAAGAAAGTTCTTACGAAAAATTGGTGTCAGATTATACTGAACCTGAATATACACATAATCTGAAGGATTACAATATATGTCTTGCATGGCATCAGGTTACAAGCCAGGTTGCCAATGAGAGTGTTCTTAAGGTTCTGAATGAGACAAAGGGTGTTAATACCATATCTCCAACATGGTTCAAAATCACCGATAATAATGGAAGTGTGAAGTCTATTGCCAGTGAAAGATATGTGGAGAGAGCACATGCGGCAGGGGTTGAAGTCTGGGGACTTTGCGATGATTTTAGTGAAGAGGTAGATATGACCGTTCTTCTTGGAAATATGGAGACCAGGGAGAAACTTGAAAATAAATTATTGAGTCTTGCTATTGAATTTGAGCTTGACGGTATTAATCTTGATTTTGAGAAAATCAAACAGGATGGGGCTGAAAGTTTTATTCAGTTTGTACGTGAAATGTCTGTTAAGTGCAAGAATAATGGTATTGTTCTTTCAATAGATAACTATGTTCCTGTAAGCTACAGAGAATATTATAATTATGAGGAACAGGGAAAATATGCTGATTATATTATAATTATGGCATATGATGAACATTACTCAGGAAGTGATGAAGCCGGTTCCGTATCTTCAATTAACTATGTGGATAGTGCCTGCAAAAATATTGTGGAAAAGGTTGATGCAAAGCAGGTTGTTATGGCGCTTCCATTCTACACAAGACTTTGGACTGTTAAGAATGAGGGCACAGATAAACAGAGTTTAGAGTGTGCAACATATTCAATGGAGAATGCGGAAAAGCTTCTCAGGGACAGAGGTCTTACACCATCCTGGAATGACGAAACAGCTCAGTACTATGCTGAATATGATGAGGATGGTGCAAAGAATAAAATATGGCTTGAAGACGAAAAATCCCTGGGAGAAAAACTGAAGTCCATTACTTCTAATGGCTTGTCAAATGTTGCCTTCTGGAAACTTGGCCTTGAAAAGAGAGCAGTGTGGAATGAAGTATCAAAATATATTAAATGATTAATTGTAAAGGATTAATCATAATTAATTACAATCAACTATATAATTGTTTATTCCTATGCAGATTGCTTTTGCAATCTGCATTTGATATTCTTTGGAGTTTAAAAGTGCACATTCGGAGGGACAGCTGAGAAAACCACATTCTATTATTACTGTTGGGCATGAAGTGTTTTTTAACATGTAATAGCTGTTATTTGCCTTTGCGGTTCGCTTGTTGCCATCATTTAGTCTGGCAACGAGTGCATTTTGAAGTGTATCTGCAAGCTTTTTTGACGGAGTATCGTCAGGGTAAGTGCTATTATAATAAAATACCTGGGAACCCCTTACTGTACTGTCAGGAAAACTGTTTTGATGAATACATATTGCTATATCCGCATTGCCGTCTTCAATGATTTTTATGCGGTTATTCAAATCGCTGGTTTTTTTGCTGTGACAGCCAGCATCGTAAAGTGCTGTATCTGTTTCACGGGTCATTATTGTATTAAAGCCTGATGATTCAAGACATTCCTTTAACAAAATACTTATATTTAGATTAATATCTTTTTCAAGAATCTGATTTGCATTGATGTCTTTTCCAACTTTGCCTGGGTCATATCCACCATGTCCTGCATCAATAGCAACTGTAATGGTGGAATTTTTTGAAGGGTGAGTGTGATTGAATATGGCAATATTTGTCTGGAAAACAGACAAAATTCCAAGTATTATTACCATGAAAGTCATGAAAGGCAGAATAATGCAAAATCTACCATGCTTTAATGAATGTATTTTCAGAGTGAACATGATTATTTCCTTGAAGAAGTGCTTATTATAGAGTATTAGAAAAAATCGGATTTATTCGAATAAACTATGTAAAAATTAAGTCAATATGAATTCTCTAAAGATATAACTGTGGACTATTTTATTGAAATAGTGTATTATGTATCGGATAGGAGAAAAATAATCTGAGGATAATTTTTAAAACAGTAATCCTAAGAAAAGAGATGCCAGTTATTTGACAGCTGATTGATAAACAGAGGTGATAATAATATGGATACAAAGCTTTTTGTTGTTAATGATATTAATGATGAAGGTGATATTAAAAAGATTGAAGAGTGTGCCGGAATTATAAAAAATGGTGGACTTGTTGCATTTCCTACGGAAACTGTTTATGGACTGGGGGGCAATGCCCTCGATGATAAGGCTTCCATGAAAATATATTCAGCAAAGGGAAGACCATCGGATAATCCCCTTATAGTGCATATAGCAGATATGAGCGAGCTTGAGCCGCTTGTTAAGGAAATTCCGGATATAGCAAAAAAACTTGCAAAACTATATTGGCCAGGACCTCTTACCATGATATTTAAAAAGAGTGACCTTGTACCATATAAAACTACAGGAGGGCTTGATACAGTTGCTGTAAGAATGCCTTCGCATAAGGTGGCAAGAGAATTCATAAGGAAGTCCGGCTTGCCAATTGCAGCTCCAAGTGCTAATGTATCAGGAAGACCAAGCCCTACAACTGCCAAGCATGTTATGGATGATCTTGATGGAAGAATAGATGCTGTTATAGATGGTGGACAGGTAGATATTGGCCTTGAGTCTACGATTATTGATGTCAGTTCAGATGTGCCAATGCTTCTTAGACCAGGATTTATTACAATGGAGATGCTTGAGGAAGCTGCAGGAGATGTAGAGAGAGATCCTACACTTACAAAGGGAGTAAGCAAGGGACTTAAGCCTAAGGCACCGGGAATGATGTACAGACATTATGCTCCAAAGGGAGATATGGCAATCGTTGAAGGTGCCATGGAGGATGTAATTGCCAGAATTAATCATCTTGCAGGTGAGCATAATGCAAGTGAAACTGCTGTAATAACAACGACTGATAATAAGGACAAATATACAGGCTGCAGGGTATTCTGTATTGGGGACAGAAATGATGATGAGACAATAGCAAAGGGACTGTATGCTGTTCTTAGGGAGATGGATGATTACAGTATTAAGTATATTTATGTTGAAAGTTTTAAAAATGGAAAACATGGAGAAGCTATAATGAACAGACTTGTTAAAGCAGCGGGACATAAAATCATTCATGTGTAAAATCGGGCATGAGGATGAGATATAGCCTTTGGTGAATTGCAAGGATGCGAAGAGAAAATTGTCAGCAAAACTGACCCGCATCCGGTAGCAGATAAGCTAATAGCAAGTAAGCTGGTGGCAGGTATTTTGCTAGCAGGCAGGCTAATAGCAGGTAAGTTAGTAGCAAGCAGGCCAGGGCGCAATTAGATGTCTGTGTGCTGTTTTAATGGTTTTCCAGGAGAGAGGATTTTGTATATGAAACATGACAAGGTAATGTTTGTTGGAGAAGATAATACATGCAGAAGTCCCATGGCAGAAACCATATTCAGGTATTTGTGCGGGGATGAGGTTAAGGGATGTGAGATTGTATCAAGAGGACTTGTTGTTTTATTTGAGGAACCATACAATCAGAAAGCTGAAATGATTTTATATAATCATGGAATGGAAACTGCCAATAAAACAGCAATTCAGTTAAATGAGGAAGAATTGCAGGGCAACCCACTTGTTCTTACAATGACATTTGCAGAAAAGCTTAAGATAATTGAGGACTTTGGATTTGAAGGAGATTTGTATACTCTTAAGGAGTATGTTGGAAATGATGATGAGTTCCTTGACCCATATGGCGAAGAAATTGATATATATGAAGCATGTTTTCAGGACATGTATGAAGTTATGAAACTTGTGAAAGAGCGTTTTATACGTGAAAATAATAATGAAAATGATAATGAAACGGAGGAGAAATTATGATAGCAATAGGATGTGATCATGGTGGATTTGAACTTAAACAGGAGATTATGAAACACCTTGAAGAAAATAATGTTGAGTATAAGGACTTTGGTACATATACTAAGGATTCATGTGATTATCCGGTTTATGCAAAGAAGGTTGCAAAGGCAATATTAAGTGGAGAGTGTGAAAAAGGAATCCTTATATGTGGAACTGGAATCGGAATTGGCATTGCAGCCAATAAATTTAAGGGAATCAGAGCAGCACTCTGTCATGATGTGTTTAGTGCACAGGCTACAAGAGAGCATAATGATGCCAATGTACTTACAATGGGAGAAAGAGTTGTAGGACCAGGTCTTGCACTTAAAATCGTCGATACATTCCTTACAACAGAATTCTCAAATGATGAAAGACACATCAACAGAATCAGACAGATTGAAGAGGACTAATTTGTATATATTATAAAAGTGCTAATTGCATTTAGATTGGAGATAATACTATGAAAATAGGATTTATAGGCTGTGGAAATATGGCAAGAGCAATAATATCAGGACTTATTGCAAGCAAAACATTTGCCCCTGAAGAGATTATTGCTTCTGATAAAAATGAGGCGGCACTTAATGAAGCTGCTGAAAAATTTGGCATTAATACAACAACTAATAACTGTGCACTTGTACTTGAGTCAGAGATGCTTCTGCTTGCTGTAAAGCCACAGATTCTTCCAGCTGTTGCTGAGGAGATTGCTGATGTAGTTGATGAGAGTAAGCTTATAATATCCATTGTCGCAGGACAGGATATTAAGAAAATAACAGAATTATTTGGCAAAAAAATTAAGCTTGTAAGAACCATGCCTAATACA
>OFMT01002031.1_pt1 | contig 12840 bp, 9 predicted proteins | sample 1541891 | NCBI WGS metagenome assembly OFMT01 (sample SAMN04209230, study PRJEB22552) | human gut metagenome | biome: gut; material: feces | host: Homo sapiens | place: USA: Oklahoma | reverse complement strand
CGCCGATGATCTCTGCAGCGATACCTGCCTTCCATGCCATACCGGTTGTCACACGGCAGGCAGAAAGAAGAAACGGACGAATCTTCGGCAGCTCGATATAGCGGAAGCGTTTGCGCCATGGCAGTTGAAAGACTGTTGCGACCTCCTGCATCTCCCGGTTTTCTGCACGTAGTCCCTCTAAGACATTCTGATATATGATCGGAATTACGATCAGGAACGATATGAATACCGACAGATTCCGGGCGGACAGCCAGATCAGACAGATCACGACGAACGATGCCACCGGCACACTCTTGATCATCGCCATCCACGGCCACAGCAAGGTCTCTACAACCGGGTGCTTCGCCGCCAGATAAGCAAGCAGGCAGCCCAGAATCAACCCAAGCAAAAAACCGCCTGCAATATGGTAGAACGAGAACCATATCGCACGCGCAAAGCCCTCCACCCGCCAGATCGTGCAAAGCCGTCTTGCAACTGCAACCGGTGTCATAAGCAGGATCCGCTGGTGGATGAGAAGTGCTGCAATTTCCCAAAAAGTGAGTGCAAGCAACGCTGCACCCACTTTCTTTAATACTTCTTTATAGTTCATATTTACAATCCATAATAAAAATCATCGGCTGGGAGTGTACCGCCAACTGCCTGTGGGTTCTCGTCAAAGAGAATCTGCAGATATCCGCTGACACTGTCCTTCATTTCCTGTCCCTTCAGGAACGTGATATGGCATTTCGGAATCGCCTTCTCTGCGAGCGGCGCCTTCGCCACGATACCATATCCGGCGATCAGCTCTGCCGCATCGGATGCATTGTCATTTGTATAAGCAACGGAAGCCTCATACTCTGAAAGGAACGTCTCAACTGCCTGTGGATGCTCCTTCACGAAATCTGTCCGGGCAACAACCACACCAGTCACGATATCACAATCCTCGATCTCTGTCCATGCATCATTTAAGTCGATTGCAACGCGCAAGCCGTCAACCTGTCCCATTGCGGCTGTCGCAAATGGCTGTGGTAACATAGCGATCGCTTCAGAATCATTTGCAATATAAGACAGTGCTTCCGTTGTATCTGCACACCACTGGATCGTAAGACCACTATCCGGATCAATGCCATTTTGCTTCAAAATATGGCGCAGTGTGTATTCTGGTGTTGCACCCTGTCCGGTTGCATACAGTTTCTTGCCTGCCAGATCCTTAATGCTCTGTACGCTGTCTCCACGCTCCACGATGTTCAGGACTCCCAGTGTGTTAACTGCAAGGATCTGCACGCCACCGTTCGTATTGTTATAGATCACAGAAGCCAGATTCGATGGAACCGCTGCAATGTCGATATCTCCCTTTGTAAGCGGTGCCACAAAGGTCGACGGATCGGTCGAAAGCTCTGCAAATTCATACGCATTCTTCGCCGCGCCATCCTCTGCATCCTTCATCAGCTTGACCATACCCATCGCGGTCGGACCGGACATGGCGCCGACACGAACTGTCACATTATCCGTTTCCTCTTTCTTGTCACACCCTGCTAAAAGTGCGCAGAACATAGAAAGAGCCAGCAACAAAGCAAATACTTTCTTCACTGCCGGTCTCTTCTTTGCATTTCGTCTCATCTCGTTCATAGATTTGCTCTCCTTTAAATTAACCTTATAATATTTAGATCTTAGCTGTGTTGCATTTCGCAGTCACACCATCGATCATCCCTAATTTGCCGGAAAGCGCACTGGTACACGACATCGGCGCATCCATAACGACGGATATGATAGAAACACCCTTCTTCTCATACGGAAGTCCCATACGACCGATGATATAGTCTGCATATTCATGCAGAACCGCATTCACCTTCGCCGCCTGATCTCTCTCATATACGATAATACTGATTACGGAAATTCGCTTATCCATAGTACCCTCTTTTATTACTCGCCTTTCCACGCGGGACGAACCCTTGTGCGTCAGAACGAAATGAAACAACTTTAATCTTCTTCAATATGCTCGCAACCCTGTGCGATAATTGTGCGGACATGTTCATCCGCCAGAGAATAGAAAATGGATTTTCCTTCTCTTCGGTTCTTCACCAGTTTATTCTGCTTCAAGATACGAAGCTGATGTGAGATTGCGGACTGTGTCATGCCGAGTGCTTCCGCCAGATCACACACGCACACCTCTGCCTCGAATAATACGAACAAAATCCGTATTCTCGTCGAATCGCCGAACACCTTGAAGAGCTCTGCCAGATCATACAATTCTGTCTCACTTGGCAGCTTCTCATTCACAATCTTCAGCAGATCCTTGTGTACCTCGTGACTCTCACAACATTCAATCATTTTCTGTGTCTGTGCCATAGTATCCTCATTTCACACTAAAGTTTCTTTACAAACAATGTACGGATCGCATTTAACACTGCCAGTATCATAACTCCGACATCTGCAAAAATGGCAAACCACATATTTGCAATACCAAGTGCGCCGAGTACTAGACAGATTACTTTAATACCAATCGCGAAATAAATATTCTCATATACGATACGGATACATTTTCTTGAGATCCGGATCGCCTTCGAGATCTTCAGTGGATCGTCGTCCATCAATACGATGTCGGCAGCTTCGATCGCTGCGTCGGAGCCAAGCGCGCCCATCGCAATACCGATATCGGCACGTGAGAGAACTGGTGCGTCGTTGATTCCATCACCCACAAATGCAAGTTTATCCTTTTCCGGCTTTTTCGTCAAGAGTTCTTCAACCTTTTCTACCTTATCGCCCGGAAGCAGCTCACTGCATACCTCATCGATTCCAAGCTGTGCGGCTACATGATCTGCCACATTCTTGGCATCTCCGGTCAGCATAACGGTCTTCTCAATACCGGACTTCTTCAGTGCGGCGATCGCCTCTGCCGCATGCTCCTTGATGACATCGGAGATCAGAATATGTCCGGCGTATTTACCATCAATCGCTACATGGACAATCGTTCCATCATGGCTGCAGTCGTGATACTCGATACCGAGCTTCTTCATAAGCTTTGCATTTCCAGCTGCAACAACCTTTCCGTCCACCTTTGCTGTCAGACCATGACCACCGATCTCCTCCACGTCACTGACGCGGTTCTTATCGATCGGCTTGCCATACGCACGCTGTAAGCTCTTGCTGATTGGATGGGTGGAATAGCTCTCTGCAAGGGCTGCATACTCAAGCAGCTCCTCATCCTTATATGGACTGTGGTGGATACCATTTACCTCAAATACACCCTTCGTCATCGTACCGGTCTTATCAAATACGACGATCTTCGTCTGCGACAATGTCTCTAAGAAGCTTGAGCCTTTGACAAGGACACCTTCCCGGCTCGCGCCACCGATTCCTGCAAAGAAGCTAAGCGGAATACTGATTACCAGTGCACATGGACAACTGATTACAAGGAATGTCAGGGCACGGTATACCCAGTCGCCCCATTCCGGTGCAAGCCCCATAAATGCCATCCGCACGATCGGCGGTAAGATGGCAAGTGCCAGAGCACCATAGCAGACTGCCGGTGTATAGATCTTCGCAAACTTCGAGATAAAGTTCTCGGAACGTGATTTTCTGGAGCTTGCATTCTCTACCAGTTCCAAAATCTTCGATACCGTCGACTCGCCGAATTCCTTCGTCGTACGGATCTTCAAAAGTCCGGTCATGTTGATGCATCCACTGATGATCTCATCATCCACGCTTACTTCCCTCGGTACACTCTCACCGGTCAGTGCACTTGTATTTAAAGATGATGTTCCCTCAACAACGACTCCATCGATTGGCACCTTCTCACCCGGCTGTACAACGATAACCGTACCGATCTCAATCTCATCCGGATCAACCTGCTCAAGCTCTCCGTCCTTCTCTACATTTGCATAGTCCGGGCGGATATCCATCAGATCACTGATGTTCCGGCGGCTCTTACCAACGGCGTAGCTCTGAAACAGCTCTCCAATCTGATAGAAGAGCATAACCGCAGTGCCTTCCTTGTAATCACCGAGTGCGATCGCACCGATGGTGGCAACTGCCATCAGGAAATTCTCATCGAAAATCTGTCGATTCAAAATTCCCTTTCCTGCCTTCTTCAGGATATCATATCCGATTACAAAATACGGAATCATATACAGTCCGAACCGCACGTATCCTTTCACCGGGATAAACTGCAAAGCGATCACCAATACCGCTGCAATAATGATCCGAATCAATACCTTCTTCTGCTTCTTCGTCATAGCCGTCACTTCCTATCTCTGTCTGCTTCTTCTACTTACTTATGCACACCTGCTGCATCTGTGCAGATCTCTTATAAGAAGATCTCGCAGTCATCCTCTACCTTCTTGCAGTTCTTCAGAACGTCCTTCATGACTGCCTTTGCATCTGCACCTTCTTCAAACTCTACGATCATCTTGAGTGCCATAAAGTTTACAGTTGCGTCCTTGACACCAGCTGTATTCTTAGCAGCGTCCTCCATCTTATTTGCACAGTTTGCACAATCAACATCAATTTTGTAAGTTTTCTTCATCATCGTATCTCCTTTTTTCTCGATATCATATGAACAATTATTCATATGTTTTTGTTTATTATAGCATTCCTTTTTCAGATGTCAACTATCAATTTCCATTTTTTCCTGTTTTTTTATCACGCATATCATTATGACAAGCAGGCTCAAAAATGCTGCCAGACTTCCTGCCGCTCCCAGACTGATTCCACGCCCGGATAAATCAAATTTTGCACTCACACCAAGTACAGCTGTCACCGCTAACAGAATTCCGATCAATCCCTCTCCGGCGATCAGTCCGGAAGAAAATAAGATTCCATCCTGCACATACGCCTCATTCTTTTTCCTTTCATAAAACGCGCGCAACAGACCGCCAACCATGATCGCTGTTGACAGATGAATCGGCAGATACAATCCGATAGAAAAAGGAAGCACCGGAATCCCAACGATCTCAACCGCAACTGCGATAAATACGCCGATCAGAATCAGTCCCCACGGCAGATAATCTCCCATCACACCTTCCACAACCAGCTTCATCAATGTTGCCTGCGGTGCCGGAAGCTCCGGATCACCAAAGCTCCATGCTGCCTGCAACAGATACAGCACACCACCGATTGCAAGTCCGGAAACAACCGCCCCGATCAGCTCTCCAACCTGCTGCTTCCACGGTGTTGCCCCGACGATAAAACCAGTTTTCAAATCCTGCGACGTATCCCCTGCCATTGCCGCGACAATACAGATGACCGTTCCCATTGAGATTGCAACTGTCATTCCTTTTAATCCGGTCTGCCCGGTTAATTTCAGCACAAAGGATGCAAGCAGCAATGTCGCGATTGCCATACCAGATACCGGATTGTTCGAAGAACCGACAAGACCAACCATCCGTGCACTGACGGTTGCAAAGAAAAATCCAAACACGGCAATAAAAAGTGCCATCGGCGCAGACAGCCGGATCTGTGGCATCACACACAGGAACAACAGGATTGCCACAATTCCAATGATCACATACCGCATCGGAATATCACGTTCTGTCCGTTCCCTTCCCGTATTCCCATAGCCACGCACTGCCTTACGGAAGGTCGTCACGATCAATGGCAACGCCTTTACAAGGCTGATAATTCCGCCTGCTGCAACTGCTCCGGCTCCAATATAGCGGATATAGTTTCCCCACAATTCCCATGTGGTTAAAGTGCCGATTGCTCTCGTCGCTGGAAACAAGATATTATCCCCACCAACCAGCACGAACGCCGGCATCAGCACGAGCCAGCCAAGTACCGCCCCGCTCAACAGATACGAAGACACACGCGCGCCGCAGATATATCCAACACCCACCAATGCCGGTAGCACATCGATACCAAAGCCTGCCCCACGCAGCTTCCGGCTTTCAAAATCGACTTCACTTGGAAACAGCTTCAATCCGTCTGCTAAAAATTTATAGACAGCTGCCGCGAGCAATCCTTTTAATACCTTCTTTGCTTTCGCGCCACCCTCTTCTCCAGCAAGCAGCACCTTCGAACATGCCGTTCCCTCCGGGTATGGCAGGCGGTCATGTTCTTCCACGATCAGCGCGTGGCGAAGCGGCACCATGAAAAGCACGCCAAGCAGACCGCCGCTTATGGCAAGCATCGCGATCGTAAAAAAAGACGGCATCGCCGTGCCATGCTCCTTCGCCCACATAAACAACGCTGGAAGCGTAAAGATTGCACCTGCCGCCAGCGATTCTCCGGCGGAGCCGATTGTCTGTACCATGTTATTTTCCAGAATCGAATCCCGCTTTAACAACAGCCGCACAATCCCCATCGAGATCACGGCTGCCGGAATGGATGCGGATACCGTCATACCGACACGCAGCCCCAGATAGGCATTGGCACCACCAAATACAACGGCAAGTAAAATTCCTAAAATAAAAGCTGTCGGTGTAAATTCAGTTGTTTTTTTCATTGTCTGTTTCTCCCTGTTTTTATACTTCTTCACAGATACAGTTTTTCCCATTTTTCCTGCATACATACATTGACTTTTTCCGTCCATCTTATGTATAATTGTAAATAAAAAAAGCGCGAATGGCAGACACATTTCACGACAGAAGGGAGCGTATATTTATGAACAAACAGGTCATTATTTCAATCGGACGAGAGTATGGAAGCGGCGGACATGTAATCGCAGAAATAATCGCCAAGCATTACAATATTCCACTTTATGACAGAAATATTCTCGACGAGCTTTCCAAGGAAACTGGAAATTCTTACGATGTCTATAAGAAATACGACGAAAAGCCAGCAAATCCTTTTATCACCAGAACGGTACTCGGACAGTCAAACTCCGTAGAAAAGATTATTGCAGAAATGCAGTTTAATTTCCTGAAGGAAAAGGCAGAAAGCGGAGAATCCTATGTAGTACTCGGTCGTTGTGCCGAGGACATCTTACAGGATAATGATGGACTGATCTCCATCTTCCTTGTCGGCGACACCGATGTGAAGCAGAAGCGAATCATGGAAGTCAAGCATGTATCCGCAGACGAGGCGCTCACAAAAATGAAACGCCACGATAAAAGCCGGAAGCAGTATCACAATTCCTTCTCCTCTGGCAAATGGGGCGATTCCCGGTACTATGATGTCTGCATCAATACCAGCCGCCTTGGTCTGAAAGCTTCAGCAGAAGAACTGATTCGCTATATCGACGCCAGAGTGGCTGCCATGTAATCTGTTTCATCCGCACAATACACGAATATGTTTACAATATGTTTACACATAAAAAGAGCCTTGCAATCTGCAAGACTCTTTTTTGATTTGTTATTTTATTTAATAATACATGCTCTGCCATCGTTCAAAGGCGTTGCACTCGGTGCTTTGCCTCCCTTTGGTACGAGCACGATCTGAATTCCTTCCAGACGCTTTGCATATCCAACTGTTCCAGCTGTCTGCCCATTCTTCGCCCAGTTCAACCAGCCGAAAGTCTGTGCGTGTACACGGTAGTATACATCATATTTCTCAGCAAGTTCACCAGTCAGTTTGATCTCGATTGCCTCCAGACGCTTCGCCTGTCCAGTCGTTCCGCTGACTACTCCATCGCTAACCCAAGGCTGCCATCCCAATTTCTGCACATGCGTATGATAAGTCACACCACCATCTACACCAAGTGCTTCATTGTTGACCTGAATCCGGATTGCCTCCAGCCGCTTTGCTTCTCCATATGTTCCAGAGAAGGAACCGTCTGATACAAATTGCTGGTTGCCATAGGTCTGCACATGCGTTGCATAATTGATCAAGCCCGGCTGATCACTCTTCGATGCAGCCTTTCCGTACTGTACATAAGAAACAGCGCTGGTTCCCGAAGATGGCGTCATCCCCTTCGGTACTACGTAAATCTGGATTGCTTCCAGACGCTTTGCAAATCCTGACGTACCAGCCGTTTCACCATTCTTTGCCCAGCCAAGCCAGCCAAAGGTCTGTGCATGTACACGATAATACACATCGAATTTGTCTGCGTCGTTGCCTGTTAATTTGATACGGATTGCTTCCAGACGTTTGGCCTGTCCAGTTGTTCCGCTTAAATCTCCATCGGCAACCCAGTCGCCCCAACCAAAGGTCTGTACGTGTGTCTGATATGTGACGCCCAAATCATACGCGCCACTGACCTTGATCTTGATTGCCTCCAGGCGCTTGCCAAGTCCGGTCGTTCCGCTTGTCATACCGTTAAATTTATCTGCCTGCCAGCCATAACTCTGTACATGTGTGCTATACGCTACATTCAGGAACGAATTTGCTGTACTGGATGTCTTTTTTACCGTACAGAATTTGTACATATAATCATTTACAATACTATATCCATAATTTGATGCAGTTGCCCAGCCCTTTCCCCAAGGGTTTTCCTGAATACCCAAGTACTCTGCAAAAGTTGCACAGCCTCTTGTCACATACTGGAATCTCGGATCAACCACTGCATTTTTCAGATCTTCCTGTGAAGCGTATGCCTTCAGATGCTGTACCTGTGCACGTACTCCCAGACGTACCGAACCAAATGCCTGTCCAGCAGCGCCGCCTCCGGTTGCGCCCAGTCCACAGAAATTATACTGCTCAATCTTTACATCGCCGCCGAATCGCAGGAATCCAGTTTCTTTCATTGCCTGTGCAAATACAACACCCGGATCTACGCCCTCTGCAACTGCCTCGTCGTAAAAGATCTGGCAAAATGTCTGCAATGGATTGGACGATGCTTTGATCTCTGTATCATGCTCCTGATAGTAAGTCGGGAACGTTGCATTGGACTTATAATACGATACCATACGATCAACTGATGTCGTCGGAGTCGTCATGATTGGTGTCAATGCTTCGGACGTACCACCGTCATATGCTGTACGGATTGTGTCTGCGATTGTCGCCTTAGAACCGTAATTTCCGTTCTTGGACAATCCATAATATTCTGCAATGGCGGTTGCATCTGCATACCCCATTTCCTTTACTTTATCTTCTCTTGCCAAAAAGTTATATACATCACCAGAATTATCGATAAATGCATGCTCGATCAAGACAGCCGGGAATCCAGCTTCCTTGGAACGCTTGATAACGCCTAAGTAATCGGATGGCGAACCATCTGGATACTGGCTGCCGTCCTCTGTATTCCGGATCTTGATTCCTCTGTTATATAGGCCAAGTGCTACCAGCTTCTGCTGGATTACTTCTGCCAGTTCTTTTCCTTCTGTTCCGATACCCGGTATGTAATTGCCGTTTGGATAATACACCTCGGCACCGCCATGTTGTCCACCAACAGCATTGATATGAATGCTGACAAACACATCTGGATTAAATTTCTTTGCATACGCTACGCGATTAGCAAGATTATTGTCCGTATCTGCAGTTCTTGTCATGTATACTTCAACATGGCTATACTCTTCCAGCTTTGACTTGCAATACTGCGCGATTTTCAACGTCAAATCCGCTTCTCTCAAGCCATATTTACATGCACCCGGATCAGAACCACCATGTCCCGGATCAAGCACAACAACCAGATTCGGGTTGGCTGTCGACTGTGTTGCGATTCCGCTGTCTGCAACACTGTCATCGGCTTCCTGTAAAGCTTCGGTCAGAGAATCAAAAGTCATCTCCTGTCCTTCGGCATCCAGCACGGTAATTCCGTCTTCGCCGCAGGCTTCCTCTGCATCCTGCTCTGCCTGTTCATCCACGACATAGGCATCCGCCTCAGAATCAACATCCGTATTGATACCAAATTTGGCTTCAATTCCGGTATCCACCATACGAACGATTCGTTTCTCTCCGTCTGCAACTACCTCAATCGTGGTTACTTCATATTCTCCGCTCGGCTGGGTATCATCAAACTCCATGTTAAACAGCAGGCTTCCCTCATCTACGGTATCCGCAGTCACTTCATAGGAAGTACCAGTCTCCACATTGACGTAAGTCAAAACCGCATCCGAAAGCTTCTCCGTTCCATCTCCAACATCCGCCAGAACAAACTGGCTTCCCGGTGTACATACAACCGGACTTCCGACGACCAGATAATTCAACTGTTCTTCTGTCTGTGCCACCGAAACTGGTTCTGCTGCGCAAATCGGGACTCCATTTCCCGCAAGCAGCATCCCCGCTGTCAAAATGGCTGCAAGAATCTTCTTACTCTTTTTGAAGCGTATCATGTTACTCTCTCCTTCGTTTTCTACTATAATCCAAAAAACACCATTTCGATTATAATATCATTTTCGGCAGATAGCAATGATTACGCATCCCTTTTTCGTCATTTTCTTGTAAATTTCCTGTAATTTTCACTATCGACGTAGTTTTCTCTTCCGTTTATAGCCGGTATACTTCTGTTTTTTCTCGTAACGTGCCCGTAACTTCTCCGCACTCAGCGTCAGATACCGGAATAAGGATTCCGCCGCAAATCCGAACACAACCATCAGCAATATACACCGGTTTGACATATCACTTAATGCGAACAGCTTCTTCAGGAAGATTCCGGAGAATACAAGTCCGAATATATTCAGGAAGATCACGCCGTACTTCATCTTATTAAGCGGTTCGCTGATCTTAAATAAAATCATAAATCCAACAACCGACAAAACCAGTGTTGCGGCTGTCGCCACACTCGCATCCGGAAGTCCGAATACCGATCCAAGCATGACAAGGGCTCCGACTGCAATCACATCGGTCAGACCGCCCGGCAGTGCCTTAAGCAACACATTCGTGATAAACCTGCCTTCGATCCGGTTCTTGTTCGGCTCTAAAGCAAGCAGAAATCCCGGTGCGCCGATTGTGAACATACTGATCAAGGATACCTGCGCCGGTTCGAGCGGATATGTGATCATCAAAACCATCGAGAATACTGCCATCAACAGGGAAAATATATTCTTTACAAGGAACAAACTCGCTGACCGCTGTACGTTGTTAACGACACGCCTTCCTTCATACACAACATCCGGCATATGTGCAAAATCCGAATCCAACAATACAACCTGTGCTGCCTGCGCTGCTGCCTCACTTCCCGATGCCATCGCCACGCTACAGTCTGCATCCTTCATCGCTAAGATATCATTGACACCATCGCCGGTCATCGCAACTGTATGTCCTTTGATCTGCAATGCCTTCACAAGCTTCTGTTTCTGCTTCGGTGTCACACGTCCAAAGACAGTGTACTGTTCCACTGCATCCCTAAGCTTCGCCGCTGTATCAAGTGTGGTCGCATCCACATAATTCTCTGCACCCGGGATTCCCGCCTGCAGCGCAACCTCAGAAACTGTTCCCGGATTATCACCGGAGATAACCTTGATTGCCACGCCCTGATTGTTAAAATATTCGAATGTCTGCTTTGCATTTTCACGAATCGGGTTCGCAAGTATGACAAATCCAAGCGGAATCACCTCTTCTGTAAGTCCGTGCTTTAAATCTGTTCCTGCGTATTTTGCAAAAAGCAGGACGCGGTCACCATCCTTCGTGAAGGTTGTAATCTCTTCTTCCACCGTCGCATATGCATCTCGCAGGACAAATTCCGGCGCCCCTAATATATAAGTTCCTTCTGTAAATACGATTGCACCGTATTTCGTTGTTGAGGAAAATGGATAGCGCTCCACAACCATCCGATGCGGTGTCGCACCATCATTTTCTGCAAATGTGCGGAGTGCCTGCATCGTCGCATTGTTGTCGTTCGATGCAAGAGTATAATCCACAAGTAATTCCTGCAATTCCTCCGGCGTGTGCAACAGATTCTTCCCGTTCTTACTGCATATGATCTGCTTGACATTCATCGTCGGCTCGGTGATCGTACCGGTCTTATCCACACACAGCACATCGACACGTGCAAGTGCTTCGATACTCTTCATATCATGCAGCAGCACCTTCCGGCTGGCAAGCTTCATGGTGCTGAGAGCCAGTGCGATTGTCGTAAGTAAATATAATCCCTCCGGAATCATACCGATGATCGCCGCAACCGTCGCTGTCACACTCCGGCGAATTGTCTCATGGTTGATAAAATGGCTCTGATAAAACAACAGAAGTCCGATTGGGATGATAACGATACCAACCCATTTGACGATCTGGTTGATTGAACGGATCATCTCAGACTGCTCGCCGCTTCCCATCGTCTTTGCTTCCTGTGAGAGCTTCGCGATGTAGGATTCATTTCCGACGTGAGTAAGTTCGGCGTGGCATTGTCCGGATACGACAAAGCTTCCGGAGAACAGTTCGTCGCCAGGATTTTTCTCTACCTCGTCCGCTTCTCCGGTAAGCAGCGATTCATTGACCTGCACGCTTCCTTCCACGACGACTGCATCTGCGCAGATCTGGTTGCCCGCCTCCAAGATGATCTCATCATCCTGTACAAGCTGTTCGGTTTCAATCTTCTGCTTCACGCCGTCCCGCACGACGATGGCGTGCGGTGCATTCAGCAGGTTCATCTTGTCCAGTGTCCGCTTCGCGCGGATCTCCTGTATAATTCCAATCAGTGTATTGCCGATGACGATCGGCAGGAAGGTCAGGTTCCGGAAGGAACCGACCAGACAGAGTAAGACCGTAATGATCAAAAAGATCAGGTTAAAATATGTGAATGTATTGGAGATGATGATCTCCTTCGTTGTTTTATCGGTAGACAGGTCAGTCTCGTTCGTCAGTCCCTGATCGATCCGCTCCTGTACTTGTTGCTGCGTAAGTCCCATAATCTTCTCCTTTTATGAAAATACCTTTGTTGCATCCTGCAATCTGATTCTGTATCATATATTCCTGCAACTATGTTTGCATATGCGATGTATTGAGACCAAGAAGTTCTAAATGTTCTGTTATACAATATTATCATCGTACGCAACCGCCGCCAATTCGCCATCCGTGGCTCAGTGGCGGCTTGTTTGAACATCGTGTTCA
>OFMT01001998.1_pt1 | contig 13006 bp, 17 predicted proteins | sample 1541891 | NCBI WGS metagenome assembly OFMT01 (sample SAMN04209230, study PRJEB22552) | human gut metagenome | biome: gut; material: feces | host: Homo sapiens | place: USA: Oklahoma | reverse complement strand
CGGAATGGCCAATTCGGGTAAATGCAGAACACATTCTCAGCGACCCGGAAAATCGGGAACGGCTGCCAAAGAAGCTGCTTCGGTTTAAGAATCTGTCATTGCTGCTGGAAACAGCAGTGGAACTGGGCAGACGAAAAGCAGTAATTGAGCCAGGGCTGGTAGTACCGCAGGGATACCAGAATCAATTGCAGTTTCTGCTTCCGATCTGCTTAACAGATATGGAAAAACCGAACCTTGCCATGACCTTGGCAGAACGAAACGGATATTATCTGGGCAGCACTTGTCTGACACTGGAAATGGCATATCTGAATGCAAGAATGATTGCAAGACCCATTGCTCCGTGGCTGACCAGTTTTGTAAAAAAGTGAGAACATCCGATGAGGTGCAGAATTTTTTTCTGTACCTTGTCGGTGTTTTTATGCCTGTACAAATTGAAAATGTTTTGTGAACTTTTTTCAAACTACCAAGAAGGCTGGTAGTTTGAATGATAGAGTAAGTTCGACGATTAGGAAAGGGGGTGTCCATGTGAGTGTGAATGAACGGCGTGCCGAAATCATGAAGATTTTAGTTGCTCGCAGACAAACAACAGTTCCACTTCTTGCACAGGAATTGTGTGTATGTTGTAATACTGTTCGCAATGACATTCATGCACTTGCATTGGACTATCCTCTGGAGACGTGTTCCGGGAATGGCGGCGGTGTTAGAGTAGCAGATTGGTATCATCCATATAAAAATATGCTTACAGAAGAACAATCTGTTGCTTTGGAGCAATTGCTATTGTTTGCAGATATTCGGCAAGCAGAAGTGATTCGCCAAATATTAGCGGAATTTAGTTCTCAGACCTATCGTCAAAAATATGCAAAGGAGTGAAAACAAATGAAAACCCTCATAGATGTCCTTGCAGCACTTAGCGATTTCGTAAAGATCGCATCAGAGTGGGCAGAAAGTGCTTCCAAAGCGGAAGTGGAGACGTTTACACAGATTTATCCACAAAAAGAAGAAGCGGTCAAAAAAGCTGTGGAAAAGTCGGTCACACTGGAAGAAGTCCGCAGTGTTCTGGCAAATCTGTCCCGCAGCGGACAAAAGGAAACGGTGCTGAAACTGCTGCAAAAGTACGGCGGCAGTCGATTGTCTGAAGTTCCGCCAGAGCGGTACGCTGCACTGTTCGCAGATGCACAGGAGGCAGCCCATGCCGAATAAACACGCCATGCTCTCTGCTTCCTCCAGTGCCCGATGGCTGGCGTGTCCGCCCTCCGCACAGCTTTGTGCTGCCCTGCCGGATACTGTGACAGACTACGCCCGGGAAGGCACGTGTGCTCACGAGTTGGCAGAATATAAGGTGCAAAAGCTGCTCGGGAATCCGGCAGACAATCCCGTGGAGAACTTAGATTTCTACGACACGGAAATGGAAGACTGCACGGACAGCTATGCCCAGTACATTGCCGAACAGCTGGCAAATCTGCAAGAACCCATGGTCTTAGTGGAACAGCGATTGGATTTCAGCCGCTACGTTCCGGACGGTTTCGGCACGGGAGATTGCGTGATTGTTGCAGACTCGGTTCTGACCGTCATCGACTTCAAGTATGGCAAGGGCGTGGCGGTATCTGCCGACCACAACTCGCAGATGATGCTGTATGCTCTTGGGGCGTTGGAACTGTTCGATGCCCTCTATGACATTTCAGAAATCCGGATGGTGATTTTTCAGCCAAGAATCCAGAACCTCAGCGAATATATCATGTCCTTGTCGGAGCTGCTGCACTGGGCGGAAACCGAACTGAAACCAAAAGCCGCACTTGCCGCCAAAGGCGATGGTGATTTTTGTGCTGGTGAACATTGTCGGTTCTGCAAAGTGAAAGCAACTTGCCGGAAACGGGCGGAGTACAATCTACAATTGGCGAAGTATGATTTTGCAATGCCGGACAAGCTGACCGATGCCAAAATTGAAGCAATTTTGGAAACTGCTGACCAGCTGGTTGCATGGGCTTCTGATATCAAGGAATACGCCTTGCAGCAGTCCTTACAGGGGAAAACGTGGAAGAATTGGAAGCTGGTTAAAGGCAGAGCCAGACGAGCATATTGCAGTGAAACTGCAGCAGCGGAGGCGGTACAAGCTGCTGGATTCGACCCATACGAACATAAGGTACTGGGCATTACCGCAATGACCAGAATGCTGGGCAAGAAAAAATTTGAAGAATTGTTGGGAGATTTGCTTGTGAAACCACAGGGAAAGCCAACACTTGTTCCGCTATCAGACAAACGACCTGTGTGGAATACTGCACAGGTAGATTTCAAAGAATAAAGGAGTTTTTATCATGGCAAAGTATATCAATCCTGCAAAAGTAGTAACCGGTGTATGCAGATTTAGCTACGCCAACCTCTGAGAAGCAAAGGCAATGGACGAGAACAGCAAGCCAAAGTACAGTGTTTCCCTCATCATTCCGAAGTCGGACACGAAAACCATCGAGAAGATTCGTGCCGCCATTCAGGCTGCCTACGAGGAAGGTCAGGGAAAGTTGAAGGGCAACAGCAAGTCTGTTCCGGCACTGACATCCCTTAAGACACCGCTTCGGGACGGTGACTTAGAACGCCCAGACGATGAAGCGTATGCCAACAGCTATTTCGTCAATGCCAATTCCATCACTGCCCCTGGCATCGTGGATGCAGCCTGCCAGCAGATTTTAGACCACAGCGAGATTTACAGCGGTGTCTATGGCAGAGCCAGCATCACCTTCTATGCGTTCAACACCAAAACATCTCGGGGCATTGCCTGCGGTTTGCAGAACGTCCAGAAGATTCGAGATGGTGAGCCGTTGGGCGGTCACAGCCGTGCAGAGGACGACTTCGCAACTGCAGAAGACGAGGATTTTCTGAACTAAGATAGCTGGGCGTTATGCTTGGGTGGGTAATTGAGATAAACATGATTACAATTGATATCGAAACAAGATCCGATAAGGACATATCAAAATGCGGCGTTTATGCTTACACAGACACCCCATATTTTGATATTTTGCTGTTTGCCTATTCCATAGACGGACAGCCTGTTCAGGTAGTGGATATGGCAAACGGTGAAGAAATTCCCGAAAATGTTCTCGTTGCTCTTGTTGATGAAAACGTGATAAAAAGGGCATTTAATGTAAATTTTGAGAGAGTTTGTCTTTCAAAATATCTTCGTAAGAATTATCCTCAATATTTTCAGAGTTACAGCATTGACGAAGATACTGTCGGAGATTTCTTAAATCCCGAAAGCTGGCATTGTTCTATGATTCATGCAAGAACGCTCGGACTGCTTTTATCACTTGCAGAAGTCGGAAAGGTTCTGGGTATTGAACAGCAAAAAATGACAGAGGGCAAGGCTCTCATTAAATTCTTTTGTGTGCCATATGACACGATTGACGGTGTACCGCAGTTTCACTCCCCCACTGATTATCCCGATAAATGGGAGATTTTTAAAGCATACAACAAGCGAGATGTTGAGGCTGAATTGGAAATTGACAGAAGACTGTCACGTTTCCCTGTGCCTGATTTTCTGTGGAAGGAATTTTATCTTGACCAGGAAATCAACGACAGAGGTATTCTCGTAGATATGCAGCTTGCAGATAAGGCAATTGGCCTTGATGCAAAGGCAAAAGAAGAACTGACAGCTGAAGTGCAAAAGCTGACAGGCGTAGAAAATCCGAACTCTGTGTATCAGTTGCTGGATTGGCTTGAAACACAGGGTTACAAGTCGGATTCACTCGGAAAAACACAGGTGCTGGAACTCATTAAAACTGCAAAAGAACCTGTGAAATCCGTGCTTCAGATGCGTTTGCAGTTGTCTAAATCTTCAGTGAAAAAGTATACTGCTATGAAAAATACAGCTTGCAGCGATAATCGTGCAAGAGGGATGTTCAGCTTTTATGGGGCATCAAGAACGGGGCGTTGGGCTGGTAGAAATGTGCAATTGCAAAATCTTCCGCAGAATCACTTGCCTGATTTGACAGAGGCAAGAGAACTTGTAAAGTACAGTTCTTTTGAAGATATTCAGATGCTGTATGATGATGTTCCTGATACACTATCACAGCTTATCCGCACCGCATTTATTCCAAGGCAAGGTATGAAATTTATCGTTGCAGACTTTTCTGCCATTGAGGCAAGAGTGATCGCATGGCTTGCAGGTGAAGAATGGCGAATGAAGGCTTTTGCAAACGGTGAGGACATTTACTGTGCATCAGCATCAAAGATGTTCGGTGTGCCAGTTGTAAAGCATGGTGAAAACGGTCATTTAAGGCAGAAAGGAAAGATATCCGAATTGGCTTGTGGTTTCGGCGGATCGGTTGGAGCCATGAAAGCGATGGGAGCAGATTCTCTTGGCTTATCCGATACGGAACTGAAACAGATCGTAACCGACTGGCGTGAGGCTTCACCGCATATTACAGAATTCTGGTGGGCGGTAGATAGAGCTGTAAAAAAGGCAGTCAAAGAAAAAACAGCAACGAAAACACACGGACTGCTATTTTCCTATGAGGCAGGGTTTCTGTTCATAAGGCTGCCAAGCGGAAGACGTCTTGCTTATGCTAAACCCTACATCGGTAAGAATAAATTCGGCGGTGAATCTGTTACATATATGGGCATTAATGCTCAGAAAAAATGGGACAGACTTGAAAGTTATGGGCCGAAATTTGTAGAGAACTGCGTCCAAGGAATTGCAAGAGATCTGCTGATGTATTCCATGCAAACGCTATCACAATACTTCATTGTCGGTCATATTCACGATGAAATGATCATCGAATGCCCGAAAGATACAAAGCTGGATGAGATCTGTCAGCAGATGGCGAGAACACCAGACTGGGCAAAGGGACTGTTGCTTCGGGCAGACGGATATGAATGCAGCTTTTACAAGAAAGATTAGGAGGATTCCATATGTTTTACATCAAAGAAAATCTGAATGACACCACCAGTATCTCTGTGGAGATCAACAACGAAAACGTATACTGTCGCTGCCCACAGTGCGGTGCAGAAGTACCAGTGGATCTGAGTGTTTTCTGGACAGCAGAAAACTTTGACATTTTCAGCAGTGCCGTTTACTGCGATGCCTGCACACTGAAGCGGCTGAAAGGAGCACTGCATGAATCTGTATAACGCTGAGGGGTACATCGATCTCACTGCTTATGAAGCACTGAGCCGTATTGAACGAGAGGAACGCAGGGCGAAAAAGGCTGCCGCTTATCGACCGCTGGTATACATTTGTTCTCCCTATTCCTACGGCTGCATCAATGACAATATCGAAAATGCCAGACGATACAGCCGCTTTGCAGTAGATACCCACTATGTCCCTATCGCTCCCCATTTGCTGTTTCCGCAATTCATGGATGACAGTCTGGGCGAAGATCGTCAGACAGCGATGTTCATGAATTTGGTACTGCTGTCAAAGTGTGCCCAGCTGTGGGTGTTTGGTTCTGTGCGGTCGGAGGGGATGCAACAGGAAATCAAATGGGCGAAGCGGCGGCATATGACCATTCGGTATTTTACAGAAGAACTGGAGGAAATAGAATGAAATTTACGCTCTATACAGCAAACTGTACCGGCAATGAAAAGAATATCCTTTATCCCAACCAAAAGGTCATTACTTCAGAAGCAGACTTGAAAAAAGCCGTTGTCTACGATCATGTCTGTGCTCAGTATGAGAATTTTGCCCGCAGTGATGCCAATTTCCTGTTGTCTGATGTAGTACCCATGGATTGTGACAACGACCATTCAGATGACCCGAAAGACTGGATCACGCCTGAAATGCTGATAAACAGCTTAGGAGATGTTGCATTTGCAGTGACCTACAGCCGTCATCATCTGTTGACAAAAGGCAGCAAATCTGCCCGTCCCCGTTTCCATGTTTTCTTTCCCACCTCACCCTGCAAAAACGCCACGATGCACAAGGCAGTTAAAAATCAGATTCATAAGGAACTGCCGTTCTTTGACGGAAATGCACTGGATGCCTCACGTTTTTTGTTTGGTTGTCCGAGCGATGTTGTATGGCACGAAGGCAGTCTTTCCATTGAGGACTGGCTTACACTGATGAAGTCAAACCGTAACATTCCGCAGGGACAGCGTAACAGCACCTTATCTCGCATGGCTGGAAAGCTGGTCAAGCGTTTTGGTGTGACTGAGGAAAGTTATCAGAAGTTTCTGGAAAAAGCAGCAGAATGCGAACCGCCGCTACCGGATGAAGAACTGGAAGCAATCTGGCACAGTGCCTGCAAATTCGGAAAAAAAGTAACCTCGCAGGAAGGATATATTTCTCCTGAAGCATACGGCAAACAGTCCCTGATTCCCGATGATTTTTCGGACGTTGGAGAGGCTCGCACATTTGTAGAAGGCTTTTCAGATGAGGTGGCATTTACCATTGCGACCGATTATCTTCGCTACAACGGAACCTATTGGGAGGAGTCAGAACACGCTGTCACCCTTGCTATGATCGAACATACAGACGTACAGCTGGCAGAGGCGGAAAAGCAGGTGGAAGCGTCACTTTTGAAACTGGAAAGCCTCGGTGTTGCAAGAGATGCAGCAATTAATGGCGGTAAAAAGTTTCGGGATAGTCTGGACGAGGAACAGATCGCCGCATACAAGGAGTATCAGTACTATGCCGCTTTCAAGGCGTTTGTCATGAAATATCGCCATGTTCGCAGTATGACCAATGCACTGGATGCCGCAAAGCCGCTTGTGCTCCACAATCCCGAAGCCCTCGACAGCAATCCCATGCTCTTGAATACCCCCGGAGGCACGTATTATCTGCCCGAAGGATTGAATGGCTGGAAGCCCACAGACCCTGCCGACCTCTTAACGAAAGTGACGGCGGTCGTTCCAAGCGAGGAGGGCATGCCCTTGTGGGAGGATGCATTGCAGCTGTTCTTCTGCGGTGACCAGAGTTTGATTGACTATGTGCAGCAGGTGTGCGGCTTGTGTCTGGTCGGAAAGGTGTATCAGGAGGCCTTGCTGATTGCCTACGGGGACGGTCGCAACGGCAAGAGTACGTTCTGGAACGTCATTTACAAGGTTCTGGGGAGTTACAGCGGAAACATTTCCGCAGATGCCCTGACGGTCAATTGCAAGAGAAACGTGAAGCCTGAAATGGCAGAACTGAAAGGAAAAAGAATGATTATTGCAGCAGAATTGCAGGAAGGTATGCGATTGAATACCAGTGTCGTCAAGCAGCTTTGTTCCACCGACCCGATCTTTGCCGAAAAGAAATTCAAAGCACCGTTCCACTTTGAACCCTCTCATACACTTGTACTCTATACCAATCATCTTCCGAAGGTTGGTGCATCGGATGATGGCACGTGGAGAAGATTGATTGTGATCCCGTTTCACGCAAAAATTCAGGGTTCTAATGACATCAAAAACTATACGCAGCACTTGGTCGATAACGCTGGCGGTGCAGTGCTTTCCTGGCTGATTGAAGGTGCAAGAAAGGTCATTGCGGCAAACTATCAGATTAACCGACCGCAGTGTGTTTTAGATGCAATTGGAGCCTATCGGGAAGGCAATGACTGGCTTGGAAATTTCATCAATGAATGCTGTATCGTGAATAAGAGCTATCAGGAGAAGTCCGGTGAACTTTACAACAACTACAGAGAATACTGCATTGAAAATGGTGAATATATCCGCAGTACCTCTGATTTTTATGCGGCTCTGGAACAGGCAGGATACAAGAGAAAAAAGATGAGGGATGGTAAATACATCATTGGAATTCAATTGACTTATGGCATTCTCGACTAACTTGACCGGCACAAAAATACGAAAAAAGCTCCAAAAATCGGGAGTGTGCCGGTGTAAGCCGGTCATATACAGTCTTTACGCAGGCGAGAAAAAAAGTAAAAATTTCTTCTATATATAAGGCTTGTAAATGACCGGCTACGAGCGGCACAATTCCCATATTGCGTACTTTTTAGGAGGAAACATTATGTGGATCAAGAAAAATGATCTTTTGGTTAACCTTGAAAAATTTGATGCACTCTATCAGGACACGTTACATCCTGAAAATCTTGTGATTATGACCGATAGGAAAAAAAGAACTCTTGCCAAAGTAGATGATGTCCCAAGAGTTCTTGATGAAATAACTGAAGCTATGAAAAATGGTGAAAGTGTGTATGTACTCCCATGCTAGAAAAAATCATTGAAGAAAAACTCACAAAGGCAGTAAAGCAAAATGGCGGTGTGTGCTGGAAATTCACGTCTCCCGGAATGGCGGGCGTTCCAGACCGCATCGTATTGATGCCCGGCGGTAGAATTGCTTTTGTGGAAGTGAAAGCACCCGGAGAGAAACCCAGACCGCTTCAACTTTCCCGGCATAAACTTCTGAGGCGATTGGGTTTTCTGGTTTATGTCTTGGATGCTTGTGAGGACATCGAAAAAATCATAAAAGAGGTGATGAGTAATGAAGCTTCATGATTATCAGGAATATGCAGTTAAGTTCATAGAGGAACATAAGACAGCAGCCCTTTTCCTTGACATGGGCTTAGGTTGACAAAACCATAACAACCCTTACAGCTATCAATAATCTGATATATGACTTGTTTGCGGTCAGAAAAGTTTTGATTATTGCACCACTGCGAGTTGCACGGGATACATGGTCTGCTGAAATTGAAAAATGGGAGCACTTGAAACCTCTGCGATACAGTGTAGCAGTTGGCACAGAGGAAGAACGCATTGCAGCTTTAAAGGCAGATGCTGACATCTACATCATCAACCGGGAGAACATTGACTGGCTCGTCAACAACACGAAGTTCGATTATGACATGGTGGTGATTGATGAACTCTCCAGCTTCAAGAGTCACCAAAGCAAACGCTTCAAATCCCTGATGAAAGTTCGACCGAATGTGAAACGCATCGTGGGGCTGACCGGAACGCCTGCCAGCAACGGCTTGATGGATTTATGGTCAGAATTCCGTCTGCTGGATATGGGGCAGCGGCTCGGCAAATTCATCGGGCAGTACCGGAATGCCTACTTCAAGCCCGACAAGCAGAACGGCTATATCGTGTACTCCTACAAGCCTCTGCCCGATGCAGAAGAACGGATCTACGAAAAAATATCGGACATCACCGTTTCGATGAAAGCCATTGACCACCTGCACATGCCGGAATTACTTTCCAACGAATATCCCGTGCAGCTGTCCGACACGGAGCAAGAAACCTACAAGCGGTTCAAGTCCGAATTGATTCTGGAGATGCAGGACACTGAGATTACCGCCGCCAACGCTGCCGCCCTCAGCAACAAACTTTCCCAGCTGGCAAATGGTGCAGTGTATGACGACGCCGGAGCGGTGATTCCCATTCACAGCCGAAAGTTGGATGCACTGGAAGATTTGATAGAGGCAGCCAATGGCAAGCCTGTTCTGGTGGCGTACTGGTTCAAGCATGATTTGGAGCGGATTCAAGAGCGACTGCGAAAGCTGAAGGTTTCCTATCAGGAAATCCAATCCTCTGACAGTATTCGGAACTGGAACGCCGGAAGGCTGCAAGTTGGTCTGCTGCACCCAGCATCTGCTGGTCATGGCTTGAACTTACAGGCAGGCGGCTCTCACCTGATTTGGTTCGGGCTAACATGGAGTTTAGAACTCTACCAGCAGACCAACGCCAGACTGTGGCGGCAGGGGCAACAGTCCGAAACGGTTGTCATTCAACATCTCATCACCAAGGGTACGATTGACGAACGTATCCTGAAAGCCCTGACCCGGAAAGAACAAACCCAGACCGCTTTGATGCAAGCCGTCAAGGCAGAACTTGGAGGTAGCAGATGAATATCATTTGGCAGTACTTAGACAAACGGAGTGCCGCTGTGAACGCACTGAAGGATTACAGCAGCATGGCTTACATCCTTGCACACACAGACGAAGAAATCGCACAGGTGCATGAAGACACCACCACCCTTGGCAGTCCGGCATTTACAGATATGCCGGGCGGCAGTCCGAACCCGCAGTCCGGCGAAATGAGAATCATCGCTGCCATTGACGAAATCGATGTGCTGCGGGAACGGTATCGTCAGGCAAAGGAATACATGGAATGGTTTCAACCCGCATGGGACAGCCTGTCGGAGGATGAACGGTATGTGCTGGAACAGTTCTATGGAGGAGAAGAAGAAAAACAGATTGATGCTGTTTACAATATCTGTGAGCACCTGCATATCGAACGTTCTACAGCTTACAATAAGAAAAATCGTGCAGTGCAGCATCTTGCTTTGCTTTTGTACGGAAAGGCATGAGGTAATTTGATGGACGAAATTGCTGAATAAACATGATATAATAATATCATAGAAAACTGACCGAAAGCCCTGTGGTGTTCCACATGGGCTTTCGTTGTATCCGGAGGTGAACCTTATGCCGAGGAAGGCACTGAAATCATGCAAGCACCCTGGCTGTCCCAATCTGACAGACAGTTTGTATTGTGCAAAGCATCAGTCCTTGCACCCAGACCGACCGTCTGCCGCCAAGCGTGGCTACGGCAGCAGGTGGCAGCGGCTCAGCAAGGCGTACCTGCGGAAGCATCCGCTGTGCGTGAAGTGTATGGCACGGGGACGGTTCACAGCAGCAACTGTAGTCGACCATATCATTCCTCACCGTGGTGATCCGCATCTGATGTGGGATGAAAGCAACTGGCAGGCTCTTTGCAAGTCCTGCCACGACCGCAAGACATGGACGGAAGACCGAAATCCCGTCTATCGGTATTGATTGTGTCTGAAATGCTGCCGGTGGGGGGATAAAAATCGCTAATTGTGAATTTTTTACAGACCGGCGTTCCCTATCACGCACAAAAACGGGTATTCAAACGCCCTATTGACCCCCTCAGAGGTATAAATATTGAAAAATACCGACAACATCTAACTTTGCCGACTTTTGCAGTCGGCATTTTTTATGCCTGATTTAGCATTTTTGTTTGAATTTCTTTGATTTTCGGAGGTGATGACATCATGGCGAAAGACGGTACAAACCGAGGCGGTGCAAGACCGGGTGCAGGACGGCCAAGAAAGGCACTCACGGAGAAAATTGCTGAGGGAAAATCGGCGGAAGTTATGATGCAGCCTGCGGATATAGAATCCGCTGAAACTCCGCCTGTCAGAGATTTCATGAAAGAATTACAGCGTGACGGCACAAAACTCCTTGCAGATGATGTGTATACAGAAACCTATCAGTGGCTGAAAGAACGCTCCTGTGAGAAAATCGTAAGCCGTCAGCTTGTGGAACAGTATGCCATGAGTATTTCCCGTTGGATACACTGCGAGCAGATCGTCACCAAATACGGATATATTTCCAAACATCCTACAACTGGTGCGGCAATTGCCTCTCCCTATGTAGCGATGTCACAGAATTACATGAAACAGGCAAACCAAATCTGGAATCAGATTTTTCAGATTGTGAGGGAAAACTGCTCTGTGGAATTTCAGAGCAATCCGCAGGAAGATATGATGGAAAAATTGCTGAGAAGCAGAAAGTGAGAAATACATGAAAGCAGATGTTCAATTCTGGAGAGAACTGAAACAGCAGAAAAATAACATGACCAAACAGCAATATCGCACAATCAAGGGACAGGCTGTCAAAGGCAATATGGATGCCGCCCGAAAAGGTATGCTCAGAATCCAGCAGAGGAGGAATTACAGATGACCACAACTACAGAATTTCAGCTTGTTGACATCAACAAGTTAGTGCCTTATGCAAATAACGCCAGAACACACAACAAAGAACAAATTTTGAAACTTCGTTCTTCCCTCCGTGAATTCGGATTTGTCAATCCTGTCATTATCGATAAGGAATATAACGTTCTTGCTGGGCATGGCAGGATTGAGGCGGCAAAGGAAGAAGGCATTGCAGAAGTACCCTGTGTGTATGCCGACCATCTGACGGAAGCACAGAAGAAAGCATATATCCTTGCTGACAACCGTATGGCATTGGACGCAGGCTGGGATGATGAACTGCTGTCCGTTGAAATGCAGGAATTGCAGGAACTCGGATTTGACCTTGGTTTAACTGGTTTCGATGAATCTGAAATTGCTGACCTTTTCGACATTAACAGTGATGAAGCAAAACAGGATGATTTTGATGTAGATGCAGAACTGGAAAAGCCCTGCAAATCCAAAACAGGTGACATCTGGCATCTTGGAAAGCACACCGTTATCTGCGGTGATTCCACTTTACCGGAAACCTATACAGCACTTCTTGGAGACACAAAAGTAAATCTTGTTTGCACAGACCCGCCGTATCTTGTCAATCTGGAAAGTACGTCAGGAAAAATCAAAAATGATGACCTTGACGATGAAAAAGGATATGCGTTTCTAAAATCTGCATTTGAGAGATTCAAAGATGCCATGGCGAAGGATGCAAGCATTTATGTGTTTTATGCCACCTCCAAGGCACGTGTATTTCATGATGCGTATGAAGATGCAGGCTTCAAGGTCGGTGCAGGACTTGTCTGGAAGAAAGACCGTCTTGTTCTCACCCGAACCGACTGGAAGTATATCCATGAACCGATTATCTGGGGCTGGAGAAAAGACGGAAAGCATATCTGGTATGGTGACCAGAAACAGAAAACGGTATTTGAGTTTGACCGCATTAAAAACAGCAAAGAGGACGGCTGCGGACATCCGTCCAGTAAACCAATCCCGCTGATCGCCTATCTGATTCCCCAGTGTACGCAGACAAACGGCATGGTGCTGGATGGATTTCTGGGAAGTGCTTCTACATTGATTGCCTGTGAGCAGCTAAATCGTGTGTGCTTCGGTGTGGAACTGGAACCGAAGTTTGTAGATGTGGCAGTAGAACGTTACATCAAACTGCATGACGGAAATTCCAATGATGTGTATTTGATTCGGGATGGGAAGCGAATGGAATATTCGGAAGTAGAGGTGTCAGATGCGTAACCTCACCCTTGGCAGCCTCTTTGACGGCAGCGGCGGTTTTCCGCTTGCCGGACTGCTGGCAGGCATTGTGCCTGTCTGGTCTTCTGAAATCGAACCGTTTGCCATTCGTGTGACAGAAAAACG
>OFMT01001992.1_pt1 | contig 13109 bp, 7 predicted proteins | sample 1541891 | NCBI WGS metagenome assembly OFMT01 (sample SAMN04209230, study PRJEB22552) | human gut metagenome | biome: gut; material: feces | host: Homo sapiens | place: USA: Oklahoma | reverse complement strand
TATACTGCACTTGTTACAATATGTAAGGCAGCAGCACCTATGATTCCATTCATGACAGAGGATATATACAGAAACCTTGTTTGTGAAATTGATAAAACACAGCCTGAAAGTATCCACCTTTGTGACTTCCCTGAGGTGAATGAGGATATGATAGACCTCGACCTTGAGAATGAGATGGGAGAAGTACTTAACGCTGTTGTTCTTGGACGTGCATGCCGTAATGCAGCTAATGTTAAGAACCGTCAGCCACTTTCAAAGATGTATATAAAGGCAGCTACACAGTTATCTGATTTCTATACAGATATTATTGCTGATGAGCTTAACATTAAGAACGCTGTATTTACAGATGATGTCAGTGAACATACAGACTATCTTTTCAAGCCACAGCTCAAGACTCTTGGTAAGCGCTTCGGAAAGAGAATCAATGCTCTTAAGGAGACACTTGCTAGTCTTGATGGAAGCAAGGCTATGAAGGAACTTAATGAAACAGGTCATATCACTGTTACACTTGATGGTGTAGACGAGCTTATCGAGAAGGATGATCTTCTCATAGAAGCACTTCAGAAGGATGGTTATGTATCAGAATCCAACTATGGAATTACTGTTGTTCTTGATACCAATCTTACTCCTGAGCTTATCGAAGAGGGATATGTTCGTGAGATAATAAGTAAGGTTCAGAATATGCGTAAGGATTCAGGCTTTGAGGTTATGGATCACATTAACGTATATGAAAAAGGCAATGATAAGATAAAAGAGATTATCCTTGCTAATAAGGACGTTATCATGAAGGAAGTACTTGCTGATAAGATTGTTGTTGATGAGACAGCAGGAATTGAAAAGGTATGGACTATCAATGGCGAAGAATGTACAATAGCTGTTGAAAAGGCATGATGCACACCTGTTTAAAATAATATAAAAAATTTAATCCGGCAGGTTTGTCCTGCCGGATTTTTTGTGCTTAAAAAGTAAAATGACCCATATAAAATTAAACATTACAGACGTGAGTGTAATACTCCTTAGGTGACATTCCCTCTGTACGCTGGAAGGTCCTGTAAAATGTTGAATAATCCTTAAAACCGGTTAAAAGATAAACCTGGGAAGGTGAAACACCCTCAGCCATCTCCTGCTTGGCCACACTTACACGTTTAAGTACAAGATAATTGTGGATAGTATGTGAAGTATAACTCTTAAAATCCTTGGAAAGAGTGGATTTGTTAATATAGAACATATCGGTTAATAAATCCAGGGATATGTCATCAGTGTAATTGCTGTTAATATATGAAACAATTTTTTCCATTAATGGGTTAGTATGTATAATACCGTGAGGCTTAAGCTCATTAACCACATTCTGATTAAGTACAGTTACAAGCTGTAGAATGTATGAACGGTTAAGCATTTCTTTACCATAAAAATCCTTGCGGGTATTAATGGCAATTTTGGACATGCACTGTCGTATGGCTTCGTAATCATCAGCATCACTTATTCTGAAATGAAATCTTCGGTTATTCCTTGCAAGCTCTAGCGTATGAAGTGGACTGTGCTCATTGAACTGAAATGATTTTAGACATGCTTCAGTAATGTACATATACATTCTCTCATAAGGCATCTGCTCCGTTTCAAGTGGAGTAAGTCTGTGAATCGTATAAGGAGGAATTATAACGACATCCCCGCGTTTTACATCGTAAAAACGATCCTCTACGAAAAGCTTACATGAACCGGTAATATACATATATATCTCATAATAGTTATGGGAATGCGAAGGAACGGATGGAACATGATCATTCACAGTATGTCTTGCTTCGTAATAATAGTCAGTAGCAATAGGTTGATCATATTCCGAGTACAAGTATCTCATGACTAATTCCACCTCCGTTCATAAACGATTTATAATGATAAAATTATACCTTATTGTTTGCAATTTTTCAAGAAAAGGTTGCATTATATGGTCGGCGATTGATGTATCAGATATTTTGTGGTAGTATAAATCCAAACTCGCTAAAAGGGATAAATGACGCAATAATGTTGTCATTTAATAGAAAGGAAAATGAAAATGAAGAACAGTACAATGAGAAAAATAGCAGGAAAAGTTATGGCAGGAATGCTTACAGCTGCTCTTGCTGTTACATCAATGACAGGTATTTCAGCAGATGCTGCAAAAAAACCTGTTCTCAGTAGGAAAAGTGTTAGACTTAAGGAAGGCCAGAGAGCAACAGTAAGCATCAAGAACAGACAGAAAAAAGCCAAGGTAACATGGAAGTCAAGCAAAACTAAATTTGTAAAGATTACTAAAAGAAAGAGTGGAAAGAAAGCTGCAGTTACATTTAAAGCAGTTAAAGCAGGAAGTTCTGTAGTATCAGCTACATACAAACTCGGTAAGAAGAAGACTGTTTTAAAATGTAATGTAAAGGTAACAACTAAGGCAGCTGCTGCAAGAGTAGCTACACCAGCTCCTATTGTATCAACACAGACAAGTGCACCAACAGCTGTACCAACAGCAGCACCAACAGTAGCGCCAACAGCAGAACCAACAGCTACAGCAGAGCCTGATATCTGGGTAACCACATGGGGAACAGCTGAAGAACCTGTTGAAAATCAGGACGGAGTAAAGAATTTTATTCCGCTTGCAAAAACAACAGTAAGACAGATAATAAAGGTTACAACATCTGGTGACAAATTTAAATTAAGACTGTCAAACCAGTATGGTAAAAGTTCTGTACAGGTTGAATCAATGCACATTGCAAAACAAGGTGCACGTGCTTACCGGTCAGATATTATTACATCTACAGACACAGTAGTAACGGTTAACGGCAAAGCATCATTTGAGATTCCTGCCGGAAAGGTTATCGAGACAGATACTATTGATTTTAAGGTAACAGCACTTGAAAATGTAGCTATCTCAACATACTTTGGTGGCAATGTGCCTACTACTGGTGTAACAGGACATAGGGGTGCCAGAGCAACCACATACCAGACACCAGGCAACGAAGTATCAACCGAATCTCTTGGCAGCGTAAATGGTCTGAAAACCTGTACAGGATGGTTCTTCCTTGCAGATGCATCAGTAGTTATGGATGATGATGCCAGGGCAGTAGTATGCTTCGGTGATTCAATCACTGACGGCTACGGAACAGACGCCGGTTATCTTGGTAAGAAACCTGACAGCTATACAAGATGGGGCGATTATTTTGCAAAGAGACTTCAGGCAAATGAATCAACAAAGAATGTTTCCGTGATAAATGAAGGCATTGGTGGTAACGCTATATTTGGTGGTCTTGGACCTGCCGGAAAAGACAGATTTAAGAGAGATCTTCTCGAGCATGATGGAGTTGCTTACTGTATCATTTTATTTGGAGTAAATGACCTTGATAAGCTTCAGAATACAAGCAAATTTAACCAGCTTAAGCCTGAATATGAAAAAATGATAGCATTATGCCATGCGAATAATATAAAGGTATATGCTGCACCAATTCTTCCATTTGGAACAAGCAGCTATTACAGTGAAGGTTCTGAAGGGGTAAGACAGCTTATCAATAACTGGTTCCGGTCATCAGAATCAGGAGTTGATGGAATCATTGATTTTGAAAGCGCTGTAGCAGATCCTGATAATCCAAAGAATGTTCGTGAGGAATATACACATTCTGATGGACTTCATCCATATGATGGGTATGAAGCAATGGCTAATGCAATAGATCTTAAAATGTTTGAGTAGCATTAAACAAATCAACAAGCAACATATTATACAGGAGGGGGTTTATGAAGAGTAAGATTAACAGACTGATATCTGTTGTAACAGCAGTTTCACTGATAACAGGAATGTGTTATACAGGAAGCATTTCAGAAGCAGCTAAGAAGCCTAAGCTTAGCAAAAGTAAACAGAGTATATCAGTTGGAAAAACTAAGAAAATTACTGTTAAAAATAGTGCTAAAAAAGCCAAGGTGACCTGGAAAATGAAGGGTGATAAAGCTGTGATAGTTAAGAAGAGTGTTAAGCCTCGTAAGGCTTATGCTACAGTGAAGGGTGTTAAACCCGGAAAATCTACACTTATAGCTTCTTACAAAGCCGGAAAGACCAAAAAGAAGTTGAAGTGTTCAATTACAGTAAGATCAGCTGCTAATGTACAGGTTAGTGCATCTCCTGTAAAAAATGACTCAAACAATATTAACCAGACTACTAATCCAATTACAACAACTAATCCTACAGCAGTGCCAACTGATAGTGCGACAGCAAAACCTGGTGATAATCAGGATGCAGAAGCAACAAAGACACCAGAGGCTACAGCCGAAGTAAGTGTGGCACCGGAAGCAACAAAGGAGCCGACTAAGGCACCGGAAGCAACAAAGGCACCAACCAAGGCTCCGGCTGTTGAACCATCATTTGTTCCAGGCAGTACTTCAAGGCTTCTTGATATATCAAAATTCACTGGAAGTGGTTCTTATAACAGTGCCAGGAAACAGTATATTATTAATGATAAAGATTCATCAGCTGCTTCAATTGCATTTATTACACTTCCGGAAAATGCAAAAAGTGGTGAGAAGATTCAGATCACAATAAAAGGCGATTATACAGGTGATACCGGCTTCAGAATCTGGTTAGGAAATGGACACACATCATTTTCAGATGCAGTTAAAGTATTTGATGTAGATACAAAAACAGGTCCATTTGAAGAAAGCTTTTTTATTACCGCTACCGATGAATGTAATATGTTAACAGTAAAGTGTATAGCTGACTGGGCAGGTGGTAAGAATTATATTGCAGGACTTGCAATTGACAGCATAATAATCTCTTATCCTGACAGAGAAGTAAAGCCAACTGCAGCACCGACAACAAAGGCACCGGAAAATGTACCAACTGCAGCACCGACAACAAAAGAGCCGGAAAATGTACCAACTGCAGCACCGGCAACAAAAGAGCCAACACCTGCACCTGTAGCTCATGCACTTGATCTTTCAGGGGCATCACATATTTATATGAATGATGCAGGAACTATTACTGTTAATTCAGACGGTACCGTTTCAGGAAGTAATATTCCGGGAATGTTAATTCCATTAGATGATACAGATTTAGAAGTAGGAGATATTGTGGAGATTACAGTTCATGGAAATGCATCAGATTCTATAAGAGGATGGATTTCTACAGATGCTGACAATAAAGCTTCTGAAATAACAAATCCACTCAACTTTGGACAAACCTATTCATTTGAGATAACAGGAAACGCAAATTATATTCAGCTTAAAAAGAAATCATATAATGCCAGTGATCTCAGTTCAATTAACATTACAAAGATAGAGGTTAAATACCTTAAGAACCGTGTGGAGAAGGATCCACTTCCTGATGGAAAGAAATGGGTAACTACATGGGGAACCGCGGAAGAACCTGTTGAAAATCAGGACGGAGTAAAGAATTTTATTCCGCTTGCAAAAACAACAGTAAGACAGATAATAAAGGTTACAACATCTGGTGACAAATTTAAATTAAGACTGTCAAACCAGTATGGTAAAAGTTCTGTACAGGTTGAATCAATGCACATTGCAAAACAAGGTGCACGTGCTTACCGGTCAGATATTATTACATCTACAGACACAGTAGTAACGGTTAACGGCAAAGCATCATTTGAGATTCCTGCCGGAAAGGTTATCGAGACAGATACTATTGATTTTAAGGTAACAGCACTTGAAAATGTAGCTATCTCAACATACTTTGGTGGCAATGTGCCTACTACTGGTGTAACAGGACATAGGGGTGCCAGAGCAACCACATACCAGACACCAGGCAACGAAGTATCAACCGAATCTCTTGGCAGCGTAAATGGTCTGAAAACCTGTACAGGATGGTTCTTCCTTGCAGATGCATCAGTAGTTATGGATGATGATGCCAGGGCAGTAGTATGCTTCGGTGATTCAATCACTGACGGCTACGGAACAGACGCCGGTTATCTTGGTAAGAAACCTGACAGCTATACAAGATGGGGCGATTATTTTGCAAAGAGACTTCAGGCAAATGAATCAACAAAGAATGTTTCCGTGATAAATGAAGGCATTGGTGGTAACGCTATATTTGGTGGTCTTGGACCTGCCGGAAAAGACAGATTTAAGAGAGATCTTCTCGAGCATGATGGAGTTGCTTACTGTATCATTTTATTTGGAGTAAATGACCTTGATAAGCTTCAGAATACAAGCAAATTTAACCAGCTTAAGCCTGAATATGAAAAAATGATAGCATTATGCCATGCGAATAATATAAAGGTATATGCTGCACCAATTCTTCCATTTGGAACAAGCAGCTATTACAGTGAAGGTTCTGAAGGGGTAAGACAGCTTATCAATAACTGGTTCCGGTCATCAGAATCAGGAGTTGATGGAATCATTGATTTTGAAAGCGCTGTAGCAGATCCTGATAATCCAAAGAATGTTCGTGAGGAATATACACATTCTGATGGACTTCATCCATATGATGGGTATGAGGCAATGGCTAATGCAATTGACCTTGAGATGTTCGAAAAATAGTTATCATTGAAAGGAGTAGCACATAATTATGAGAATGACAAAAAAGCTCACTGCGTATGCTGGAATAATAAGTATGGTTGCATCCTTATTAGTATGCCCAACAGCTACAAAAGCAGCTAAAGCAAAAGTACCTAAGTTTGCCAGGAAAACCTATAAGGTTGAAGTTGGCAAAAAGATTACTGTAAAGACTAAAAATACTACCAAAAAGATGAAGGTAAGTTTTAAGATTGACAAGAAGAAATTTGCCAAGCTTACAAAGAAGAAGAGTGGCAAGAATGCTTACGCAAAAATTAAGGGAGTGAAGGTAGGAAAAGTAAAAGTGACCGCTACAATTAAAACCGGTAAAAAGACTAAAAAGATTAAATGTAAAGTTAATGTTGTTGCCCCTGCAAAGAAGACTGTAACACAGGCTCCGGGCAATGGACAGGTTGCTCTTCCAACACAGAATCCTGGTAATGTTGTTAATCCAACAGCTGAGCCAGTACCAACACCTGATCCATTTACAATCATTGATAATAAAAAAGCAGATGCAATGATGTATATTGATCCAAATGATTCCGAATACGATGGAATAAGTCTTATTGCAGATGCATTTAAGGCAGACGTTGCAAGAGTAATAGGAGTTGGAACAGATGAAGAAGGTAATGCAAATGAGAGCCCTGATGGACTTAAGGTTGTAACAGACAGCTCAGCTCTTAGCGGAAAGGCAGTTATTGCCGGAACATTTGGCGAAAATGGTAACAGTGTTATCAACAAGCTCATTAGCGAAGGAAAAATCGATGTATCTGCTATAAATGGAAAATGGGAATGCTATAAAATGCAGGTTGTAAAAAATCCTGTTCCAGGAGTAGCAGAAGCACTTGTAATCGCAGGTAGCGATAAGCGTGGAACTATATATGGTATATTCCGTGTATCAGAACTCATGGGAGTTTCACCATGGGTATGGTGGGCAGATGCAACTCCTGCAGTATCATCAAAGGTTGTTCTTAATGGAACAGATATAAATGTTACTTCTAAGGAGCCATCAGTAAAATACCGTGGTATTTTCCTTAATGATGAGGCACCTTCACTTACAACATGGAGTGGAAGCAGATACGGCGGACGTAATGAAAAATTCTACAGACAGGTATATGAACTTATTTTAAGACTTAAGGGTGATTACCTGTGGCCGGCAATGTGGCAGAATCAGTTCAGTAAAGATGGTGTAGAAAATAAACTTGCTAACGCAGAGCTTGCAGATAAATATGGTATCGTAATGGGAACATCACATCATGAGCCATGTTACAGAGCAGGTGCTGAGTGGGGAAGTGAATATGGTAAATACAAAGGAAGCATCAGGGACAATTCTGCACAGGCATGGAACAAGTACAATCTTCCTACAGAGAGTGGTTATGATGAGAAAATCAACACAGCGATCAACAAATTCTGGGAAGATGGTATAGAGCGTAATAAGGCATTTGAAAATATCTGTACAGTTGGTATGCGTGGAGAAAATGACTCATCACTTCCAGCAGCAGATCAGCCTGAAAAATATGCAGACCTTCTTAATTACATTATTAATACACAGAAAGAACTTCTTTCTAACGCAGGAGATTCTAATCCTACACAGCTTGTAATATACAAGGAAGTAGAAAATGCATGGAATATGGGAAGATTATATGAGCAGGATTGCATGAAGGATACTTATGCAATGTTCTGTGATGATAACTTTGCATATCTTAGAACTCTTCCAACAGAGGAACAGAAAGAAAATGTTGGCGGTCTTGGAATGTATTATCATTTTGACTACGTAGGTGGACCAAAGTCATATACATGGATTCAGACAACACAGTTATCCCGTATATGGGATCAGATGTCAGTAGCATATGAGAATGACATTGATGATGTATGGATTGTAAATGTTGGTGACTTAAAGCCTATGGAATATGACATTTCATACTTTATCGATCTTGGTTATGATTTTGATAAGTGGGGCGTTGATGGTAACGAAAAGCTTGCACAGTACAAGGCAAACTGGATCAGACAGCAGCTTGGAATGAGTGGAAATGGTCTTAATGCTGAGCAGCTTAATGAGGCTTCTAAGCTTATTGATGATTATCTTGACCTTGAAACATCACGTAAGGTAGAACATGTATTATATAATACAGCTTCAAACTGTTCAGATATGTACAGTATTGAGAACTATAGTGAAGCACAGGATCTTCTTATGAAATGTGATGATATGATCAACAGAGCAAATGCACTTAAAGATCAGGTTCCAGCAGAACTTCAGGCAGCATTTTATCAGTTAGTATATTATCCGGCAGTTGCAGTTCCTAATGTACTTAAGATTCAGATATATGCAGCACTCAATAACAAATATGCTGCTATGGGACTCACAGTTGCTAATACATATAAGACTCTTTGTGAAGATGCAATTGCACTTGACCAGGAGATATATGATACATACAACAACGCAATGCCAAACGGACCAGAAGACGGTAAGAAGTGGAAGGGAATGCAGTCAGCTGACCAGAGATATCATATTGGTATGACAGGATGGCAGACAGATAGTGGAAAATTACCTTCACTTAAAACTGTATCAGGCAGTAGCAGTAATGGACTTGATGTGTTAACAGAGCAGATTACCGGAGCATTTACAAATGAATGTACCAGTGGTGAAACGTCACTTCCATCATTTACAAATATTAACAACGAAGTATATACAATTGAGTTAGTTAATAAAGCAGATGCTTCATACGATTATACAGCTGTAGCAGATGCTGACTGGATTAAGCTTTCAAAGACATCTGGTACAGTAGGCAGCCTGGATACAATTCAGGTAAGTGTTGACTGGAGTAAGGTATCTGCAGATGCATCAGGAAGCATTACAATTTCTGATGGTGCTAATACTGTTAAGGTTGCAGTTAATGCACAGGTTATAAGCCTTGCAGGACTTGATGCAAACACATACGTAATGGCAAATGATTACGCAACAATTGATGTATCAAGATATACAGCAATCTCTAACGGAACAGGTAACACAAGCAAGGGAACAAATGTAGAAAATAAGATGTATGTTGTGCCTGACAATGGAAAATATATGTCATCAGTAAGAACATCATCAAGTATTACAACATATGATGATGCTGCAGCACTTTCAACAGCTCCATATATTGAGTACAAGGTATACGTTCCTGAAGGAGGAGATTATAAGCTTGAATGCCAGTTCAACCCAACAAGTAATGTTGAATATGGTAACCAGAAACTTCGTTATGCAGTTTCAGTAGATGGTGCAGAAGCAAATATAGTTAACTCTATAAGCAGCAATTATCTTGCAGGTTCATATTCTACAACATGGGCTGGAGACATTGAAAATAATGGAAGAAAGTCTGTAACTTCACTTTCACTTTCAGCCGGAACACACACAATCAGATATTATCAGTGTGATCCTAACATGGCACTTATCAGAATGACTGTATATGCTGATTCACTTGCAAAGGTATACAATTTACCTGCTGAAAGCTACTACGTTGGAAAGACTGTTGATGTTAATGCAAGACTTGATGCAAAGAACAATATGTATCAGCCTGTTGTTAAGTAATTAATGTCTACAAGGCAACAATTGTAAAGTGACAATTGTAAAGTAATAGTTGTAGAGTAATAGCTGTAAGGTAATGTCTGCAAACTAATATCAACAAATTAATGTCAGCAAAGCAATGTTAGCAAATTAAAGACAATTATTTGAAGGCAGCAATTTAAATCAAATTAATATTTAAATGAGTATAATCACCTCTGATTCTGGTAATGCTAGTTTCAGAGGTGATTTTATATGAGGAGAAACAGAATTAGCGAAATGCTAAAAGGGAAAGCATTTTACATTTCACTTATGGCAGGGGCAATATGTGTCGTAGCAGTGGCAGCACTCTGTCTTGATACTACCGGTGTAAAGAACAAGGGAAAAAATGATCAGAAGCTTGCACAGATTGAACAATCAGACAATTCATCAAATAAGCAGCCGGCTGCTGATTCTTCTGAAAGGACTGAGGGTAAAAAGTCAGGATTAACAGGTGAAAGATCTGAAGGTAGTAAGTCAGAGCCTGAAGGTGACAAATTGGCAGGTAATAAGCCAGGGCAGACAGGTGACACGTCAGCAGGCAAAAAGTCAGAGCCTGCAGGCAAAAAGTCGGCAAACAAAAAAACAGAGCTTACAGTTGACAAGTTAACAGGCAAAAAAACGGATCGTACAGGTAAGAAATCCACAGGAAAAAAGTCAGAGCAGACAGACGAAAAAGCCAATGCAAAAAAAATATCTTCCACAGAAAAGATCCCTGTAATGAAAGCCGGTAAGGATGTGCAGGGAATGAAATTTGATGAAGAAAAGGGCTTAAAATGGCCTGTAAAAGGTGAAGTGATAATGAAGTTTTCAGGGGAAACTCCGGTTTATTTTAAAACACTAGCCCAGTACAAGAGTAATCCGGCAATATTAATTGCGGCAAAAGAGGGCGTAAATGTGTGTGCTCCTTGTGATGGTATAGTGTCTGACGTGGGAAAAGACGAAGAAATTGGAGAATATCTTGAGCTTAGTATCGGAGACAATTATAAGATAAGGCTTGGACAGTTAGAAAACATCCAGGTTAAAAAGGGAGATAATATAGAAGAGGGTCAGCTGATTGCAAGTGTATCAGAGCCAACAAAATATTATACTTTGGAAGAAACCAATGTTTATATGAAAATGACAAATGATGGGGAAGCAGTTGACCCACTATTATATCTCAGATAAAACAGGCAAGCAGCAAGCAGCGAAAGCAAATATTAAAAAGCATATAGCCCCGGCGAATCCTGTATCAGTTTCGCCGGGGTATATTTGATATAGCATAGCATAATTGAAGAATCCTGATATGTCTTGCTTAAGAGAGCATATCCTATCTGCTAAGATGGAAGGTTTTCCTTACTGTTATAAAACTTTTTTAGATTTGTGACACATATATTACTTATGAAACCTACCGCAAAGCCACATATGATTCCGGAAAAAAGCAGTACCGGAAGATAGTAGATCAGTTCATTTGTTTCAAGAATCAGCATTGCACATAAAATTTGACCAACATTGTGTAAAACGCCACCTGCAATACTTACACCTATTATTGTAAAAATTCCGGTTTTATACAACATCACCATGCCAAGTCCACTTAAAATAGCGCCGCATATGCTGTATATCATTGTGGACAGGTTGCCAAATGTAAATGCAACAAGAAATATTCTTACAAAAATAACTATGAAGGTTGTTTTAAAGTTTTTTGTCATATATAGAACATATACTGTAATGATATTTGCCAGACCAAGCTTTACTCCCGGTATTCCCAGAGAAAATGGAAACAGCGATTCCAGATAGCTGAATATAAACGCCAAGGCTATAAAGTTGGCGCACATAGTTAGTTTTTGTGAATTTCTTCGTTTTAAATGTATCATTTTATATGGAACTCCTTTTATCTTACAATAGCATCAATTTTGTCATCATCAACAGAAACACCGCCTTCAACAGATAAGGAAAGCTGGTGTGGGAGACAGACAATGGTTTCACCGGTGCGTTTAATGCTTTTGTGCCGGACACATATAAGATCAGGACAGTCGGCTTCTGTCATAGTGGCAGCGCCGTTTTTTATTGTTATAACATTACCTGCGTCGGAAATATTTATCATGGCATCCTCATTCAGGGGGTAAGTTGCAGTAATGACACCATTTTGGCGTATAACCAGGCTTGTGCCGGTGCGCGAGGTCTTATAAAAAATGATGAGACTTGCAAAGCCGCATAATACAAGTGTAAGTGTAAGCAAAATATCAGCAAAATTCATTTTCAGATATTTTCTAATATATTTCATGAAGATAAGGACTCCCTTCCTGACAGCATTTGTAAATCCGCTGAAAATCAGTTAATAATCAGTTGAAAATGGCATTCTAATTATCATTTTATGGTATGTGTGAAAAAGTATACCATGATTTGCGCCTGTCCTGCCACTGATAAAAAATATAAATTTGTTATTGACATAAAAAAAATCTGCAATTATAATAAAGCGAGTTAGTTAACACTAACTAAGGCTAGCATAACACAATAAACACGATAAAGCAATTGCAAAATCGAAAATTACGGAGGATATTAAGGTGTACAAATTAAAAAAATTATCAGATAAGTTCATTGCCTGGTCATTGATGGCGGCAATGATGGCAGGAAACTGCGTAGCATCAGGAACGACTTCATTTGCGGAAAGCAATGTTGATAAGAGTGTAGATAATGAGGATATTAGTAATTACAATGAGAATGAGTATACATATCTTTATGCCAGCCTTACATGGGCGGAGTATTGGCAGGAAGAAAATATATTTCTTGAGGATGGAAAGGAATTGTCTGATAAAAGTGATAAGACAGATAGTAGAGAAGAATATGATAAGGGAGCATTTGATGCGGTAACCCGTGCAACAACGAATCATGGTCTTCACAGGGGAAGCTATCAGAGTGAAACAGTTATTAATGCCGATAATGGAAAACAGTACACAGTTTCCTACTGGGATGCTGATGGTAAAAGTTTTTATGAAAATGATGGAACTAAAATAGGCTATTCAAGGGGCAC
>OFMT01001982.1_pt1 | contig 13143 bp, 9 predicted proteins | sample 1541891 | NCBI WGS metagenome assembly OFMT01 (sample SAMN04209230, study PRJEB22552) | human gut metagenome | biome: gut; material: feces | host: Homo sapiens | place: USA: Oklahoma | reverse complement strand
GTTTCAATCCACGCACCCACGAAGGGTACGACCAGATTCCGGCGGTCTCCGGATACTTTCCAAAACGTTTCAATCCACGCACCCACGAAGGGTACGACCAGATTCCGGCGGTCTCCGGATACTTTCCAAAACGTTTCAATCCACGCACCCATGAAGGGTGCGACTCTTTTTTGAAGTAGGAGGACACGATGGCGACAGTTTCAATCCACGCACCCACGAAGGGTGCGACATGTGGTGAGGGACCGAAATGATTAACGTACAGGTTTCAATCCACGCATCCCGCAAAGGGTGTGACCTACGATTACATACGAGCTGTTAATTATTCCCCAGTTTCAATCCACGCACCCCGCAAAGGGTGCGACGGACTTCTTTGTCGTTGTTTTTCTTTACGACGGAGTTTCAATCCACGCACCTCGCAAAGGGTGCGACATGTACCTAGATAGTTTCGAGGTAACGTGGTATGTTTCAATCCACGCACCCCGCAAAGGGTGCGACCAGGATTATTACTGCCGCTGGTAGGCACGCCGTCGTTTCAATCCACACACCCGCAAAGGGGTGCGACTCTTATCGTCTACGCAAATATCGTAATCATAGACGTTTCAATCCACGCACCCACAAGGGTATGACTTACCCATCGAAGAATTTGAAGTAGATGAAATATCTTCAATCCACGCACCCACAAAGGTGCGACAACAAAAGGACGTTTTACATTCTTTACTTTTATTATATCACCATTTCAAACCATAATGGCATAAATAACTTTCCTTCCTCCATCTATAAAGCTGTTAACGATTCCATCCCTGTGTATTGACATTTCCCTTTTAAATCCATATAATACAGCAGCATCGTTAATAGCGTCCCTGGTAGTAAGCCGTCCCGTTATAGGAAATGTGCCGGATCCGGGGACTATTTTATTTAGGGGACTTTTTTTATTTAGGCGACATTTTTATACAATCAACCTCAAAAGGCAGAAAAGCCTTCCCCCAACAAACATAAATAAGGAAAATAGTTTTCACCACTATCATCACTACAACGTAACGTTAATTACTTTACATTTTCCTCATCTATCTTTATAATAGTTGTGAAAGGAGCTGATTCACATGGCTGAAACAAAAACATTAAATCTCCGTGTCGACGCCGATTTGAAGCGTCAGGCAGAAACGATTTTTGCTGATTTAGGTATCCCGACATCTACGGCAATCAATATGTTCCTGCGCACGGTCGTCCGCTATGGCGGCATTCCCTTCGACCTTCGCATTTCCCCCAATGAACTTGAGACCCTGAGAGCCATTGACGACGTAAATCATCATCGCAATCTCAGCAAAACCTATGATTCGGTTAAAGATGCCATGGAGGCACTAAATGCTTAAAATCCGCTTCCGCAAACAGTTCCGAAAGGATTACAAGCGCGTGTTAAAGCAACCCGGGCATACACCGGAGCTGTTGCAGGAAGTGCTTGACTATCTCGTCCAAGAGCAACCACTCCCAGAGAAGTATCGTGACCATGCCTTATCCGGCAACTATGCCGACTTCCGTGAGTGCCACATTTTGCCTGATTGGCTGCTGATCTACAAGGTAGAAGAGGATATCCTGATATTAACCTTGACCCGAACCGGGAGTCACAGTGAGCTATTCTAATCATTGCAACAAAACAGAATGGACGTGAGTGAGTTTTTCTCGCTCTCGTCCATTCTGTTTTTAGTATGTCGTTTCACGCTACGCACTCACAGTGAAGGTTCAAGTCCCTCCCTCGGCACCAAGTCCCAAACCACGCGCCCAAAGGGGTGCAACGTTTGTAGCTATAACGGCAGTGTGGGCGCACTGGTTCAAAGCCACGCACCCTCACGGGGTGCGACGAATCACTTCAGCTGCCGGATTTTACGGAAACTGGTTTCAATCCACGCACCCTCACGGGGTGCGACCTGAGTATAGTGAAACTGAATATAGTGATACTGAGTTTCAATCCACGCACCCTCACGGGGTGCGACATCTTCCCAGTAGGTCAAGCCCCATGTCGCTGTCGTTTCAATCCACGCACCCTCACGGGGTGCGACACCCAGAATTCAATTATAATTTCCACGTTGCCAATGTTTCAATCCACGCACCCTCACGGGGTGCGACACCATCTCCTAACAATAAGCACAATACTATTAACGTTTCAATCCACGCACCCTCACGGGGTGCGACCGGACCACCTACCGATAGAATTAATCATACTGTTGGTTTCAATCCACGCACCCTCACGGGGTGCGACGATGGGATCATATTTTTTCGCGGAAAGGTCGATTCGTTTCAATCCACGCACCCTCACGGGGTGCGACCAGTATCGACCTCCGATGTCTTAATGCCATGGAAGTTTCAATCCACGCACCCTCACGGGGTGCGACTTTGTTCCATAATAGGAACAATCAGATTAAAAAATGTTTCAATCCACGCACCCTCACGGGGTGCGACTAATTGCAACTTTTGTTATTGACACAGGAACAGAGTTTCAATCCACGCACCCTCACGGGGTGCGACGACCATTGGCAACATGTCAATCCCGTATGACCCCGTTTCAATCCACGCACCCTCACGGGGTGCGACTCAATGGTTTTTAAAAGGAGAATAAGAAAATGAAGTTTCAATCCACGCACCCTCACGGGGTGCGACTCGTGTAAAATTAAGTCGTCCGGCAAATATGATGTTTCAATCCACGCACCCTCACGGGGTGCGACGGTAATGAAAATGACAGTAACTTATGAAATGGCTGTTTCAATCCACGCACCCTCACGGGGTGCGACGGGACCATCGGCACCAACAACACGCCGTCAAAATGTTTCAATCCACGCACCCTCACGGGGGGCGACGAAGGTATTTGATAACGAATGTCTTCTTTTTGGTGTTTCAATCCACGCACCCTCACGGGGTGCGACGAGAAGACGCTACACCTACCACCATGAATTGGCAGAGTTTCAATCCACGCACCCTCACGGGGTGCGACAGAAAGAAAATCCCTGGGCCTTCGAAACAGAGGAGTTTCAATCCACGCACCCTCACGGGGTGCGACAGCACAGGTCATTACCAACAATGTCGGAGAGATGTTTCAATCCACGCACCCTCACGGGGTGCGACAATAAGCGTTCATTGGCTTATGTACACGGCATACTGTTTCAATCCACGCACCCTCACGGGGTGCGACGGATGTTGGCGGGGTTGGCGTAGGCGTAAGGCCCGTTTCAATCCACGCACCCTCACGGGGTGCGACTGAAGTGTGGCTACAGATGGCACAGCGCAAAATCGTTTCAATCCACGCACCCTCACAGGGTGCGACTTTGCAGAAGCGGGCCTGGGAGTACATCTCGACCACGTTTCAATCCACGCACCCTCACGGGGTGCGACCTTTTCGGCACGGTAGAGACCGACATAGACATACATGTTTCAATCCACGCACCCTCACGGGGTGCGACTGCATCGGCTGCGGGCTAATGTGCATTTTCATGGTGTTTCAATCCACGCACCCTCACGGGGTGCGACGCCTGACCATCATCGGTGGTCGTAACGGCCAGGGCGTTTCAATCCACGCACCCTCACGGGGTGCGACGCCGGAAAAGAAAGAAGCGGCCAAGGAAACGCCTGTTTCAATCCACGCACCCTCACGGGGTGCGACCCGGGACGTATGAAAATTACAGCCTATGCGTCAAGTTTCAATCCACGCACCCTCACGGGGTGCGACACCTGGTACTTGATACCGTCAAGACCGCATCCTCGTTTCAATCCACGCACCCTCACGGGGTGCGACCAGGACACGACCGCCGTCGCGCCAAACTCGACGGCGTTTCAATCCACGCACCCTCACGGGGTGCGACTTTTGTAATTCATATTTTTGCAGTTCGTAGCTGTTTCAATCCACGCACCCTCACGGGGTGCGACACTCAAACTTAACTTGGACAATCTGTCCATCATTGTTTCAATCCACGCACCCTCACGGGGTGCGACTTACTTAGCTACCTAACTATCGAAAAAATATAACGTTTCAATCCACGCACCCTCACGGGGTGCGACTCAGAATCTAGTTGACCAGTATCAGCTGTATCTGTTTCAATCCACGCACCCTCACGGGGTGCGACATCGATTGTCTTTCCGAGCACCGACGCCAACTTGAGTTTCAATCCACGCACCCTCACGGGGTGCGACGCCAGCTGGAAACGGTTACGTTCTCGGCAGACATGTTTCAATCCACGCACCCTCACGGGGTGCGACATCGAAGCTCCGACGATTGACGCCGCAGCGGAAAGTTTCAATCCACGCACCCTCACGGGGTGCGACAATACAGCGCTCTGGTGCAGCTACAGAGCAGCATCGTTTCAATCCACGCACCCTCACGGGGTGCGACGCCGATGCGTGAATAAGATTGGCGAGGTCCTAAAAGTTTCAATCCACGCACCCTCACGGGGTGCGACTTACCTGTGTTTCGATCGATAGGGAACCCTTCAGAGTTTCAATCCACGCACCCTCACGGGGTGCGACTGGTATCAAGCCTCCCGTTACGGAGGAAATCGACGTTTCAATCCACGCACCCTCACGGGGTGCGACTAGACGGTGTAAGCGTGTCGGAAATTTTAGATGAAGTTTCAATCCACGCACCCTCACGGGGTGCGACGGGCAGCCGTCGCCAGAATCTATCGTCCTGGGTGCGTTTCAATCCACGCACCCTCACGGGGTGCGACGTGTGAGGACGTCCGGAACACGATTCTGGTCATCAAGTTTCAATCCACGCACCCTCACGGGGTGCGACCGACTCCGGAGTTGATGCCAATAGCAAGGACCGCGTTTCAATCCACGCACCCTCACGGGGTGCGACTTTGGCCAAGCTTCGGCAGATGTTGCGAGTGTCGATGTTTCAATCCACGCACCCTCACGGGGTGCGACACCGGGCGCGTATTGTGTGGTTTATTCCCTTTTTTGTTTCAATCCACGCACCCTCACGGGGTGCGACGCTGGAGAGCGATGCGGAACTGCGTGATGCATATGTTTCAATCCACGCACCCTCACGGGGTGCGACTCGTCTTATACGGTCCAGCAACAGGGATCGCATGGCGTTTCAATCCACGCACCCTCACGGGGTGCGACGGACAAAACGAATCCCAATCAAAAACATCTCACTGTTTCAATCCACGCACCCTCACGGGGTGCGACGTTGCCATCAAAGCAGGCGATAATGTTATATGGAATGTTTCAATCCACGCACCCTCACGGGGTGCGACGCGGGTGCTGGTCGAAAAAGCCCATTGGGAGTATGTTTCAATCCACGCACCCTCACGGGGTGCGACTATAATCACTCCGTTTTTAACTATTAGCATACCACGTTTCAATCCACGCACCCTCACGGGGTGCGACAAACGTTATTATGTAATGCTGTAAGTTTATCGCCGTTTCAATCCACGCACCCTCACGGGGTGCGACTCGCATTCAACGTTTCAGACACGAGCGACGAAATGTTTCAATCCACGCACCCTCACGGGGTGCGACTATTGATGCGGGCACCGATTTAAACGATATAACTGTTTCAATCCACGCACCCTCACGGGGTGCGACCGGTATTGTAATCGCTGCCCATCGGCAGCGCAACGTTTCAATCCACGCACCCTCACGGGGTGCGACTGGGGGCCGATTGGGTATATCCTTATGGCGTCATTAGTTTCAATCCACGCACCCTCACGGGGTGCGACTCCTTCGTCGTCTGAAGCGGGTTCGGCTGGAATCTGTTTCAATCCACGCACCCTCACGGGGTGCGACACGTAGGTGTGTTCGTTCTTGCATCGTGCCATTCGTTTCAATCCACGCACCCTCACGGGGTGCGACAGCAAAAGGGCTTTTTTGCAGTCACTTTTGCTTGTACCTATGGGAATATATTCCCACAGATACGGTTTATTCTTACTAAATTTAGGGATTTCATCAAATTTTTTATATTTTGCTTAAGGATTCTGACGACTAATATGATGTTCACTATACCTTCGCACTACATAAAGCTGTTTTTACACAGGTTTCAATTCATGACTTTCGACATATATCGTATCCATATGACATCATATTAGTCGAACAAATCCAAAATCTGACTACCCTTATAAGTAGTTATTTACTGTATTTTTTCGCCTTCTTGGTAGATTTCAATACTGAGGCCTTCGATATTTTTCAAAGCGCTGTCGTCGATGACGTAGTCGTCAAAGATATGCGGTGACGTGACGCCTTCTTTTAAGCTGGTCGTGATGCTGTGATGGACGCGAGCTGACGAGGCGTTGCCCGTTTTATTGTCATGGCGGACCCAATAGAATTTCGTCATTTCAATGCTGCCTTCGGGTCGAGCCGATGAGGCATCGTTTTCAAACAAGGTAACGAGAGCTTCTTTGACTTTTTCCGCATCTTCTTCAGAAAAACCTGTCTTTTCCGCCAACTGGACGTTGATGCTGCCGACAACTTTGTAGACACCGAAGTCGACACGATGTTTCATCCCCATCGTATCAGATCCTTTTGTATCAGCAGCCTTCCCGTTAACACTTCTCGTAATCTGCATACTGGTAATGATGATGGGGGTCAGACTGACTGCCGTATGAATGGATACAGGCCCGCGCACACCGGCCGAAACAGACTCAACACTCTTCTGAATCTTTTTCTTAAAAGCAAACACTTGACCAAAAGTACGAACGTCAGTCCATATTTTGCAGGCCTCTGCCGCAAACTCTTGTTTACCTTTTATGCTGTTTTCTTTCATCGTCAATATCGGTTTTTCCATGGCAGGTTCATTTACGACTCTCGTCTCAATACTGTCACATCCATCGTCGCAACGGTCATCCGATTGGACTAAAATCCGTTCTCCCATGTCCTGCAGGCGGTTGCGAATCTTGCGTTTAATGCAGACGTCAGAAATTTCGCCGTAGCCGTCGTAATCGCTGCGCGGCTGATTGCCGTTCAAAGGATCCCCGTTAGGATTGGCATGGTCTACGGTAATGAAGCCGATAAAGTCAATTTTGTTTGCTAATGTCGTCATGATAATTCCTCCCTATTTTTTTCATCTGACTGACTATTCGTATTATTATCTGCATTGTTACTCTCTCTCAACGCTTTTTCTTTCTTTTTCTTTTCAATGAGCTGCTGAATAGCAAATTGCTGACTGTAGAATCCAAGCAGGAAGCGACTCCCCAAGGGGGCATCAGAGACAAAATCGTCTTCTTTAAAAAGGGTCATGATCTGGGCCAACAACTCCCGATCTTCTCTATATTGTTCTCGCTTATGCATATACGGGAGCAGGCGATTGTGAATGGTCATCCACGTCGTCGACGGCCTCATGGAAAAGACTTCCATGTACTTCATAGCATTCGTAATCCGTGACCCCCGTTCATCTCCCTTAAACGTCGACCGTTCTATCTGGTCGGCTACGGCAAGGATTCTCCCAAAAAGATAATCGCGATTTCGATTCGTTTCGTCAAGTGCCACAGTATATACCTCCTCTTTATGTGTTTCATTCCATCGATTACAAATTATGGTACACGCAGGTTCTAAAATTTTCTGCCTCCACGGGTAATATTTATTACCCGTGGCTTGACTCGACCGGGTAACGACGCGTCGGACGACACACCGTTCGATATCGAGTGGCAACGGCCGCCCCTGTACGATACAATAGAAAATGCGTTCGATTTCCATCTTCATTTTATTTTTATTAACTCTTTCCCCATGGCAAGCCTTGACAAGAAGCTCAGGCGTCGGCACACCATAATAGCAAAGTGACGCATTATTAACTTCATCATATTTATGCTGAGCCCAGCGACCGTATGTATGCCATTTTTCAATACGATCAATAAAATCAACACCGGAAAACTCATCGTAATAGCAAATGGATAGTCTCCCCGGTGTCGCCGCATCGAGGACCATGACATTGGCTTGGGCAGTCGGATCTTTTTTAAAAACATGAGAATAACCTCTAATAGCCTTATCAAAGCTCATTTCCCATTCTTCTTGGGTCTGAGGGCGTGTCGTTTCTGGAGGGTTCTCCCATTGATCCGCAAAACTGTCTTCCTCTGCGATAACCTCTTCCGTATCTGAATAAACGCTTGGAATGGGTCTTGAACTCCAGGCCAAAAAGATGCGGCCATCACAATTATAGCCTTGATTGCGAATGAGCCACATCAAGGTATTCATAGCCTTTTGCGACGTTTCATAGCCGATTGACACACATTCATTGCTGGTCTCAAAGCGACCGCGAAAGGTAAGATCTCTGGCATCATTGGACGAAATGAGCTTAGCTCCATCACCGGCAAATCGAATACCCTTAGCGTGTTTATCGACGGGGCGCATCATTTTACCCATTGCATAGCAAAGATCCGGTGCTTGAGGAAACTCATGCTCAAAAAAGTCGATATATCGCTGCTGTACTTGCTGATCCTTCCATAAATCCGGTTTATCATCACCGGGAATGTCAATGACGCGAAAACGGACCAGAGCCTTTAAAAGATCGCCGGTCACTGCGGTAAAAATCGCTGGCTTATCCTTATCATGAGGCCATTTTTGCATAATATTGCCCTTATCATCACGATAGAGTACGGGCGGATTGGCCTTGCAAAGGTCGTCGATAACATCGTGCCGAGTGACGTATTTATAGACCGCTTCCACCTTGGGATCGCTGTATGGGGACTGAACCCATTTGCCTAAGAGCTCTACATAGAGAGAATACGGAGATTTTCCCTCGTCTCCACTCTTTTTTGTTTTTTTCTCGTGATATAAGTTATAGTCCCGGGCAACGTAGTTCAGTTTATCATGCAGCGGATGCGGTGCCGGACTCGACGTCCTCGATGCCGAATCGGGCGTACTAGGTATAAGAGTCGGCTGTTCTACCTTGGCAAGCGGCCTGGCCTGAACGAAATTTCCCTCACCGTCGACGGTTATTTCGATTTGAGCATTCTGAATGATATGCCCAATAGGCGGCAAGACAGCCTTGCTGCCATCGACCGCAGGCTTACCAGCTAACGCCGCATTGGCGTCATAGGTCTTAACTAACTGCGCAATCCAGCTCATAAGCGTTCTCCTTCCAACCCGGCGGCTTCCCGTTCAACGGGGCAGATATCTTCAGGGGTAAAGACTTTGGCCTTCCCTTTGTGAATATCCCGCACCAAGGTACAGGCCTCAGGTCGAATAAAATGAACGACGCCATGTTCCATAACCGGCTGCCAGAGTCTAACTTGCAGCATATCACGGCCTGTTTCGTCGGGATAATTAAAACCATGGAACATCGTACCCAAAGGAATTGCTGGGGTATCATCATAAAAACCCGGAGCCTCACCGTAGGAAACAGGTTCTACATAACCTTGGCACTCCCGCGTTCCTAAGAAAATATCACGACGACCGCCTCGTTCAACCATTCGTTTAGCAATGTTATGATGCTTATTTTCATTGCGGTCGCAGGCCAGGTCGGGCCGATGAAGATTAAATTCAAAATGAGCCTTTACTTCATAACACACATCGCTTAGATACTTATAAATAGACAAATTATGTACCTTGTCATAATACCCTTTCGGTTTAACGCCCCGGGACTGGGTTCGTATTACCTTCATGACCCTCATCTCATCGATATACCAGAGAATCGTCGGCTTCCAATAGATGCTTTCGACAATTCCTTTTAAAGCTTGGTACGTCGGCACGGCATATGAAGATTTTTCACCACCCATGCGGGTAATGGGATCGGTGAATAAGGCCATCCTGCCGTATACTTTAAAGGTTATTTCATTTCGCAAAATATCCCCTCCTTAATAATTACAAAGTGGATTGGCCTGTTCTTCCAATTTAAGGCCAATGGCCGAGTCATAATACTCTTTCCGTAAGGCTAAAGGCCCTTGCAAGGTCTGGAAAATAGCTCCCATTCGCTGAAGTTGTTCCACTTCATAAGAAAAAGCATTAACTGTATACTGCTGAGCCTGCTTAAGTAAGGCCAAGAGCTCTTTTGGATTCTCAATCTGTCCATTCAAGGAGGTAATTAAATCATCCCCTTTGTCATAAGGCACGACAATACCGATGGTTGCTGAGTCGATGACACAAAAAGCTTTGCTAACGTCCCTAAAGGCCTGCTTGTCGCAAAGTATTTCTTTGCCCCCGGGGACCTTATCCCGTCCTCCACAGGCCCCACAACCGGCATCATTTGCCGAAAGGAGATCCAAGCCGGTATTGTTTTTAGGTGGTAATTTGTAGGATTTATTGCCTTCCTCATAATCATCATAGTACTTCTTAAAATAGCGAACCAGATTCTCAGGCTGAAGAATATCCTGAATATCGATGGTATGGAGTAAGTCTTTGGCTATTTTGACCCCAATTTGGATATCGGGAAGCTTATCGAGTTTTTCCCCTTCCAATTGGAAAACCTTGACCAGACCGTATTCCATTTCACCGTGGCGGTTGCAGCGGCCGGCTGCTTGAGCAATGGAATCAAAGCCTGCCAAAGCACGATATACCGTCGTGAAGGATATATCGACACCGGCTTCAATCAACTGCGTCGAGATGCATATGAGCCTACGCTTCGATGTTCCGTCGTGAAGGGCCGCCAAGGCCTCCCTCATGCGGTCGATTTCATGCATTCGATGAGCCGAACACATCTTGGTACTCAAGTGAATGATTTCGACGTCGTCCCCGCTTTCCTTAACCAGATCTTTTACAGCCTTATAAATATTTCTAGCCTGACGAGTCAAATTGACGATACAGAGGACACTGCCACGCCTCATTGCATCCTGCAGCAGTGAAGGAGCCAGTGTTTCTGCCGTATATAGTTCATCTTTCAAATACTCGAATTTGACTCTTTGAAAAACCTCAAAAGTAGATTTTAAATCACTAATCATTTCTCCACCAGAATGAAGAGGGATAGGCATTTTATCCAATTGCGGCTGCGTCGCTGTGCAGAGGACGGCCGTGACACCGGCCAAGTCCTTTAGGAAATTCATGGCCAAATTAAAGATATAAGTGCATTTGATCGGAATAGTCTGAATTTCATCGAAGATAATGATGCTGTCGGCCAAGGCCTGAAGACGGCGAGCAGATTGGCAGCCACCATCAAATAAAGTCTCGAGAAAATGAACCTGGGTCGTAAAAATAACCGGTGTATCCCAACGTTCGGTCAATAACTTTCGCCAATTCCGTTCTTCTTCACTCATATCTTCCTTCGGCAATACGTTGGAATGGTGCTCTAACACGGCCTCATCAAACTGGAATACGTCACGGATTTCTTTGGCATTCTGATCGATGATCGACGTATAAGGGATGACAACGATAATTCGTTTTTTATGGTATTTCTTGGCCTGAGCTAAAGCAAAGCGCATACTGGCCAACGTTTTCCCACTCCCCGTTGGTACCGACAAGGAGTAGATACCCGGTTTCTCCGTTCCAAAGTGTTGGCAGGCATCACTGATTTTTTGCCGCTCCAAGGCAATGGCCCTGGCCTTACCCCCAGCTGGAAGGGCAAAGGAGTGAAGTTTGTCTTCCAATTTCCCGGAGAAGAGATTCCAAAGCTTATCGTAGTCCCAATCCTGGGTCAAAGAGGATCCACCCTCGAACTCGGCCGTATCCAATCGGTCAGCATCGACTAACCAACTAAAGAGCAGCCTTTCGACCATACCCCAGTAAAACCAATAAGCCAGGCGTTGTATGCTTTTATCTTTAGTACCAATCTGGCAAACCTTATGAATGCGAGCATCAAAAGCTTTGACTTCATCACGAGCTTGATAAAACAAATCATCCAGATTGGACTGTGCTAAGACGGATTCAAAAAAATAGGCTTCTTCTTCCGCCGTTTCAACGCCTTCTTTTTGAATACGTCGTACATAATCCGATTCGCCGCGCTCACTCAAAAAATTCTCTAATCCACTATGATGAGACATAACAGCCAATCCCACCAAAGTAATGGTCCGTTTTATGTTGTTGCCGGGGCTGACGCCCTTATAACGCACTGATAAAAACTTGGCGCCACCCGTCGAATGGTCGATTTTTCCGCGATAGTGAACTGCCTTTTTGGGGTCATCATGGGCTAAGCGAATATACCGCTGAAAAGGTAGATACTCTCCACCCGACTTACTTCGACTCTTAGAAAAATCATGTAAGAGACCGGTCAATTTTGCCAAAGCGCCCAAGCCCCAAGGTTTCGCCTCCACTTCCATCTTTTCGGCCACGTTCACCAAGTGATCCCGAAGAAGTTGCTCAACAATCTGGCCGTTCTCATCTTTTCGAAAATGTGCAATAATTTTTTCCATATAATCTCCTATCGATACGCCGTCAGGCTAGTCTATGACTGCAAGATACCAACCATAGACCGGTTCACGATACTACCACTGACAAGAAACGATTGACATACATGTATCTCTTAAACTCATTATACCACTATGTAATATTTGTCACAAAGTATATACATTAGAATTAGATAAAAATTAGACTAAATCATATAAAGTGATTTCCAGTCAATATTTTGTAGAAACTGCTAGTTCAACAAAATAGGTTCTTATGCTAAAATATCGCACCCAGAAGGGTGCGATATTTTAAGTACTCTAAAGAACATGCACATGTTTCAATCCACGCACCATATGGAATATGATGCGACATTTACAAAAAAATGTTACATAGCGATAGATTGTAGATAGCCAAAATATAACATCGCCATTTATATTTTTTCACGTTGAAAAGATTCTAAGAATAGGCCTTACAAATCGTTTTTATTCGACTTTTAGGGGAATGTCCACCCTGCTTTACGATGTCTACCTGTGTATGTTCTAATTCGCATTTCACGCGACACTTTATCTGTTCAGAAACATCCATGCCAACATTAGAAATTTCTTGACATGGACAGGATAGAAAAGGTACCTTTTGTGATACATTGATGGCAATATTCATTTTCTCCGCTTCACAAATATTTATTTTCAACTCTAAGGTTGTCCTCTCTTCCATTTATTCACCTCCTCTCTAGTTATTACAATTTGCTATCTACTTATTTAGTATACGCTAACAATCTATTTAGTGTCAATTGATATTAAAAAACATACACATAAACAAAAGATACTATGTCTGCATTGTAAAAGCCCCCTATTTGAACCGACCCCCTAAAGTTGGACCAAAAATTCAACTTTAGGGGGTTAATTTTAT
>OFMT01001971.1_pt1 | contig 13228 bp, 10 predicted proteins | sample 1541891 | NCBI WGS metagenome assembly OFMT01 (sample SAMN04209230, study PRJEB22552) | human gut metagenome | biome: gut; material: feces | host: Homo sapiens | place: USA: Oklahoma | reverse complement strand
GATGCACACCAGTGCGATGGGCTGGATCAGCGCCGTACCGGCGTTTTTCGCCAGTGCCGTAACGACAAGACCGAGAATGGTGGTCAGGCTGGTCATCAGGATGGGCCGCAGACGGGTAACGCCCGCGTCGATGATGGCCTCCCGCAGGCCCATACCCGCCAGACGCTGCTGGTTGATGTAGTCCACCAGCACGATGCCGTTGTTGACGATGATGCCCACCAGCATCACGAAGCCGATGAGGCTGATGACCGACACCTCGATGCCGGAGAGCAGCAGCGCCAAGAAGCCGCCGGTAAACGCCAGCGGGATGGTGAACATCACGATGAACGGCGCCTTCAGGGACTGGAACTGCGCCACCATGATGAGGTACACCAGCACCACGCCCAGCAGCAGCATCAGCAGAAGCTGCTGCATGGCGTTCATGATCTGCTCGTTCTCGCCGTCGAACTCCACGGTGACGCCCTCCGGCAGCGTGACAGACCCCAGCGCCTTCTGCACCGCCGTCGTGACCTTGGTCACGTTGTAGCCGTCCGCCACCGCCGCCGACACGGTGATGCACCGCCGCTGCTGGTCGCGCTGGATGCTGTTGAGGGACACCGTCTCCTTGACCTCGGCCACCTCCCCCAGCTTGAAGGAGGTATCCTCGTCCTGACTTTCCCCGCCGGTGAGCTGGCTCAGTCCGGCGGATGCAGAGGAGCTGCTCATGCCGCTGCCCATACTGCCCATGGCCGAGGACATGGAGCTGTCCATGCCGCTCATACTGCTCATGCCGCTGCTCATGGACGAGGACATAGCGCCGCTGTCCGGCGAAATGGTCATATCCATCAGTTTCTCGCGGGTCAGCTTGCCGCCCGCCGCCGCGTCCACGATCATCTCCATGCTCTCGCCGTCCAGCGTCACATCCGCCACGGTGGTGGTATCCTGCAGCGCCGCCGCCACCTGCATATAGATCTGTGCCACGGTGATGCCCTTGGTCATGGCCTTGTTCCGGTCCACCACCACCTGCAGAGCGGGGGCGGCGTCCTCCAGACCGTCGGAGACATCCTGCACGCCCTCCACCTGCTCCATCCGCTGTCCCAGCGAACGGGCGGCGCTTTGCAGCGACTCCATGTCGCTGCTGTACACCCGCAGGGAAACGCCGGTACCGGTCATATAGCTCATCATGCCGCTCATGACACCGGCGGTGGTCACCTTACAGGGCAGGTCGGCGCACAGCGCCTCGATCTCCTTCCCCGCGTCGGAGCCGAAGGTACCCTCCGGCATGGTGAGGTAGCCGGTGACGTCAAACTCGCCGTTGTCGCCGCTGGCCATACTCAGGCCGCCCATGTCGCCGCTGCCCATCATAAAGCCGGCGGACTCTACATTCTCCACGGACATGACCCGCTCCACCACCTGATCGGCCAAGTCCACCGCCTCTGCGCGGGTGATGTCCTCCGGCATGGTGACGGTGACAGACAGGTTGTTCATGTCGATCTCCGGCATGAACGTGAAGCCGCGGCTCACCGCGCCCCACGCCGTCGTTACCAGCAGCACCAGCGACAGCAGCAGCACACCGGCCTTGTGATCCAGCGACCACGCGATGGCCCTGCGGTAGGCGGGATAGATCTTATCCAGCAGACCCGGCTTCGGCACGAACTCGCGCCGCAGCATACCGGAGGCCATGGCCGGCACCAGCGTCAGCGACACCAGCAGGCTGGCCAGCAGCGAATAGGTAATGGTCAGCGCCAGATCGGTGAACAGCTGCCGGGTCAGGCCCTCCACGAACACGATGGGCGCGAACACGCACACCGTGGTAAGGGTGGACGCCGTCACCGCGCCCAGCACCTGCTGGGCGCCGGACACCGCCGCCTGTACGATGGTAGCGCCCTTGGCCCGCAGACGGTAGATATTCTCGATGACCACCACCGAGTTATCCACCAGCATACCCACCGATACCGCCAAGCCGCTGAGGGAGATCATGTTGATGGTCACGCCGGTGAAGTACATCAGCACCACCGCGAAAATAACACTGACGGGGATGGAGAGCAGCGTGATGACGGTGGGACGCCAGTCACGCAGGAACAGAAACAGTACCACCACAGAGAACAGCGCGCCCCACAGCAGGGACGAGAGGATCGTCTCCACGATCAGGTAGATATAATCGCCCTGATCCATCAGCGGCACGAAGGTAAGCCCCTCGTACTGGCTCTCCAGCTCCCGGAACCGGTCGGTGAGGTTGTTGGAGACCGCCGCCGTGGCGTAGTTGGACTGCTTGTTAAAGGACAGCAGGATGCCGTTTTCGTCGTTGAGCTTGGTGTACAGCTGGTCGCTGTCGTCCGTCACCACCACGGTGGCCACGTCGCCCAGCGTAATGGGCTCGACGCCGTCCAGCCCCAGATCGAACAGCACCATATTCTCCAGCTCGGTGCTGTTTTCAAACTTCTGCCCCACCGACACCATATAGCTCACGCCGCTGTTGTCATCGATGTAGCCGGCGGGCATGGAGAAGTTCTGTGCCGTCAGCAGTCCGCTGACGGTGGAGATGGACAGAAGGCCGCCCAGATCAGTCTGGGATTCCACCTTTTCAAAGGCCTCCCGCAGCTGCTTGAGGCCGCTTTCGATCTGGCTCTTTGCCTGACTGAGCTGCAGCTCCGCGCCGGTCATCTGGGACATACCGTCCATCATCTGCACCAGAAAATCGGAGATATCGCCCTCCATCTGTGCTTTCAGCTTGCCGCTCTCCAGATCGTCCAGCATCTTCTTTGTCTGCTCCCGCAGCGACTCGAGACTCTGCTGTAGCTTTTCCAGTGAGCCCTCCGGGTCGGTGATGATGTCGCCGAGGATATCGCCGATGTCCGCATCCTTCAGTTTATCGTACAGTTCCTTCAGATTCTTATAGACCTCGTCTGCCGAATCGCCCACCGTGCCGGCTACGCCGTCCGCCGCGGCGCGTTTGGCGTCGGACAGTGCCTTTTCCCCGTCCTCTACCTGCTGCTTGGCGGCATACAGCTTGCCCTCTGCCTTTTTCAGCTGGGCCTTCACCGCGTCCGCCAGCTTAGCGGACAGCGCCTCCATCTTCGCCTGATCCAAAATCACATGGGCCTGCCGGGTCAGGGCGCCGGACACCGTAACACTGGCCACGCCGCTGACGCCCTCCAGCTTGCCGGTCAGCTCATCCGTCACCAGATCGCTGAGGGCGTAGACGTCGCTGCCCTCCCGGGACACAGCGGCCACCATCACCGGGATCATGGACGGGTTGATCTTCAGCACATAGGGGGTACCCACCATGTCGGACCACTGCCCCTCCAGCACGGATATCTTCTGCTGGATATCCACACTGATGGTGTCCATGTTCACGCCGTCCTCAAACTCCAGCATCACCATGGACACGCTGTTCTGGCTGGTGGAGGTGACCTCCTTGATCTGATCCAGCGTGGCCATGGACTGCTCCATAGGCCGCGTGATCTCCTCCTCCACCGCCTCGGGACTGGCGCCGGGATCGGCGGTGACGATGACCACATAGGGGAAATCCATATTGGGCAGCAGATCCGGCGTCATCCGCAGATACGCCACGATACCCAGCACCACCACCGCCAGCACCACCACAAATACCGTCAGCGGTCTCTTTACGCTGAATTTTGCCATACTCCCGCTCCTCCATGGCACTCGCCTGATTTTATCCGCATGGGCAAACGCCCGATTTTATCTAATGAAGTAGTCTACCATGCCGCTGCACGCTGCGCAAGCGGCACACCTAAAAATTAACGAAACCGTTACAATATCCCCTGTTCCCGCGAAAAAATGTTCGTTCACCGAACGATTTTGGGAAAGGCGCAGGCGGAAAAAACGGGAGAGATACCTCTCCCGTTCTATACACCGTGCCGCCGGGGCTATACGATGCGGAAATTACCCTCCGCCATGGCCGCCTGCCGCGCCGCACGCTGCTGCGCCAGCGCCTCCTGCAAGGCGGCGATGATGCTGTTGGACACCAGAAAGCCCTTGGGCGTCAGACGCCAGCCGCCCTCGGTGCGTGAGGCAAGACCCGCTTTTTCATACTGCTCGAACAGCGCCTCCATAGGCTGGAACCGCTGGCGGTAGCGCTTCTCGAAGGTCTGCCGGTCGATGCCCGCCGCCGTCCGCAGCGACAGCATCACATATTCGTAGTCCCGCGCCAGCGTGCTGTCGGTCTCGGACTCCGACAGCACCAGCCTGCCCGCGATATAGCTGTCGATATCCCGCACATAGCCGTACCGGACGCCGCCGAAGTCGGAGTGCGCCCCCGGCCCGAAGCCGGCGTACTCCTCCATGCGCCAGTATTTCAGGTTGTGGCGGGATTCCTTACCGGACTTGGCGAAATTGGAGATCTCGTACTGCTCGTAGCCCATCTCGCCCAGCGCCGCCACGGTGTACAGGTACATATCCGCCTGCGCGTCGTCGTCCGGCAGCGTCAGCGTCTGCCGCTGCTGCCACAGGGGCGTACCCTCCTCCAGCTTCAGGCCGTAGCAGGACAGATGCTCCGGTCCCAGCGCCACGGCGTCCGCCAGCGTCCGCTGCCAGCCCTCCATGGTCTGCCCCGGCAGGCCGTAGATCAGATCCAGGCTCAGATCCGTGAACTTCGCCTTCCGCGCCGCCGTCACCGCCTGCTGCACCTGCTCATAGGTGTGTATCCGCCCGATGCGCCGCAGCAGGGCGTCGTCGGTGGACTGCACGCCAAGGGACAGACGGTTGAAGCCCGCCCGCCGCAGCTTCCGCAGCTCCTTCCAGTCCCCGGCGCTGTCGGGATTGGCCTCCAGCGTGATCTCCGCGTCCCTTGCCACGTCGTACCGCCGCAGCACCGTTTGCAGGATACGGCAAAGCCGCGCCGCACCCAGATAGCTGGGCGTGCCGCCGCCGAAATACACCGTATCCACCTGCATCCCGGCGGCGCGGGGCGCTACCTCCTCCAGATGGCGCAGCAGCGCCGCCATGTAGGCGTCCATCTTCTCCTCGCTGTGGGCCAGCGAGTAGAAGTCGCAGTAGGCGCACTTGGCCTTGCAGAACGGGATGTGGATATACAGCCCCAGCGCGGGCTTTCCCTGCCGCCCGCTCATGGCTGCACCTGCGGCGGCAGGATGGTCACCGCGTCGTAAAAGCAGTTCACCTTGCAGCCGCGGCAGCCGATGCACTGCTGCTGGTTCACCTCATAAATGCCGTCCTCCCGCAGAAGAATACACTTTACGGGGCAGAACATGGCGCACCAACCGCAGCCGGTGCAGCTCACCTCATCGATCACTGCCAGCTGTATGGCCTTTCGCCCAAAAGGGTGTGCCGGATCCGTCATGGGCTCACCCGCCTTTCCTCAATTTTATCTCTCTGATTATAGCCGTTTTTCTCGCTTTTGACAAGCCCGCATGAAACGCTGCCCTGCGGCGCACACTATGGGAGAAAGGAAGTGACTGCCATGACCCCCGAGGCATATCAGGCGCTGGTGAAGCAGATGTCGCCGCCGTCCCCCATCGTCAAGAACACGGCGCTGGCCTTTCTGGTGGGCGGCGCCATCTGCACCGTGGGGCAGCTCCTGTCCCACTGGTACGGCGTACTGGGGCTGGATACCGCCGACGCCGGCACCGCCACATCGGTGACGCTGGTGTTTCTCTCGGCGCTGGCCACCGGACTGGGCGTGTACCACAGGCTGGCGCGTCTGGCAGGCGCCGGTACGCTGGTGCCCATCACCGGCTTTGCCAATGCGGTGGCGTCCCCCGCCGTGGACTTTCAGACGGAGGGGCTTATCACCGGCACCGCCGTAAAGATGTTCACCGTGGCCGGGCCGGTCATCGTATTCGGCACCGCCGCCAGCGTGGTCTACGGACTGGTGCTGTGGCTGGTGCAGACCCTATAAAAAAGGAGGGACACCGAATGTCCCTCCTTTTTTATATCGTTTTTTGCAGCAGACTCAGTTGTCCACGCGGTTGCGCCACTCCAGCTCCTGCTCCAGCTCGAACTTCAGCTTCTTGTTCTCCTCCACCAGCGTGTCGTAGTGGGTGCCCTGTACATAGTACTTCACGAACGCGAAGGTGGCCTCGTTGAACTCCTCCTCGGTGTACTCCGGCAGCAGAGAGCCGCCCTTGCGGCGCAGGCCCGTCACGCTGATGACCACCAGACGGCGATGCTCCTCGCTGAGCTGGAACAGCTTCAGAGACTCGGGGATGTTCAGTTCCAGATCGTACCGCTCGTTGACGATCTCCAGCAGGCGGCGCTGCTCCGGCTTGGCGGAGACGATGACGCCGTGCTCGGCGAACAGACGCTTGAGGTAGGAGGCGGAGACCTCCTCGCGGGTGATGGTGCCCTTGCCGATGCCGGTGAGCATGGTATTGGACAGGTTCAGGCTGACATAAACCTCCTGACCGGTGGTGGGATAACTCATGTGCGTACCTCCTGCATTGCAAAATTGGTTTTCCTCCGTCCGAGACGGCTTTTTTTGTTCTGCTGTCAGCATACCACAACGCGCTGCAAATAGCAACACAAAGTTGTCCCAAGCACGTCTATTTATACGAAAAAACACCCTATTTTTCCGAAAGAAAGGCACTTTCTTCTCCCAGATGTACCATACGACCCAAACAGTCCGAAAGGCTCCCACCACCGGTTTTTTCCCTTTTTTCACGCAGCGGCGTGGGGGTGAAAGCGGCAATGACGCATGGGCGGAAGAAACGCCGCACCAATCCCCTGAACGAGCGGTTCTTGCGTCCAGACGAGGCGCGGCGACGACGCCATACTTTCTGTATGGCGAGGAACCGCAACGACGTATGGGCGGAAGAACCGCCGCTCAGACGCCGGTCAGGTCAAAGGGCGGCGTATACTCCTCCCTGGCCGCCGTGCGCTCTTGAGTAAAACCGTCGATGATGCCGCAGTTGTGCATATAGTCTGCGGCGGCGCGGTACTCGGCGCGGGTGAGGCGGCGGGCAAGGCGTCCTTGTGCGCCGGGCTGGGGGGTGTACTGGCTCATGAGGGAGAACAGAACGTCGCCGGGGCGGAAGGTCTCGGCCACCCAGTCGATAACGCGGCGGGTATTGTCCAGATAGCCGGGCAGTACCAGATGGCGGATGACCACGCCGCGGCGCAGGAGGCCGTTTTCCATCACATAGGGCCCGGTCTGGCGGAACATCTCCTGTATGGCGGCTGTCGCCACGGGGAAATAATCCGGCGCGGCGGAGAGCTGGGACGCCAGCGCGCCGTCGGCATATTTCAGGTCGGGGAGCCAGATATCCACCAGCCCCTCCAGAGAACGCAGGGTCTCCACCCTTTCGTAGCCGCCGCAGTTGTAGACCAGCGGCACGGGGAGCTTGGGCTCCAGCGCCGGGAGGATCCAGGGCAGGAAGTGGGTGGGAGTGATGAGGTCGATGTTGTGGGCGCCTTGGGCGATCAGCTCCTCAAAGATGGTGCGGAGGCGCTGGGGGGTCACATCCTTGCCGAAACCATCTGCCGAGATGGTGTGATTCTGGCAGTAGGTGCAGCGCAGGGTGCAGCCGGCGAAAAACACCGCGCCGGAGCCGTTGGTGCCGGAGATAGGCGGCTCCTCCCAGTGGTGGAGGGCGGCGCGGGAGACGCGCAGTCCCGCGGGCATGGCGCAAAAGCCGTTTCCCCCATCGGCGGTACGCGCCGCGCCGCAGTTGCGGGGGCAGAGACGGCAGATCATAGGGCGTGGATGTCGAAGTCCGGGCCGAGATCCCCCGCCATCCAGTGGCGGCGGCACAGGCCGATGTACTTGTCGTTGGCGCCCAGCACCACCTGCGCGCCCTCCTTGACCACATGGCCGGTATCGTCGAAGCGGGCGTTGAACGCCGCCTTCTTGCCGCACCAGCAGATGGTCTTGACCTCCTCCAGCTTATCCGCCAGCACCAGCAGGTGATAGCTGCCCTCGAACAGCTCGCCCTTGAAGTCGGCACGGAGACCGTAGCAGATGACGGGGATGCCGCAGTCGTCCACCAGATGCACCAGATAGTAGACCTCGTCCTTGGTGAGGAACTGGGCCTCGTCGATGATGATGCAGGCGTAGCGCTGCAAATCTGCGTCCGCCATGGCGCGCATCTCGTCGAAGTAGATGCAGGGGTGCTTCAGTCCGATGCGGGAGTAGACCATGTGGTCGCCGTCCCGGGTGTCCAGCCGGGGCTTGACCAGCAGCGTCTCCTGCCCCCGCTCCTCGTAGTTGAATCGCGCCATCAGGGCATTGGCTGTCTTGCTGGAGCCCATGGCGCCGTATTTGAAGTAAAGCTGTGCCATCGTGTCAGTCTCCTTTATCTGATTTCTCTCCCGCAGCGGCGTCCTCCAACGCCGCCGTAAATATACGAAAGGCGGAGGGGATGGCCCTCTGCCGCCGCTGTGAGGCGTTTGCCCACAGCCAGTCCGGCTGTCCCTCCCCTGCCACCGTCAGCAGGTAGCCGGTCATCTGCCAGCGCAGGTGGGTGAACTCGTGCTTGGCGTGGAGCGTTCGCTCCCACCGCAGCACTGTGACGCCCCATGCCGCCAGCTGGCGGGCGGCTGCCGCCTCGTCCAGCGTACCCTCCACATGGGGAAGCTCCCAGAGTCCCGCCAGCAGGCCGTTCTTCGGCCGCTGCCGCAGGGCGGCGGCGCCATCCTCCCGCACCATGGCAAACACGGTGAGGGGGATCTCCCGCTTCTCCTTTTTCTTCTCCCGTACCGGCAGGAGCGCCTGTGTCCCCTGCTGCCGTGCCGCACAGAACGACGCGGCGGGACATTGTTCGCACAGGGGTTTTCCACCGGGCAGGCACACCGCCGCACCCAGATCCATCAGCGCCTGATTGAAGTCTCCGGGCCGGTCATGGGGTATGGTCTCCGCCATGGCGCACCGGAAATCGGCGCGTACCTTAGGCTCCAGCACATTGCGGCTGTCGCCGGTGAGCCGGGCCGCCACCCGCAGCACGTTGCCGTCCACCGCCGGGACAGGCTCCCCAAAGGCGATGGACAAAATGGCTCCGGCGGTATAGTCCCCGATGCCGGGCAGAGCGGTCAGCTCCTCATACGTCCGGGGAAACGCCCCGCCGTACTGCTCCGCGACGATCTGCGCCGCCCGGCGCAGATTCCGGGCCCGGCTGTAATAGCCCAGGCCCTCCCACAGCTTCATCAGCTGCCCCTCGTCGCAGGCGGCCAAAGCCTCCACCGACGGGTACGCCGCCATAAACCGCTGAAAATACGGGATCACCGCCGCCACCCGGGTCTGCTGCAGCATGATCTCCGACACCCAGGTCCGGTAGGCGGACACCTGCTCCCGCCAGGGCAGCACCCGGCGGTTTTCCCGGTACCAGGGCAGCAGCGCCCCGGGCAGCCGGTTGAGTTTTTCCTGTATTGCATCCATATCCTAAAACCTCGCGGCATAGCCGCACCGGCGGCACAGCTCCTCCGCCGGACGGCGGCGGGAGAAGCCCTCCCGGATGGCCGCCGCCCGTGGCGATGCCAGAATCTCCTCCACCGGCTGGTCAAACAGATTCCCCAGGGCCATGCGCCCCTCCCCGTCCAGGCAGCAGGGCACCGCCGTGCCGTCGCACAAAACAGCCAGCTGCTGCCGCAGCCCGTGGCAGAACTCCGTGCCGCTCTCCGGAGCCTCCGGGTCCGGCCAATCAAATTTTTCCGCCTGCTCCAGGAAAATATTCGCGGAAAGCCGCCGGTTCCCCCGGCGGTCCGTGGGGATAGACAGCACGTCCCGGCCCAGCTGTTCCCCCAGGAAGGCCAGCACCTGACCGTTGCAGCTGTCCCGCCCGCCGATGTTCCACAGGCGCAGGGCACACAGAGTCCCCTCCGCCGAGGCCCGGCGGCAGAAATCCCACACGCCGGAAAGATATTCCTCCATGCTGCCGGGGCAGTCGTTTCCCTCGAAGCTGTGAAGGGATACGCTGACCTTATGCACGCCGGACAGGGCCTGTCCCCGCCGGGGCAGCAGCGTCCCGTTGGTGGTGACACACACCCGGAAGCCCAGCTCCCGGGCAACGGCCAGGAGCTCCTCCAGCTGCGGGTGCAGCAGCGGCTCCCCCATCACATGGAGGTACAGATACTCCGTGTGGCCGCGGAGCCTTTCCGCCAGGGTCCGGAACTCCGCCGGGGCCAGGAACCGCGCCGGGCGGCCGGTGCCGGGGCAGAAGGAACAGGAGAGATTGCACACATTGGTGATCTCCACATATACCCGCTTGAACACATCGCCGCCCCCTTTCCCAGCACTTGAATTGTTATTTTACCACGTTTTCGCCCTTTTGCATAGCGCCGGGAACCAAATGTTCAAAAAAAGGTAATGACTTTTCACCCGCAATCGGTTACAATAGAGCCACTTGAATCGTATTGGAGGAATTTCCCCTTGAAAAAGCTCTATGACGCCGCCGACCGCTTCTGCGCCCGGCATCCCCGGTTCGGTATTCCGGACCTTATGCGCTGGATCGTCATCGGCAATGTGGTGGTCTATGTGCTGATGCTGCTGACCATGCGCACCGACGCCAATGCCGTGAGCTTCCTGTATCTCAACGGCAGCAAGGTGCTCCACGGGGAGCTCTGGCGCATCGTCACCTTTATTTTCGTCCCCACCAGCTCCAGTCCCTTCTGGCTGGCCCTCAGCCTGTATTTCTACTACTGGATCGGCTCGTCCCTGGAGCGCCAGTGGGGCACCGCCCGCTTCAACCTCTATTACTGGAGCGGCGTGCTTCTGACGGTGATCGCCACCCTGGCCGCCTCCGCCATTTCCGGCGTGGGCTATTCCGTGGGCGGAACGGGATATGTGAATCTGTCCATGTTCCTAGCCTTTGCCTTCCTGTTTCCGGATACCCAGCTGCTGCTGTTCTTCTTCATCCCCGTGAAGATCAAATGGCTGGCGTGGCTGGATATCGCGGTGTTCGTCATCGGCATTGTGCAGTCCCTGCTGGCAGGCAGCTGGCTGGGAGCCATCCTGCCGGTGGTGGCGCTGCTGAACTTCCTGGTGTTCATCTGGCCCGCTATCGACGCGTTTATCCAGCGCCGGAAATACCGGCACGCGCCCCAGACGGTAAACTTCAAAAAGGCCGTGCGGCAACAGCAGCAGCAAAAGGGCTATCACCACAAATGCGCCGTCTGCGGCCGCACGGACACGGACTATCCCGACCTGCAATTCCGCTATTGCAGCAAATGCGTCGGCTACCGCTGCTTCTGCCAGGACCACATTTTCTCCCACGTCCACTTCACCGAGGAGGACCAATAACCCACCCGCAATCAAAAAAGAGAGCACCGCCGCGGCGGTGCTCTCTTTTTTGCCGTTATTTCTTGTCCTTGGATGCAAAAATCTGTTCAAATTCCTGAGCTGTCATGGTCTCATGCTGGAGCAGGAACTCCGCCACCTCTGTCAGCTGAGGGCGGTATTTTTCCAGGATCTCCGTGCAGCGGCCATAGGCCTCGTCCAGGATGCGGCGGATCTCCCGGTCCATCTCCGCCGCCGTTTCCTCGGAATAGGGGCGGGTCTGGGCCATGGACCGGCCGATGAACACCTCGTCGTGTCCCGCGTCAAAGGCCACGCTGCCCATGCGGTCGGACATGCCGTAGGTCCCCACCATTTTCCGGGCCAACTGGGTGGCCCGGCTGATGTCGTTGGAGGCGCCTGTGGAGATATCTCCCAGCACCAGCTGCTCCGCCGCCCGGCCGCCCAGAAGCCCCGCAATGCTGTTGAGCAGATGGGTGCGGGACAGATAGCTGCGATCCTCGTCGGGCAGGAAGATGGTCATGCCGCCTGCCTGGCCCCGGGGCACAATGGTGATCTGATGCACGGGGTCCAGATCCGGCAGGGTGTGCATCACCACGGCGTGGCCCGCCTCGTGATAGGCAGTGAGCCGACGCTCGTGCTCGGGGATCACCCGGCTGTGCTTCTCGGGTCCCGCGATGACCTTGATGACGGACTGCTGCAGGTCGGCCATGGTGATGGCCTTCTCGTCCCGGCGTCCGGCCAGCAGGGCCGCCTCGTTCAGCAGGTTTTCCAGGTCTGCGCCGGTAAAGCCGGAGGTGCCCTTGGCCAGCTTCTCCAGGTCCACATCCTCCGCCAGGGGCTTGTTCTTGGCGTGGACGGCCAGGATCTCCTGGCGGCCCTTGATATCCGGCAGGCCCACATACACCTGGCGGTCGAACCGTCCGGGGCGCAGCAGGGCCGGGTCCAGAATGTCCACCCGGTTGGTGGCGGCCAGGACCACCACGCCCTGGTTGGCGGCAAAGCCGTCCATTTCCACCAGCAGCTGATTCAGGGTCTGCTCCCGCTCGTCGTGGCCGCCGCCCAGGCCGCTGCCTCTCTGGCGGCCCACGGCGTCGATCTCGTCGATAAAAATGATAGCCGGGGAATTCTGCTTGGCCTGGCGAAACAGGTCCCGGACCCGGGACGCACCCACGCCTACATACATCTCCACAAAATCGGAGCCGGAGATGGAAAGGAATTTCACCCCTGCTTCACCGGCCACGGCCTTGGCCAGCAGGGTCTTGCCGGTGCCCGGAGGGCCCACCAGCAGCACGCCCTTGGGGATGCGGGCCCCCAGGGCCAGGTATTTATCCGGCTGGCGCAGGAACTCCACGATCTCCCGGAGCTCCTCCTTCTCCTCGTCGGCGCCCGCCACATCACGGAAGGAAACCTTGCTGTCCTGGGGCACGTCCTGGATCCGGGCGTCGCCGAAGTGTGACATCCGGTCCTGGGCCCCGCCGGGGCCTGCCCCGGTCATCCGTGCCATCAGATTCATCAGCAGGATGAATCCCAGAATCACCGCCACACAGGGCAGCAGGATCTGCAGCCAATTGGTAGAGTGGTCGGCGCGATAGGTATAGTCCTTGATGATCCCCTGCTGGTTCTGCTGCACCACCAGATCGTTCAGGTCGTTGTAAAACACCTGGAAATCATACAGATCACAGCTGACGGTGCTGCCGTCCTGGAGCTTGGCTGTGAGCCGGGTGTTGCTGATGGCAAACTCCTGGACCTTCTCGTCCTGAAACAGCTGCCGCAGCTGGGCATAGCTGATGGTGCCGGCGCTGCGCATGCCCGTCACCAGGTAGTATACGAAGCATGCGGCCAGCAGCAGGAGCAGCGCGGCCCCCCAGCCGAATTTTCGCTTGGCAGTCAATAAAGGCCCCCCTCTCTTTTAATGAATGACGCGGACGCCCCGCCAGCTGTTGTCCGGCAGGACGGAAATGCCCACCATCACCCGGGCCCGGATGTGGTCCACGGAAATATAAGGTTCGTTCCAGAACCGGGCGTCGTTGGAGCCGGTGCGGT
>OFMT01001966.1_pt1 | contig 13248 bp, 8 predicted proteins | sample 1541891 | NCBI WGS metagenome assembly OFMT01 (sample SAMN04209230, study PRJEB22552) | human gut metagenome | biome: gut; material: feces | host: Homo sapiens | place: USA: Oklahoma | reverse complement strand
TCTCCAGTTCCTTCGACTTTCCAGCGGTAGCGATAATGAATGCACCTCCAAACAATAATCCATAGTGTTGCAATATTTGGCATAGAAAACGCGGCCGCCCATTTGCAGGACAGCCGCGCGAAATTTCACACAAAAGCGCAGTTCGTTCAAAGAATCGAACCGTGTTTGGGTATAGCCCGGGGATTCCGACCCCACAAGGCGAGCGCGGCACAGGCCGTAGCTGCTTTCTTTACCGAGATAGTTTACCACACCCACAAAGCCCTGTCAAGCACTTTTACGCGATTTCAGGGAAAAATATTACTTAACCTCAATCAACTTCCCCAGCTCCAGCGAGTAGATGCCCTTATAGGTCACCGGTTTTGGGGCAAAACGCTTGCTGATGGCAAGGGCATAGAGGTCAAGCTGGGCGCGATAGGCGGCAAGGAAGTCATCCTCGGATTTTCGGCGGTCCGTCTTGTAATCCAGCAGCTCCAGGTGGTCCGGGAACACCAGCACCAGGTCAGCGATGCCCTGCACCAGCACCTTTGCCTGTGCCACGGCAGCACTGTCGGCGGGGGCAGTGCCCTGAGCGGCCAGCACCTCGGCGGCAGGCAGGGCCGTGATGAAGTCCAGCTCCCGCAGCACCTCATCTGCGGCACAGATGCGCGCAAAGGCTTCGCTCTCCACAAAGCGGCGGATGCGCCCTGCATCCAGCTTCTCCGCAATTTCGGGCGCGGTGAGCTTTGCTTCCACCTGCCGGTCGCGCTCGGCGGGGATCGCCGTTTCCAGCGTGCCTGCCTGCTTTGCCGCTGCAAGGGCCGCAAAATCGGCGTGCTCCAGGAAGGCGTGAAGGGCCGTGCCCATCTCGGCAGCGGTCAGGCCGTCCTTTGCCAGAAAGCCCGGGCGCTCCAGCGTGGTCTGCTCTGCCTTGTGGACGATGCCGGTCACGCTGACCTTGGCGGGCACTTGGGCCAGCTCCGCCGCAGGGTACTGCCAGGCAAAGCCCTGCCGCAGCGTCTCGGTCAGGGCCGGGTCTGCCTGGGCCAGCGGCCTTTCCTCCAGTTCCGTGTCGGGCGGCTCCACGCCCTCGGGCAGTGCCTGCTGCACTGTCAGGGTGATGGTGCTCCCGGTATCCGCAAAGGGCAGTTCCAGATCCTCGGCCAGTCGGCGCAGAGGGCCGCCGTTGGGGTGGACGAGCAGGGCCGCGCGGAGCCAGTCGGCAAAGCTGTTCGCCTGCCGGCAGAGCGTCTGCCCCGCCCCGGCTTCAAGGAAGGCCGCCGCTCTGGTAAAGGGGTTGGAGGTCTTTCCGATGCCCAGCGGCACAGTCAGGATGAGCTTATCCTGCGCGCGGGTCAGCGCCACATAGAGCAGGCGCATCTGCTCACTGCGCATCTCGGCGGCGTGGACATTGGAGAGCGCCGTGTAGGCCGCCGTCTTGTACGCGCCCTCGCCCTCCTCGGGGCGCAGGCGCAGGCCCGCCCCATATATCCGATGCAGGAGCACCGGCTGGCGGGTATCGGCGGCATTGAAGCGACGGGCCGTGTCGGCCACGAACACCACCGGGAACTGCAGGCCCTTGGAGCGGTGGATGGTCATCACGGTCACACAGCCGGGGCGGGAGCCGCCGGGCACGGTATCCTGCCCCGTGGAGCCTGCCAGCGCCGCAGCGTCAATGGCCCGCACCAGCGCCGAGATGCCGCCGGAGCCGGCCCCGGCACAGAAGGAAGCAAACCGCCGGGCATCCTCCCGGCGGCGGGCACCGTTCTCCATCACGCCCAGTGCAGCAAGGTAGCCGGTGGAAGCAAAGATCTCCTCCAGCAGCTGTTCTGCCGGGGCACTGCGGGCCATCCGTCGCAGCTCGGTCAGCCGGGCATAGAACGCCCGGACTTTTCCGGTAAAAGGGGTGTCCTCCCCGCTGTTCACAGTGAGCAGCAGCGCACCGTAGAGGCTGATGCGCTGGGGGGCGTTTTCCCCCTGCTGCTTCTGGATCTCTTCGGCTCTGGCCCGCAGGCGGACAAGGTCGTCATCGGTGAAACCGAACAGCGGGCCCAGCATGGCGGCGGCAAGATAGATATCCTGCGCCGGGTTGTCAATGACCTTCAGCAGGGCGATGAGGGGCCGGATGTGGGGGGCATCCAGCAGGTTTTCGCGGGCATCCGCATACACCGGGATGCCCCGGGCGGTCAACGCTTCCACATAGGCCGGAAAATCATTGCGCGCCGCCAGCAGGATGCAGCAGTCCTCGTACTGCACCGGGCGGGTGGCACTGCCGTCCCGCACCGGCTCGCCGCTTTGCACCATCTCCTCGATGCGCCGGGCGATCCAGCCCGCGTCCGTTTCGGCGGTGTCATCGGGCAGGAAATGTGCCTCCACGCTGCCCGTGTATTCCCCGGGTGCCCCGCAGACCAGCCGCTGGCCGTCGCCGTAGGCCGTGTCACCGAGTTCCGGAGACATGAGCCGCTCGAACAGGAAATTGATCCCTTCCACCACCTGCGGAGCCGAGCGGAAGTTGGCATCCAGCGCCAGCATGGCATCGGTGCCGGGGGTACCCTCTGCCGGGCGGGGCCGCGCTGCGCCGCCGGGCAGGGCGGGCCAGCTGTCCAGTTTTTCCCGGAAGATGCTGGGGTCTGCCTGCCGGAAGCGGTAGATGCTCTGCTTCAGATCTCCCACCAGGAAGAGGTCGTCCCCCGCCGGGGATGCAAGGCACCGGTACAAGGCATCCTGCAGGGCGTTGGTGTCCTGATATTCATCCACCATCACGGCGGCATAGTTCTGCCGGATGACCCCGCACAGCGCGGTGGGGGTGCCGTCCGTGTCACGGAGCAGGCGGAGGGCCTGATGCTCAAAGTCACTGAACTCCAGCAGCTTCCGGTCCCGCTTTTTGGCCGAGAACCGGGCATCGAAATCCCGCACCGCCGCGAACAGCGCCCGCAGGCGGGGCTCTGCGGCCCTGCGGTCTGCCTCAGCCTCCTCCTCACTGCAGGGAATCAGCTCAAGGATCTGCGCAAACAGGGCCGCGCCTTCATCGGCGCGTGTGCGGATGACTTTTTTGTGTTCGCCGTTCAGCCGCTTTTTCATTCCTTTCAGGCCGGGCAGTTCCTCCATGCCCAGCACATAGGGGGTCAGCAGATCGTAAAGCGGAGTCCACTCCCCCGCCACAGCCAGCTGTTCCACCCTGCCCAGCAGGGCGGCAGCCTTGTCCAGCCGTTCCTGGGCATCGGTGTATTTTTCCAGCACGGCATTCTTTGCCTTTTCCCGGGCAGAGGGCGTTTTCTTTTCCTCGGCATCGGCCAGCTCCTGCTCCCGGTCGCCCGGGCAGTCAGCCAGCGCGGCGCGGAACAGTTCCCCTGCTGCCCTTGCACTGCGGGCAGCTTCGGCCAGCAGCAGATCATGCCAACAGGTGGCAGCAAAGCCATTTTCCTCCTGCCACGGAGCCAGAAATTCCTCCAGCTTTTTGTCGTAATCGGGCAGGGCGCGCAGGAAATCGTAGACATGCAGGATCGTCTCGCCCGCCGCGCGGTCGGTGCGGCCCTTGCCGTAGAGGTCGGCAAAGGCGCAGAAATCCGGGTCGCGGTAGGCATTTTCCAGCGTCTCGCTCAGGGCAGAGGCCCGCAGGAGCTCCACACTGCCGGGGTCTGCGGGGGAAAAGTCCGGCGGGATATCCAGCGCCTGAAAATGCTTGCGCAGCAGGTCCAGACAGAAGGCATCGATGGTGCAGATGGGTGCGCGCTGCAGCAGCATCCGCTGGCGGCGCAGCGCGCCATTGCCGGGTTCCGCCTGGCTGCGCTTCAGAAGCGCCTGCCCGATGCGGGCCCGCAGCTCTGCCGCCGCCGCATTGGTAAAGGTGACGATGAGCAGACGGTCCGCATCCACGGGATGCTCCGGGTCGGTGATGAGCCGGACAGCCCGCTCGGTCAGAACAGCCGTTTTGCCGCTGCCCGCCGCCGCGCTCACCAGCAGCGCGCCGCCCCGGTCTTCGATGGCGGCCCGCTGGGCGGGGGTCCACTTGGGTTCACTCATGCCTGTTCCTCCTCTCCCTCTTCGGGCTGCCCGGGAGCCTCAAAGGGCTTTGCGGGGGCCTCCAGCGCCCGCTCCCCGATGCCGGTCTCGTGGCAGCAGACAAAGCCGTAATCACACCACTGGCAGGGACTCCGGCCCGTGACCAGCGGCTCGGCGGCGATCTGCCCCTCATAGAGCTGCTGGCCCATCCGGGTCACAAGATCATCCAGATGCAGCTGGATGCGGTTCAGCTTGGCGATGTCTGCCCGCTTGTCCTTCTGGTAGGGGCTGGGCGCGCCTTTGTAATAGGAGAAGGGCAGGTATCTGCCGGTCTCTCCGGCATCCATGGCATCGAACAGCTTCTGCTCGTCCCGCACCAGACCGTCCAGCTTGTATTCCACACTATGGGCCGCCTTTTCGCGGGTGGTGGTCTCAGGAGCCGGATCGGCCAGCAGGTAGAGCACACCCGCCGGTTCCGCCCCCGTAAAGCGACCGCTTTTATCCCGGGTCAGACTGAACAGGTAGAGCAGCATCTGGCAGTCCAGACCGCAGTAGACCTCCTTCAGGTCCAGCTTTTTGGTGCCGGTCTTGTAGTCCACCACCCGCACCCAGCGGGTGCCGTCCTCCTCCACCCACTCGTCGGCACGGTCCACGGTGCCCACCAGCTGGACGGTGCGCCCGTCCGACAGGTGATACACCTGGGCAGGCACGGCATCCTCGCCCCGGCCGATCTTCAGCTCACAGGCCACGGGCTTGAAGCTGGACTGCCGCTGCTCATCCCGCAGGTAGAGCAGCAGGCTTGTCATGCTCTTTTTCAGGCGGGAGAGCAGATAGGCAAAGCGGGCGGTATCCTCGGGCAGATAGCGCTTGGCGTACTCGTCCACCAGCAGCGCGGCAAGGCCTGCCATAGCCTCATCGTCCAGCTCCATAAAGGGCTGCAGCGCCGCCATGGGGTTGTCCGGGCCGGGGTGAGGGTCCAGCGCCATCTGCAGCACCCAGTGCATCAGGGTGCCGCTCTGGTCGGCGGAAAGCTCGGCCCGGCGGCGGGGCCTGAGCCCCAGCACATACTGCAAAAAGTAGCCGTAGCGGCAGGTATAATATTTTTCCAGCTGGCTGGGCGAAATGCGCAGCTTCCGCCCCAACAGCGCTTCCAGCGCAGGCAGGTCATGCACCTGCCGGGGGGCCGTGTCGGCCATCCGGCGCAGCAGGGCAAGGCCCTGCGGCTCGGTCTCGCCGGGGGTGTGCAGAGCTTCTGTCAGGCTGGCACGCTCGGTCTCCGTCAGGGGCCAGCCGCCGCCCAGACAGTCCAGCCCATCTGCGGGGGTGGCCGCAAGGTCCGTCAGTTCCAGCTCCGGGGCAGCAGGGGCCAGCGCTTCCACGAGGGGTTCCAGCGCAGCGCAGAGGGTCTGCCCCTGCCCCTTGGGCCAGCTGAGCCACAGCCCCTTTGCAGGAGCGGTCAGGGCCTTGTAGAAGCAGACCTGCTCACGCACCACACGGTTCTCAAAGCAGTCGGGCAGGTCGATCTCCTGCGCCATCAGGGCATCGCGGTCGGCGTGGGTCAGCAGACCCACCTCGCCGGGCGCGGCCGGGAATTCCCCCTCGGCCAGCCCCAGCACGAACACATAGTCCGGCGCGTCCAGACGCATCTTGCCTGCGCTGGCCAGCACCACCGCATCCAGGGTCTGGGGAATGTGCCCCAGGTCGGACGAGCGGAGCAGCAGCCCGAACAGATCCTCGTATTCGGCCACGGTCACGGTCTGCTCCCCCAGCAGATGGGCCATCTCGTTCAGCAGCCCCATGACCACGTTCCACTCCCGGGCGGCTTCCTCCGCCGCCGGGATGCCCCGGCCCGCGCGGATGGCCTTTACCTGAGCGGCCTGCTGTTCCTCAGCTCCCAGCGTTTTCAGGCAGAAATACACCGCCCGGCTGATGGCCTCGGCGTTGACCCCGCGCACCTTGGCCCGGAATGCATCCACCGCCCCCACGAGCAGGGCACGGGCATGTTCTGCCCGCTCCCGGTTGCGGAGTTCCTCTTCGGTCAGCTCCTGTTCCCCAAAACCCTTGGGGCTGCGCTCAAACTTCTCCCGCCAGGCCGCCGCCGTGGGGGCCCAGGTGTAGGCATAGTTTTCCAGCGCGCAGACCTGCTCCTCGCTCAGGGCACACAGGCCGGTCTTGGCAAGGGTGGTCAGGTTCTCGGTCAGGTCGGCTCCCCGGGCGATCTCCAGCAGGGCCCGCACCGCCGTGGCCGGGGCGCTGAATTCCGGGGTGGTGGGTTCATCGCAGTACAGAGGGATCTCCGCCATCCGGAACTCATACCGGACAGCGGCACGATACTTGGCGATATCGCGGCAGACCACAGCGATCTTTCCGCACCGCACACCCTGCCGCATCAGCCGCCGGATGGCACCGGCAGCGGCACGGGCCTCCTCCTCCCGGCTGGGCGCGGCAAAGAGCCGCACCTCGCCCGCCGGGGCATCCGCGGTGCAGCTGCCGGTTTCCAGCAGCTCTGCCACTGCGGCAAGGCCCGGGGCGTTCCGGTGGCGCAGATCCTTGCGCAAAAGCTGCGGAACGGCCACCTCCGCCCCATTTTTCCGGGCCAGCTGGCGCAGCTGCGCCGCCACCTGCTTGGCCCCGGAGAACAGGCTCAGGTCACCGGGCAGCAAGGGGGCTCCATCATCGCAGAGGGCCACCGTTACGCTGGGCAGCGCCGCCAGCATGGCCCCCAGCAGCCGCTTTTTGGGGGCGTTGAAGGTATCGAACTCATCAATGAACACCGCCCGGTCCCGCAGAAACTCCGGCAGGCTGTGCCGGGCCAGTGCTTCCTCCAGCCGGGCTCCGGCCAGCTCCAGCCGGTCAGAGGGGTCCATGCCGCTGCGGGCCAGCAGGGTCTCGTAGCCCTGAAAGATGAGGGCCAGCTCACTGAGCTTACCGCTCTCGGCTCCGCAGGCACCGGCCAGCTGTGCCAGCTGCTGGCCGGAAAGGCCCGCGCTTTTCAGCTCGTCGATGGTCTGGGCCGCCATCTGGCAAAAGGCCGCACTGCGCCGGTGGCGGTGATAATAGTGGACATTGTCCTGCAGCTCTTCCAGCGCCCGGCGCACCAGCACGGCACGGCCTGCGTCAGAGAGGGTCTGCACCGCCGCGCCGCCCTCGGTGGAAAGGATCTTTTCTGCCAGACTGGTAAAAGAAAAACTCTCCACCATGCCGGACAGGGCATCCCCCAGCTCACGGTAGATGCGGCCCTCGGTGCTGGAAGTGAATTGTTCCGGCACCAGCAGGATGCTTTTTTCCCCTTTTTCGGCCCGGGCGCGGATGCGCTGGTACAACAGCGTTGTTTTTCCGCTGCCGGAGCCGCCCAGAAGTAGCTGTAACATTGTTTTCTCACTTTCTATAACGAGCTCACCCTCTCAGTCAAAGCCTGCGGCTTTGCCAGCTCTCCCGAAGGGAGAGCCTTTGGCATATCGGGTCAGCCCTGCGCAATGGATAATAATTGAGTTTATTGTACCGCAAAATTGAAGAAAAATCTATTCTGTGGTAAACTGAGGAAAAACAGCAAAACAGGAGGGGCTCTCCCCATGAAGATTCTAGCAGTTGATTACGGTGCCAGCCGCACGGGGCTTGCGGTCTGCGACCCCACCGAGTTCCTGACCACGCCCATCACCCCCCAGATTACCCTGAAGGCCCGGCCCAAGGTGGCCGCCGAGGTCTGCCGCATTGCCCAGGAGCAGAAGGCAGAGCTCATTGTGGTGGGCCTGCCGCTCAACATGGACGGCACCGAGGGCGAGCGCGCCGAGAAGAGCCGCAAGCTGGGCAAGACCCTGCAGATCTGGAGCGGCCTGCCCGTGCGGATGTGGGACGAGCGGCAGTCCACCTGTGAAGCCGCCGACATCCTGGACGAGGTGGGGACTTTTGGTGCCCACCGCAAGGCCATTCTGGATTCCGTCAGCGCCACGGTCATCCTGGAGGATTACCTCGCCTGGCGCAAGGAGCACCCCGGCGAAATGTAAACCGGAAGCAAAAAGAGACGCTTTTCAGCGCCTCTTTTTCGTTTATATGGGTAATGTCACAGTAAAGCAGCTGCCCTGCCCGGGGGCACTGTTCACCTGAATACTGCCGCCGTGGAGCTCCAGCACCTTTTTCACCATGGCAAGGCCCAGACCGTTGCCCTGAGTGGTGTGGCTGGTGTCGCCCTGATAGAATTGTTCAAAGATGTGCGCCTGCGTGTCGGCGCTCATCCCCTCGCCCTGATCGGTCACCGAGACCATCAGGGCGTTTTTTGCTTTGCGCAGGTTCACAGCCACGGTGCCGCCCTCAGGGCTGAACTTGGCGGCGTTGTCCAGCAAGTTGAGCCAGACCTCTTTCAGCAGCCCCTCGCTGCCGGTGTACTCTGCCGGGACAAGGTCGGCATCAAAATCCAGCTCCTTCTGCCGCCACTTCTGCTGGGTCACCAGCACGCTCTGGCGCAGCTGCTCATCCAGCGGGAAGGCTGCTTTGTCGGTCAGGATCGTCTGGCTCTCCACCCGGTTCAGGGTCAGGATATTCGTTGCCAGGTCGGCCAGCCGCCTGCTCTCGTCCCGGATGATGGTCAGGTATTCCTTCTGGTCCTCGGGCGGCAGCTGCTCCTCCAGCAGCAGGTCGGCAAAACCGCTGATACTGACGATGGGCGTTTTGAACTCGTGGGAGAAGTTGTTGATAAAATCTTTCCGCAGGATCTCAGTGCCGCCCAGCTCCTCCGCTGCCTTGTTGAAGCTCTGCTCAAACTCGACCATCTCCCGGGGCACATAGCCGTGTTCCGCGTGATTTACACGCACGGTAAAGTCTCCATTTGCCAATTTTTTCATAGCCTCAATGTTCCGCTGCAATGGGTGGATAAAGACCATCCGTATCATCACCACCATGCTCACAGCGATCAGGATGCAGACGGTATAGACAAAGGCCAGTGCACCACCGAGCTCGACCTGTCCATCGTGATAGAGAAATCCCTCGTCCACACCGGCCAGGACCAGCACGGTGCAGACGGCCAGCAGCAGAAAGACCATGAAAAAGAGGTTCAGGATCAGAAGCATGGTCAGGTTCAAGGTCTCCATGCCGCTGCGCAGCCGGTTGAATGCGTTTTTCATTGGGTCACACTTTCTTCACGGCCCGGTAGCCAAGGCCCCGCACGGTCTGGATCTCGAACTCCGGCCAGTCGTAGAAGCGGTTGCGCAGACGGTTGATGTGGACATTCACGGTCTTGTCGTCGCTCTCGCTGTCGATGCCCCAGATCTCGTCCAGCAATTCCATCCGGGTAAAGGTGCGTTCCGGGTAGGCCAGCAGCTTGTACAGCAGTTCAAACTCCTTGGGCGGCAGGGTCTGCACCTCCATCCCCCGCCGCACGGTGCGGCTGTCCATATCCACCACCACATCCCCCACCGTGATCTTATGCTCGTCCACGATGCGGGCCCGGCGGAGCAGGGCCTTGATGCGGAGCAGCAGCTCGGTCTTATCCGGTGGTTTGGTCATGTAGTCATCCGTACCCACCAGAAAGCCGGTGTGCTTGTCCTCAGGCAGGGCCTTGGCCGTCAGCATCAGGATGGGCATCATGCTGCCGCCATCCCGGATGGCCTGGGTCAGGGCAAAGCCATCCATTTTAGGCATCATCACATCGCACAGCAGCAGGTCAATGTGCTGGTGGTCGATGATGTCCAGCGCCGCTTCGCCGTTGAAGGCCGGGATCGCTTCGTAGCCGTTGATCTTTAAAATGGCGCAGAGCAGCTTGTTGGTGCTCACGTCATCTTCCGCAACCAGAATTTTCAGCATGGCGTTCTCCTCACTTTCTATGGTATGGCTCTATTATACACCCAAAGATAAACAAAAGATAAACAGAAATATTCACCTTGCGTTTACCTTGGTCGGGTATCCTTTAGCCATCGCAAGGGAGCACAGAGCTCCACAACAGAACAAACAACAAACATTCAAACATAAAACGGAGGATACTTACCATGATGAACCGCAAGAACATGACCGCTTCCACCCTGGACGAGACTGTGCTGGACGCTTACTACACCCTGACTGAGGGCGGTGCAAACTACGGCATCGGTCTGGCACTCGCTGCCACTCTGAACAGCCTCAAAAAACCGGAACACCTCTTCTCCCGTTCGTATCGACGAGGACACGATGGATGCCTATCTGGCTGTCTCTGAGGGGTTCGACAGCATGGGTCTGGGTCTGGCCGCAATGCTGTAAACAGTATCGTACACTTTGAGAGAAAATCGGGAGGAAATGAATATGAACATCAACACCACTTATCTGTTGACCGGCGCGACCGGTTTCCTGGGCATCAACATCTGCACTCAGCTGATCGAACGGGGCGAGCACATCCGGGCCTTCGTCCTCAAGGGGGATCCTGCCCGCAAGTATCTGCCCGCTGAGGTCGAGGTTTTTGAGGGCGATCTGTGCAGCGCCGAGGACTGCGAAGCCTTCTTCAACATCCCCGAGGGCAGCCAGAGCGTCTGCATCCACTGTGCCAGCATGGTCACCATCGACCCGGGTTACAGCGAGAAGCTGATCGCCGTGAATGTGGGCGGCACCGAGAATATGCTTGCCGCCGCCAAGCACCACCCGGAGTGCAGGAAGTTCGTGTACGTTTCCTCCACCGGTGCTATTCCTGAGCTGCCCGCCGGGCAGCCCATCCGGGAAGTGAACCAGTTCGTCCCCTATGAAGAGGAAAAGGTGGTAGGCTGGTACAGCCGCAGCAAGGCCATGGCCACCCAGAAGGTACTGGATGCCGCCCACGCGGGCCTGAACGCCTGCGTTGTCCACCCCAGCGGCATCATCGGCCCCAACGATCCGGCCATCGGCCAGACCACCCGCACCCTGACCCAGATCCTGAACGGTGAAATGCCCATCGGCATGGCGGGCAGCTTCAACATGGTGGATGTCCGGGATCTGGCCGCAGGCACCATTGCCGCCGCCGACAAGGGCCGCAAAGGTGAATGCTACATCCTGAGCAATGATGAAGTCACCCTGAAGGAAATGTGCCGGATGCTTAAAGAGGATACCGGCTGCAAGGGCTGTAAGTTCTACCTTCCCCTTTCCTTCGCCCACCTTGCCGCAAAGCAGATGGAAAAGTCGGCCGCAAAAAAGGGCACAAAGCCGGTTCTGACGGAGTTCGCCGTCTATAATCTGGAACGGAACAACCGCTTTGACTGCTCCAAGGCACGGAACGAGCTGGGCTTTGCACCCCGTCCCTACGCCGAAACACTCCACGACACCGCCGCCTGGCTCAAAGCCACCGGCAAGATCCACTGAGGAGGTGCACCATGAAACCTGTCTGTGTGATTACCGGCGGCGGCAGCGGCATGGGCCGCGCCACGGCCAAGCTGGTCTGTGAAGCCGGATATCATGTGATTTTGGTAGGCCGCACTGCCGCAAAACTGGAAAGCGCCGTGGCCGAGCTGACCGAAGCCGGACACGAAGCCGAAGCCTTTGCCTGTGACCTCTCTGACCGTTCCAGCTGCGAAAAGCTGGCACGGCACGCCGTGGAATGTGGGCAGGTGAAAGCTCTGCTCCACATTGCTGGCATGAGTCCCCACATGGGCAGCCCGGAAGCCATCCTGCGCGCCAACGCGCTGGGCACAGTCAACATCAATGATGCCTTTTACCCGGTCATGGCCCCGGGCGGCTGTGTCATCGACACCGCCAGCATGAGTGCCTATCTGGCCCCCTCCTTCATCATGCCAAAGCGGGTCTATCCCCTCGCCCGTACCGACCGGGAAAAATTTTTGAAAAAGATGATGGCCCGCATCAACCTGATGCCCAAAAACGCCCGCACCGGTGTGGCCTACTCCATCAGCAAGCATTTCGTCATCTGGTTTGCCAAAACCGATGCCGCCCGCTTTGGTGTCAAAGGGGTGCGCTGCCTCAGTGTGACCCCCGGCAACTTTGATACTCCCATGGGCCAACTGGAAAGCGCCGAAGCCCAGACTTTCACCGCCTATTCCGCCCTCAAGCGGAACGGCAGGCCAGAAGAGATCGCCGCGCTGTATGCCCTGTTGCTGGACGAACGGCTCGGTTATCTCACCGGCACGGACATCGTCATGGACGGCGGTGTCATTGCCCGTGGGGTCAGCGGCCTTTCCCACTGACCGATATATCCCCCATTCTCTCCATTCAGCACAAAACCGGCTTTCCTGCTGCCACAGGAAAGCCGGTTTTGTCATTTTCAGTTGTTACTGCGCCTGATATGTCTCAATGCTGACGCTGTTGATGGTGATCGTTTCCGTGGGCTTCTGGTTCTCATCCACGGCGACCTGAGCGATGGTGTCCACCACGTCCATCCCCTCGTACACCTGGCCCAGCACGGTATCGGTGTAGTCGAGGTAGGGCGCGCCGCCAACGGTCTGGTAGGCCGAAACGACCTCAGCGCGGTAGCCTGCACTGTTCATCTGGTCGGTGAGTTCCTGGGTGATGGAATCCCCGCCGGGCAGAGTGGACATGATATAAAAGACGCTGGCGCACTTGCCGGAGGAGTCCGCCGCCATGCAGAGGGCACCGGAATAATGGTGGAGCTTGTCGGTGGCCTCAGCCGGGTAGCGGCTGCCATTCCAGATGGTGGTGCCCTTGCCGTCAGCACCCTGACCGGCTTCCACCACAAAGTCCTGCTCCACACGGGTCACGGTCAGGCCGTTATAGTAGCCCGCCTGCACCAGACCCACAAAGTTATCATAGGCCTGCGGGGCCTGCTCCGGGAAGAGCACCGCCCGGAACACACCCGCCGTGGTATCGAACACCGCCACGGGTTCCCCCGCCGCCGGGTGGGTGAACTGCAGCTCGGCCGATTCCACCGCCGGGCGGGTGATGGTCTTTGTTCCGGCTCCGCTGCTGCCTCCGATGTTTTTCACAAGGCTGCAGCCGGACAGTGCAAAACTCACGGCCAGCAGCAGCGCCGCCAGCCGGACACGGGTCTTATTCATAAACAGATCCCTCCGTTCATATTCTGATAGCAGTTCCCCCGCACGCGGGAGATACGCAGAATTCAGTATAGCATATTTCTGCCCGGGAAGCGAGAGGGAAATGCGTGAAAATTTGTCGTGCATTTTCTGTGTGAAAAACATCTTGACGAGCAGGCAAAAAAACGCTACACTATAAGCACAGCAAGGGACGGCGGGAACGCAGCAGATCCCAGGCTGTGTGCGTAATTTTATTTGAGTACCATCCCTTTGATTGGGTTTGGATAGACAGGAGAACGTATCTTATGGCAGAAGAGATCAAGAACCCGAACACCGAAGAGGA
>OFMT01001964.1_pt1 | contig 13264 bp, 14 predicted proteins | sample 1541891 | NCBI WGS metagenome assembly OFMT01 (sample SAMN04209230, study PRJEB22552) | human gut metagenome | biome: gut; material: feces | host: Homo sapiens | place: USA: Oklahoma | reverse complement strand
ACACCACGCCCAGATTGGGATAGAGGGTGGTGAAGTGGTAGTTGGCGATCTTGGGATGGGCCTTGCTGACCACGCTCAGAAGGGTGCTCTTGCCCACGTTGGGAAAGCCCACCAGACCCACGTCCGCCAACAGCTTCAGCTCCAGCACCACGTCGTGGCTCTCGCCGGGGAGGCCCGCCTTGGCGAAGCGGGGTACCTGCCGGGTGGGGGTGGCGAAGTGCTGGTTGCCCCAGCCGCCCCGGCCGCCCTTGCAAAGAACGAAGGGCTCGCTGTCGGACATATCCTTGATGATCTCGCCGGTCTCGGCATCCCGGATGAGCGTGCCTCTGGGGACCCGGATGGTCAGGCTCTGGCCGTCCTTGCCGCTCTTGCGGCCGCCCTGGCCGTCTACACCGGGGGCCGCCACATATTTGCGCTTGTAGCGGAAGTCCATAAGGGTGGACATATTGTCATCCACCTGCACGATGATGCTGCCGCCGTCGCCGCCGTCGCCGCCGTCAGGGCCGCCGGCGGCCACGTATTTCTCCCGGTGGAAGGCCACGGCTCCGTTACCGCCGTTGCCGGCCCGGACGGTGATGCGGGCTTTATCGATGAATCCATTTGCCATAATGCTACCTCGTTTATCTGAAAATGTGTATTCTACTCCAGTATGTCCTATTTTAGCGGAAAAACGCCCTACCGTCAAGGGCGGGGCGCAGGAGAAAACAGGTGCGGCCTGCGGGGAAAACTCTTGCAGATACACGGAAAAGGAGGACAGGCGTTTGCCTGTCCTCCTTTTGAAGTCAGAAGGTAACTCCGTCAGCGGGGCTCATCGGAGAAGCGGATGACGTCATTGGGGGTGCAGCCGATAATGCGGCAGAGCTTTTCCAGCGTGACCATGGTGATGTTGCGGCCCTTTTTCAAAGCGTCCAGCGTCTTGTTGTCCACGCCGCTCTTCAGCAGCTGGTACTGGGAGACGCCACGGCGCTGCATAGTTTCCCACAGGGGGCTGTAATCAAACATCACGGTCACCACCTTTCTTCTCAAATCATTATAGAAAGAAAAGCAGAAAAACCATATTGTGGATATAGCCACAATATGGTAGAATAGAAAAGGGTGATTATTTTGGCTGATTATAAAGAGATGTATTTGACCATGATGCGGGCAGCTGAACAAGCGATCAATATTCTGATCGCCGCACAGCAGGCGTGTGAAGAGGCCTATTTGCAGGAAGATGCTCCCCATATATTTATCTTGGAAAGTGAATCCGATAACGCAAAGCAGGAATAAAACAGGAATCAGGAGGGCAGGCATTTGCCTGTCCTCCCTATTCCTGTTGGGTAAAGGATATACGGTTTTCATGCCAAGGGTGTTACTCCAGTGCGTCACGGCTCTCGAACACGTCACGGATGGAGCCGCTGCGGTCGATCTCCGGCTCCGGCTGGGGCTGCTTGCTCATTTGCAGCTCCTGCCACTTGGCCTTGTCGATGAGCAGCTGGCGGGGCTTGGAGCCCTCGAAGGGGCCGACGATGCCCCGCTCCTCCATCTGATCCACCAGGCGGGCGGCACGGGAATAGCCCAGCTTCAGGCGGCGCTGGAGCATGGAGACGGATGCCTGTCCCGTTTCCAGAACCACCTCCACGGCAGCGGGCAGCAGCTCGTCGCCATCCTCCTGTGCCTCGGCGGGTTCGGCAGAGGTCTTTCCTCCGCCGCCCTTTTCCTTCTCCTTCACCGCCTGCTCGATCTTGTCCATGACCTCACGGGAGTACTCCGCCTCGCCGGTGGTCTTGACGAAGCCCACCACCCGCTCGATCTCCTCCGGAGTGATGAAGCAGCCCTGCACACGGGTGGGCTTTCCGGCCCCCAGCGGGGCATAGAGCATATCACCCTTGCCCACCAGCTTTTCGGCGCCGGTGGTATCCAGGATGATGCGGGACTCCAGCGAGGAGGCCACGGCGAAGGCGATGCGGCTGGGGATATTGGCCTTCATCAGGCCGGTGATGACGTCGGAGGAGGGACGCTGGGTGGCGATGACCAGATGCATCCCGGCGGCACGGCCCATCTGGGCCACCCGGCAGATGGACTCCTCCACCTCCTTGGCAGCCACCAGCATCAGGTCCGCCAGCTCGTCGATGACCACCACCACCGTGGGCATGGTCTTGAGCTCCTCATCCTGTCGGGCCAGCGCATTATAACCCGCCAGATCCTTGACCCCGTGCTCGGAGAAGAGCTTATAGCGCTTCATCATCTCGAACACCGCCCATTGCAGGGCTCCGGCGGCCTTTTTGGGATCCGTCACCACGGGGATCAGCAGGTGGGGGATGCCGTTATAGGGGGCCAGCTCCACCATTTTGGGGTCCACCATGATGAAGCGAACCTCCTCCGGGGTGGACTTATAGAGGATGCTGACGATGAGGGAATTGGTACACACGGACTTACCGGAGCCGGTGGTACCGGCGATGAGCACATGGGGAAGCTTGCCGATATCCCCCACGATGCAGCTGCCGCCGATGTCCTTGCCCACGGCGAAGGCCACCGGGGACTTATGCTCCGTGAAGGTGCGGGACTCCACCACGTCCCGGATGCGGACGGGGGTGACGGCCCGGTTAGGGACCTCGATGCCCACCACGGAAATTTTATTGGGGATGGGGGCGATGCGGACGCCGCTGGCCCCCAGTGCCAGCGCAATGTCATCGGCGAGGTTGGTGATCTTGGACAGCTTCACCCCCTGCTCCAGCGTGAACTCATAGCGGGTGACGCTGGGGCCGTGGACCACAGCGCCGGGGCGGGCGTCCACACCGAAGCTCTGAAGGGTCTGTGCCAAGCGCTGGGAGTTACTCCGCAGCTCAGCCCCCACCTCCGTATAGTTGTCGGCGGTATTCTCATCCAGAAGCGTGATGGGGGGATACTGGTACGCCTCCTCCGGCTGCGCCAGCTCCTGCTCCACCGCAGCGGTCACCTCCTCGGTGGCGTCCTGCACCTCCTGCGCCGTGGCGGAAGGCTTGTCCGCTTCACGGGGCTTAGCCACAGGGGCGGGGGCAGCAGACGCTGCCGGTGGGGAAGTAACGGGAGCGGCAGGGGCCACGGGGGCGGCTTCCTCCGCAGGCTCCCCCCGCAGCACCTGATCCGGGGTGCGGACGGTGCTGCTCTTACGGGAGAAGAAGGGCTTCTTCTCCTTGGGGGCAAAGGCGGGTCCCTCCGGCCGGGTCTGCGGCTCCGGCTGTTTGGCGGGAGGCTCGTCGTCCAGGGGGATATCGATGGCGGCACGGCGGCGGGGCCGCTTCTCCGCCGGTCTCTCCTTCTCACGGACGGGGGGTGCTTCCTCCGGGATGTCCTCCCGCTCCGCCTCCCGGCGCTCCTGCGCCCGGCGGACGGCGTCCTTGGGGGAGAAGTGCAGCGCCAGACACAGGGCCACCAGCAGCATGAGGAGGAACAGGATCAGAGACAGCACCTTGCCGAATACGGCGGAGAAGCCCACGGCCAAACTGCCGGACAGGGCGCCGCCGCTTTGCAGGGACCGGCCGGAGAGCCACAGCTCCCGCAGGCCGGTGAGGCCCGGCTCATAGGAGCGGGCGCACAGCAGCAGATGCAGGCCGCAGCCGGTGAGCACCGGCACCAGCAGCGTACATACGGAGCGCAGGGTGGCTGGGCGGTCCCGGTGGGTCAGCAGCAGGAGGCCCGTCAGCAGCAGGGCCGGGGCCGACAGCCAGTAACCGTAACCCAGCAGCCCCTTCAGCAGGCCGCCGAAGAAGGTGATGAACAGGGCCTCCTCCTGAAAATAGGACACGACGGCGCACAGGGCCAGCAGCAGGCAGACACCGCCGGCGATCTCCCGGCCGTAGGTAGGGGCAGGAGGGGGCGGCGTGCGGGTATTCTTTTTTGCGGGTTGCGAGGTTTTCTTCTTTTTGGGTGCAGCAGCCATGCGGACTTCCTTTCGTGCAAGAGAACGGGTGTTACTTGACGGCGTTCAGAATGAGGGTAGCCAGACCGGCGGCCCAGCAATAGTAGGCGAAGGCACCGAAGCGGCCCTTGTCAGCGATCATCTTCAGCAGGCGGATGCACAGGTAGCCGGAGACGGCAGCCACCACCACGCCCGCCAGATACACCGGCAGCTGGCTCCAGTCCACGCCGCCGGTGAGGGCATCCTTCAGACTGAGGATGTTGGCGCCCAGCACGGCGGGGATGGACAGCAGGAAGGAAAAGCGCACGGCAAACCTCCGCTCGAAGCCCACGAAGCAGCCGGTGGTGATGGTCATGCCGGAGCGGGAGATGCCGGGGACCGTGGCGATGGCCTGACTGACGCCCACCACCAGCACATCCAGCACCGTGGCGCTGCGGGCGTCCTTGCGGCCCTTGCGGACCCGGTCGCTGAAAAACAGCAGGAAACCGGTGACGATCAGGGCGGCGCCGATGAATACCATACTGTTCTTCAGACCCTCCACCGTGTCCTTGATAGGCAGGATGGCAAACAGAGGCAGCGTACCCAAAATGATCAGCAGGATCAGGCGGCGGGCCGGGGGTACCGGCGTAGGGGTGCTGTGGTGGACCAGATCACCGATGCCGCAGAAAAATTCCCGCACCATGTCGCAGATGTCCTGCCAATAGGCCACGAACACCGCCACCAGCGTACCCAGATGCAGCAGTACGTCGTAGAAGGCGGGGACCTCGGCGTTGATGTTCAGCAGATTCTGGGCGATGGCCAGATGGCCGGAGCTGGAGATGGGCAGAAATTCCGCCACGCCCTGGATCAAGCCCAGAAGAATAGATTGCAGAAAGGTCATAGGTTTTCTCCTTATTTGAAGTTCTATCAGGGGGTATGGCCCCGTATTGTTGGAAGGGGTACGTTTTATCATACCACAGGCGGGCAAAAAATACCACCCCTTTTCCTCGACAATCTGCGGGATGCCGCAGGAGCCATTCTTATCAAAAGAAAGAAGGCCCACCGGATGGCGGGCCTTCTTCACCGTGTGCGGTACACAGGGTCAGAATGTGACGGACTGAAACTCTTTCAGGCACTTCTGACACACGTTCTTCCCCCGAAACTCCGATACGCCCCGGCTGCTGTTGCAGAAAATGCAGTTGGGCCGGAATTTTCGCAGGACAATGGATGCGCCGTCCACATAGATCTCCAGCGGATCACGCTCGGAAATATCCAGCGTGCGCCGCAGCTCTACGGGCAGGACGATGCGTCCCAACTCATCCACCCTTCTGACGATACCGGTTGCTTTCACAGTGATCTCCCCTTCTTTGCTCCTCAATTTTAGCGTCTCCGTGGGATTCATTTATATTATGCCGTAAATTTACATACTTGTCAACCAAATGATAAAATCTGTCTGGATAGATGTAATAAAATATGTCGGTGCGGCGTATACATCCATGAGGTGACAAGGATGGCGATGGCGTGGATCTGGACGGGAATGGCTGTGGTCAGCGTGGTGTGCGGCGCCGTATACGGGCGCATGGAGGCCGTCAGTGCGGCGGCGCTGGAGGGGGCCGGGCAGGCGGTCCGGCTGTGTCTCTCCATGGCGGGGATGCTGTGCCTGTGGACGGGACTTATGGAGGTCATGGACCGGTGCGGGCTGTCCCGGCGGCTGGGACGGCTGTTCCGTCCGGTGCTGCGGCGGCTGCTGCCCCAGGCCAGCCGGGATCCGGAGACGCTGGCAGCGGTGACGGCCAATGTGTCGGCCAATCTGCTGGGGCTGGGCAACGCCGCCACGCCCATGGGTATCCGGGCGGCCTGCCGTATGGCACGGGGGACGGAGGGGGTGGCCAGCGACGAGCTGTGCCGGTTGGTGGTACTGAACACCGCCTCCATCCAGCTGCTGCCCACCACGGTGGCCAGCATCCGGGCCGTCTGCGGCAGCGCTGCGCCGCTGGATATCCTGCCGGCGGTGTGGGTCAGCTCCCTGCTGTCGGTAACGGCGGGGCTGACGGCGGCGAAGCTGCTGGAGCGGCTGGGAAGGCGGCGGACATGACGGACTGGGTGATCCCCTGTCTGCTGGCGGGGGTGGCGGCGGCAGCCATGGGGCGGAGGACCGATGTCTACGGCGCCCTCACCGACGGGGCGGCGGAGGGGCTGCGGGTGCTGGGGCGCATCCTGCCGACGCTGGTGGTGCTGCTGTCGGCGGTGCAGATGTTCCGGGCCTCCGGAGCCATGGAGCTGCTGACGGGGCTGCTGTCACCGGTGCTGGAAGGGCTGGGCATCCCGCCGGAGACGGCGGTGCTGCTGTTGGTGCGGCCCGTCAGCGGCTCCGGGGCGCTGGCGGTGGGCAGCCAGCTGATGGAGCAGTACGGGCCGGACTCCTACATCGGGCGGGTGGCGGCGGTGATGCTGGGATGCTCGGAGACGACGTTTTACACCGTGGCGGTCTACTACGGTGCTGCGGGCATCCGCCGCACCCGCCACACCGTCCCCGCGGCGCTGGCAGCGGATGCGGCGGCCTTCATCGCCGCCGCATGGGCGGTGCGGGTGTTCTTTCCGTAAGGCCGGCTCTCCCGGTGGTGGGGCAGGAAAAAGGAGGCTGGGGACTCGTAGTCCCCAGCCTCCTTTTGTATCTCGATCGTTTTTAGGGCTTATCTGCCGATGGGCAGTTAGCGGCGTAGAGCTTCCACAGGCCACGCAGCAGCAGATCCTCGTCGCAGACGGCCTCCCGGCGGCACAGGGGCGCCACGAAGCGTCCCAAGCCACCGGTGATCGCCAGTGTGCAGGGACAGCCCACCATGCCCACCATCAGATAAGCTCCGGCGCCGGCATAGCCGCCTGCTGCGCCCACTGATGGATGAGGGGCATGAAAAACAGTCGGCAGCCCGGCAGAAACGCCCCCGTATTGACCAGCGGGGCGGCCAGAGCCGACAGCAGAATGGAACGTCTCGGATACCGTGGGTGCAGCCACCGGCAGCACAGGCCCGCCGCTGCGCCGCAGGCAATGCCCTTGCTCAGCACCGTCACAATGGCCCCTCCCGCATCCCCCGACAGAAGCGCCACGGCCCCGAATACCAGCCCCAGCCAGCAGCCCATGCCCCAGCCGTGCAGGGCGGCGCTCAGCACAAGGGGGATCAGAACCAGTGAGACGGAAAAGGGGCCGAAACGGATGGCGCTGCCCACAAGCCGGAGCACCGCAGCGATGGCGGCAAGGTGTCCGCCTCCTGCGATACACTGCGTCCTTTTTTCCATAGGACTTTCCTCTGCTGCCGCTCCGCCGGGGCGGATGCAGCGCATTTCTTTTAATTTTTATATATGTCGGGTCAGCGGCTCACCGGGCCGCTGCGGGGAAGGTGATGCGGATGACAGTCCCCTCGCCGGGCTTGCTGGTGAGGCGGATGTCGCCGTGGTGATACTGCACGGCGTGCTTCACGATGGAGAGGCCCAGCCCCGTGCCGCCGGAGGCCTTGGAGTGGCTCTTATCCACCCGGTAGAACCGCTCGAACACCCGGCTCTGGTGCTCCGGGGCGATGCCGATGCCGGTATCCGACACTGTGACGGAGGAGATCCCGTTCTCCGAGGACACCTGCACCTTTACGGCGCCGTCGGGGACGTTATACTTGATGGCGTTGTCGCAGAGGTTGAAGATCACCTCATACAGCAGCCGCCGCACGCCGATGACCGGGGCGTGGCCGCCGTCCACCGACAGGGACACCTGCTGCTTGGCGGCGGCATCCTGCAGGTTGGTCACGGCCTCCTGACTCAGGGCCAGCAGGTCCACCGTCTCCGTGGGCATGGCATCCCCCTCGTCCAGCTGGGACAGGCGGATGATATCCTCCACCAGCGTCACCATGCGGGAGGCCTCGTCGTGGATATGGCCCACAAAGCGGGGCATATCCTCCGGCTTCACCATGCCGCTCTGAATCAGCTCGGCGCTGCCCACGATGCCCTGCAGGGGGGTCTTCAGTTCGTGGGAGACGTTGGCGGTGAACTCCCGGCGGTTGCGCTCGGCGTACTCCTGCTCTGTCACGTCGAAGGTCAGCAGCACCGTACCCACCGTCTCGCCGCCGGACTGGATGCGGCTCGCATCCAGCTGGTACTCCCGGCCATTGCGCTGGCAGCGCAGTTGGCTGTGGCCCTCCTTCCGGGCCGTCTCCAGTGCAAGGCTCAGTTCGTGGCTGCGGTCCACCGTCAGGAAGTCCCGGCCCACACAGCCGTTGTCCGCCTGAAAGAGCCTACAGGCGGCGTGGTTGATACTGAGCACCGTCCCTTTCTCGTCCAGCAGTACCAGACCCTCCTGCATACTGCCGGTGATCTGGGTGAACTCATCGGTCTTTTGCCGCAGGGTCCGCAGCTGGGCGTCGATCTCCTTGTGCTGGTAGTTGATGCGGCTCAGGAGAGGGGCCAGCTCCTCGTAGGCGTCGTTTTCCAGCGGGTGCTCCAGATCCAACCGGTTCAGGGGGTCCACGATACGGCGGGACAGCCGCCCGGCCATGAGTCCGGCGAAGATCAGCGCCGCCGCCAGCACCACCAGCATGGGCTGGAGCATTCCCAGCGCCAGCATCCCGGCGGTGGCACGGCTGACGGAGATACGCAGCACCGTGCCGTCCGTCAGGCGGCGGGCCACATACAGGGTCTGCTGCAGAAGGGTATCGGAGTAGCGGCTGGATTCGCCGCTGCCGTTTTTCAGGGCCTCCTGCACCTCCTGACGGCCGGCGTGGTTCTCCATGGAGGCCACGTCCACCACCTGCGTATCATACAGCACCCGGCCGTCGGAGGCGATCCACGTCAGGCGGAACCGCTCCGCCGGAAGGCGCTCCAGATAGGCCGTACCGCCGTTTTCCACGCCGCTGACGGCGAGGCTCAACTCATCCTGTAATTGCTGCTCCTGCACACCGCCGAAGTAGCTGTACAGGCAGCCGGTCATGATGACCATGCCCGCCGCCAGCACTACGCCCGCCACCAGCAGAATGGAACGGAAAATCTTTCTTGTCATGTGCCTACCTCCAGCCGGTATCCCACATTCCGCACGGTCTGGATCATGCTGCCGCAGCTGCCCAGCTTCTGGCGCAGGGTGCGGATGTGCATATCCACCGTCCGGGTCTCGCCGCAGTAATCCATGCCCCAGATCTCGTTGAACAGCTGGTCCCGTGTGAAGGCTATGCCCGGATGGGACAGAAACAGCCGCAGCAGCTCAAACTCCTTATAGGTCAGCGTCACTCGCTGACCCTCCACCGTGACGATGCGCTCCTCCGGGTGCAGTACGATGCCCCCGGCCCGCAGCACCGGCTCCTGCTCCGTCCGGCAGCGCCGCAGCACCGCCTTGACGCAGGACACCAGCTCCATGACCCCGAAGGGCTTGGCCAGATAGTAGTCCGCCCCCAGATCCAGGCCCTGTATCTTGTCGTACTCTGCGCCCTTGGCGGTGGCCATCACCACCGGGATGCGGCGCAGGGTCGCCGAGGCCCGCATCCGGCGCAGCAGCTCCATGCCGTCCACGCCGGGCAGCATCACATCCAGCACCACCAGCTCCGGCTGCTCCTCCGTCTGGAGGGCCTGCCAGAAGGCGGCACCGTCGGCAAAGCCACAGGCCTCGAAGCCGGTGGAACGCAGGGCGTATACTTCGATATCCCGGATACTGGCATCATCCTCCACGCACCAGATCATGCTATCCCTCCTTGTGCGTACCGGTGACGGAGAAAATCACCCACTGGGCGACGTTCACCGCATGGTCCCCGATGCGCTCAAAATATTTGGCAATCATCAGCAGGTCCACCGCCCGCTCCCCCTCACCGGGGTCTGTGGTCATGCGGCGGATCAGCGTATGCTTCACCCTGTCGAACCAGCCATCCACAATATCGTCCTCTGCGATGACTTTTTCCGCCAACATTGTATCATGTTTCACGTAGGCGTCAACACTTTCCGTCACCATTTTTATGGTGGAGGCGGCCATATCCCGCAGCAGCTCCTCCCCCTCGTTGACCTGACCGCTGATGACGATCTCGGCAATATCCTCCGCCTGATCCCCGATGCGCTCCAGATCCGTGATCATTTTCAGGGCCGCCGAGATCTGCCGCAGATCCCGTGCCACCGGCTGCTGCTGCAAAAGCAGCTTCAGGCACAGGGACTCGATGTCCCGCTCCTTGCGGTCGATCTCCGTGTCCAGCGGGGCCACCTGACGGGCCAGACTGCCGTCTCCCAGCGATTTGGCCGCCAGAGCGATGCTCTCCTCGCACAGTGCGCCCATTTCGATGAGCTCCCGCTCCAGCTGGGCCAGCTGTTCATCAAACCGGCTTCTCATTATCCGAACCTCCCCGTGATGTAGTCCTCTGTCCGCTTCTCCGCCGGGGCGGAGAACACCTGCTCCGTGGCGCCGTACTCCACCAGCTCACCCAGCAGGAAGAAGGCCGTGCGGTCGGAGATACGCACCGCCTGCTGCATATTGTGGGTGACGATGACGATGGTATAGCGCTCCTTCAGTTCCATGGTCAGCTCCTCGATGCGGGAGGTGGAGATGGGGTCCAGTGCGCTGGTGGGTTCGTCCATCAGCAGCACCGCCGGCTCCACCGCCAGCGCCCGTGCGATACACAGGCGCTGCTGCTGGCCGCCGGAAAGGCCCAGTGCATTCTTCTTCAGCCGGTCCTTTACCTCGTCCCAGATGGCGGCGCCCCGCAGGGAGCGCTCCACCAGCTCGTCCAGCCTGGCCTTGCTGCGGATGCCGTGGGTCCGGGGGCCGTAGGCGATGTTGTCGTAGATGCTCATGGGGAAGGGATTGGGTTTTTGAAACACCATGCCGATCTCACGGCGCAGGCGGCACACGTCTGTTCCCGGCGCATAGATATCCTCGCCCCGATAGCGGACCTCGCCGGTGATCTTCACCCCCGGCACCAGATCGTTCATGCGGTTCAGGGTTTTCAGAAATGTGGATTTGCCGCAGCCGGAGGGGCCGATGAAGGCGGTGATGCTCTTCTCCGGGATGTCCATGGAGACACTGTGCAGCGCCTGATGAGCGCCGTACCACAGGTCCAGATCCTTCACTTGCAGAATGGGGTCCATTGTCGTTCACTTCCTTTTCAGCTTCCGCCCGATGATCCCGGCGGTGAGGTTGATGAGCAGGGTCAGCACCATGAGGATGGTGGCGATGGAGAAGGCCAGCGCCGTCTCGCCGCCCTCGGTGGCGTAGACGTACAGGGCCACCGTCAGGGTGGCAGAGGAGGTGTGCAGGGAGTCAAAGAGACTCACCAGCGCCATGCCGAAGCCTGCCGTATACAGCAGGGCGGCGCTCTCCCCCACGATGCGGCCGATGGCCAGAATACAGCCGGTGACGATGCCGTCCACCGCTCCCGGCAGCACCACCGTGCGGACCATGTGCCATTTGCCGGCACCCAGCGCCAGCGCCCCCTCCCGGTAGGACTGGGGGACGGTCTTCAGGCTCTCCTGCGTGGTGCGGATGATGGTGGGCAGGATCATCATCACCAGCGTCAGGCCGCCGGCCAGAATTCCCGCCTGAAGGCCCAGCTTCTGCACGAACAGCATCATGCCCACCAGTCCGAAGATGATGGAGGGAATGCCCGTCAGTGTCTCGGCGGCGAACTCGATGATGCGGACCAGCCGCCCGCTGGCGGCGTACTCCGTCAGGTAGATGGCGGCGCCTACACCCAGCGGCAGCACCACCACCATGGCCACGAGAATGATATACAGGGTATTCAATAGGTTGGGCAGGATGCCCACGGTATTGCGGATATAGCTGGTCTGGCCGGAGATCAGCTGCCAGCTGAGGCCCGGCACGCCACGGTAAAAGATATAGCCGATGAGAAAGATCAGCAGGGCGCAGGTCAGTCCGGCGCACAGCCACACCAGCCCCCGCATCCCGCCGTTATACAGTCTCCGGCGAAGCGTCCATTGCTGCTTCATGGCTCAGTCCTCCTTCTTGCGTTTGATGCAGACATTCAGCAGGACGTTGATGAGCATGATGAACAGAAACAGCACCAGCCCGATGGAAAACAGCGCCTGCTGATACAGGCTCCCCACGGCGGCATCGGACATTCCGGAGATGATGCCGGTGGTGAGGAAGCGCACCGAGGTGAAAAGCCCCGGCATATTGGCCACGTTTCCGGCCACCATGATGATGGCCATGGCCTCTCCGATGGCACGGCCTACGCCCAGCACCACCGCCGCCGCCACGCCGCTGCGGGCGGCAGGCAGGCTCACCCGGAAGTAGGTCTCCGTCTCCGTGGCGCCCAGTGCCAGGCTGGCCTCCTCATACTCCCTCGGCACGGCCTGAAGAGCCGTCTCCGCCACATTGATGATGGAGGGCAGCACCATGACCGTCAGCACCAGAATGGCCGCCAGCAGGCAGGCCCCGGAGCCAAGACCGAAGGCACGGCGGATGGCGGGGACCAGTACGATCATGCCCACCAGACCGTACACCACCGACGGGATGCCCGCCAGCAGCTGCACCGCCGTGCGGATCATCGCCGCCAGACGGGGCGGGGCCGCTTTGGCCAGAAAGATGGCGGTCATCAGACCCACCGGCACCCCCAGCAGCAGCGCTCCCGCCGTGCCGTAGACAGAGGTGAGGATAAAGGGCAGGATGCCGAATTGCGGGCCGGTGGTGGCGTTGGTAGGCGCCCACACCTTGCCGAAGAGGAATTTGGTCAGTCCGATCTCCCGGATGGCCGGCAGACCGGAGATCACCAGATACACGCTGATGCACAGCACGAAGCCCACCGCCACGATGCCGCACAGCAGGAAGATCAGGTGGATGGCCTGCTCCATGGCTTTGCGGGTGCGGAGACTTTTGCCTGCTGTCCGCTTCATAGAGTTCTCCTTTCCCGATGACGGGGAAGCCCCCTCATCCGCCGCAGCAGGTGAGGGTCCCCCGATTCGTTTTTACTTGGCGGTAGGCACGGCGCCCGCATTCTGAATGAGGGAGGCGGCGTCCTTGGAGGTGGCGAAGTCGAAGAATGCCTGCGCCGCCGGGGACAGGGCCGTGCCGTCCTTGGTCACCAGCACGAAGGGCCGCTGAATGGCGTAGCTGCCGTCCAGCACAGCGGCCTCGGTGCAGGCCACACCGCCTACGGTGACGGCCTTCACGGTGTCCTTGCCCTCCACAGCGGAGAGGGAGGCATAGCCGATGGCGTTGGGGTTACCGGCCACGGCCTCGATGACGCCGCCGGTAGAGGTCAGCTCCTGATCCAGCTTGCAGGAGTCCTTGGTCCCGGTGATGGACTCGAAGCCGTCACGGGTACCGCTGCCGGACTCACGACCGATGCAGGAGATGGCGCCGGGGTCGCCGCCCACCTCACTCCAGTCGGTGATCTCACCGGTGAAGATCTTGGCGATCTGCTCCACGGTCAGGTC
>OFMT01001949.1_pt1 | contig 13322 bp, 10 predicted proteins | sample 1541891 | NCBI WGS metagenome assembly OFMT01 (sample SAMN04209230, study PRJEB22552) | human gut metagenome | biome: gut; material: feces | host: Homo sapiens | place: USA: Oklahoma | reverse complement strand
TCTGGAGAGTGAAAACTCCAGTAAGGCAGACAATGCAAGGAAAAACACGGCTTTCTCGCCGGTGTGTAAAAAGTGTGCAAAAACAGTGCACTTACTCTGGGACAAATAAAAAATGATGATTTTTGATCCATGACTTGGTGGCGATTTGAGTGACCACAAAGGTAAATTTGATACACGGAAAGAAGAATGCCCACTCGTCTGAGGAATTCTCAGGGGAGTGGGCAGTTCTGTATAATGGCGTTTTGTATATGTCGCTTGCCACTTTTAGCATGGAGCTTGCCATTTTTTGAGATGAAGTTGCCACTTTTAGCGTAGAGGTTGCCACTTTTCTATGGCAAGTTTCCGCACTTTCCGCATTACTTTCCACACTTTCCGTACCCCATGAGATATGAACACCTGCTAAACTTTTTCAGAGATTGCTACTTTTTAAGGCGTAGTTTCTAAATCTTGCCTAAAGGATGCTACATTTTGGCTCAAGGTCGCTAAACATAGCGCACAGAAAATCCCGCAATAATATAATTAAACTTATGATAATCCAGATTATATTATTTCTTGTAAACTGCATCTTCCTGAATCAGAATTAGGTTGGAATTCTCCGCTGCCATTTCCACCAGTCGATCTGTAAAGCCGCTCTTGGAGAACAGCCCGTACACAATTTCGTAGCCCTTAAAGGCCGCTGTAAGTTCTTTGGACTGCCCCTTTTCTTGCAAGGCAGAGTAGACCGCCACATCCACAGGTTTCGCATGGTACTTGCACTCACCGAGGAACAGCCGCTTATGCTGATGGTCCACCGCTGCAACATCGATCTCTGTGTCTCCCTCGTTGTCGTTGCGCCAGTAAGAACCAATGCGTGAGGGTGCAAAATCGATCTGCCCCTTTCGGCACAGCTCCGCAAAGATGTTCCGGCAGATGCTCTCATAAGCGAAAGCCACAAATTTTTGCTTGAAATCTTTGCTCATCTCATCCAGCACGATCTGTTGGTTGTCCAGTTCCAACTCTCCCTTGAACGGGTACACATAGCGGAACCAGAAGCGGATGAAGTTGTCCGAAACATAGTACAGGCTCTTCCGGGAATGCTCTGGATTCTTTTCGGTGATGGGAACGTTCTTGATAACAAAACCAAGGTCGATCAGTGTTTTCAGGTACGGCGTAATAGCTGACGTGTCCTGCTCCATCGTCATACCGATCTTGTTCAGCTTGTGGTTGCCGTCCGAAATCGCTTTTAGCACGGAGAAATAGTTGATAGGCGTCTGCACTTCCTCGTTGAGCAAGAAATCCGGTTCTTCATACAAAAAGCCATTTTTCGACAGTACCACACGCCGAATCTGCTCCACCAGCGGCTCGTCCGTCTGGAAAAACTCCATATATTTCGGTACGCCGCCCGTGATGGCATACTGCTCCACAGCTTGCTCAAACGACAGGTTCTGCGCCGCATACACGTCCGTGAATTGCAAAGGCATCAGCCGAATCTGCGCCGTTCTGCGGCCATAGAGCGGGCTGTCGTAGGCAAGTGCGTGTTTTTTCATCATGCTGATGAGGGAACCGCAGAGAATCAGCATCACGTTATGGTCTTTCAGCACTTCATCCCATGCGTTTTGCAAGATGGACGGGAAATCCGGGTTCGTCTTGACCAGATACGGAAATTCATCAATGACAAGCACCTTTTTCTCGTCCGGGTGGTCGTCTGCTACCACTTGGAATAAATCCAGCCAGTCGGTGAATGTGACTTTGCTGAGCATGGGATTCTTCGTGGTACGGGAAAGCACCCCGGCAAACCGCTTCATGCTCTGGGCTTCGCTTTCTGTTGTTGCCAGAAAATAAAAGGCTCGTTTATCCTTGATAAACTCTTTAATCAACGTCGTTTTTCCAACGCGCCGTCTGCCATAGATCACCACAAAACCGCTGCCACGCTCTAATTCTGCATTCAGCGTCGCCAGTTCGGATGTTCTGCCGATGAAGTCCATACCGTTCACCTCTTGCTTAATATAATTTGAATTATGATAATATCGATTATATTATAGCTGTTCTGCACAAAACCGTCAATAGGACGAAACATCAAATTTTCAACATCAAATTCATACAATGTAGAAAACTCCGGGCTTTTTCAGTTCAACTTATGCGGCTGAGAGAAGTCTGTGGACGTTTTTGATTGCAATAGGGCTACCAATTGCTATTCCAACTGCACTAAAAGATACTACGGCAAAATAGAGTACGTTTTGCCAACGCTCCTGATTTCTGCGGTCGTAATTTCTGTCCATAGCATCCAGCTGTTCTTGGGTGTTCATGTCATCGGCCGACACAATTAATTTTTGTTTTGTTATATATTTCTCTTCTGATGTGGCTTCGGCATCGATTACTGCATCAGAAATTTTTTGACAGACTTCATCGATGACTATGTTCTGAAGAGATTTCGTTTCGCCGAGTGGCTGCATAGTATTTTGTTTGTTCATAGACAACCTCCTAAATATATGTTTGTCTGGGATTGACAGTTCCTTGGTGTAGCTATATCATACTACTAGATGACGGATGAATCAATCTTTAAAATCGTCTGTTTCAATCGTTTGTAAACATAAAAAAGATAAATATGTCTTTAACGAGGTGATATAATGGCATTCAAATCTATAAATCATGATGATGAAAAGATTTTCTATAACAGACTGTGGAAATTGATGGAGGAGCGAAATCTTTCAACGGCAAGAGAATTAGCGCAGGCTTTATATGCCGAGGAGATAGTCCCTGTAGACAGTGCATCTGAAGACGAGATATCTATAATAGGAAGTATGACGCGCAGAATACAGGAACACTTAAATTTAGAAGGTACAGATAAATTGCAGGGTAGATATGTCAAAGCGTATTGTGATTTTTTTGGATGTTCAGCAGATTACCTGTTTGGCTTATCTTCAATTAAAAGTGAAAATCCAGATGTTATTAGATTCTGTGAAGCAACAGGGTTATCTGAAAAATCGGTCAGAAGGCTAATAGAAGATTTACCGGAAGATATAAAAAGAGATTTAGTTGGGTTTTGGTCTAATGTTTTAGAAAGCAATTTGTTTTATGAAGTACCTTTAGAATTCCATCAAATGTGCTATGAATTGGGACAGTACAGAATTGCACAGGACCAAATAAAGGCAATCAATATGGCGGCTAAAAAAATGGACAATTCGGATACATTTGTCGATACTTGGAGAGCGATGATGGAGAGTAATTATCTAAAGGAAGCTCAGCCGCATGAAGGGTCCTACCATATGCATCTGAATGAGCTTTTAGTGAATGTGACAACGTGTTTGGAAAATTGGGTGGATGAATATGTTCCTACCCATAAAAAAGAGATTCAACAATATTTCTATGGCGACTTAAATAAGAGACTTCAGGAGAGTTATGATGAATTTTTGAAAACAACACAATCCGAATAATATCACAGAAAAACCGCCTCACTACCGGAGTAAATCCGATGGTGGGGCGGTTCTTTTATACCTTGATTTCTTGACCGTTCTTGAAGGTGAAGCGGATATCGTCAGTGATGTAAGCAGGTCAACGCCAACGCAATCACAGCGTAATAGAATATTTTTTGAGACGGTAAAGGGGATTTTATCTGCTTCGCCGTTTTTTTCACATCTGGACTCCAACATGCCTTTGTGCTATTCAGCGATTCCATCGCGCAGTCTGCGCCGGGACGGTGCAGATTTGAAGGGTTTGGGATTTCCCAACAAGTATTTTGCAACGCAAAATGGTCTTTGTATATACGAAGACACTGCTTGCGGGTCTGCTGGTCATATACCCTTCAGCTCTCACCACCACAAAACGTTTCATGTTTTTGACTCCATTCAAACTGTGCATTTTTGTCTAACAGTTTTTTGCGTTGCTGCCAATCTGGCATAAGCGTCGACAGTATCGCATAAAAATCCTTCGAGTGGTTTGGGTATAGAAAATGACAAAACTCGTGCAATACTACATATTCAATGCAACTGACGGGCATTTCGAGCAAGTGCCGGTTCAATGTAATGATAGCTTTCTGTGGAAGACAAGATCCCCAGCGAGTGTCCATCGATCGAATATGGATTCGTGGAAATGGCACATCATATTTTCGAAATATCGGATAAAGCTGATCCACCGTCTGCTGAAATATTTCGCGACACATCTTATTCAGATAACGGTCAACAAGACGCTTTTTTTGTTTCTGATCTTCTGTGTCTTTTACGGTAAGATAGAGATAAACACCATCGGAACGTATATCGTCTTTGTTCCCTTGCTCTACCCGCAGACGCAGACTGCGCCCCAAAACGGAAAAGCTTTCCCCGCTGATGTAATGTCGAGGCTGCGGTGCATACTGTTGGAATTCTCGAAAATGCTGCTGTGCCTCTGCAATGTAACGGCTGCGTCGTTTCACAAATTGCATAACAACGCTTTCCGGAACATCTTTCGGAGCAGAAATATAAACAGAGGCATCTGTCCGAATCCGAAGATTGATATTGCGTACATTTTTTCGTTCCAGCTGATAGCAGATACACCCATGCTCCGTCTCAACTTCACAAAACTGTATCATGCAAACCTCCGCAACGCAACTGTTTTAACATTCTCAATAATCATGTCGATCACATCAAAAGAAAGTACCAGGCCCATTTCTTTTTGGTAGCGGTAAAACAGATCATCAATATCCTGTGAGATTCGATCATGAATCGTCAGGTTATGGGTCCAGTCCACCTGGCTATGCTTTTCGATGATTGTCGTAATATCCAGTGCCATCTCGGCGGCAAAATCAGGCTCCACTGACAATTTTTCATTGGAGAAAATCGCGGTCAGTACACCATAGAACGCCTGTGCATGGACATTGGCTCGGATACGATTCGGGTATGCGATAGCGCTTTTTCCCGTGCGGTAATCCTCCAGAATATCCCGCATCTTGGCCAGATATTCCGCCTCCGTTATCGTCCGGGCTTTATACAGCTCCAGCGCTTCCTTAATGCGCTTGGAAAAATTTTCATAGTATGCTGGGTTCTCCTGATACTTCGTATTGATACTCTTGGCAAGCCGTGTGCGAATCGCATCAGCTTTGGCACGCAGTGAGCCTAACTCGTTTAATTCCTTTTCAAACGCATCTCTGTCCAGAATGTCTACCGGCTCGGTGATTCGCTTCAGACCCTCTACTGAAAGGTGTACGTCCAGCAGGTTTTGCATCAGTGGTTCGTATTCCCGATTGTCAATTGAATCCCCATAACGGGGTTTCACGCTGCGCCGTACCGCAGAGAAAAAGCCAAATGCTTTGATATATTTTTCCCGCTCTTCCACTGCCAGCGCCTCATAGGCTCTTTCAGAATTCAGAACAAGATTCAAGGAGCGACCAAAGTTACACAGCCGTTTGTAAAACTCTTCCCGCTTCGAACTATCCGCTAAGAAAACCTCTACCGCCTCTGCATCGGTTCCGACAAGTGTCAGACCGGGAACAGCCGAAAGCAACTCCATCAGTGCAGAATAATCGCTGCGTACCGTTCCAATCGCAGAGAGCACGTCCACCACAACGCCTTTCAGATCATGCCCATCAAAGTTTTCCAGCCCGGCACCACTGTAAAGCTCCATTGCCTCATCCAATTTTTTGATCAGGCCCCGGTAATCCACGATCATTCCATAGCTTTTTCCCTCGCACAGGCGGTTTGTGCGGGCAATGGCCTGAAGCAAACCGTGCTCCTTAAGTTCTTTGTCCAAGTAAAGCACTTGGCAGAGCGGCTCATCAAAGCCGGTAAGCCATTTACTGCACACGATCACAAGATCCAGTTCTCCGGCATGATACTGTGCCTTGATTGCTTCTTCATAATCATCGGCACTGCCATAGCGCTGCATCATCCGATTCCAGTAGGCAACTACCTTGTCGTCTGCTCCTTCATCTGCATCATCCACACTTTCGCGCAGATCCGGAGCCGAGATTACGACAGCGCAGTTCAGATCGCCAAATTGCTCAAAGCATTCCAGATACCGAACGGCATCCCGCTTGTAATTGGTGGCGACCATTCCCTTGAAGCCTGTATTTTTATAGGTTCGGCAAAAGTCCTCGTTGATGTCCAAAGCGATCCGTTTGATGCGTGCATCCGTAGAGGTCAGCCGTCGGATGCTGCTCCATTTCCGGGCGAGATCATCCCGCTGTGATTCCGTCAGGCGTTTTGTTGTTTGCTGAAACCATAGGTCGATGTTCTTTTCGTCAACTTTCTGCTCCACAAAGCGGCCTTCATAGATCAGTGGAACAATTGCACCATCGGCTACACCGTCCTGAATCGTATACTTGTGAATCAGTCCGCCAAACTTTTTCAAGGTGTTCTTCTCGCTCTTCATCAAGGGCGTTCCTGTAAAACCGATATAGCAGGCGTTTGGAAAAACCGTCCGCATTTTATGTGACATTTTGCCGTAATTGGAGCGGTGGCTTTCGTCCACAAGAACAAAGATGTCCCGAGATTTGTTGCAACCGTCCAGCCGCTCGGCAGTGCTGAATTTGTTGATGATGCTGGTGACGATGTCCACCCGCTCATCCGTAACCAATCCCAGCAGATGCCGCCCGTTGGTAGCACGCGCAGGGCGAAGCCGCGTGTGCGCGAATGTCGCCGTGATTTGCTTATCCAGCTCTTTTCGGTCGGTGACGATCACTACACGTGGATGGTCTGCCTGCAGCTCCAGCAGCAAATATTTCGCCACCATCACCATGGTCAGACTTTTTCCGCTGCCCTGTGTATGCCAGATCACACCGCCGCGCCGATTTCCTTTTTCATCACGCTGTTTGACTGTGTGCAGAATTTCCTTTACCGCAAAATATTGCTGATATCGGCAGATCTTTTTCACATTGTAGTCAAACAGCACGAAATACTTTGTTAGTTCCAACAAACGGACCGGTGTAAACAGAGAAACAATATCTTTATCCTGCACCGTTGGTGTCCGAACCGGGGTCAGTCGAGCCATTTCCCGGTTCAGGAAATCTGCATCTTGCTCTTTCCAGATGCTCCAAAACTTTTTCGGTGTTCCCGTTGTTGCATAGCGCACCTCGTTTTTATTGGTCGCCATTACGATCTGCGCAAACGCATAAAGCTGGGGGATATAGTGAGGCTGCTGGTTACGGCAGGTTTGCTCAATGGCCTGTTCCACCGGGATATCCGGAGCCTTGCATTCAATCACCGCAAACGGAATTCCATTGACAAACAGCACGATGTCCGGGCGGGCATCATGCTGTCCATCGGTGCTTTCCACCGCAAATTCTTCCGTGACATGGTAAAGGTTCTGCGTCGGATCCTCCCAGTCAATGTACTTCAAGTTGAAGTTCAGCAGCCTTCCTTCGCCTACAGTTTCGGGATAGCTTTTGCCCAGCATAAGCGCATCATAGATTTTCTCACTGGTGCGCACAAGACCGTCCGTCAGCGGTATTTCCAGATCATCCATGGCGTGCTCAATGTTGACTGCAGAAAATTCATTTTCCACACCGCCGTAGGTATAGCGGTTCAGTTTCCGCAGCTGACCGCGCAGCACATCCCGCAACAGCACCCGGTAGCCACTTCCGCGCTGCTGACGGCATTCTTCCGGGGAGAGATATGTATACCCCATGGCCTGCAGCAGTTCCAGCGCAGGCTTTTTGCTGATGTTAGCTTCGGAGTAAATGGATTTATCGAGGTTCATGGTGACCTCCTTCAGATTTTAAATTTGCTATTCAATCCCAATTCATCAACAAGTGCGTTAATTGCAGCTTCAGTTTTAATTCGTATTTTTTCATAATCTTTGATTTTGATTCGAAACCACGAAGTTGCAGGAATCACTTCTGATGTCAGATCAAATTTCAATTGCGTAATTAGGAGCGCATATGCAGCCATTAGACGCGTTCCATCATCCACTCCCGCCTGTGACGATTGGCGCTCTTTTTCATACGCACATTCCTGAACAACAATTGCTAGTTTTACGGCGTCGACACTGCCATAAGCAATAATTTTAGATAATATTTTTTCATGTACATCTATAGATTGCTTCGTGATAGTTCTGCTTTTGTTGTGAAACAACTCATTCATAAATTGACACACATCGTACGGAAGCGTTTCCATAAGCTCGGTAGTGTGCATCACCTTGTCTTTCTTCAATTCATCCTGTACACTCTTTTTATTCATGAAATAAGTCACAATAAAACCTAGTATCGTAATTGATACTGTGATAATCGTATCAAAATGCTGCTTTACAAATTCTAAAATTCCTTGCATTTTAGCACCTCCAAACAATTAACAGCGCCTCTATGGACGACATCAACTCAATCGGATTCCTTGCCTGATCAATTGTTGCCTTTATAATTTCTTTTTGTGTTTCGGTCAGGGGGCGATTTGTTCGGTCAACAATTTGCTTGCATAGTTCTTTGTATGTTTTTTCTTCTAATGTCATATTCGCACGCTCACTTTCCCGGTCAGCAGCAACTGCATCAGCGCCTTTTTCTTCTGCTTTTCAGCCTCGATGGATTTTTGGAGCAGGTCAATTTCGTGGTCGGCAGTGCTTAAGATTTGAACGATTGCTCTTTGTTCAGCCACCTTTGAAGGGATGGACACGCTGATCTTTTTAAAATTCTCATATTTCAAATTTCTTGTATCATCTACAAGTCCTTGGGAAAAACGGTAAAAAGAAAAAATCACAGACTGTGTCTTAAAAAGATATGCAAAATAGCGTGAATATACACCCTCCATCGGTGCGAGAATGGTATATGCCGGGCTTACAATACCTTCATACTCCGAATAGGCAGAAACGCCTTGCCACATCCGCATGGTATTGTAACCAATATCGCCTGGGCAAATTCTTAGATATTTTGATTTGTCTTCACTCGAATTGTCTTTTAAATCAAGACAGTCCCTAGGCAAAATTCCTCTTGTGCTTGTTATTGCAAGGAGACCAAGATCACTTCGATTGATTTCAACTCGATTTTCAAATAACTCACCGAGCTGTTTTCTCGTCCATTTCTCACAAAATCCCGGCAGCCGCTTTTTCCCGGTCAACAACTGCTGCATCAGATATTTTTTCTGCTGCTGTTTTTGAGCAAGGAGCTTTTCTTTCAGCTCAATCACTTTGTCCTGTGTGGAGAGGATGGCAGCAATTTTTTGCTGCTCGGGAAGGGGCGGCAAAAACACCATCTGGCTCAAAACCGTTTTGGTATTTATAACCGGAACCAATCCAGAGTTGCACCACTTTGCAAGAGGTATTCCTTGAAGATAATAATATAAAAACTCATACCAACATTTTGAAGTGTCTGTTACAGTTAATACAAGTACATTATCATCTACCACGCCATCCTGAGCCAATATTTTTTTGTTGTTATTAAAAAGTGCTGCGCCAACTCGTGGAAAAACAATACTTCCCTTTGAAAAAGGAAGAGCACCAATTTCTTCCATTGTAATGTCACTAATTGTGTTGATAGCATTCGTCAAGTATTTTGAGTTCGGGTTGATGCCTATATCCGCAACTTTAAAATAGTTCCACTTCAAATTTTTCTTTCCCTGATATGACCTCGAAAATGTAAACCCTTGACTTACAATTGCAATATCTCTCAAACAATATTTTTCAATTTGCTTTATTTTTCGTGCACCTTCAGCTTTTCCATTATCTAGCACCCTACATTTTACCTCTCTTCAAAAACTCAAAATTCTGTATTATTTTCGGCAGCTATCTTTATTCTTCTATTTCAAAGCTCTTAAATACGGGTTTCATTTTATTGCATTTCTTCCAAAATGGAATACACATTTCTTCCATAAATCCAGCAATTGGCGTCGCATCGATTGCTTTGGCTAAAGCATCACCAGTTTTAGTATAAATCGCACAACCAACAGGAAGTTCATTCGGCGGACTCAGGTCAATCTTTTTTCCATAATAATTCACAGTGGTGGACATTGTAGAAGATACTACATATCCTTCAAAAAAATCTCCCAAATTGGCTGCAACAAGACCAAGTGCTTGAAGATTCATAATTGAATCGAAAGTAATATTCCATTGTTCGTAATAAGAAAGTTTGTTATAAACTACAACAGGGGATATCGCATCACCCAGTTCAACAGACACACTTTTTAATGCTGTGAATGCCTCAGCATCACTCCTGTCCATCCTCGGAAGAATTTCTAACAGCGCTCTAGGCACACATCCCGGATGGTTACATTCGTTTGCTAAAATTTTACCCCAAATAAGTTGAAATTCTTCTGCCGAAACAAGGCGAGCTTTGTCCATGAATTGTGCCAGCCAGTCATCATCAATATTTTCTGGTTTTGCATTGCTTTTCACAGATTGTATCGCAATAGATACGATATTTTTCTGGTTACAGTATTCTTTAACAATCTTTCTAGCGTTACTAATTAGTGCCGCTTTAACCAATGGGTCCTTGTCGCTATTTTGAATTTCTTCAATATAAGTATTTACTGCTGTACGACTTGGTGTATCATGATTTGCACACCACCCCACTGCATGCTCCAGTTTATCCAGTAATGCAGTGACAACCCCACCTAGCGCAGTAGCAACTTCGCCGGCTCCTAAAAAATCCGTCAATGCTCCCATTTTTCCTTCCTCCTGCGAGTTACTTCCTGCAGTCGATAAGCTTTCATCAGCCATATTCTTGCTTTCCTTCCATAAGAAAGTATATCATACGCCAATGTACAATTTAAACAACAATATTTCAGAATTTTTGTATCATAAATTGTGCATTGCCTCATTTAAACATTTACAACCCCAGCTCATCCAGATACTTTTTCATCTGCTCCTGTACCTGTGCCAGCTCAGCTTCGATATCCGCAATATTTTTCTTCACCGCCTGAATATCCACCGGAGCTTCCTCTTCAAATGTATCCACATAGCGGGGAATGTTCAGATTGTAGTCGTTCTCCCGGATTTCATCCAGCGTTGCACGATAGCTGTATTTTGGCACGGTTTCACGCTTTTTATAGGCATCCACAATTTTCTGGATGTCCGTGTCCCGCAGAAGGTTCTGGTTTTTGCCCTTTTCGAAGTTGCCCTCTGCGGAAGCGTCGATGAACAGAACATTATCGACACCTCGGCTAATGCGATCCTTGCGGAACACCAGAATGCAAGCCGGAATACCCGTGCCGTAAAACAGGTTGGCAGGCAGACCGATCACAGCATCCAGAAGGTTGTGTTCAACGATCTGGCGGCGAATTTTACCCTCGCTCGCACCGCGGAACAGTACACCGTGGGGCAGCACGACAGCCATTCGGCCGTGACTGCGGTCAAGGCTGTTGAGCATGTGCAGAACAAAAGCATAATCACCCTTGGAAGATGGTGGAACGCCCCAATCAAAGCGCCCCCATGGGTCCAGAGAAGCGTTCATTTTTTCCGGCTTTTTTCCCTTGGAATCCAGAACCGCATTGGAAAGGAAGCCGCTGTCCCATTTGTCCAAACTGAATGGCGGGTTTGCCACAATGCACTGGAACAACATCAGATTATCGTTTTCGATGTTCTGCGGATTGCTCAGGGTATCGCCCTGCCAGATGCGGGCATCGTCTACCTCGTGCAGGAACATATTCATCTTGCACAGAGCCCATGTCTGTGCGTTTAATTCCTGACCGTAAACTGCCACTTTTCCGTCCGGCACGCGCTTGCATGCCTTGAGCAGGAGACCACCGCTGCCGCAGGTCGGGTCATAGATACGGTCATTTTCCTGCGGATCTACCAATGCCGCTGCCAGCTCGGAGACTTTGCTCGGCGTAAAGAACTCTCCGCCTTTCTTGCCGGCGTCCGAAGCAAAGTTGCCGATCATATATTCGTAGGCATCACCGATAATGTCAGAATCGTCCAGCGCAGAAGAACGCAGGTCAAGTCCGTGGAAGTCTTCCAGCAGGTTGCAGAGGGTCGCATTTTTTGCCTTGATGTCTGTACCAAAGTCCACATTGGAGTTGAAATCGATGGAGCGAAACACGTTCCGAAGCTTGCTGCTGTTATGATCTTCAATAGAAGCCAGTGCCGTGTTGATCTTCAGCCCGATTTCGGAATCATGGCGATTTTTATAAAGGTACCCAAACGTAGATGTATCGTCCAGCTTAAAGCGCTCCCGGCTCATGGCACGCTCGACACGGCGTTCATCACCGTCGTATTGCTCCCGGTATTGCTCTCGCTTTTCCTCCGAAACGTCGCTCAGATATTTTACGAACAGCATGGAAAGAATGTAGTCCTTATAACGGGAACTGTCAATTTTACCGCGAAAGCTGTCGCAGGCGTTCCAAAGAACGCGTTCGATTTCCGATTTTGTCGTCATAGTCGTTATCCTTTCCTCTGTGCGTGATTCATTTGTTCCAGCATCGCCTCATAGCAGCTTCGCTTTTCAACTTCCAACTTACGCAGAAGGCGTAGTTCCTGCTGTGCCAGCAAGCGAAGCGCTTCCATCTGGCGCTGTATTTCCGGCGATGGCAGCTGAAGCTCCAAGCGGCAAAAATACCTTGCGTTTACGGAGCTGATCATACTTTTGGTGGTATTTTGATAGATCTGCCTTTTTGCCTTCGGCGTGTTCAGATACCAATAAAGATACCCCGGCATAAGCTCTGTTCCCCGAATGCGAATTACGACAAAATTCGACGTGATCACCAAGTTGCGTGTGGTGTCGTCAATCAAAACCGCTGTGTAGGGGGCAGTCAAGCGCACTACAATGTCATTTGGTTGCGTCAGATAGTCCGTGGACAATGGTTCTTTCGCAAAATACGGCTCCAATTCAGCAGGATCAATCTCACCTTCCGCTTTTACCGCCCGTAGACTAAGCTGGTGGTATCGGATCGCCTGCGGGGAGTCGGAGCTTGCCTGTTTTCGAGAAAGGACAAGTCCGCTACGGATATCTGCAATTTCTCCAAGATTCATTTCACACCTCAGTTGTCACGTGCAATAAAGAACAAAAGCTTTTGAAAAAGAAAGCCAGAGCGGATTTCACTCTGTCATTGGGCTAAGTATACTCTGCTTTGATTATCAATGTCAAGTGCTTTTTACAAATTCATTTGTCATAATTTAAAATAACATTATTTTGGACTTATCAAATTTCACCGTTTCCCTGATCTGACCCACATGACACTATAGCATCGTAGAATTGGCTCGGATTTTTATTTTTGCTTCATTGTATACAATACATGGACTAAGAGGGTGGGTAACATGGACTACGAGTCCATAAACTTTTTCCGCAGAAACCGGTACACTGTTGTCAAAGGAGGCGAACAATATGCTGAAACTAAGCAGTCTCAAAATAGACCCCGAGTTTTCCGCTCAAATTTTGCCGCTGAGTTTTGAGGAGCTCCAGCAGCTTGAGCAGAACATCATTGCCGAGGGTCGTCTTCTGAATCCCATCATCA
>OFMT01001934.1_pt1 | contig 13395 bp, 8 predicted proteins | sample 1541891 | NCBI WGS metagenome assembly OFMT01 (sample SAMN04209230, study PRJEB22552) | human gut metagenome | biome: gut; material: feces | host: Homo sapiens | place: USA: Oklahoma | reverse complement strand
AGACGCTGGAGGAGCTCGAGGACCAGGGCATCCACCAGGGCACCATCCGCCTGTCCATCGGACTGGAGAACATCGACGACATCATCGAGGACCTCGAAAGCGGCTTCAAGGCCTTGCGCGAATCCGGTCTGGCCAAGTGACTTTGGTCTGAAACAACTGTCGGGCGGTCCGCTGCACCATGAGAAGGGGGTGTTGCGGGCCGCCCGCTTTGCACTGCGCTTGTAACGCGGATGGGATAAAATTTTCGCTTGTTGCGATATGGTATGTCGCAATTTGATACATCGAAAGAAATTCCTTGCGATTTTTTACAAATCGTAGGAAAAGCAAGATGATTTTGCTATTTTGGTAAAAAAGAGAGAAGAAGACTGTATTATGACGCAGGATGTCAAGAACGATATCAAGAAAGCTATTCAGGTCAACACCATCCCGTTGATCGCCATCATGACCGCGGTCACCACCGTGCTGACCATGTTCGTGAAGATTCCGACCCCGACCCGTGGATACCTCAACCTGTGCGACACGATGATTTTCTTCAGCTCCTATGCGTTCGGCCCGTGGGTCGGCGGCATCATCGGCGGTCTTGGACCGGCGTTGTCCGACCTCATCTCGGGATACCCGCAGTGGGCAATCTTCACCTTCATCATCGACGGTCTGCAGGCGGTGCTCGTGGGTCTGCTGGTCCGTGAATTCAAACCGGCCAACGTCGTCATCGGCTCTCTGGTGGCCGGCGTGTGGAAGGTGTTCGGCTACTTCATCGCCGGCGGCATCCTGTCCGGCTTCGGTCCGGCCCTAGGCGAAATCATCGGCAACTCATTCCAGATGGTTGTCGGCCTGATCGTTGGCTTCGCACTGTTCTCCGCGGTGCGCAAGGCTTATCCGCCGCTGGTGCGACTCGGCAACCTCAGCGTCAAGGCCGGTGAGTGATACATTATTGTCTTGCATAAATAAAGCCCGTGGGTTCACCGATGAACGGCGATTCCACGGGCTTTATTTATACATATTCGTTCATATAGTATCCGTAGTGGCTGTGTTCGCGGCCGGTGCAATGGGCTGATGTGCTGAAAGATATGGAGAAGAGCGCATGATCACGGTACGTGATTTGAGTTGGCAGTATGAGCCATTGGTGGATGGCGGCAAGCCGGTGGATAGCCTCAAGCATGTCAGCTTCGATATCAAATCAGGCTCGTTCGTGGGCGTCATCGGACCGACCGGCGCCGGCAAATCCACCCTGTGCATGGCTTTGGCTGGAATCATCCCGAATCTGGCGGACGGCACCATGACCGGACTGGTGGAAGTCAACGGCATGAACACCAGCCGTCATTCCGTATCGGCGTTGTCCGAACGTATCGGCTACGTGCAGCAGGATCCCGAAGCGCAGCTGTTCTGTGCGAGCGTTGAGGATGAGATCGCCTTTCCTTTGGAAAACCGCGGCATCGCACCGGACATCATCGACAAGCAGATCGACGTCATGCTCGATCTGGTCGGCATGACCGGCTACCGCAAGCGCGTGCCGACCAGCCTGTCGGGTGGGCAGATGCAGCGTGTGGCCATCGCGGCGGCATTGGCGGCGGAACCCGACGTGCTCATCCTTGACGAACCGACTGCGGCGCTCGATCCGGAAGGCAAGCAGGAAGTCTTCGATGTGCTTGAACGCATCCGGCAGACCCGTTCCATGACGGTGATCATGGCGGAACAGGACACGGAGCATATCGCCTATTGGGCCGACCAAGTGTTGTTCATGGTCAATGGGGAATTGGTGCGCAACGGCGACGCCAGCCTGTTCGTCCGTGAAAAAGGACTGCTGGAATCCTCCGGCGTGCAGGTCGCGGACGATCCGCTGCCGCAGGTCAAGGCCGTACAGCAGGGCAAAAAGCATAAGAAGGACAAAAAGAATCAGCCGGAACGGTCCAAGGACGTGGTCATCAGTCTGGACCATGTCTCCTACCAATATGAGCGCGGCGGCAACGCATCGAAAGCTCTGGACGACGTGACGTTCGACATCGAACGTGGCTCATTCATCGGACTCATCGGACGTAACGGCTCCGGCAAGACCACACTCGCCAAACATCTGAACGGACTGATCCGACCCACGCAGGGCACGGTGACGGTGGATGGGCTCGACGCCTCCAAACACAGCGTCGGCGAAATGGCGGCCCATGTCGGATTCGTCTTCCAGAATCCCGACCATCAGATCTTCTGCTCCACCACCAAGGAGGAAATCGCATTCGGTCCTACCGCGCTTGGACTGGACGGAGCCACCGTGTTCAAACGCGTCGACGAGATGCTGACGCTGTTCGACCTGCACCGTTATGAAGACGTCTCGCCGGCCACGCTCGGCTACGGCGAACGCCGTGCGGTGGCGCTGTCATCCGTGCTTGCAATGCGCACGCCGATCCTCGTGCTCGACGAGCCTACGGCCGGTCTCGACCACCGTCTCGCAGCACGCTTCCTCGGCACCATCGAGAAACTCAACCAGCGCGGCGTCACCATCGTCATGATCAGCCACGACATGCGCGCGGTATACCGGTACTGCACGCACGTGCTGGAATTGGAGGACGGAAAAGTCGTGCAGTATGGGCCGATCGACAGGTCCGAAGCGGCGCAGAAGCAATCTCGGACCATCCGCAAACCGCGTAAATCCAATGGGCCCGTTTCGGCGACGCATGTGCTGCTGAAAGTCACCAAGCATGAGGAAGGACGACACTGATGGACGCCGATTTGTATGTACCGGGCGACGGCTGGCTGCATCGCGCCGACCCCCGTGTGAAATTCCTCATCACCGTGGTCATGTTGGTGTTGTGCCTGGTATGGCGCAACTGGGCGTTCATACTTGACGTTCTGATCATCGAACATCTCATGCTCATCACCGACGGCGTGCCGCTGAAACGCATCGGCTGGGTGTGGAAGATCCTCGCCGTGATCATCGTGTTCATCGTGGTGCTCTGGCCGATTTTCGACCCATCCGGCACGCACGTGCTGTGGCAGTGGGGATGGCTGAAACTCACGCGAGAGAACCTCGTCATGGCCGCGGTGATGGGATTGCGCATTCCGGCGCTCGGATTCGCGTGCTTCCTCACGTTGTTCACCACCAGCCAGACCAAGCTGATCCGAGGGCTCACCTCCCTGGGCATGCCGTACAAGGCCGGACTCACGCTCGCCACCGCGCTGCGCTACATTCCGGTGTTCTTCTCCATCTTCCAATCCGTATCGGCCGCGCAACGGGCCCGCGGACTCGACTTGAACGGCAAGAAAGACGCCACCGGCAAGAAACGCAACGTATTCGTACGCTTGGTGGACCGGTTCAAATCGTATCTGCCCATCATCATCGCGGTGCTGATCCGCGCCTACAAAATGAGCCAAAGCGTCGGCTGGGCTATGGAATCGCGCGGGCTCAACCTCCAAGGCGTGAGACGCACCTACCGCATACAGCTGAAGATGAGACTCTCCGATTGGATCATCCTTGCGGTCACCGTCGCCGCGACGGCAGGCAGCATCTGGCTGATGCTGTGGCAGTTCTGAGGCAGGCCAATGTTCCAGAACGAACAACGCATCACCATCACAGCACGCGACCTGAAAGTGGTCTCGGCCCTGCAATGCGACGGCCGTATGACCATGCAGGCGCTTGCCGACAAAATCGGCATTTCCGTCTACGCGGCTACGGAAAGCTACCGCAGGCTTACTGAATCCGGCATCATGAGCATCGTCCCGGTGTGCAATCCATTGAGTCTGGGCAATTACAGCCAGGTGCTGGTGGGACTTCGTCTCGACGGGAGCAGGGATGAGGCTCTTGCCATGCTCCAATCCATGCCACAGGTCACCTACGTGGTCTGCGCTCTGGGGGATGCCGACATCATCGCTGAGGCTGTGGTGTATTCGGCTGAAGGCATGGATCATTTCCTCAAACATGGTCTGCGCGCGTTGCCGGGATTGTCCCGTCTGCAGGTGTTCTCATGCGGACGACTGGTGCTTGATGACCACAATGTCAGCGTGGTGAACCGTCTGCTCGCCGCGCATGGCGAAACCGGCTTCCTGACCAAACGCGAGGCGAGTGTCGGCACCGATATTCCCTCGCATCGTCTGGATCCACGGTTCGTGCACACATTCAACGAACTGCAGAAGGACGGCAGGGCCAGCTATGCGTCGTTGGGGGAGCGTCTCGGCGTGACCCATACGGCGATTCGCGGCCGCATCAAAAAACTCGAAGATTCCGGCGTGATGCGCATTATGGCCACGGTAAGCCCCATGCGTTTGGGAGGATTCCGACAGGCATTCCTCGGACTTGGAGTGAAACCTCCATATCGGCTTGACTCCGAACAGCTTCTGGCCATCGACGAAGTGACGTACGCGATGAGTGGTGTCGGATTGAACGGTGCCGATTACCTGATTGAAATCATCGCCGACAACGATGAGGACCTATGGCGCGTGGTGGACGAATCCATTCGCCCATTGCCAGGCGTGGAACAGACCTGGTGGGCGTCCACCGTCAGTGTGGAAAAGGAGTCGTATTGGCTTGAGCCGCCGCACGAAGGCGTATTGCTAGGCGATTGACGATTGCCCGATGCTTGGAACATGGTTTCTGATCATCCAGTTTTCGCTGTTCCCGCGTTGATCTCATACTCAAGGATGAGTCGCGGTTCAGCAGGATTTCAGACCAACGCATGATGCCGTTGACGTCGAATGTTCCGTATGTTGGAAGTAACTTCACAAAGAAAGGAACTTCCATGGACATCAGGGACGCCATCAAAGCCAATAACACTGCCATTGAAGCCATCGATCTTGTCAAGGACTACGGTTCCGGAAGCAACGCGGTGCATGCGTTACGTGACGTCAATATCGCCTTCGAACAAGGAAAATTCACCGTCATCATGGGCCCCTCCGGCTCTGGCAAATCCACGTTGATGCACACGCTGGCCGGACTTGATTCGGCCACTAGCGGACACGTCATGTTCGACGGCAAGGATCTGACCCGCATGAACGACGACCAGCTCACCCTGCTGCGCCGCCATCAGATCGGTTTCATCTTCCAAAGCTTCAATCTGCTGCCGATGTTTACTGCCGAACAGAACATTCTCATGCCCTTGACCTTGGCTGGGGCGAAACCAGACCGACAGTGGTTGCGTCTGCTGGTGGAAACGCTTGGCCTTAAGGAACGTCTTAACCATCGTCCGAACGAACTATCGGGAGGCCAACAGCAGCGTGTGGCCATCGCGCGAGCATTGATCACCAAACCGAAACTGGTGTTCGCAGACGAGCCCACCGGCAATCTTGACTCTGTATCAAGCGCCGAAGTGTTGAGCTTCCTGAAACGTTCCGTCAACGAACTTGGCCAAACCATCATCATGGTCACGCATGATGCGGTCGCCGCGTCTTACGCCGACCGTGCGCTCGTGTTTGCCGACGGCCAGATTATGACGGACGTGAACAAGCCGACAGCAGACCAGATGAGTGAACTGCTGATGAAGGAACGCGAAGCCGCCACAATGAATGTGGCTTCCGCGAGACATTCCCGCTAAACGCACTGTAGAAGCATTCGAAGAAGGGAACAGAATTCACCATGTGGTCCATCACTTTGAAACTCATGCGAAAAACCAAGCGCATGCTCATACCCGCAGGCATCGCCATCATGATCGGCACGGCGTTCATCGCCAGCACCTTCCTGTTCGGCAATGCCATGAACGACTCCCTGACACGGCAGATGACCGCCATGTTCGGAAACGCCAACTATGCGGTGACCGTCAACAGCTCCGACCTGAGCGATGAGGAACTCAACGAAGCGTACTCCAGCACTGTCGGCGACTTCCATCTCGACCAGATCGCCGGCATCGAAGGGGTTGACGGTGTCCGCGCCTCGGTGGAAACCGGCGTCAGCGTTTCCAGGGGGGACAGCGCCATCAGCGGCGAGATCATCTCTACCGCGGCACAGAAGAACATGCTTCCCGTGAATATTACGGAAGGGGACCAGCCGAAGGACTCCAACGAAGTCGCACTGCCGGAAGACATGGCGAAACAGCTGAACGTCGGCATTGGCGACACTGTAAGACTGACCTCCCAATATGCGGTAGGCACCGATGGCAAAGCCAAAGCGGACAACGTGCGCGTGGTCGGACTCACCTCCGATCCGAACGGCGCCTACTCGTACTATGGTGGTGCGATCGTAGGATCCGACAATCTGCTTGCCGCAATGCAGGGAACGGACGATTTCGACACCACCGGAACAACAACGGTATACCTCGACCTTGCCTTGGATGGAAATAGCGTATCCGCAAAAACCATCAACAGTGTGAAAGCGTTGCTGCCAAAGCATTTCGATTTGATGCCGCGACAGCAGGTCAGTGACGAAAGCATCAAATCCTTAACCGGCAACCAAACCAGCATCGTCACCACATTCCTCATGTGCTTCGGCGTGCTTGCCATGTTCGTGGCGGCACTGGTGATCGCCAACACGTTCCAAGTGCTCGTGGCGCAACGCCGCCGCACACTCGCCTTGCTGCGCACCATCGGCGCGAAGAAAGGCCAGCTGTATGGTTCCGTGCTGTTCGAAGCGGCAGTGCTTGGCTTCGTCGCATCCGTGCTTGGCGTGATGCTGGGAAGTCTGCTCATGTGGGGCATGTGCGTCAGCGACATCATGCAAGAGGGTATGCGATTCAATTTCTCTTGGCAGGCCGCCGTCATACCTATTCTCTTCGGTATTGTGGTGACGGTGCTCGCATCCCTGGGATCCGCACGTTCCGCTACTGCGGTGACGCCATTGGAGGCATTGCGCCCGATTGAACTGACCGACAACCGTCGTTCCAGCCTCACTCGAGCCATAATCGGTATTCTGATGGTGGTGGTCGGTATCGCCATGGCAGTATTTTCCATCTGGCAGGTACAAGCCACCAATGGCGGCGAGGATGCGAGCAGCGATCAATTCACGATGATTCTGCTCGTAGCCATCGCCGGCGCCGCACTGGTGTTCCTCGGAATGGTGGTCACAGCGGTGTTCTGGATGCCGGCCCTCATGAAGGGCGTTGGAGCGTTGGCCTCGCTGACAGGTCCTTCCGCAACAGTTGCACACGCCAACATTCAGAAGAATCCGCGACGCATCGCAGCAACCGGTGCCGCTCTGCTCATCGGCGTCACCCTGGTTTCCACCATCGCAACCGGTGCCGCCAGCGCCAAAGAGACTATGAATGGTGCGCTCGCCACCCGTTATAGCGTCGACATCGTGGCCATGGGCGATGACATCAGCCAGCAAATGGTCAAGGATGTAGCCGACATCAACGGCGTGTCCGACACGTTGTATGCGCCGGCGGTTTCCGTGACCTTGGAGAAAGCGGATGGAACCCAGCCTACGTCCGCATTGCTGGTCGGCGTGAAGAATATCGATCAGGTCAAGCAGGTCATGCGTGCCAACTTGGGTAACGCCTCCATCGACAGTGATGGCGTGCTCATGCCAACATACAATGCGCAAACCGGCAAGGAACTGCAGTTCGCCAATGGTACGGCTGATTTCTCTACCGAATGGAACCAGGACGGCGACGCTACGCGTTCGCTGACATTGCAAGCAAACCAAGCCGACTACCGTCGCGTATCCGCACAGTATGGAGCTGTCGGATTCGTGGATGAAAGCCATTTCACCAATGGTGACCTCGATGCCGCCACCCATGTGCTGCTGGTCAAGGCGGATACTGACAAGTCGGGAGTTTCCGTTGACGGCATCTACAACGACATGCAGGCCGCATTGGAGAAGAGCACTGATGCGACAGTGACCGGACCGATCGCCGAACGCATCGTATGGGCGAAGATGATCGACTCCATGATGATGCTTATGGTGGGACTGATCGCCGTGGCGGTACTGGTCGCCTTGATCGGCGTGGCCAACACACTGTCCCTATCGGTGATCGAACGCACCCGCGAATCGGCCACCCTGCGAGCCATCGGCATGACCCGCGGTCAGCTGCGGGCGTCACTCGCCATCGAAGCGCTGCTCATCTCCGTGGTATCCGGCCTTGCCGGCATTCTGCTTGGCACATTGTTCGGCTGGCTGGGCGCATACGTGGTGTTCAGTCTGTACGGCACCGTGGTGTTCCCCTTCGAATGGGGCGTCAACGGCATCGTGCTCGCCGTGGCCGCCGTGGCTGCGTTGCTCGCCAGCATCGCACCTGCCCGCAGAGCGGTCAAAGTACCGCCTGTTGAGGCGCTCGCAGAAGCTTAGGCGATAAACGGAATGCTCCTTCGAAAGAAGGAGCATTTTTGTTGCCGAATACGTTTTATGAAGATTTTATACGAGATGGTTTTCGTAGGCGAACACGACGGCTTGAACGCGGTCGCGCGCATTGATTTTCGACAGGATATGCGCGACATGCGTTTTCACGGTAGGCAGGCTGATGAACAGCTTGTCCGCGATCTCCTGATTCGACAGGCCATGCGCGATTTCGATGAGCACCTCGCGCTCGCGGTCGCTCAGTTCGTCCAATTCCGGATCGGTGTACATAGTTGCCGTCGAAGCGGAAGCGGACGTTGCGGAAACGGGCGCTGCGGCGGCCGTTCCTGCGAAATCGCCATCCATCATCTTCTCTATAAGCCGTTTCGTGGCGGATGGCGCGATGATCGCGTTGCCTTGGTACACGGTGCGAATCGAATTGAGCAGCGTCTCTGGTTCCGTGTCCTTCAGCAGGAAGCCGGACGCGCCGGCGTTGATCGCGGCCATCACGTATTCGTCCAAATCGAATGTCGTCAGAATGATCACACGGGTATGCGCATCGTCAAGCGCGCTGCCATCGGGTGCGAAACGATGCTGCAACGCGCTGATCCGACGTGTCGCCTCAATGCCGTCCATACCGGGCATACGCACGTCCATCAGCACCACGTCGGGATGCAGCGTCTCCGCCAAAGCCACCGCTTCCGCGCCATCGCGCGCCTGGCCGACAACCGCCATATCCGGTTGCGAGCCGATCACCATCGCGAAACCGGCACGTACCAATTCCTGATCATCGGCGATGACCACACGAATCTTCTGTTCTTCACTCATACTCTCCACCTTATCGGCATTGTTCCGCTCACAGTGCAAAATAAATCCTTACATCTCCCTGAAAACTTGAACCGGCTATCGAGACACGCGCTGCAGCTGCTCCTCCAGCGGTGCTGCGGGCCTCAACTGCAGTTCGCTCGCGCTACCGGCATGAGCGTCATCGCTGAAACCAGTCTCACGAAGCACTCCGAGCAGTTCGCGCATACGCTTAAGCGCGGCGCGCCCCTGTTCTCCGATGGCTTTGAACGCTGCGGAAATCTCGTCGGCAGTAGGCTCTTTGCCTTGTGCTTCGGCAGTGTCCAACATGCGGATACCATCGACGGCTTGACTAATCACGCTGTTCAGCGTGGCGGTGACTTCAGCCTGAATGCTGGCACTGATACGGTCGCGTTCCATATTCGCCGCGAGAATACGCTGCTTCTCCTGCTCGGCCACCAGCGCTTCCTCTCGCGCCTGCAACACCAGTGCGTTTGAATCACTGGAGCGAGTCCAACGCGCCCATGCCATAATGCCGGCGCACAGCATCAACACCGCAACCGTATACATAACGCAGGTAAAGAACGCTGCACCACTACTTGCCGTGGCTGAAACCGGTTTTGTCAAGCCCGCGGAAGCGGCGATGGCGTCGAACAAGGTAGTGTATCCATGTTGGTCGGCTGCGATTTTCAAGCCCATCAGAGCCGAACAGGTGACAGCGGCAAGACCGGTCCAACGCCATGCGTGTTCACGCCCATACAATACGGCTGAATACAGTGCGCACAGCGACGCTACGATGTGCCCGACCTCAATCGATCCCAAAAACACCAATTGCACAACCGACAATACGAGCACAATAAGCGCGCAAGTCTCGGGAAACCTGCGGCGAAGAGCCAGCGCCAGCAAACAGCATGCGGCGATCGCATGTGAGAGCTGCGCATGAGATGAACCATCAAAAAAGAGCGTGATCGACATGCGATTCAGCAGCGTGACCAATGCCACGGCACCAACGGTATCCATGAGCACATAATGATGCTGAGTCCATGCGGAAACACGTTCCACCCAATTCAGCCTTCGCGAATTGGATGTATTTGCAAGTTCCACGGATTTCAGTTTCAACGATTTGAGCAAATCATGCAGATTGGGTGCGGTGATGCGCAAATGTTGCAGGGCGTTCGAACGATGATCGCGACCGGTCGGTTGGTTGGTTTCCTGCGTCTGCTCCGATGGCTGATCCGGCATTCGCGCCGATATGTTGGCGACTGTGTGAGGTGCGATTGCTTCGTCGGATAATTTCGCTGTGCTGGATATGGCAGTTGTGTTGCACGATTCGGACTGTTCCGAGGCATACTGTTCGCCGGTTTCGTCTGTCACCTGTTCTTTACCGCCGTAAGGCAGGGTGGCCATGACTTCGAAGCCTCCGCCGAGTTGAGGGCCAGCCTGCAACGAGCCTCCGGCCGATTCGATGCGTTCCTTCATGCCCAGCAGGCCGTAACCTGGCGCATGCCCGTCGATATTGGCCGCCGCGCCACGACCATTGTCGGTGATGGTCAAAGTGAGCAAACCGTTGTTCCATGACTCTTTAATATGCGCATCGACGTGCGGCCCCGCATACTTGCGGATATTCGTCAGCGCCTCCTGCACTACATGGTAGGAAGCTATCGAGGCTTGTTCGCTGAGTTGTTCTGGGCTGGCGGTGCCGGTGATATTCCGTCGGATTCGAATGTCGGGGGAGACGTGTTGCGCTTGTTCCACAAGATTGCCGATATCGTTATAATCGGCGTGCGGTGAACCCCCGAATACTCCCAGAAGACGTTGCATGTCATGCAGTGCGCGTTCCGATTCGTGTCGAATCGTCTCCATGGTGTTTCTGGCCACCGCGGGATCATGCGTGCCTGCATAGCGACCGCCGTCAGACTGCACGATGATGATTGACAGGGTGTGCGCCACCACATCGTGCATGTCACGTGCGATGCGTGCGCGTTCCGCCAACGCGGCGATATCGCGTTCATCCTGGTCTCGCGCGGCGATTGCCTCATTGCGTTCCCGCATCATGCGAACGGTTGCCAGACGGGCGCGCTGCCAGAACGCTACAATGACGGTGGAAATAATGCATACTTCGAAAATCGGCGTCAGCACCAGCATGGATTGCGCCATCATGTCGGCGACTTCCGACATGGATGTTCCTGTGTAGATGGAACCGAGAGTGTCTTCCGTGACCATAACGCCATTTGGATTTGAGTCATTCCAGCTGCTCCATGTATGCACTTTGCCTCCGGTGAGCAGCGGTCCATTGGACATGGTCCATGCCGCCAGCGCCGAAGCCAGAAGACCGATGGACAACGCCAGAATAATGAAGGCTTTCGTGTTTTTGGGATTGCCGTAGACGATCACCGAATACAGCATGAACAATGCCAGAATATCGGCGCCCAACAGGCAAGGGCCGAATATGAGATGCGCCAAGGTCAATGCCACGCAGAGCAACGCTCCGGTCTGCGGCCGCCATCGACGGATCAGCAGCGGGATAAGCATTGCCGCTTCCCATGCCATCTGCGTGGAAGGCTTAAGGTCAAACAGCAATCCCGGATTATAGGTGATGCCGCCGGTCACGCCGAACAGCAGAACACCTATGACAAGCGTGATGATGAGATCGCCTGCGAAGACATGACCATGCATCCACGACAAGAGACGCTGCTTGAGATTCGACATACGTTCCACCCTAGCGCCAGATATGCTGTGACGCCATCATGCGCGGGAATGAAATAGCGGCAGGATAAAGCCGCTTTTGTGAGGTAAGGTTGTCTCCGCATGTGGGTGGGATGGAAGCCATCAAGAAGTCACTACCCGCATTGAACATGCCGATGACGCCAAAGGGAAGGTGAATGCATGACGTTGCTGAGCGAATACTACGTGCCCGGATTGCATATTGAAGATCGTTCCATCAAGGTGCCGTTGGATTGGACGGGCCACGAGCCTGGTCATGGATTCGATGGCGAATCGATCAGCCTGTTCTACCGTGTGGTCACCGCTCCCGAACATGTGCATGATGATCTGCCGTTGCTCGTGTTTTTGCAGGGCGGTCCTGGCGGTTCCGGCCTGCGTCCGCTCAGCCCAAGTTCCGACGGGTGGATCGAAGAGGCCATCAAGCATTTCCGTGTGGTGCTGCCGGATCAGCGCGGCACCGGGCGTTCCTCCCGCGTCGACACGCACATCATGAACCGTATGGACGGCATGCAAGGCGCCGCATATCTTAAGCATTTCCTCGCGGACTCCATCGTGCGCGACTTCGAACATCTGCGTCGCACCGAATTCGGCGGCAAGCAGTGGGTCACGCTTGGTCAAAGCTACGGCGGATTCCTGACGTTGACGTATCTTTCGCTGTTCCCGCAAGGAGTTATCGCCAGTTTCACCACGGGCGGCATTCCTCATGTTCCCGCCGATGCGACCGACGTGTACCGTCATACGTTCCCGCGCATGGCGGCAAAGACGAAGCAGTTCTACGAGCGTTACCCGATCGATGTCGAACGTGCCGCGGCCGTCGCCGACATTCTGCAGTCGCGCAAGGTCGCATTGCCGAACGGCGATCCGCTCACGGTGGAACGCTTCCAATGCTTGGGATCCGATTTCGGCATGAAGCCAAGTTTCGAACGCGTGCATTGGATTCTTGACCAGGCATTCCTCGACGGCGACGGTTCGGCCTCGACCTCGGCGGAACTGTCTGACGAATTCCTGTCTTCCGTGATGGATGCGACCTCGTCTCGCCCGCTGTACTGGCCGTTGCAGGAGTTCATCTACGCCAACGGCGAGCTGGAAACGCCGATTTGCTGGGCCGCCCAGCGCGTGCGCGGCGAGCATCCGGAATTCGCGGGTGACATCCGTCCGCTTAATTTCACCGGCGAGGCCATGTTCCCGTGGATGTTCGAGCAGGAACGTGCGTTGCGTCCGTTCAAACCGGCCATGGACGTGCTTATGGAAGACACGCATTTCGGCACGATCTACGATGCCGACCAGTTGGCGCGCAATGAGGTTCCGCTGCAGGCTGCCGTCTATTTCGACGACATGTACGTAGATTCTGGATTGCAGCTCGACACGCTGTCCCGCGTCGGTCGTTCACATTATTGGACCACCAACGAATTCGAGCATGACGGCGTGCATGGTGCAACAGTGTTCAGGCACCTGTTCAATGAAGCATTGAACCGCGGAGATTTGGCGGAGTTGTTCTGACGATCGTTCAGCAACGACGAGCATCGATAGCAAAGGAAAGAAACATGGCCAATCCAACCATCGGATTCATCGGATACGGCAATATGGCACAGGCGATCGCCGAAGGCCTAGTCAACGCTGGCGTCGTCAATGGCGGCGACATCGTGGCCTGTGCCGCGCATTACGACAAGCTGGAACGCAAC